>JADHEF010000246.1_pt1 | contig 64740 bp, 60 predicted proteins | sample 8952391 | NCBI WGS metagenome assembly JADHEF01 (sample SAMN16124439, study PRJNA663245) | bioreactor sludge metagenome | isolation source: sludge (nitrite) | place: India:Bengaluru | collected 2019-02-28 | reverse complement strand
ATTTGATTTTACTACTTCGCTATTTTTTTAAGCTAAAAGTGTCAACACACCCTAAGTATCAGATATTAAGAACAGGTATAACGAATAACCTGCATGGTCGTAGGGCGGGCTTCTAAAGCTTCGCGTGCACCCGGGTTCTCGCTATTATGTAAATCAGGCGTATTGCTCAAGCTGATTTGCGTGCGGCTATTACCCAGTTGGCGGCCATAGTTTTCCTGTTCCGCAGTTGGATTGGAAATTTCATTGGTGCTTAAAATCTGGATGTTGTAAGTTTTGGAATTTCCTAACACGTGTCTGCAAGCGGCTTGCAAGCGATTTTCATCCTGGCTTGGTCGTCCTGAGAGGGTGTAGCTCAGGGTTGCTGTATTGCCTGAACGTTCCAGAATTTCATAACCACTTTGTCCATTGAATTGATGGGGTGTGGTCTGACATGCACTCAGTACAAAACTGCTTGCAGCCACAGCCAAAATTACTGTTGTTCTTTTCATATTTATAGTTCCTGAAGTCTTGGTTTAAGTATGCCATATTTTGCTTAAGCAGCTGCTCTGGTCAATTGTGATCAATTGTTTAAACAGCCAATAAAAAAGGCCGCTTACGCGACCTTTTTTAAATTAAATCAGCAATTAAGCAGATTTAACCGCAGCAATAAGTTCTGCTTGACGAGTTTTTAACGCTTCCGGTAAACGCTCACCTAGCTTGTCGAACAATTCAGTATGGCTTTCAAGTTCTTTGATCCATTGATCTTTATCTTGAGAAGTTACTAGGTCAAATTGTTCTTTAGTGAAGTCAGAACCAGTCCAGTTCAACTGTTCATAAGTAGGAACTAGGCCAATTGGTGTTTCAACAGCCTCAGCACGACCTTCACAACGGTCAATGATCCACTCAAGAACACGCATGTTTTGACCGAAACCAGGCCATACGAAGTTGCCTTCAGCATCACGACGGAACCAGTTCACGTTGTAGATACCTGGAAGTTTGTTGCCAGCAGCGGTAGCTTTCGCGCCCACTTGCTCGCCCATTTCTAACCAGTGCGTGAAGTAATCCGCCATGTTGTAGCCAGCGAATGGCAGCATCGCGAACGGGTCACGACGAACAACACCTTGTTGACCAACAGCAGCAGCAGTTGTTTCAGAGCCCATCGTTGCAGCTTTGTAAACACCGTCAACCCAGTCAAATGCTTCTGAAATTAGAGGCACAGTGTCTGCACGGCGACCACCGAAGATGAACGCAGAAATTGGCACGCCAGCTGGATTTTCCCAGTCAGCGTCAATAGAAGGGCATTGACCAGCTGCAACTGTGAAACGAGCATTTGGATGCGCTGCTTTTTCTTCGCCAGTGTGTGGTTGACCTTTCCAGTTAGTCAGGTTGGCAGGCGCTTCTTTAGTCAGACCTTCCCACCATACTTCACCGTTGTCAGTCACAGCGACGTTTGTATAAATCACGTCTTTGTGCATGGTTGCCATACAGTTCGGGTTGGTCTTGGTGTTGGTACCAGGCGCTACACCGAAGAAGCCAGCTTCAGGGTTGATTGCATATAAGCGACCGTCTTCACCTGGTTTGATCCAGGCAATATCATCACCTACAGTTTCAATCTTCCAGCCTTCATAGCCTGCTGGTGGAATCAGCATTGCGAAGTTTGTTTTACCACATGCAGATGGGAATGCAGCTGCGATGTAGTGTTTTTCGCCTTGTGGATTGGTCACGCCAAGGATCAGCATGTGTTCAGCTAACCAGCCTTGTTGACGACCCATGAATGATGCAATACGTAATGCTAGGCATTTTTTACCCAACAATGCGTTACCGCCATAACCAGAACCATAAGACCAGATCTCACGCGTTTCTGGGTAATGCACGATGTATTTTTCTTTGTTGCAAGGCCATGCAACATCTTTTTCGCCGTTCGCAAGCGGAGCACCTACAGTGTGTACGCAAGGAACGTATTCACCGTCAGTACCAAGAACGTCATAAACAGCTTTACCCATGCGAGCCATTTTAGACATGCTTACTGCAACGTAAGGAGAGTCAGTTAACTCGATACCGATATGAGCGATATGAGAACCCAATGGACCCATTGAGAATGGAACCACATAAAGTGTACGACCTGCCATTGAACCGTCAAATAAACCGTTCAATTTTTCGCGCATGACAGCAGGTGCTTCCCAGTTGTTGGTCGCGCCAGCATCGTCTTTGTTTTCAGAACAGATGTAAGTACGATCTTCAACACGTGCTACGTCAGAAGGATCAGAATTTGCAAGATAAGAACCAGGATGAGTTTCCTGATTCAGCGCTTGCATTGTGCCGTTAGCGATCATCAAGTCGATATAACGTTGATATTCTTCTGCGCTACCGTCACACCATTCAATTTTTGCTGGTTTTGTTAATTTAGCAATCTCTTCCACCCAAGCAATAAGCTTAGGGTGACGAACGAATTCTGGTGCGTTCACTTGGGTCATGGTGAGGCCTATCTCAAATGTGTACAAATTAGATGTACAAAGTACAATCCGAGCAATAAAAAATATCGCCCAGATGAAATATGAAAAAAAGTGGCTGTATTAAAGCATAAAATGATAAAAAAAATAAGACCAAAGAAGTGCTAGATTTCTTTTGGAATATAATGCTATTTTATTTATAAATATAATTAAAACAACAAGATAAAACTAAATGTTTGAATTATTAAGGTTATTTATCTAAGTGATGAGTAGTATTTATTTTAAAAATTAATATTAAAATCATTATCTTAATTTTATAAGACCTCTAATATTCATTATTGATTAAATAAATGGTTGCCATTTGAATTTTACATAAAGCCACTGTTAATTGTCTATGAATTGGACAAAATGCCAATAGGCTTCAATGAAATTGTGCGAAAAATGTCTAATCAATCTAAACCCTTATCGCTAATTTTTAATCATAAAGCTGGTTTTCGCATACAGGGGCCAGAAGGCATTTATGAGCAGCTGATCGATATATTTTCAGCACAGGGTTATCAAACTAAAGCTTATGAAATCAATGATTCACAGCAATTTGATAAAATTATGACTGAAGTGCTTGAACAGCATTTGGCATCTAGCGAGTCAGGAATTATCGTTGCAGCAGGCGGAGATGGCACTTTAAATACAGTCGCCAAACATGTGTTAAATACGCAAATTCCTGTCGGTATTTTGCCTTTAGGGACTTTTAACTATGTGGCCAGATTATTGGGGATTCCGCTGGATTTGCTTGAAGCGGCAAAAGTGATTGCGACAGGGCGGCCTCAACGTATGAATGTTGCCCGGATCAATCAGGAAATTTATCTGAATAATGCCAGTCTGGGTCTATATCCTTTATTTATTAAAAAACGTGAAGGCTATAATCGTATTTTTGGTCGCTTACCGCTACATGCCTATACCTCTGCACTGGATGTTTTAATTCGTGACCGTAAAGAATTAAAACTAAAAATCTGGGTGGATCAAAAGAAATATCCGGTGAGAACACCACTGATCTTTTTTGGCAATAATCCCTTGCAACTGGCGGATATGAAAATGCGCATTGCAGAAGCTGCTGAAAAAGGCAAAGTGGCGGGAGTGGTGGTTTCTAAAAGTGATAAGCTTACTTTATTTAAGCTGTTGTATCAGCTGATTCGTGGCAAGATTGACCAGGCATCGGATGTTTATAGTTTTGCAGCCGATCAAGTCCGAATCGAATCCAGAGCCAAGAAACTGATGGTGGCGATTGATGGGGAAATTGTGGAAATGGCCCCGCCACTCAATATTTCTGTATTAAAAGATAGCCTAAGCGTAATGGTGCCACATGATCCTGCATCTATCTGATCTGCATTTTGGAACAGAGAAGCCGGAGTGTTTAGAAGCGATTCGGCATTTCTGTCAGACCCATCCACTTGAAGCAGTCGTCATCAGCGGTGATCTGACCCAGCGCGCACGTTTGAGTCAATTCTTTGCCTGTAAAAAATTTTTAGATCAGCTCAATATGCCCTATATGGTGATCCCGGGGAATCATGATATTCCGCTCTATCATTTGTGGAATCGGTTTTTCAATCCATTTACCCGTTACCAGATTTTTTTTGGTGAATTGGAGCCAATATTTGAAACTGAAAATTTTTATCTGATTGGGGTGAATTCGATCCGACGTCGATATCATACCAAAGGGCATTTATCCCTTGAGCAGATTCAGCGTATTGACCTGACGCTGGCGCAGGCGCCTGCGTCCAAATTAAAAATCATTGTCAGCCATCAGCCTTTTTATGTACCCTTTCAAAATAAGCGCGGTTTCAAGGACAGTCCACTGATGGCCAAAATTGCTTTAGAGGCCTGGGCAGAGCATGGTCTGTTTGCGCTGTTACATGGGCATCTGCATCAACCCGCGATTTATGATTTGAATCAGATGTTCGGACTAGGGGTGGATCATCCTGTATATGATGTGCATGCGGGGACTTCTGCGTCAAATCGTCTACATAAAGATGAACCTAACAGTTTTAATCTGATTGATGCCACAGGAAAAATTTCTCAATATTTGTTCGACGAAGCGGCGCAAGCCTTTTTGTTGAAAGCCGATCTGCTGAATAAATAGACGAAAACCTATGATTCGTTAAAAAAAACCAATTTTTTTTCATTTTTGCCCTTGAAGCGTTTTATTCCATCTCCATAAAAGTGACATCAAAAATTTTTGATGATGACCCATGGAATAATTAAGTCGTCATCAGTGACCTAAAAAAGACTTAGTCTGATGGAGTTATTTATGAGCAACATTCGTCCATTACATGACCGCGTTGTTATTCGTCGTGTTGAAGAAGAAACTAAAACAGCTGGAGGCATTTTACTTCCAGGTTCGGCTGCTGAGAAACCTGCTCAAGGTGAAATCATTGCAGTTGGTAATGGTCAAATCACTGATAATGGCGTACGCGCGTTAGACGTAAAAGTTGGCGACAAAGTATTGTTCGGTACTTATGCAGGCACTACTGTAAAAGTAAACGGCGAAGAGCTTTTAATCATGAAAGAATCTGACATTTTAGCGGTATTAGAAGCTTAATCTGCGCTAAAAAAGTTTTATTCATTCCAAATCAGATTTTGTAAAGATACAACAATATTCGGAGTCAAATATGTCAGCTAAAGACGTAAAATTTGGTGATTCAGCTCGTTCAAAAATGATTGCTGGTGTAAACACCCTTGCAGATGCAGTAAAGGTTACTTTGGGTCCTAAGGGCCGTAACGTTGTTATCGACCGTTCTTTTGGTGCACCGCACATCACTAAAGATGGTGTCACTGTTGCCAAAGAAATTACGCTGAAAGACAAGTTCGAGAACATGGGTGCTCAACTGGTTCGTGAAGTTTCTTCAAAAACCAATGACATCGCAGGTGATGGTACAACGACTGCAACTGTATTGGCACAAGCAATTTTGAATGAAGGCATCAAGTCAGTAACAGCGGGTATGAACCCAATGGACTTGAAACGCGGTATCGATATTGCGGTACGTTCTGTAGTTGAAAACATCAAGGCAACTGCAAAACCAGCATCAGACTCTAAAGCGATTGAACAAGTAGGTTCGATCTCTGCTAACTCTGATACGACTGTAGGTCAGCTGATTGCGCAAGCAATGGAAAAAGTGGGCAAAGAAGGCGTGATCACGGTTGAAGAAGGTTCAGGCTTCGAAGATTCGCTTGACGTAGTTGAAGGCATGCAGTTCGACCGCGGTTATATTTCTCCGTACTTCGCGAACAAGCAAGATACTTTAACAGCTGAACTTGAAAATCCATTCATTCTTCTTGTTGATAAGAAAATCAGCAATATTCGTGAATTGATTACAGTACTTGAAGCTGTTGCTAAAACTGGCAAACCGCTTTTAATCATTTCTGAAGATGTTGAAGGCGAAGCGCTTGCGACGCTTGTTGTCAACAACATGCGCGGTATTATCAAAGTATGTGCGGTGAAAGCACCTGGTTTTGGTGATCGTCGTAAAGCTATGCTTCAAGACATCGCGATCTTGACTGGCGGTACTGTGATTTCTGAAGAAATCGGCATGCAGCTGGATCAAACGACGCTTGATCACTTGGGTACAGCACATAAAGTAACTGTATCTAAAGAAAATACTGTAATTGTAGATGGTGCTGGTAATGCTGGCCAAATCGCTGACCGTGTACAGCAAATCCGTGCACAGATCGAAGAATCTACTTCAGAATATGACAAAGAAAAACTTCAAGAGCGTGTAGCGAAACTTGCTGGCGGTGTTGCTGTCATCAAAATCGGTGCTGCAACTGAAGTTGCAATGAAAGAGAAAAAAGACCGTGTAGATGACGCGCTTCATGCGACTCGCGCTGCAGTTGAAGAAGGTGTCGTTGCGGGTGGTGGTGTTGCACTAGTACGTGCTGCATCTGCACTTGAAGGCGTAACAGGCGCGAATGATGACCAAAACGTAGGTATCAACATTCTTCGTCGTGCGATTGAAGCACCGCTTCGTCAAATCGTATCTAACGCAGGTGATGAGCCTTCTGTAGTGATCAACGCTGTGAAGAATGGCGAAGGTAACTTCGGTTATAACGCTGCAACTGGCGAATATGGCGATATGCTGGAAATGGGTATTCTTGACCCTGCTAAAGTAACGCGTTCTGCACTTGAGCACGCCGCTTCTGTTGCTGGCTTGATGCTGACCACTGAATGCATGATCACTGAAATCCCAGAAGACAAACCTGCAATGCCTGATATGGGTGGCATGGGTGGTATGGGCGGCATGATGTAATTCATCATCCGAGCATTTCATAAAAAATCCCCGCAATAGCGGGGATTTTTTTATGCGTTTACAAAATTATGATGCGGACTTTTTAACTAATTTATAATTTAAATTACTGTCGATTTTTTTACCTGATTTCATCTCGCGTGCTTCAACAAAATTTTCACCAACAAAGAATTTACGGTTTTCAGCTTTGTTATCTAATGTGATGATTGAAGGATCTTGAGGGTCAAAACTGAAACTACCTTTAGTTTCCGTCTCATTATTTCCAGCTTTACCTAAATATTCCTCATTTAGCTCATAGGTTTTATCCGGATTGAGATCTAACTCGACCTTAATCCCTTCACAGTCAGCACAAGGAAAAACACCTTCGTATTCACCTGCCCAATCTAGCGAAGTTTCTGCGCTATCAGCACGGTTCACACTAGTATCCGCGTTATTTTGCTCCATCATGGCTGGGCTGGATTGAGCATTATTACTCATCGGCTCATTATCATTGGGCTTTGAACAGGCGGTTAAAGCTCCTGCAAGAACGACTGCTATCGCAGCAGTAAGCGTTAATTTTTTCATTGTTTTAACCCTATTAAATTATTTGTTATGAATTACATTAAAAGTAGTCAGTACAGATAAATAGGGCAATCTTGTTAAAGTTTGATTCATTAGGTGAATGAGGCCAGAGTTATTGATAAGTGAGCAGGATTTAAGAATTTTTAGCCAAGTTTAAAGTCACTTTATGCTGTTTCGTTAACCAATTCTGAACGCTATGATTAGAAAATAATGATAATGCGGAGGGGATAATGAAATTAGAACAAGAAAATAATCTGATTGCAAAAATTTATGATGCTGCTGTATTACCATCTTTGTGGCTGGACGTGATCAAAGATATCGTGAGCTATACTAAAAGTAAGAGTGCAATTTTTACCGGTCTGGATCAGCTTAATCCAGGCTATGACTTTGTCTATACGCACAATATCCCGAATGAAAGTCTGGCCGCTTATCAAGAGGAGCGTATCAGAGTGATTGATATGAAACTGCATATGCCCTTATGGAATGCGATCGAGATGGGCGATGCTTTAAGTCATAACTGTCAGCACTATGCAGAACAGCCGGGTACGGATCACTATGTGTTCTATGAGAAGTGTTTAAAGCCTGGCGGTGTATCTTATCTGGCGGGAGTATTGCTGGATCGGGGGAATTATCGTTGGGCGGTACTGGGTATTCATCGTGCACCTGAAGTACAGCCTTTTGAACAGCCTGAGCTGGATTTTCTAAGACGTATCAGTATTCATTTACGCCGGGCTTTGCAAATTCACCGGCAAATCAACTTGATTCAGCAAGATAATTTAAGCTTGTATACCGTATTGGATAGTTTAAAAACCGGAATTGTACTGCTTGATCAAAACCTGTGTTTAAGTTATTCCAATCCCATTGCGCAAAAGATGCTTGATCAAAGTTCATGTCTGGATCTGGATATACATAACCGTCTAAAAACCAATTATAGTCAGCAGATACGTTTTGATCAGCTTCTGGAAAGTGCTTTGCTGGAAGATACGACCATTCAAACTGAAGTGGGTGGAGTCCTGGCGTTGAGTGATGGGGCAGGCTCGCAATTCATGCTGACGGTAGTGCCCTTTAAGAAATTAAGAAATATGCAACATTTACAGTCTGCTCAGCATCAGATTGCATTATTTATGACGGATAAAAACCAGCATTATTCCCTGTCAAGAACTTACCTACAACAGTGTTACCAGCTTTCCAAACGAGAGTTTGATTTATGTGAGTTGTTAATTAATGGTTATAAAATAGAAGATATTGCAGAACAGTGTGGCATTACGCTGAGTTCGGTACGGACGTATTTTAAAAATATTTATGAAAAAACCCAATGTTGTTCGCAAATCGAACTGATGCATTTATTGATGGGTTGTACCATTCAATTTGAACATATTGATTAAACCGGCCTGAATTTCATATTCAAGCCGGTTTATATGGGTTATTTAACACGTTGTAAAGTTACAGGATTTTCACCTTGCGGATGTAAGATAAGATTGTTGTTAGATATATTGATGCTTGCAATTGTCTTGCTGCCATTTGAACTATCTTGTAATCCACCACACTCGTTGGTATCGAATAATACCTCGGTTGTGGTGAGAGTATTTGCTGACAATGTATATTTGCCATATTCAATTCCTGGCCAACCACAGTCATCTCCACCTTCAGTGTCTAGGAAGAAATAATAGTTGTTATCAAAGAAAGCAAATAGGTGCGTTTCATTGAGTCGCCACGTGCCGACGAGACTATTAGACTGCTTAACTCGATTTAAACGGTATTCAGTACTAACGCCGGGTTCAGTAAGAATTAATTGAGTTCCATTAAAGTTTAAAGAATAAGGTTTATTCTCGGCAGGATGTGAAAGTCCCCATTCACCATTGGTGTCATGTAGGATTTCCGGTTCAATCACGGTTGTTGTTGCATTCCATTTTAAGCGGCCCATTTCAATGCCTGCTTGACCACTCTCATCTTTTGCTTCTGCTTCACCTAGTGCATAGCGTCCATCTTCCAGAATGTGGATCAACACAGCAGTGTTATCGGTACGGTTAATCTCCCACGTACCGGCAATATCTTTGTAGAAGGTCGCTTGGAAGTTTTCTGAAGCTTTTTCTGGTGTTATCAACTGATCTGGTGTGATGGCTGTTTTGGTGACAACTTCATTTACGAAGTCGGTGGTACTTTGGTTAAAATTAAGCTTTACAGCAGTGAAGGCTGTTTTAGTGTCATCACTAATCTGAATGCCATCGCTATGATCACCTTTTCCATCTAAGGATTGTAAAAAAACCATAAGGTTGATACGCGCATTTTCACTTTCGACTAAATCTAATGGTGTGATACGCTCCTTTGCTTCAATTTCATCACCGAGTTGTACACCCCCAATAAAGAATTTTACTTTTTCATCATCATTAAATTTAAATTCTCCTTTTTCGTTGGTAACTCCTGTTGCACCACTACTGGTGATATAGGTCACCCCTGAAATGATTCCGTCCGTCAGTACGCCGGTTTGGGTGCCAACATTGTTTGCTGGAGGTGTACTGGCATTATCATCCGAACCGCCGCAGGCACTAAGTAACCCCGCTAAAGCAATACAAAGTAAAGTCTTTTTCATTAGAATCTTCCTGAAATTTATAATGTGGATTCAGTATAAAAAGACCCTCGTTTTTGCCATATCCCAAAATTAGGAGGTCAAGAGCTTTTTAATGCATGAATCCTTTAAATTAGAAAGAAATTCCTATTTATATTGGGAAGCAATCTGAACTATCCGTAAATTGATGTATGAGATAAGTTCAAGGTGGAAAAAATAATCAACTATTCATTTAAAAATTCCAATTATACAAATATAGATTAATTGTTTATTTATTGCTCATAGAGCACTATCTATATTTGCCTAGGTTGCTAAAATTCGCGCAATTTTGAATAGAATTGGTGCGTGACGTGTTTGAGAAGTTAGCAGAACAAAGCCTGAACCTGATGGGTTGGGAAATTGATAACCATTGGCCCCTAGATTTAGACCAATGTGTAATGATTGCTGCTCCTCATACCAGTAATTGGGATGCACTGTATGCACGTCTGGCCTTAAAAGCATTAGGCGTGAATGTTCGCTTAACCATTAAAGACAGTTACATGAAATTGCCATTTGGACCTTTTGTGCGTGCTATGGGCGGTATCGGGATTGATCGCCGTCCTAAACAGCCGGGGGAGCCTAGTCCGAGTATGGTTCAGGTGATGACGGAATTATTCAAGACCCATCCTAAACTGGTGATGCTGGTCACGCCAGAAGCGACTCGTGCTAAACAGGAACAGTGGAAGACAGGTTTTTATCATGTCGCGATTAATGCAGGTGTGCCGATTGCATTGGCCTATATGGATTATGAGAAGAAGAAAACTGGTGTAGGTAAAATTGTTTATCCGACAGGGGATTATGAAAAAGACATGACAGAAATCATGGCATTTTATGCAGAGATTCAGCCAAAATTCCCTGAATGCTTCAGCGTAGATCAGCGCTATTATCAGAATTAAAATTGAGTTGAAAAAAAGCAGGAAAATTCTCCTGCTTTTTTATTGCCTAATCATCATGAAGATTGACAGACTTAAGATGCATTTTCAGAAGCGGGTAAAATTCCACCCAGATTTTGGCAGGCATCTTTATAAAGATCATATTGTTGCTCCACCACTTCATGCAGTGGCAGGTCAAACAGCTCTTCACCTTGATGATACTGTTTGATATAAGACTCGACTTTGGATTTGCTGCTATACAACATCTGCTGATAATAGTCGGTCATACTGCTATGTGGCATTTGGGCGGTATCTACCTTGGCACAATGGAAATTTTGCAGTAATTGTTCTGATTTTTTCAAATCGCTGGACATACAACCTGCCAGTAGCAAGGTACTGAGCAATGTCGTGATAAATTTCATGGAAAGTAGACTAAAGGCTTTATGGGAGCGCACTATTGTAGAAGTAAAACCCGGTCACAAAACCTTTTTAATCTACCAAATGGTTAAAAAATAGAACAACAGAATTTGAAAATTCAAGTCCATTCTCTAAACATTTAACCTTTGACCAGCCCGCCATCTACAATCAGGTTTTGTCCTGTGACGGCACGTGAATAAGGTGACAAAAACATCAGGATTGCAGCAGCAAATTCTTCTGGTGTAATTACGCGGCGTAAAGGCGTCGATTGAGCAATCAGGTCAAAGACAATGTCAGGTGTGGCCTTACTGGCATCCGTGGTTTGTAACAGGCCACCAGAGAGCATATTCACATTGATGCCATATTGTCCCAAGTCCTGCGCCGTGGTGCGGGTAAAGGCCAATAATGCAGCTTTGGCGGTGGTATAGTCATGATAAGGAACCACCGGATTTTGCACCAGGTTTGTACCAATATTCACGATCCGGCCAAACCCTGCCTGTTTCATATCATCCAGTGCGGCTTGTGTAGTATTTAAGGCAGCCTGTACTGCACCGCTAAATTGCCGTTGCAACATATCCCAAGTCAGCGTTTCTACTTTAGGGCGTGCATCACCATTAAATTCAAATTGAATCAGTGCGTTATTGATTACAGCATGAATCGCTTCCCCGAAATGGGTTTTAGCTGCGGCAAATAAAGCGCGGACCTGATCAACTTGGGTCACATCTGCCTGATAAATAAAGACTTGGTCTGGATGTTGCTGGGCCAGCTGTTCAGCTTGCTGCTGACTGCTATGATAATTGACGACCACGCGCGCACCCTCAGCCAGTAAAGCTTGAGTAATGGCCAAACCCAAACCACGCGCACCGCCCGTAACAAGAACAATCTGATCACGAATTTGCATAATGATGATCTATATTGTGAAAGATTGGCCTTAACATAGCAGTTATTTCACCGGATTCAAGCTTTGGCGGGGGGGAAGACAGATTCGGCTTGATCTTGTGCTTAAATGAATTGGGGCGCTAATAGAAAACAGCCTGCGCTCAAGAGTAAACTTAAGATCACGCGTTTAAACAGTAATTCTGAAATTTTATAAAATAGTTTTGCGCCTAAAATTGCCGGAATACTCACAAAAACAATCAGCAAGGCCATATAGGGTAAATGGCTTTGATTGATCAGGCCTTGCCATACATAAGTACCCAGCGTGAAAAGCTGAATTGCAAAATTAAAGTGCCGTAAAATATAGCGCTGCTGGGTTTTGGGTAATTGTTTTAACATCACCCAGGCCGAAGGAATGGCACCGCAAAAACCGCCCAGTCCTCCTAAAATTCCGCCAATAAAACCGATGCAGCTATCAGTCAATTTTCCTGAATGCTGAATTGTTTTGAATTGCGGATTGAATAGCATCACCGGACACCACAGTACCAGAAAAAATCCCAAGATCATCTTAAAGGTATCTGCTTGAATGATCTGCAACAGATAAGTACCCAGCGGCACGCCAATCAGACCAGCAATCAGATAAGGCAGCACCAACTGCCTGGATAAAACTAGCTGCTTTTTTTCCTGACTGAGTGAAATCACATGACTCCAGATCGAGGCAAATACCAGCAAGGGCGCGGCCAGTTGCGGAGGCAGCACCCAGACCCAGAAAGACATGGCGATCAGGGCAAAGGCAAAGCCGGTCAGCCCCTGGACAAAACCTGCGACCATTGCACCAAGAATAAATAACAGCCAAGTCATAAAGATCAGGTCATAAGCAAAGGCAGCAGTATTCTCAAGATTTAAACAAAAGCCAAGCTTCCATTTAGCTGGATTTATGCAAATGAAAGTTCAAATTCTCATAAAAGCATGAATGCTAATTAAGAAAAAAGAGGTTTACGGCCATGCATAAAACATGCATAAATCTCTACAAGAGTGCAACAATGGCTCCGTTCACTCTCCATGAACTCGCCTGATACTGACAGAGTGCAGTAAGAGGTGATGGACATGATGAAAAAAGTGATATTACTTTCTGTATTGGCTGTGTCATTAACCGGTTGTGTGGTTGATCCTTGGGATGATGATTATCGTGGAAACAGAGATCGTAATGGACATTATGATCGAGACCACAGAAATCATGACTGGAAAAATAAGGACCATAAAGATCATCGGGATTGGAAACGTGACCGAGATAACCGCGACTGGCGCCGTGATCGTTAATCACAGTCTTTAAATTTGACTGACTACAATGACAAAAAGGATTCCACTGAGGAATCCTTTTTTAATGGCTCTTCAAAACAATTTAAATCAAGAAATACTTTTTTGATAAAGCCCCGCACGAACTGTACCGGCTTTGGTATTTTTAATTAAACGCCATGAGGACGGCAATTTAAGTTGTTGTAAATCACGATCTGCTTCTACATAAATATAGGCATTGTCCTTGATCAGAGGATCTGCCTTTAGCGCGAGTTCTTCCCATAAATCCAGGCTATATGGCGGATCTAGAAAAACCAGATCAAACTGTGCCTGAAGGGTAGACAAAGCTTGCTGCGCCGTAGCCACTTTTAATTGTGCACGTGCTTTGGTGACTTTTAAAAGTTCCAGATTTTGGGTCAGAAATTGTGCCTGAGTACGATCCGGCTCAATCATCACCACTGATGCAGCACCACGCGATAATGCCTCAAACGCCAATGCCCCAGAACCGGCACAAATATCCAACACCTGGGCATTTTGTACATCCCACATCAGCCAATTAAACAGTGTTTCCCGAACACGGTCAGGCGTCGGGCGCAAACCCTCAATGCTGGCAAAAGGCAGTTGGCGGCGTTTCCAGTCACCACCAATAATTCGAAGCTGGTTTTTCATCTTTAATCTCGCTCTACCGGTGTCGGAGCAGGTGTTGCTGCGGGAGATGCAGCCGTATTTGCAGAAGTCGGAGCAGCATTGTCGGGCTGGTCACTGGCTGGAACGGCACTAGATGCTGCATCCTGACTCAACATGCCTGCACCACTTGGCAATTCAGCTGGCTTGATTCCGGCCGTCATCAGACCACCACTTAATTGGTGGCCTTGTGGGCGTACCGGATTTTTATCTTTATGCAGTAACCAGTAATCAAAAATTGGACGGGCCAGAGCCGTTGCGGCACTACCACCGCGACCATTTTCCAGAATAACTGCAATCGCGATTTCAGGATTTTCAGCAGGTGCAAAACCGACAAACAGGCCATGATCCAGCTGACGGTCAGTCAATAAGGATTCATTATAGCGCTTGCCCTGAGCAATACTTTTTACCTGTGCCGTACCGGTTTTTCCGGCAATAGAATATTGTAAGCCGCTTTTGATGCCTCGGCCTGTACCGGATTGAATTACGTCCACCATCGCATCACGCATTTTGATCCAGTCTTCTTCCTGACCATTAAAATCGATCTTGCCATGCGTGCCATTATGCACCTTGAACGGTTTGGCACCGCGACTTTCGCGCAGAACATGGGGAATGACTTTATTGCCATGGTTGGCGGTAATGGCTGTGGCCATAGCCAGCTGCAATGGTGTTGAAGTAAAAGCACCCTGACCAATACTGACAGAAATGGTTTCACCACGTGACCATTTGGCCTTGCGGGTACGCATTTTCCATTCCGGGTTTGGATACAGTCCTGAGCTTTCACTTGGTAAGTCCACGCCGGTTTTTTCCCCAAAGCCAAACTGACGCATCCAGGTATTCATTTTTTCAATACCCATGCGGTAGGACATGACATAGAAATAAGTATCACAGGAGACGACTTGGGCCTTATGCATATTCACTGCGCCATGCCCGGATTTTTTATGGTCACGGAAACGGTGACTGTCTCCCGGCAGGCTGAAATAACCCGGATCAGAAATAGTGGTATCCCAGTCCACCAAACCATGATGCAGACCACCGAGTGCAAACATTGGTTTAATAGTAGAGCCAGGCGGATAAACCCCTTGTACCGCACGGTTATATAAAGGTTGATCAAGGTTATCACGCAGGAACGAATAATCTTTGGTGCTGATCCCGGTCACAAACAGATTCGGGTTAAAACTTGGGCTGGAGACCAGCGCCAGAATTTCCCCGGTTTTGGGATTCATCGCCACAATCGCGCCACGACGCCCGGCCAGTTGCTCCGAAGCGACTACCTGCAAGCCGTAATCCAGTGACAGGAACAGATCATTACCACGTACCGGATCTTTACGGCCCAAATGACGCAGCACATTACCAAAGGCATCTGCTTCTACCGATTCATTTCCCGGCACACCATGTAAAAGTTCTTCATAAGATTTTTCTACCCCGATTTTCCCGATCAGGTTGGTTCCGGCATAGAGATCCTTATCAATGGCTTTCAGTTCTTTGTCATTAATCCGACCGACATAACCAATCACATGTGCGAACAGATCGCCATGCGGGTAATAGCGAGTCATCTGGGTTTCAATATTCACGCCCGGAAACTGATATTTCACTTCACTGAAACGCGCAATATCATTTTCATTCAGATTGAGCTTGATTGAAACCCGCTCGGTTTTACGCGCTGTTTTAATCCGGGTTTGAAAGCGTTCCAGGTCTTCTTCGGTCAGTTCCAGAATCGGTTTCAGGCGTTCGAGTGTTTGATCGATATCCTGTACGTCAGCACGACTTAAAGTGGCAGTAAATACTGGGTAATTATCGGCCAGCAGAACGCCGTTTCGGTCATAAATATAACCACGCGCTGGAGGTAGGGGTTGCAGACGAATCCGGTTTTCATCAGAAGCTGTAGTAAAACTTTCAAAGTTGAACAGTTGCAAATAGGCATAGCGGCTGACCAGCAGCAGCATAAATAAAATGACAATACCAATAGAAATCAAGACTCGACTGCGATAGATGCGCTTTTCTTGTTGTGCATTTTTTAAAGGAAAGTGCTGCTTCATACGCGATCGACTTAAGACCTGAGAGTGGGAGAAAAGAATCAAAGTGGAGTATTCTAACGCAACTGCACTTGATTTGATAATGAAAAACTGCCCTTACAATCAGTTCCTTTAAGCTTTGACTTTGCAGACATTAAAATTGTAAAGTGCTGTATATAAGAGTTGTGATAATTCTGCTAGAGTAAAATCTAATAAAAATAGGACTATACCAAAAACTATAATTAAGGAAGATGGTGAAGGAATGAACAAGGTTTACCCTTTGTTAGCGTTTGCATTGTGGGCGAACGGGGCTTATGCACATGATCAGATTAATAATACTGCAACCAAAATAGAGCCTGCTCAGGCAAAAGCCTTTAATGTGGGTGTTGGTTTTACCCAGAAATTACTGCATTTAAATACCGAATGGGTGAACCCTTATGGGATTGCTTATGTGAAAGGTGGTGTTTTTCTGGATGATGATCGTACGATTGGCGGTCAGGCAGGCTTTCGTTATCCTGCACATCTCACCGGCAAAGACAAAAATGGTTATTATGTCGGGGTTTATGCCGGTCATATCGACAGCAAACAGGTTGATGGCGAGTATGAAGGCCGTTTAGGTGCTGGCGTTGATTTGGCCTATGTTTTACTTAGTTCAGAACGGATCAGCAGTTTTAGTATCGGGATCGGTGCCGGAGAGAAACTCGAAGACCGAAATGGTCGCGCTGTGGCTGAAACAGAACCCCGGCTACAATTTTCCTATACTTTAAGTATCGGTTTATAGACAAAATATTCGACCTTATTAATATGTGTATTCTGTGAACAAAAAATTAAATATGGAAGTTATGCATGCTTGAGTACGTCAACGAGTTGTGGCAAACCTTTGTAAACCGCCCGGATTTTTGGGCCGTGCTCAGCATTATTCCAGTGACTGCATTTGTAACCTGGGCTCACGTCTGGATGGCGCTGAAAATGGTCTTTTATCCGATCAATTTTTGGGGTTTCCATCTCGGGCCTTTACCTGTGGGCTGGCAAGGAATTGTGCCACGCAAAGCTGGACGTATTTCAGGCATTATTACCGATAACACACTGTCAAAATTAGGCTCTATCCGCGAATTTTTACAGGCGATGGATCCGGATGATATGGCACGCATCATTGGCGAGCAGGTCGGTTTCGAACTGGAACACCTGATTGATGAAGTGATGATGGATCGCAATGCGGTGCTCTGGGAAAACCTACCTTTTGCTATTAAGCGCAGAATTTATGCACAAGCACAAAAACAAATGCCGGCAATTTTGCGTGAATTAGTGACTGAGCTGACCATGAACGTCGAGTCACTTGTAGATATGCGTGAAATGGTAGTGAGCCAGATGGAAGGCGACCGTCGCTTGATGGTGCGTATGTTCCTGAAGGTGGGTCAAAAAGAGATCAATTTTATCTGGCATATCAGTGCCCTCATCGGGATGTTCTTTGGGATTTTCCAGATGATTGTCTGGTTTGTAGTGCCGTGGCACTGGACTGTACCGTTCTGGGCTGCGATCTGGGGCTTTTTGACCAACTGGATCGCGATCTGGATGGTATTCAACCCACTCTATCCACACCCAGTAAAGTACCCGCAATTCTTTGCCCGTACCACAAATCGCAAGTTTCCGTGGATTAAGCCGGTGATTCCTCGTATCGGCACCTATAACATACAAGGCGCATTTATGAAACGTCAGGATGAAGTCTCTGACGTCTTCGCAAGTGTAGTCACAGAAGACCTGATTACGTTAAAATCGATCATGACCGAGATGATGTATGGCGGCAGAAAAGACAAAACCCGCCGCATTATCAAACGTCATATTAATGAAATTATGGAAACACCCCTGGTTCGGACCTCTTTACAGCTGTCTTTAGGACCAAAAGAGTATGCAAAACTCAAGACGGACTTGATCGATCGCTCGATTGAAATTACGATGGTACCTGTATGCGACCCAGCATTTAATGCGAGCCGTGCACAGAAAATCTATCAAATGTTTAGAGACCGCATACGTGAGTTGACTCCGAAGGAGTTTCAGAATCTTTTACGTCCTGCATTTCAGGAAGATGAATGGATTCTGATTTTATTGGGTGGGGTAACCGGTTTTGTCGCGGGTTTAATCCATTTGTTTGTGGCTTTCTTATAATGAGATGTCGGGGGACACAATCGGGTGATTGTGGTCGTGGCGTCATACATATTGTTTAAATGAGGATGTTTATATATGCGCATTATCTTACTCGGACCACCTGGAGCAGGTAAAGGTACACAAGCTCAGTTGATCTGTAAGCGCTACAATGTCCCACAAATTTCAACCGGTGATATGCTCCGTGCTGCAATTCGTGAAGGAACTGAATTAGGTCTACAAGCTAAAAGTGTCATGGACAATGGCGGTTTGGTTTCTGATGAGTTGATCATTGGTCTAGTAAAAGAGCGTATTGCGCAACCTGACTGTGTAAATGGCTGCATTTTTGATGGTTTTCCGCGTACCATTCCTCAAGCAGAAGCTTTGGAAAATGAAGGCATCACTATTGATCACGTGATTGAAATTGATGTACCAGATGAAGAAATCGTACAACGTCTTTCTGGCCGTCGTCAGCATCCTGCATCTGGCCGTGTCTATCACATCGTTTACAACCCGCCAAAAGTGGAAGGTAAAGATGACGAAACGGGTGAAGATCTGGTTCAACGTCCTGATGACCAGGAAGCAACCATTCGTAAGCGTCTAGGTTCTTACCATACTGAAACCGAGCAACTGGTTAGTTTCTACCAAGGCCGTGCAGCGTCTGGTGAAAATGCACCAACTTATGACAAGCTAAATGGTTTACGTCCAATCGATGAAGTTCAAACTGATCTTTTCGCGATTCTGGATCAGGCAAAATAATCGGCTGACGATGATTTTGACAATCGGAGAGCCCTAAGTCATATTAGGGCTCTTTTTTATTGCGTATTTGAACAGGGTACTTGTTGCTATGAAATTTGGCGTATTGGTGTTGATGGTAGTCTTTCTGGCAGTATTGGTAGGTCTGTTCTATTTCAGTTTTAAAATGCTCAACAAAGTACGTCAGGAAGAACGTGCTGAAAATGCAGCAAAGCGACCTGAGCGCCAGCTCCATCCAAAATTACAAGCCGAACTTGAACAGCGCAAGCAGCAGGAAAAGGCTGAACAAGATCAGGATAAATAATCCATAATAGTTCAGCTCAGCTAAGAATTTGGTTTGAACGAAAAGCACTCTTCTCATAGTCGATAAAAAGGTGACACATTGGTCACCTATTTTTATCCCAGCTTGATCACGCCGTTCTATTCAGCAAGCTCAATATTTTTCACTGCAATTTGGCGGGCTGCACCAAATTCAAACCGATCCGGCCAGTTACACACATCGGATACTACACATTCATGACATTTCGGTTTGCGCGCAATACACGTATAACGACCGTGTAAAATCAGCCAGTGATGTGAATCAATGATAAATTCCTTGGGAATGACTTTGACCAGACGGTGTTCAACTTCCAACACATTTTTGCCAACCGCTAGTCCGGTACGATTACCTACCCGGAAAATATGGGTATCAACCGCCATGGTCGGCTGACCAAAGGCCGTATTCAGTACCACATTCGCCGTTTTACGACCTACACCCGGCAGGGCTTCAAGATCCGCACGATTATCCGGTACGATGCTGTTGTGCTTCTGAATCAGCATCTCGCAGGCTTTAATCACGTTGACCGCTTTCGAGTTATATAAACCAATGGTCTTGATATATTCCTTCAAGCCGTCCACACCTAGCGCATAAATGGCTTCCGGTGTATTGGCGACTGGAAAGAGTTTGTCTGTGGCTTTGTTGACGCTGACATCGGTAGCTTGAGCAGAGAGCGTGACCGCGACCAGTAATTCAAAGGGATTGGAATAATTCAGCTCAGTTTTTGGGTTAGGCCGCTGTTCACGCAGGCGTTCAAAAAAGGTCTGAATCTGCTTTTTGGTCATGTTTTTAACGGGCTTGGCCTTTGCTGTGGTCATGTTCTATCCCTGTAAAGCCTGTAATTGCTGTGTCAGTTCTTCCAGTTGGGTGCGTTTTCGGGCATCTTCACGAACCGAAAGCTGTTTTTCCAGTTTTTTAATTTGGGTACGTAGTTTTGCCAGTTCAATCGTGGTCTTGGAATCGAAAGCTACAGGTGCATTCTCTGGCTTGCTCGCGACTTCAATCACAGGAAGTTGCTCATTTAAAGCAGAGAAACGGGCAAACAGGGCAGTATCAATTTCTGCACGGACCACAGGTCCCTTACGATCGGTACGCCGTTTTTCTTCACGCTGGATGTGCGCATAGTAACGCTGACGCAGATCATCCTGTTCCGCAAGACGCTGTGCTTCAGTCGGCAAGGGTTGTTGATCTTCAACCAAATCGATGCAGTCTACCGGACAGGGGGGAATACATAACTCACAGCCCGTACATAGATCGGTCAGAATGGTGTGCATCAGTTTACCGGAACCAATAATTGCATCGACCGGGCAGGCGCTAATGCATTTGGTACAGCCAATACATTCATCTTCACGAATTACGGCTTTGATGCGCTGAGGACGACCATCGGCTTGAACTGGCCAGACACTTTCTTCAGCTTGAAGTTTAGGACGATTTAATAATGCAGCCAAAGCATCGGCAACAGGCTGTCCGCCCGGCACACATTTATTGGCATTTTCCCCCTCAGTAATCGACTGGGCATAAGGTAAACATCCGTCACGGTGACCGCAGAGTCCACATTGGGTTTGAGGGAGTAAAGCGTCAATCGATTGGACCAGAGAAATGGGCGAATTCATGTATAACCAGCGTTACTCATGGCAAGCATGAGAGAGTAAGTGAAACAAAATATGTCGATTCATCAATTTTAACATATTTTTAAACTCCTAAGTCGTGCGCAATTAAGGGTCAACTTGTGCCTTATTATTAGGCATAAATCTGAATGTAAGCCTTGATTCGATTGGCATTTCCTGACATAGAAAAAATTTTCATAATCAATATAAATATTTGTTATCAAATTAATTTTAAAGTATTTTCAAAAAAAGTATTGTAGATTAGTTACAAAAGATATTTAATATTTTGCGCCAAAATTTAACATTGATTGTAAATTTGACCAATTTTGATCCATTTTCTGCTGAGGATTAAGCGTTGAAATACAACACACTTAATGAGTTCCTAGATTACGTAAAATCACGTGATGCACATCAACCAGAATTTCTTCAAGCTGTAGAAGAAGTGATGACCAGTTTGTGGCCGTTCATTGAAAAGAACCCACAATACGCAGCACATGGTTTACTAGAACGTCTAGTTGAGCCAGAACGTGCGATCCAGTTCCGAGTTTCTTGGGTAGATGACCAAGGTCGGACTCAAGTAAACCGTGCGTTCCGCGTACAGTACAACTCAGCGATCGGTCCATTTAAAGGTGGTATGCGTTTCCACCCTTCAGTGAATCTTTCAATCCTAAAATTCTTAGGCTTTGAGCAAACATTTAAAAATGCTTTAACCACACTTCCTATGGGTGGCGGTAAAGGCGGTTCTGATTTTGACCCTAAAGGCAAATCAGAAGGCGAAATCATGCGTTTCTGCCAGGCTTTAATGATCGAGCTGTATCGTCACCTTGGTGCGAACACAGATATCCCTGCAGGTGATATTGGTGTAGGCGGTCGTGAAGTGGGCTACATGGCCGGCATGATGAAAAAATTAAGTAACGATACGGCATGTGTATTCACTGGTAAAGGTTTAACTTTCGGTGGTTCATTGGCACGTCCGGAAGCAACGGGTTACGGTACTGTGTATTTCGCTGAGGAAATGCTTAAGTCTCGTGGCGAAAGCTTCAAAGATAAAGTCGTTGCGATTTCAGGTTCTGGTAACGTTGCGCAATATGCTGCTGAAAAAGCAATGTACCTCGGTGCGAAAGTGGTTTCACTTTCTGACTCTGCCGGTACAGTTCACGTTAAAGACGGTTTCACTGAGGCGCTTCTTGCTGAAGTCATGGAACTTAAAAATGTAAAACGTGGCCGTATTTCAGAATTCGCATCTAAACATGGTTTCGAATATCTTGAAGGACAACGTCCTTGGGGTATCAAGTGTGATATCGCATTGCCATGTGCGACTCAAAACGAACTTGATGCAGACGACGCTGCTCAGCTTCTTGCAAACGGTGTAATCTGTGTGGCTGAAGGTGCGAACATGCCTTCTACGCTTGAAGCGGTTGAGAAATTCGTTGAAGCGAAAATTCTTTATGCGCCAGGTAAAGCATCAAATGCAGGTGGTGTGGCAACTTCTGGTCTGGAAATGTCTCAAAACGCATTGCGTTTAGGCTGGACTTTCGAAGAAGTTGATGAGCGTTTACACGCAATCATGAAAGAAATTCACCGTAACTGTGTGAAATTCGGTACTAAAGAAGACGGTACTGTGAACTATGTTGACGGTGCGAACATTGCTGGCTTCGTAAAAGTTGCTGATGCAATGCTTGCTCAAGGCGTATTCTAAGTCTGACTTAGTCTAAGCTGAAAAAACCGGGGCTGTTGCCCCGGTTTTTTTATATCTGGTATTTTTAGCCTTAAAGAGCACCCTTAACTAATTCACGCTCAACCGCCATATCAAAAATATAGGCATATTTCGATTGATCAGCTGCCGGATGCTTAATTTCAAAACGTTTGACCCGAATAATCTGCCGTTCATTTGGTGAATGCCGAAAACCTTCAATCTGATCATAGAATAAAGTCCAGTCCTTATCGACCTGATTTTTCAGGCCATTCTGATCATATTTCACTTCTTTGACTTGCAAGCAGCTTTGTTGGGTTACGCCGGTACATTGTTTGGTATCGGGGGAAATTTCCAGAAAAATTGTTTCAGCCTGTCCTTGGTATTTGGTTTCCGGAGTCATTTTCCCGATAAATTCATAGGTTTGACCATTTGCGGCCATCAACGTCAGGGTCGGCTTGTCAGGATCTGTGGTATTGAGCGTAAAAGGAATGTCACGCTTCTGTAAAAGCTGGCTGACAAAACGTTCCTGCTCCATCAAGGCTGCATCACAGGCCATTTCAGTGCCTACAACTTCGCTGGTGGTGATGATATTGTTTTTGACTGACCAGGTCGTCCCGAGTCCATTACAGCCCGTCACGGCGCTCAGCCGGCCTTGAGCATCAAAACTGAGTACGATTGGTCGTTCTAGTCCACGATTCAGTTCCCAATGATAGGCTGGAAGAATCTGATCTGCATTTTTTTGTTGGATGATGGCCACCGCACGATCTCCAGCTCGTTGAATATCGCTGGACTGACAGGCTGCAAAAGTTAAAGGCAATAATGCCAGCACAATAAATTTTAATTTCATGGACTTATAATGAAGTATATAAAGTTCAAACAATAATAATGGATGTATTGCAAAAAAATATGGATACATTTCGCAGCTTTAAGTTGAAAAATGTATCCATCATTAAGATTTTAGCGCTAAAGCAAGATTAATCGAAGCGATAAATATCCATGCCGAGTGAACCCATGGTGAAACTGCTATGTACCAGACTAAAACGCTGACCTGTGCCCATCGCAAAGAAAATTGGAGCAAAATGTTCTAGTGTTGGATGATTCCGCGCCATATGCGGAATATTGGACCAGTCCAGTACGGCGTCATAATCACTATGTGTCAGTTTATGCACCACAAAATTACGAAAGCCAGAAGCCCATTCGGGTACATCAGCAGCCGTTCCATCCCAAGACAGTTCCCGTAAGTTATGGGTAATACTGCCCGAACCAATCAGCAGGATTTGTTGTTCACGTAAAGGTGCCAGGCTTTGACCAATCTGATAAATCTCATCCGCACTCATCGACATGGGTAAGGAAATTTCTACCACGGGAATGTTGGCATCTGGATACATATGTAGCAGCGGCATCCATACCCCATGATCACGCGGACGAGTACTGTTGGCATGTGCAGAAAAGCCGGCATTGGCCAGCAAGCCTAAGACTTTCTCGGCCAATTCAGGATTTCCCGGTGCAGGGTAGCGTAATTGATAAAGTTCAGGCGGGAAACCACGAAAATCATGCCAGGTTTCTGGGCGAATTGCGCTACTGACTTCCAACGCATCACTTTCCCAATGCGCAGACATCACAATAATCGCTTCCGGGCGTGGCAGATTTTCGCTCAAACGATGCAAGGCAGGACCCACTTGCTCAGGATTCAGCGCCAGCATAGGAGAGCCATGAGAAATAAATAAGCCGGGCAACGTTTGTAAGTTCATAAGTCAAACCACATCTGGAAAGATGCCTCAATAATGCATGAAAAATAGAAATAAGAGCAGGAGATATTATTCAACAAAACGTTGCATATAAAGAACGCTTCAGCAAAATCATTAGCCTGCCCGATGATAAGGATGGTTGTTATTGATGCTCATGGCACGATAAAGCTGCTCGATCAGCATGACACGTACCAGTGGATGCGGCAGGGTTAACTTGGAAAGTGACCAGTGCCATGCAGCAGCTTTACGCACGGCTTCTGAGTGACCATCCGGCCCGCCAATCGCAAGTGCTACATCATTGCCTTCCAGCATCCAGCCTTTCATGGTTTCAGCCAGTTTTTCGGTACTGAATTCACGTCCGCCCACTTCAAGCGCAATCAGGGTTTCATTCTGCTTGAGCGCATTTAAAATACTGTCGCCCTCAATATTACGGTATTTCAGAATATCCGCTGCAGAATCATTTTTCCCGCGCTTGGCCATCGGCAGTTCAATAATCTGGGTCTGTACAAAAGGCTGAATACGTTTGAAATAATCTTCAAAACCAGTCAGCACCCACGCTGGCATTTTTTGACCAATGGTCAGGATACGGATTTTCATACAGACAGATCAATAATTGGATACCTCATTATAACGATCAAACAACATGAAGTTGAGCAGGGAAACAAATTGAAATTGAAATGAGAGATTTAGTGTTGCTTTAATGTCCGTAGTTCAAGTATCCGCTTGATAAAGGAATGGAATAATAATAAATGCGGAACAGTGTCATGATAAAAGGATGTTGTACTGTGCTGCTGTTACTGATAGGCCTCATGGGGCCTAGTCTCTGTGCAGCCAATTCGAGCAAAAATGCTCAGGTCTCTCATCTGGAATTATTTTTTAGCCAGATCATGAGTGTCGATGAATACCGAAATTATAAAAATCTGAAAGAGCTGAACCGGGTGTCTGCCTGGATTAAAGGGCAGATGCAGCGCTTTGGCATCCCATGCCAGTTTCAGGTTTATGTAGTCAATAACCTGAGTTACCGAAATGTCATCTGTAGCTTGGATACTAAAGCCAAAACCAAAATGGTGATGGGAGCGCATTATGATGTCTTTAGTACCCGAAACGGTGCTGATAATAATGCCTCAGGAGTAGCGGGTTTACTTGAAACCGCAAGATTACTGGCCCTGCAAAAAGCCAAGCTCAAACATGATGTCGAATTTGCTTTCTATACCCTTGAAGAGCCGCCTTTTTTCAAGACAGAACATATGGGTAGTTATATGCATGCCAAATCTTTAAAAAAGCAGAAGCAGAAAATTAAGGGCGTGGTGATTCTGGATTCGATTGGCTATTTTGATGAACATCAGGTGCAGAGCTATCCCGTCGGATTAAAATGGATTTATCCACGACATGGTAATTTCATTGCAACGATCGGGCATTTAGCATCGACTGGCCTGACTGGAGATTATTGTGCTGCTATGCAGCGTTTTAACCGTCTGGAGTGTCAGCGTTTTGTCAGCCCAAGTTTTGCTCAGGATATGAATTTTTCTGGTTATCTGAATTATGCCAAATTCAACTATTCGACCATGCTGATTACCGATACTGCGAGTTATCGTAATCCTTATTACAATACCGAATTGGATACTTTAGACAAGCTTGATCTGAACAAGATGACTCATGTGGTGGATGGGCTGGTTGATATGGCACTACAGCCATAACTCAATTGCTTTATTTAATAACTCAATAAAAAACCCTGCCGAAGCAGGGTTTTTTATACGAAGCATCAGGTCTTAATGACGCGCTGCTTTCGCTTCTTCTTTGGTTTTCACAATCGGTGCTTTAACCAGAGCTTTTGGCAAAGAAGTCAATGCCAGCGGTAAAATCTCATCAATCGATTTTACTGCTTTAATCTCTAGACCTTCTTTGACATTTTCTGGAATTTCCGCCAGGTCACGTACGTTTTCCTGTGGAATGAACACCAACTTGATGCCACCACGATGGGCTGCAAGCAGTTTTTCTTTCAAACCACCGATACGCAATGCACGGCCGCCCAGACTGGTTTCACCTGTCATCGCGATATCCGGACGAATCGGGATACCTGTGAAAGCAGATACTAATGCTGTAGTCAAAGCCAAACCTGCTGATGGACCATCTTTCGGTGTTGCGCCTTCAGGTAAATGCACATGCACGTCGGTTTCTTCAAAGCGCGAGGCTTCGATGCCGAGTTCATCCGCACGGGTACGCACTACAGTCATCGCAGCGGTAATCGATTCTTTCATGACATCGCCAAGAGAACCGGTGGTAATGAACTTGCCTTTACCTGGGACTGCTGCAACTTCAATAGTTAGTAATTCACCACCGACAGAAGTCCAAGCCAGACCATTTACACGGCCGATTTGTGCTTCTTCTTCCGCCATTCCATAGTCAAATTTATGTGGACCCAAGTAATCTGGAAGATTTCCTGCTGTCACTTCAACCTGAAGATTTTTAGCTTTCTTGCTAACCGCCTCTTTCACCACTTTACGTGCAATTTTTGACACTTCACGTTCAAGGTTACGAACACCGGCTTCACGTGTATAGCGGCGCACGATGTCACGAATCGCTTCTTCATGCACGGTTAATTCTTTGGCACGTAGACCATTGTTCTTGATTGCTTTAGGAACAAGGTAACGGTCCGCAATATTGACTTTCTCTTCTTCGGTATAACCCGGAAGACGAATTACTTCCATACGGTCTAGCAGGGCCTCAGGAATGTTCATGCTGTTTGCGGTACAGATAAACATTACTTCAGACAGGTCCAGATCAAGATCCAGATAGTGATCGCTGAACTTGTTGTTCTGTGATGGATCAAGTACCTCAAGCATCGCAGAAGCCGGATCGCCACGGTAGTCTTGCGCCATCTTGTCGATTTCATCGAGCAAGAATAACGGGTTTTTTACGCCCACTTTAGTCAATGACTGCACAATTTTACCTGGCATCGCACCGATATAGGTACGACGGTGACCGCGAATTTCCGCTTCATCACGTACGCCGCCCAGCGCCATACGCACGAACTCACGACCAGTTGCTTTAGCAATTGATTCACCGAGTGAAGTTTTACCGACACCTGGAGGACCAACCAAACACAGAATCGGACCACGCAATTTTTTCACACGAGACTGAACTGCCAGATATTCCACAATGCGATCTTTGACATCGTCCAGACCATAGTGGTCTGCATCCAGAATTTCCTGTGCTTTGTTCAGGTTAATGCTGACTTTGCTGGCTTTATTCCACGGTGTATCTAGAATCACTTCCAGATAGTTGCGTACCACAGCAGCTTCACTCGAAGCAGGCTGCATCGCTTTCAGCTTGCGGAACTCGTTTTCAGCTTTCTTGCGTACATGCTCAGGCAAATCTGCTTCAGCAAGACGTTTTTCAATTTCAGCGACATCATCTTCCGCGCCGCCGTTCATATCAGAAAGCTCGCGCTGAATGACTTTCATTTTTTCATTCAGGAAGTATTCGCGCTGGTTCTTTTCCATCTGACGTTTAACAGAGTCATGCAGGGTTTGCTCAATCTGTTGTTCTTCAGACTGTTGCAATAGATAAGTCATCAACTCAGTCAAATGCGCTTCGAATTCGTCATGTTCCAGGAATTTCTGTTTGACATCAATATTCAATGGAACACGGGTTGCGACGAAGAACAATAACTGTAATAGATCTTCAATTTTGTTGGCTGCGGTGATCAGTTCACGCGCATTACGAAGTTTCGCTTCTGCATATTGAGCGAAAAGCGCACGTAATTCCTGCAAGCGCACAGCTTGGGTGTCTGCATCGACGCTCACCGTCATTGGGCTGAGTTCATGCTCTGCTGTCAGATACTCAGTTTCGTCAATGATGGTTTTCAGCTTGGCACGGTGTAGGCCTTCGATCAGGACTTTAATACAGTTTTCATCATTTTCGTGATTCACAACTTGCACAATCTTCGCGACAGTACCGTATTGATATAAATTGTCGTGATCAATTTCTTCTGTAAGCGAATCTTTTTGCGCAACTACAAATACTAGATTGTCACTGTTACGAGCCACATCAACTGCATTGATCGATTTTTCACGACCGACAAACAGCGCAATTTGCATATGCGGATAAACCACCACATCACGCAACGCCAAAAGGGGTAGTACACTTGGAACCTGAGGCTCTAAGGTTTCTTGATTCATAATAATTTCAGACATGAGCACTCCTAATGAGTGACAACGGTGTTGCCATGCTTTTAATAGTGATGGGTAATTTTAAAAATACAAGGGCAGTTAAGATTAAATTGTATGAAAAATGACTAATTATGTGATTTTAAAGTAGTTAGCAAGGGTAAAATTGCAAAATTAACGTTTGAACTTTATAAAAACTGTCGGGGTGATTAAAGCATCAAGGGGCTGATCCCATGTTTCACGTTTTAACGGCTGTGCCAGCAGTTGAAAGTCATGCGCCAGCCCCAGACGGAATGGACGCCCAGGTGCAGAAGCCAAGGTACGATCATAAAAACCGCCGCCCATACCAATCCGTGTGCCCGAAGTATCACAGGCCAATAGTGGCATGAGCAATAAATCCAGTTTGGAAACATGTACACCACGGGTGCTCATGGGCTCTCGCATACCCAGCCGATGATGGGCAAAGCGCTTGTTATGGTATTGGTGCTGGGTGATCCGGATCCAGACCAGCTGCTGATTCATGTCGCAAATCGCTGGTAGATACACCTGTTTGCCCAGTTTAAAGCAGCGTTCAATAATCGCCTGGGTCTGAATCTCTCCAAAAGTATGCAAATACAGGCCAATACGTTGGGCATGAATAAATTCTGGACTGCGGATCAGACGGTTTAGAACTTTTTGTGCGGATTGCCTTTGCTCAAATTTAGAGAGATGACGACGCGTTTTACGAAGGTATCTTCTTAATTCCTGAATGGTCATAGGGCAAAAAGCATATGCAACAAATTTGTGCTCTAGTCTAAGTGGGAATTCTGGAAAAGTAAAAAATAATTGTAAGCTGCAATTTTATATTATTCCGTATCTGCTGATTTAAATTTAGCTAATTTGTCACCAGTTTCAAAGTTAAAAAACAGTTGCATCACTGGTTGTTAAAATGTGTTGAAACGGTCAATTTATTTTTTTTGATTCACGATTTTCCAAGCAATCAATTGTTCAGTGACAAACTCTGGAAATGCATGAGTTTAAGCACTTTGAAACAGCTTTCGATCAATAAAAATACAATTCTAAAGTAGGTTTATTCTGTTTTTGGTGAAAGATAGACAAGGGATCATATAACTATTCTCGACCGATATATGGGACACATTGGACTTAGGCAGAACGCGTAAGACCTAAATCAATGGAGATTGAAGATGATGAATATTGCGAAGAACACCGTCTGCCTTTGGTACGATGACGATGCCGAAGGTGCAGCACGATTTTATGCAGAAACCTTTCCAGACTCCTCAGTTGGCGCGATCAATCTTGCACCCGGAGATTATCCCTCCGGAAAAGAAGGCGATGTTATCACCGTTGAATTTACGGTGATGGGCGTTGCCTGCATTGGACTGAATGGTGGCCCTGACTTTCAACACAATGAAGCATTTTCATTTCAGGTGGCGACTGAAGACCAAGAAGAAACAGACCGTTACTGGAATGCCATTATTGGCAATGGTGGTCAGGAAAGTGAGTGTGGATGGTGTAAAGACAAGTGGGGCATTTCCTGGCAGATTACGCCAGTGGTCCTCATCAACGCCTGTAACAGTCTTGACCGCGCTGCGGCCAAGCGCGCATTTAATGCGATGATGACCATGAAAAAAATTGACATCTCCGTGATCGAAGCGGCATTTCATGGTTAAGCGCCAAAGATATTGTCTTTCATTCGAGTTGATATTGCTGTGTAGCGCAATTTCACTGCAATAGTTAAATCTTCTCCTTTCTTTTTATCAACTCAAATTATCCCTCAACTCTATAAGGATCCGTTACAAAAATTTCAGATCAATCCAACTTGATTTGAACCTAAATCCAATTTCTTCATGATGATTCAAGGAGAATGTGCCATGAATTTTCCTCAATTACTGTTTATGGCGGGATGGGTCGCCCTGTCTGCACCTGCCGCTTTAGCCGTTGAACCGCCCATGTCGGGCAAAGCTAGCTCAGGTGCAGCTTCCTCTGCCGCCGATAAGAAAGCCATCGCGAGTGCCATGACTGCTGCACCTAAGAAAGTAGCCGCTGCGGCCACGATTGTCGCTGTCGGTACAGATGGCAAAATGCGTACCTTGCGCAAGGGCAATAATGGTTTTACCTGTATGCCGGATAATCCGACCACGCCAGGTCCAGATCCGATGTGCATGGATCAGGCCGCTCTAGAATGGGCAGAAGCCTGGATGGGACATAACCCCCCACAGTCGGGAAAGTAGGCTTTATGTATATGCTAGCAGGCGGTACGGATGCCAGTAATGTCGATCCCTATGCCAAGAAGCCTAGTGCGGGCAATCATTGGGTTAAAACGGGTCCCCATGTCATGATCGTCGGTGCTGAAGCTCGTTTCTATGATATGTATCCTAAGCATACGCAACCCGATACCGCTGTGCCCTATGTCATGTGGTCTGGGACGCCTTATCAGCACTTAATGATTCCTGTGAAGTAATGAATTACGGCAACGACGAATGCACGCTGATTCAAATCCTTCAATTCGGGTATTTAATACACTCAATTTTTATTGCTACCCTAAGCTTTAAATAGAATAGTTCACTTAAAAGCTCATCAACAGATGGGCTTTTATATGAGTATTGCAAAAGTTGAAATGATGCAGATCATGCAATATGAGTTTCAGAATAATTTTTGCACTGAATTGAAAACAGCCTGAACCAAAAACAATCATCTAACGAAATTCTCCCTAATTTATACATCTTAAATTTTATTAAAATATTGAAAATAATATAGAAAATTAAACTGGCATAAGTTCTGCATAACTGTATTCAAACTTGGATACAAGATTGGATACAGAATGCTTCATCAGAAAATGATCGGCTGGACAGTCCGAAAATGGCGCGATGCCGATCAGCCAAAACAGCTTCAACTGAATCATCTTGCTCAACGCACTACCCATGTTGAGGTGGGTGAACTTGTCTGGATTTCGGTTGAGAATGCTGCACCTCTTCAAGCAAAAATCGATGCATTTAAAAAAGCTGTATTTGCGGAAGGTATGCATCAAAGGCTACGACAGAGAGCAGTGAACATAGTCGATAGCGGGTTTATATGCAGCAGCTGAATCAGAAAAAAACGAAACAGATCCATTCAGCAGATTCAAAAAATAGAGAGAATAAAAGGGGATTCACATGTTTAAAACTGTACTGATTGCAAACCGGGGCGAAATTGCCGTTCGCGCCATTCGCACATTAAAAAAAATGGGTGTAACCAGTGTCGCCGTTTATTCAGAAACAGATCGTTATGCACAGCATGTGATTGATGCAGATATTGCAGTGTCCTTAGAAAGGACCAAACCTGGCGATACCTATTTGAGTATCGAAAAATTGATTGCTGCAGCCAAAAATACCGGAGCCGAAGCAATTTTCCCGGGTTATGGGTTTCTGTCAGAAAGTGCTGACTTTGCCCGTGCCTGCGAAGCAAATAATATTGCTTTCATGGGGCCAACACCGGAGCAGATTCTGGAATTCGGCTTAAAACACAGGGCGCGTGAACTTGCTGCAGCTGCCAATGTACCCATGACTCCCGGTACAGGTCTGCTAAATAGTCTGGACGAAGCTTTGGCAGAAGCTGAAAAAATTGGTTATCCAATTATGCTAAAAAGCACAGCAGGCGGTGGCGGAATTGGCTTGACCCGTTGTGATGATGCAGACGCACTTCGGGAGGCTTATGAAAGTGTAAAACGTCTGGGCGAGCAGTTCTTTAAAGATGCCGGAGTATTTTTAGAACGCTTTATCGATAAAGCCCGTCATGTCGAAGTTCAGATTTTTGGAGATGGACAGGGACAGGTGGTGGCTTTGGGCGAGCGTGACTGTTCACTGCAGCGCCGTAATCAGAAGGTTGTGGAAGAAACACCAGCGGCACAGTTACCTGAAGCAACCCGTCAAAAATTGCATCAGGCGGCAATTGAACTGGGTAAATCGGTGAAATATCGCAGTGCCGGGACGGTTGAGTTTATTTATGATGCAGCACGTGACGAGTTTTATTTCCTTGAAGTGAATACCCGTTTGCAGGTGGAACATCCTGTCACTGAAATGGTGACCGGTTTAGACCTGATTGAATGCATGTTGAAAATCGCAGCAGGCGATACTCTGGATTGGAAGCATCTAAGCAATATTCAGCCTCGGGGTGCAGCGATTGAAGTACGAATCTATGCAGAAGATCCAGTCAAGAATTTCCAGCCGAGTCCAGGGATTTTGACCGATGTCTTTTTTCCGGAAAATGTCCGCGTTGATACCTGGGTGAGTACTGGTACTGAAATTTCCCAATATTTTGACCCGATGGTTGCCAAGATTATTGTGCATGCTGAAGATCGTGAAACTGCGATTACAGCTCTTAAAGCGGCACTAGCTGAAACTCGCTTGAATGGTATTAGTACCAATCTGGATTATGTCCATACCGTCATTTCAGATCCGCGTTTTGAACAGATGCAGATCTGGACACGCATGCTGGATGATTTCAAGTATGTGCCGAATGTGATTGAGGTGATTCAGCCGGGTACACAAAGTTCGATTCAGGATTATCCGGGTCGTGTCGGGTATTGGGATATCGGTGTACCGCCTTCAGGCCCAATGGATGATTATGCCTTCCGGCTGGCCAATAAAATTGTCGGGAATGCCGAGGCAGCCGCCGGGTTCGAATTTACCCTGCAAGGTCCGACCCTCAAGTTTCATGCAGACAATATCATTGCTTTAACTGGCGCACCTTGTCCGGTAAGTCTGGATGATGAAGCAGTAAATTTCTGGCAGCCTATTCAGGTAAAAGCAGGACAAACCCTAAAAATCGGACAGGTTGAATCTGGATGCCGGACCTACCTGGCTGTGCGAAATGGTCTGAATGTGCCGGAATATCTGGGTAGCCGTTCTAACTTTGCTTTAGGTAATTTTGGTGGACATGCAGGCCGAGTGTTACGGGCTGGTGACATGGTTAAGATGGTGAATCCTGACCTGCCAGCTGATGGTCTACCTTTGGCGATTGCAGAACCTGAAGTTTTGGCAACAGATCTGATTCCAAGTTATGGCAAGGAATGGAAAATTGGTGTGCTCTATGGTCCGCATGGCGCTCCTGATTTCTTTAAAGCTGAATATATTGAGGAGTTTTTTGCATCAAGCTGGAAAGTGCATTTTAACTCGAACCGATTGGGTATCCGTTTAACCGGACCGACGCCAAGCTGGGCGCGTGAAAATGGCGGTGAAGCGGGTCTGCATCCATCCAATGTCCATGACTGTGAATATGCCATTGGTGCGATTAACTTTACCGGTGATTTCCCCGTAATTCTTGCCAAAGATGGTCCGAGCCTGGGTGGCTTTGTCTGTCCGGTGACCATTGCCAAAGCTGAACTCTGGAAAATTGGTCAACTGAAAGCCGATGACACGATTAGCTTCTATCCAATTTCGGTAGAACAGGCCAATGCGCTGGAGCGGCAGCAAATTCAAACCCTCCAAAACTTTGCCAAGGGAGAGATGACCCACGCGGCTGAAGTCGTGGCAGTTCAGTCAGAAAGTATCTTGGCATTGCGTGAAGCCACGCCAGATGCACCAAAAGCTGTATATCGTCAGGCAGGTGACAGTTATATCTTGCTGGAATATGGTGACAACGTACTGGATTTGGCCCTACGCCTGCGCGTACACCGCTTGATGCAACTGATCCGTGAAGCTGATCTTGACGGTATCCTGGAATTGTCACCTGGTGTGCGGTCCTTGCAGATTAAATATGATGGTCTGCGTTTGAGCCAGCAGCAACTGATTCACTTCCTGCTTGGTCTTGAAGAACAGATGGGCGATTTACGTGACATTAAAATACCTTCAAGAATTATCCATTTACCCATGGCCTTTGAGGATTCAGCGACTTTGGGTGCGGTAGAACGCTATCAGGAAAGCGTCTGTGCCAAAGCGCCATGGTTACCGAATAATGTCGATTTTATTCAGAGGATTAATGGTCTAAACACTCGTCAGCAAGTTAAAGACATTATTTTTGATGCCAATTATCTGATTTTAGGGCTAGGAGATGTGTATCTGACTGCACCTTGTGCAGTGCCCATTGATCCTCGCCACCGTTTACTGAGCTCCAAATATAATCCGGCCCGTACTTTTACCGCCGAAGGCACAGTCGGGATTGGTGGCATGTATATGTGTATTTATGGCATGGACTCACCGGGTGGCTATCAGTTAATTGGCCGTACCGTGCCGATCTGGAACAAGTTTAAAAAGAACAAGCAGTTTGGCGATCAGCAATGGTTCTTACGCTTTTTTGACCAGATTAAATATTATGAGGTCACTGAGGCCGAACTGGATCAGTTCCGTGCTGATTTCGCCCATGGTTTGGCAGAAATCAAAATTGAGGAATGCGAGTTTGACTTTGCAGCGTATCAGGATTTCCTTGCTGCAGAACAGGACAGTATTGCTGCTTTTAAATCACAGCAACAGGCCGCTTTTAGTGCGGAGGTGGAGCGCTGGAAAGACGAGTTTGATGCACCTGTAGAAATAGAAGTGCTGCAGGATGATACCGATTACAGCCAGTATGTCCCTCTCAACGCCTCTATGACGGGCAATATCTGGAAGATTTTTGTAGAAGCGGGGCAGATTGTGAAAAAAGGCGACACGGTGGCCATCATTGAAGCCATGAAAATGGAACTGCCGGTCTATGCTGACGATGATGGTATCGTTAAAGCGATTATCTGCCGTTCTGGTCAGACCGTGCATAGTGGTGAGCCACTGGTCTATATGGAGTAATGGAGTGAGCCATGACTATTGTTCGCAATCCAAGTACTAAAGCGACCGGAAAAAGCTCAGACAATCTGTCTGAGCTGGTTCTCCAGAAAATTAAAAATGATATTTTTGACTTTAAACTGATGCCGGGAGAGCGGTTTACCGAATCGGAAATTGCTGAAAGCTATGCCGTCAGCCGTACACCTATTCGGCAAGCTTTGTATCGTTTGCAGCAGGAAGGCTATGTGGACGTTCAGTTTAGAAGTGGCTGGAAGGTCCGGCCACTAAACTTTAAAGCCTATGAAGAGTTATATGATCTGCGAATTTTGCTGGAATGTTATGCAGTCGAACAACTGTGTCTAATGCCCAAAGACCAGTTGCAGGTTGCCCTAGCTGTTTTGATTCAAACCTGGTGTGTTCAACCAGAACAGTATGTCTATGATCTCAGGGAGCTATCTGCACAAGATGAAGCATTTCATTGTCATTTGGTATTTGCAGCCGGCAATGCAGAAATGGCGAAAATTCACAGTGAGATCAGCGAGAAAATTCGCATCATACGCCGTCTGGATTTTTCCAAAGATTATCGGATTGAGGCCACCTATGCCGAACATCAACAGATTTTAAGGGGATTACTTGCACAAGATGCAGCGTTCTGTCTCTCTATATTGGATGCCCATATCCGGCACAGCCGTAATGAGGTGAAAAAAATTACACTGGAAATGTTATCCTCTAGTCCTGCGTAAGTTAATCAGGATAAATTTATTTTATAGCAAGAAAAATATCAGACCTGACTTAAAATTGATAACCAATTCATAACCAGAAAAAACAAGAACCCGCTAGTGGCATCTCAAATTGTTTTTTAAAGTAAGTTGAGGATGATAATAACAAGAGATAAAAATGCTTCATCAGCCTATTCAACTTTTACTTACAGGTGCCGGCTGTGCACTTCTCCTAACCATGACTGGATGTACCATGCCTTCCAAGTCGCCAATCAATGACAGTTATGGTTCCCAGCCACATTTGCCCAAACCAAAATCAAGCTTGCTGCCTACGGTCAATATTGCACCTGCTAAAGGTTGGCCTGAAGGTAAAATGCCGACAACAGCGACAGGTTTAAAAGTTCAGGCATTTGCCAAAGGGTTGCAGCATCCGCGCTGGCTGTATGTATTGCCGAATGGTGATGTACTGGTGGCTGAAACCGATGCACCGCCTAAGCCCGATGACAGCAAAGGGATCAAAGGCAAAATCATGAAATGGGTGATGCAACGTGCAGGTTCATCGCACCCCAGTGCCAACCGCATCAGTCTGCTTCGCGATAGCAATGGAGATGGGGTGGCTGAACAAAAAATCGTATTTTTACAGAATCTCAATTCTCCATTTGGCATGGCACTGGTCGGCAATATGTTGTATGTGGCGAATACTGATGCCCTAATGCGCTTTCCTTATCAGAACGGTGCGACTCAAATTACAGCAGCCGGTACCAAGGTGCTGGATTTACCGGCAGGCCGTTTAAACCATCACTGGACCAAAAACGCCATTGCTAATCCTGCCGGCAGCAAACTCTATATTACAGTGGGTTCCAACAGCAATGTCGCTGAAAATGGCTTGGATCAAGAACAAGGCCGGGCACTGATCATGGAATTTGACATAGCTAGTGCTCAAGCACGACCTTTTGCTACCGGACTGCGTAATCCGAATGGGATGGATTGGCAACCCCAGAGTGGCGCACTCTGGACGGTGGTAAATGAACGTGATGAACTCGGTAATGATCTGGTTCCTGATTATCTGACCTCTGTCAAAGAGGGCGCTTTTTATGGCTGGCCCTATAGTTATTATGGCCAACATGTAGATACACGGGTCAAACCGCAAAATCCTGCCCAGGTTGTGCGGGCAATTTCACCGGATTATGCATTGGGCAATCATACTGCATCATTGGGCTTGGCTTTCTATAGGGCAGATCTGATGCCTCAATATCGAAATGGGGCGCTGATTGGCCAGCATGGTTCATGGAACCGCAAACCGCATAGTGGCTATAAAGTGATTTTTGTTCCCTTTCAGAATGGGCAACCGATGGGCCCACCTCAAGATGTCTTGACTGGATTTTTAAGTGATCAGGGCGATGCATATGGGCGACCGGTCGGTGTGGCGGTAGATTCTTCAGGTGCCATTTTGGTTGCTGATGATGTCGGTGATGTGATTTGGCGAGTATCACCCTTGAGTACACTAGCTGCAGTAAGTAAATAAAGGTCTAGGGATTCAAGATTTTATTCAGATTTGAATCTATGGAAAGTAAAAGTTAAAGCAAAGACTGTTTCATTCAAACGTCAATATTTTGATTGAAAATATGCAAAGGTTAGCGGATTTAAAATAATTTTTAAGCTTCATTTAAGCTGGCTGAATTAGGCTTTCAGGATATTTTTACGCGGGATTACAGCATGTACAGAGATTCTGCTGATCCCATTAAAAATTATCTAAACCTAAGTACCAGTTTTAAGTGCTGCTAAAAACTGGATATAAAAATTTAAAATATCGCAAAAAGAGGATTTTAAAGAGTGAAATCAATTATTGCATTTATTTTCCCTTGGTCATTATTTATGACCCTTCATCGGCCAGTCGAAGCGACAGTGTGCTTAATACTTCAGATTTCGATTTTAGGCTGGATTCCTGCTGCAATCTGGGCCATGCATACTTTATATCGGGATAAAATAGCCTGAAAATAGGAAAATAAGTTACTGAAAGATTGTTTGATTTTGACGGAAGTAAAAGCTCTATATTTTTTATAGCGAAAGATTTTTTTTCATTCCAGATGATAAATACATCAATAAAATAAATCTAGAGGAATGTTCGAGAGAAATACTACAAAATTAAAATAAGAGGAAATTCAGGAAAAATTCTAATTATTATTTAGAAAAAGAAATTGAAGTACTCCGAAGATGCCGCTGCATGTGTCGTTACCCTGAACCCGATGAGTTCAAGGAGGATGCGACGTATACTTGCTGGGTTTCCCATACGGAGATGGGCATACACTCTAAATATACAGAACACACCCATAAGTGTTAGTATCGGCAGGGGAATAGACCCGCTGGCGAACACCTCAGAGTTAGGTTAATTATAAACAATAATCCCGGTGTGGCAACTCTATGCTGTTCATGAACTGTAAACAGTTCGGTCGAATGTCCGAAGTTTAAACAGAATTCGAGATTATTCAGTCAGTTCTTCAACTTCTTCTAAAATAGTTTGTAACAAACGCTCGCAATGCGCATATTGTTGCAGTGATCTGTTCATATTCAAGACCTCCTGCATCAGCTCAAGTGCTACCATAATAATCAGCTTACTCGGTTCCATGCGTGGTGCTTTACGGCGAAATTCATCATATTTGTCATTCAATAACTGTGCCGCACGTTCTAATTCTTCCTGCTTGTCAGGAGTAGAGGCCAAACGGAAACTATGCCCCAATACTCTGAGATCAATTGCAATTTGTTCACTCATGATGAGGCTTCCTCAGTCGCTTCAGTCGGATGGGCCAGTTGTTGAATTTCCTGTGCATGATGATCCTGCGCAGTACCGAGAATCGCTAGACGTTGAATAATCGCTTCAACCTTGGCTTTGGCATTTTCATTTTTCTGGGTTAAGCGTTCAGATTCCTGAGTCAGACGCTGAATTTCCTGCTGAGCATGACGCTGTTCAAGGATCATCTTTTCCTTAACTATGCGCAGCTCATTGCGTTCAGCCAGAATTTCCTGAAAACGGTTTTTTAGGTCGGTACAGCTTTTTTCCAGACGGCCATAACGGTCTGCCAGTGCAGTTGCATCATTATTGAGCAGTTGAAATTGGGCACGAGAATCCGTCAATTGTTCTGTCAGATTTTCATTTTCTTGTTGTTTTTGCGCAATCACGCTATTTTTTTGTTCAATTTGCTGTTGATGTTGCATCATTGAAGAGTCTTGCTCTTCGCGCAAACTGGAATTTTCACTTTCAAGCCGTGCAAGTCGCGTTTTTAACACGCCGATCTGCACTTGTAGACGCTGTAATTCTTCTAACATATCGAGGTCGCACAGTGTTGCAAACAAAGGTAATATATAAGCAGTATAAAGATTGGATAAACGAATGCAAGACGATATTTCAGGTTGGACCGAATGGCACCGCAATTTTTCTTCAATTGAGGAAATTTCTAGCCCTAGCGAACTACATGGTTTGCTGACTGGCATTGTTTGTGTCACCCAGGCGCCAAGCAGTGAAGAGTGGTTACAGATTTTAGAAACACTGGATGTACCTGAACTGGATGCCGAAGCATTAGAGTTGTTGGCGGGCGAAGCTGAAGATGTGTTCCATGCATTGTCTGAAGATGAGCTGGATTATTTACCTTTGCTGCCTGATGATGAGCATGTGCTTTCAGAACGCGTACAGGCTCTGGCGGACTGGTGTGCAGGCGTGGTCTTAGGTTTCGGACTGGCTTCAGGACATATCCGTCAGGATGAAGTTGAGCTGATTGAACATTTACAAGATGTAGCCGCAGTTGAATTTGAAGACTCAGACGATGATGCTGAAGGTGAAGAAAGCTATCAGGAATTGTACGAATTTGTGCGTCTGATTCCTGTCAGTCTGTCTTTAGGGCGTAAAAAGGTCGAAGTTGAAGAAACGCCACTCTTACAGCAATTTAGTCAAAAAAATCAGCCTAAAGTCGCTACTACAGAAGCGCAAAGTGTAGTCGAGATTTTCTCGCCTAAACGTCTAAGCTGATGAAATGCTGAGGTGAGTCATCACCTGCTTGAAATCAGGCATATATTTTGCTGTTTACAGTGAAATCTATAGTCTGATTTCAAGACTATATTCTAAATACAAGTATTGATCGATAAGAAGTAAGGTGTAATGAAGAAATTGACACAGGCAGTTTTTGAGGAGCGTCGCGCAATCCTCGCAGGGGAAATCGGTTTACGCAGTATCGCTATTATCGCGACCAGTCCGGTAGCTATGCGTAACCGTGATGCAGATTATAAATACCGTGCAGACAGTAGTTTCTTCTATTTAACCGGATTCGCGGAACCTGAAGCTGTGGCTGTGATTGAAACCTTTGACACTGAAGAAGAAGGCTATAGCTACAGTTTGTTCTGTCGTGAACGCAACCGTGAAATGGAAATCTGGAATGGCTACCGCGCGGGTATTGATGGGGCTATTCAGGATTATGATGCAGATGAAGCCTATGCGATTGATTTGCTGGATGAAGAAATCTTAGAAAAGTTACAAAATAAAGATCAGTTGTTTTATCGCATTGGACAGCATGCAGAGTTTGATGCGCGTGTCGCCAAATGGATTGCAACTGCAAGTGGTGAAAGCCGTCGTGGTACTTCTGTGCCAGCGCAAGTAATTCAGCTGGATCGTATTGTTGATGAAATGCGTCTGCATAAAGATGCAAATGAAATTGAACTAATGCAGATTGCTTCCGATATTTCTGCTGATGCACATACTCAAGCGATGCTAGCAGTACGTCCGGGTATGATGGAATATGCGCTGGAAGCCGAGCTGAATTATGTCTTTGGCAAAAATGGCGGTGTTCCGGCTTATAACAGTATTGTCGGTGGCGGTGAAAATGCCTGCATCCTGCATTATGTAGAAAATGACAAAGAACTGAAAGATGGCGATTTAGTCCTGATTGATGCTGCAGCTGAATATCAGTTCTATGCTTCAGACATTACCCGTACCTTTCCGGTAAATGGTAAATTCAGTCCGGAACAGAAAGCCTTATATAACGTAGTACTGAATGCTCAAATCGCTGCGATCAATGCCGTGCAAATTGGTAACTCATATAAAGAGCCACATAATGTTGCAGTGCGTATTTTGGTGCAAGGTTTGCTGGATCTTGGCTTGATGCAGGGTAATATCGACGAGATTATAGAAAAAGAAGCTTTCCGTCAGTTTTACATGCATGGTACGGGACACTGGCTTGGTATGGATGTGCATGATGTCGGTGCTTATAAGGTTGATGGTGAATGGCGCTCGTATGAAGAGGGCATGGTCGTGACCGTTGAGCCGGGTCTCTACATCGCGCCTGATGATGAAACAGTGGATGCCAAATGGCGTGGAATTGGCATCCGAATTGAAGATGATGTGGTAGCCACTGCAAATGGCCCGCTGGTTTTAACTGCGAAAGTTGTCAAAACGGTAGAAGAGATTGAAGCATTGATGGCGAAAGCGCGCGCTGCCTAATCCAAGAAAAATACAGAAAGCCGGTCGCGAGATCGGCTTTTTTTATGACATTTCTATGCCGTTTTAAACAAGAATTCCTAGCTATATCGAATCGATCAAAAAGTGACTTAGCTTACGTTTATCTCGAACAAGTCAAATAAAACTAACCTAAGTAAAATTTACAGCTTAAAAAGTGACAGGAAGTCAACACAGAAAATCTGTTTTTAGCATCAAAGCTACATATTAAATGCGCTGAGATTCTCATACTTTCTCTGATCCTTAAATAAACTTAAATAACAGTAGGAGAACACTTATGAGATTAAATACGATTGACTGGATTGCTTATGCTTTAACAATCATTGGTGGCATTAATTGGGGTTTAATTGGTGCATTCGATTTTAATTTGGTCGCTGCAATCTTTGGTGATATGAGCGCCTTATCTCGAATTGTTTATGTATTGGTTGGTTTGTCGGCATTGTACCTGATTTATACAGGAACGAAGTTGGGTAAAACAGTACACCACACAGATCATCATACCAATATTGTGCGTTAAGCTAATCTTCTTGGGCGAGTTTCTTGCAAGATAGGATTCATGTCTTCGAGTAACTTGCCGAGAGGATAGAAATAGTGTGGAAGATGAAGAAACCTCGGTATATTTCCGGGGTTTTTTATATAGGTGTTTATAGGTTATTAATAGAATCATCCTCAGATCTACAACAACACTTAGCTAAAGATTAATGATTACTATCATACAAATAAGATTAGATTGTACATGGTTGGATAAATTTTTTTTAAAATATCTGTTAGCTAAAAAATCGAGTTATATTTATAAAACTCTCTCAAAATAAGAAAATAATAGTGATTGAAAATGGGCCTTCTGCTCCTGACAGTGATTATCAGCTTATTTATAAATGGCTTGATTCACAATTTTATCATTCAGGATTTACCAGTAGCAATATATATTCAAAATTGTGCGAAGCGAGTAGATCGAGTTATACCAATTTGACTAGGTTTGCGATCGAATCGTATAAGTGCCAAATGAAATTACCACATTCCGTTTTTTAATGCCGAGTTGATAGAAGTGAGTATAAATATTTTAGTTGCTGAATTAAAGACAACTCGGTTGGAGTTAAGAGTATATAAAGTTGGAGATGAATTTTCATTATTCTAAGAGTATTGTGGCGACGTTGAAGCATCAAAATACTTACAACGACAGATGCATACAACAGTCGGTCAAACTCAGCAGATGTTACAGAAATGGGCGTTAAGCTATTGGCAGCAACCGAGTGACGGATTTTCATGGGTGATTGCTGAGCGAAAAAGTCATCTGGCAATCGGGTTACTAACGATCATTCAACAGCAAAATAACAGCCTTGAAGTTCATTTCGGACTTGGTCCTCGATTTCAGGGTCAGGGCTATATGCTTGAGGCGATGAAAGCGGTGATTCAGTATTTTAAACAATATCTTACACTTAAATCAATGGATACTTTCTGCGATGCAGAACATATACAGGCACACCAAGTGCTGTTAAAGACAGGGTTTGAAATCGTTGAACGGATCAATGCTTATACTCTATTGCCGAAGTTAGGTAATGAAAAGCGTGATGTCTTGATTTTTCAATATAGGCTGGATCATCATGAAGAAAACTAAATAAAACGAATCATTATAAAAATTTAAAGCCTTGAGGTAAGATAAAACCAGTATACGTTTTATGTAATTCGCCATAGATGCGAATAAACAGATAAGGAAGTAAGCATGCAACAAGAAGTCATCATTGTCGGTGGTGGGATGGTCGGCTTAAGCCTCGCATTGATGTTGGCGAAAACCAATATTGCAGTCAAACTGTTGGAAGCCATCAAATATCCAGATTATGATGATGAAAATCTTGCGCCCTATCATTCCAGTTTTGATGCACGTAACAGTGCCTTGTCACGCCGTAGCGTGCAGATTTATCAGGAACTTGGACTTTGGAATGCCTTGCAAGAACATGCTACCCCAATTCTGGAAGTGAATATTACCGAACAAGGCAGCTTTGGTAAGGCCCGACTGAAAGCCGAGCAGGAAAAAGTCGAAAGCTTTGGTCAGGTCATTGAAAATGCCTGGCTCGGTCGTGTACTGCTGACCCAAGTCAAAAAAGAGCCATTAATTGAATTGATTGATGGTGTTCAAGTGACCTCCCTTATCCAAGATACAGACTTTGCTTATATCGAAGCTCAGCGTGGTGAATCATCACTAAAATTACAGTCCAAACTGGTTATTGCCGCCGATGGACGGGATTCTTTCTGCCGTAAAGCCTTGGGTATTGGTGCGTCAGAACATGATTATGATCAGGTTGCAATTGTGACCACAGTACAAACGTCTAAGCCACATGGTCATGTGGGCTTTGAGCGTTTCAGTCATTTAGGGCCTTTGGCACTGTTGCCATTGCCGGGCGAATATCGCCGTTCCGTGGTCTGGCCAGTGAAAAAAGGTACTGAAGGAGAATGGCTGGGAGATGAAAATGACCAGCATTTCCTCGATGCCTTGCAGGAAACGTATGGCGATCGTGCCGGAAAGTTCCAGAAAACCGGAAAACGGTTCAGTTTTCCCTTATCTCAAGTGTTAGCTGAAAAACAGGCTGTTGGCCGTGTCGTGTTGATGGGCAATGCAGCACATACGATTCATCCGGTCGCGGGTCAGGGTTTTAACCTGTGTATGCGTGATGCGCATGTATTGGTGCGTTATCTCAAGGAACAGCAGGTACAAGGCGCAGACTTGGGCGATGCGGCAATATTGCAAGACTATGAAAAATCTCGTCTCAGTGACCAGCAACGAGTGATCAAATTCTGTGATTCAGTGGTGCGTGGCTTTAGTAACCAGAATCCATTTTTAAAGCTGATTCGTAATACGGGTTTAATCGCTTTTGATACGATTCCAGGCATCAAGCCACTGGTTGCAAATTATGCCATGGGGTTAAAAGCATGAGCTTAAATCAAACTAACGAAATATTAGACGTCGTCATTATTGGCGGTGGATTGGTGGGTGGGCTTACAGCGCTTCTGTTAGCCCAAGGTGGCATGCAGCCTACAGTTCTGGATGCAGCGCCAATTCTGGATGCAGATAAAACCTTAAAGGTGGCCAATCCGCGTGTCCTGGCTCTCAGTCAGGCAACCATTCACTTGTTAAAGACGGTGGGGGTCTGGGAAAACCTGGCACGGCAGCAGCCCTATACCGGCATGCAGGTCTGGAATAAAAATGGCTATGGCGAAATCAATTTCGGCCAGCCTTCAGAAAAAACACCCTCGGTAGAGCAGGCTTTAGGCTCGATGGTGGAGCCAAGCATTTTGAATCTAGCTATTCAGCAAAAGATGCTTGAAGATGTTCAAGATTATAGAACACAGGTCAAAGTTAGCCGCATCGAACGTGGCGTCGGTGTGTGGATCATTCATCTGGCTGATGGTACACAACTCCAAACTAAACTGGTGATTGGCGCAGATGGTGCAAACTCCTTTGTCCGTGAGCAAGCGTTTATCGATATTGATGTACTGGACTATAAACAGGCGGGCATCAGTTGTGCCATTAAAACTGCACAACCTCATCAGCATACGGCACGTCAGATTTTTCTCGAAACCGGCCCTCTGGCTTTTTTACCCATGGCCAGCCTTAGTCCGGAAGAGCAGGGACATTGGCAATCGATTGTTTGGACTTTGCCAGAGGATTATGCTGAAGAATATGCAGCGCTCCCAGATGCTGAATTTACCCAGCTATTGACCCGTGAAAGCCAGCATATGCTGGGTGAAGTCTTAGAGGCGACACTACGTGCCACTTTCCCCTTAAAAGCCCGCGCTGCCCAACAATATGTTCAAGATGGTTTAGCCCTGATTGGAGATGCCGCACATGTGATTCATCCGCTGGCAGGTCAAGGGGTGAATATTGGCTGTCTGGATGCTGCGATACTTTGTGATGTTTTACTGCATGATCAGGCGCGTGGCGTATGGGCACATGAACAAACCCTAAAACGCTATGAGCATCGCCGTAAAAGTCAGAACGATGCCATGATGCACAGCATGTCTGCGATTGGCTGGATGGAAACCACTTTATTCTTCCCGATGGTTTGGGCACGCAATTTCGGCCTGAAACAGGTAGAAAATCAGCCCATGTTGAAAGATGCATTTATGGCGCAGGCCAACGGTCTGAGTTTACTTAAAGACACACGCTACGCAGCTTAAGACAGAAATGTAAATTTTTTAAACAAACATCAATAAAGAATAACGATTTTGTTTAAAAAAGATACGATTTTTTGATGTTTAGTACTAGGCGAAGCCCAAAGAGATTGCTAAATTTCACTTAATTCGATACCTGGCTTGGAATACCAAGCAAGCGCCATTTTTGGGGAGATGCAAATGACAGACATGAATGATTATGATGACGACGTTGAAGATTCAATCGTTGACGATGATGAAGCAAAAGCAGCTGAAAAAGGCGCGGTCGATAGCACAGAGGTCGTCAGTGATACCGATCTTGTAGAAGCTGAAACTTTGACCGTCACTGCAAAGCTGAAAAAGCGTCAAGCACTTGAAGACGAGATTGCGGCTTTCCTTGCCAGTGGTGGTCGTATTGTTGAAGTTCCGGCAGATGAATCAGTAGCCAAAGAATAAGTTATTGATTAACTTGCCTCTTATAAAAAACACCACCTCAATTGTGGTGTTTTTTTTACAAATCAAAACGAGATAGAAATATCTAGAGCAATTAGTCGTTTGCCGAAGTCAGTTCTAAAGCACGTTGATAAGCGACTTTCTTTTTGATTCCGGTTAAATCTGCCGCCAGTTGTGAAGCAGCTTTGACCGAAAGGTCCTGTAATAGGCGATTCAATAATTTATCCAGCTTTTCCTGATCCAGATCTTTTTCTTCGGTGGCACCGCCAATCACTAGAACAATTTCGCCTTTTTGCTGATTGTGATCATTGCTAATGAATTCCACCAATTCACCCAAGGTCATTTTCTTGATAGTTTCAAAAGTCTTGGTGATTTCTCGCGCAAAACCGACCGGGCGATCTGCTCCGAAAACGCTTGCCATATCTTTAACGGACTCCAGAATCCGGTGCGGTGCTTCATAGAAAATTAAAGTCTGGGTTTCATCTTTCAGTTTTTCCAGATTCAGCAGGCGCTGACTTTGTCTGGATGGCAGAAAACCTTCAAAGCTGAAGCGGTCACTCGGCAAGCCAACAGCACTTAAGGCAGCAATAGCCGCACAAGCACCAGGTACAGGAATCACGCGAATATTATGCGCTTGTGCAGCACGGACAAATTTAAAGCCAGGGTCGCTAATCAGGGGAGTGCCAGCATCACTGATCAGGGCCATATCTTCGCCATTGAGCAGGCGCTGGATCAGCTGATCAATCTTGTTGCTTTCATTATGCTCATGGCAAGCGGTCAGAGGTGTTTGAATATTAAAGTGTTTAAACAATTGTGCTGAAGTTCGTGTATCCTCGGCAGCAATAAGACTCACCGACTTTAACACCTGAAGTGCACGATAACTAATATCATCTAAGTGCCCGATTGGAGTCGCAACAACAAATAACTGAGCACTCATAGGTTTCTCCATGTGGAATAAATTGAATAATAAAAAATGGAAGATTAAAAATAAAATATTGGGCTTGTGTTTAGTCAGCTACATCAGCAGCGTACAAGCAGAAGTGCTGATCATTCTACCCGAATCCGGGCCTTTGGCGCGAGCTGCATCGAGTATCAAACAGGGTTTTCTCAGTGCCTATGCGACTTCCGGGCAGAAAGTTCCATTAAAATGGGTCAATTCCAATCAGAAAAATATCCCCCAGCTACTGAAACAGCATGTCAATAAAAAGACCAAAATGGTGGTGGGTCCATTGGCACGTAGCGATGTGGAACAACTACTCAAGAGCAAACCTAAAGTACGTACCCTCAGCCTGAATGATGTAGCAGGGTCATTACCCCAAGTCTGGCAATTCAGCCTGTCCAAAAAAGAAGATGCTGCTGCCTTAAAAACCTTATTGCACAAAGATGGAATTCAACAGCTGCTGATTTTACGCCAGCCGGGCAGTGAAGCTGAGCATGAACTGTTGCTGATGTCATTGTTCAGTCAGAGTGATCTGAAATTTAAGATCGTGAACAAGGCCCCCATTTTTTTAATGCCGAAGCAGGGGCTGTTATTCCTCGGCAATGCAGAAGGCCTGGCTACTATACCGGAATTAAGCCGTAAACGGATGTATACCGTAGCCAATGCGATCAGCGAGCAGCACAAGCTGCCACAAGGGATCAAGTTCTGTGATGTTCCGGTACTTTATCTGGCTGACTGGCCGGATGTTCTACAGGCTTATGTCAAAGAGCCGGTGGATATGTCCTATCAGCGGCTGATTGCCTTCGGTGGCGATGCCTGGCAGATCACCCAGCAGTACCTGTCACAACCGCGTTCACAGAATATTGAATTTCAGGGTAGAACTGGCCGGATACAGATCAGTGAACACAGCATTCAGCGTAGTCCAGAATGTTTCCAGTACAGTGGCATAGGCGTCAAGCTACTATGAGCGAAAGAGCAATGCTGCGACAGCAATTAGGTGCATGGGCGGAGCAGCAAGCGGCCCAATTGATGCAAAACCATGGATTTCAGTTCCTGGCAGCCAATTATCACAGTCGCTATGGCGAGCTGGATCTGATTCTGGTGCGTGATCAGGAACTGGTCTTTGTGGAAGTCAAAGCACGTGCGCAAACCCGATATGCGCAAGCGATCGAGTCGATTTCCAGAGCAAAACAGGGAAAGATGCTCAAGACTGCGATGTGCTTTATTCAGAAAAATCCACAATTTGCACACTATTACTATCGTTTTGACGTGATTTGTTTTGATTTTAAACAGCAATTTGCAAAAACCATACAGCATGACTTTTCGCAATACCCTTATGATCTGGAATGGATTGAAAATGCTTTTACTTTTGATCAAGAGTTTATTAACCTTTGAACAAAATAAGGTCTAAAGATGCTTATATTTGCTTCAAGATCATTGTAAAGTTCAAGCAGAATTGACATGATCTGAGCATGAAACAGATGATTAGATTGAAAAAGACGTAATAAAATGAAGGAGTCTTGCTGAGTGGTTAAGCGTATTGCAATAACAATGCTGTGTGTCGCAAGTTTATCAGGTTGTGCCAGTTTTATTTCCAGCGGCACAGGTACGGCTCCTGTAGGAACTGAAAGTGGGGCGCGTACCTTGGGGCAGGTATTTATTGATTCCTCAATTGTCCGTACTGCAAAAATTAATCTTTATAAATTGGATTCGCGCTTTAAGCAGGCCCGGGTCAATATTGAAAGTTTTCATGGCAATGTCTTATTGACCGGTCAGGTGCCGGATGCCCATTTAAAGCAACTGGCTGAAGACAATGTCAAATCCATGAGTGATGTCAAAGCGGTACATAATTTTATTACTGTAGGCAATCAGATCAGCTATAGCACCATCATGCAGGATACTGCAGTGACTGCAAATACCCGTGGCTTGATCATGAAAGCGACTGTGGTGGCGGATAGCAAGGTGCATGTGCATACTGAAGATGGCGTATTGTATGTAATGGGGCGTTTAAATGGTGCCGAGATTGCTGACCTGAATCAGGTGCTACAACAGGTGGGTAATGTCACCAAAATTGTGACCTTGATCGATAATGTTGAGCAATATTCAAGTCTGGCTAACCAAAACTTTGCTGCACCGGCATATGCGCAGCCAGGTATTGAACAGACGCCGGTTGCCATTGATCCTGATACGGTTGAACCGACCTATGAACCATAAGGTCGGCCAGTTTAAAACCCAGCTCTCACAGCGTATTCTGCAGTTTCAGCAACATTATCAAGATTTTCGGTTATACGATTTTGGCAGTTATGCTTTAAATCGTTTGACCCCGAAACAGGGTTACACGGTCGAAACCCAATTGGCCTATGGCTTGAAATCCCGGCAACGCTTTGACCTGTTTCGGGGTCAGCAGCCTTTGCCACATCGTCCCCTGATTGTGTTTGTGCATGGCGGTGCTTGGTTGCATGGCGATAAAAAGGATTATCAGTTTATTGGCGAGTCCTTTGCTAAAGAAGGTTATGATGTGGTGGTGATGAATTATCATCTGGCGCCACAACATATTTTTCCGACCTATATTCATGATCTGCATTTATTGCTGAATCATTTGCAGCAGTCAGCTGGACAGTTGCAGATCTGTGCTGAAAATCTGGTCTTGATGGGACACTCTGCCGGGGCATTCAATGTGATGTCTGCCTTGTATCATCCGCAATCTGCCAGCATTGATCACAATCAAATCCGGGCGATTATTGGTCTGGCGGGGCCTTATCATTTTGATTACAAAAATGATCCGATCTGTGCCGATGCATTTGATCAGGCGGTGCCTTATCAGCAGGTGATGCCTTATTATTTTGTTAAAAATAGCTCAATCCGGCATTATCTGTTTATTGCCGAAAAAGACAAGATTGTTGGGCATTTCAATAGCCAGGATTTGGACCGCGTACTGAAAGAGAAGGGCAATCATAGCCATCTGATTCAAATTCCGAAACTTGGTCATATTGCGATTGTGGGTTCACTCTCCAGTTTGTTTAGCCGGTTTTTCCAGACCAAGGCACAGGTGCTTTGGGCGCTCGAGGATGCATTTAAATCTTAAGACTGATATTTGGTTTAACCAAGCAATAGATAAAAAAGAATCCAGGAGAGATCATCCACTGGATTCTTTTTTTGAGCCGTTGAGCTAAATCTTTCAAATACAGATTTATAGCCAGGTCTTGGTGTCGTCTGCGACTGCCGTGCCTTGGGTCACATGCATGATCATGGCATGAGCAATACTGCCTTTAAACGGAATTTCAGGCAGCTGATCGAATTTAAAGAATTGTGCATCGCTAATTTCTTCTTCCTGCAACTGTAGCTCACCACCAGCATATTCTGCCTTGAAGGCAATCATCAGGTTACTTGGAAACGGCCAAGGCTGGCTGGCCAGATACTGGATATTCTTGAGCTGCAGACCGACTTCTTCCAGCGTTTCACGACGTACTGCATCTTCCAGAGTTTCACCCACTTCAACAAAACCGGCAATCAGGCCATACATGTGGCTTTTGGTATTGCGCGCGTTTTTGGCTAGCAAAATCTCGTCTTTGCCTTTGGTAATAACAGTAATAACGCAAGGCTGTACCCGTGGATATTGACGGTAGTTGCAGGATGGGCAGACCATGGCATATTCAACAGCATGCGCTTCAGTCGCTGTGCCGCAATAACTGCAAAATTTATGGTTACGACGCCATTCTAAAAGCTGTACCGCACGACTGGCCTGTTCGAATTGCTGGGTATTCCAGAACTGTAACAGCTGACGGATAGGAACCAGTTGCAAGCCTGCAGGAATTGACTCATCGGAAAGGAGGTCACGGGCAATCACCTGATCACCCGTGTGGAGTAGCAAATCACTTGCCAAGGCTTCAACCCGTGGAAGTTGAAAGTGTTGATCGACCAGCAGTTGCTGTTGTTGAAAAATATAAGCAAGTGATAATTTGGACATTAGGCAACTATTTTGAGTTTCTCACTACTGTCCAATGCTACCTGAAACATCGCCTGTAATACAGGCTGTTTGTTCTTTAAGTTATCAATCATCATGTCGGCACTGGCCAGGGTGTCTAAAGCACGATGAATTTCTTCCGGACTTAATGCAATCGACAGATCAATACGGTTCTTGATGAATTCTGCAGTGGTGGTGAACGCAGTACGAACATGTTCTGCATTCAGGAACAGCATCGCGCCGCCAATCTCGCAAAACTGTACAGGAACAGGTTCGAGGGCAGTCAAGTCATGATCTTGCAGGTAATTGCTGAGAATCTGGCTAGAAAGCTCGATCAGGGCCTTGGTTTCTGTGAGTAAAGCAGCGTGTGCTTCATCCAGACGGTCCAGAGAAATATTCATGTTGTTGACGCGCAGCTGCAAGCGGCTCGAAGTGTGATGACGTTCCAGTACGCCAATCGAGTTCATGGCAGACAGAATCACATTCATCAACTGCTGGGCAAAGCTGGCATCCTGCATAATCTCGGGCTGGCTCAGTGAAGCAGCCTGACGGGTCAGGTCATGATAGGCTTCATTCAGGTTCAACACCTTGAAGATATTGGCCAAACTATTCAGTTGAGCCTGTAATTCCTGAGTCTTTTCAGGCGTCATATTCTGATAGTTGAACTCGATGTCATTACGAATCTGTGCCATTTCCGTGGTCACCAACTCGCTGATGGTATGCATGGTTTCAAAGTCAGGACCATACAGGTGGCGACTGAAGACCTGTAATTGCATATCGGTCAGTAGGTCATCGCCAACATTGAGCTGGCTACGGATAGATTGCGCAGTTTCATCTTCCTGACTGATACACAGGCTGAGCACATTGGCCAGATCAGCCAGCGAAGCCTTGAAACTGTCTGCCGAGCTAAAATATTGTGCCATGTTGCGTTCAATGCTCACCAGTGTGCGTAGACGTGGTTCATTAATCAGCAGGTGCTCAATATTGTTCAACGCGACATAGACCAGATTCCAGTACTGCTTGCTGTCATGTTGTTCTGCAAGTCCTGCCAGATAAGCCCCCACCAGTTTGATGGCTTGCAAATCCAGTTCACTTTCTTCCTGATTGATCAGCTTGTTTAGTGACAGCTTATACAGGCGATGTACATATTGGGATTTTTCCAGACTTGGTGCCTGTGGCAGCGCAAAATCAGGAGTGACGCAATCTAATAACGATTCTACATGCTGGCCTTCAGTCGTCAGTGGTTTACCCAAAGCCAGTTCCAAGCGGTTCAGGGTATCCAGCAAAAACTGTGGAATTTTTACTTCACGCAAACAGATAAATTCGATATAGCGTTTCAGCATAGTGGTGCCTTCACTCAAGGCGATCACTTCTTGAGTATTGACCTGCGCCGGATTCCCCATAATCTTGCGCATTAATTCTGCTGAATATTGAGCGACTTTTGCCAGACTGGACATGTCGATGAGTGCCAGAACCTGGGCGCATTGTTCGAACTGATTTAATGCATCATCAATACCAAAAGGTAAAGTCTGGTCTTCTACCAAGGTGCTTACTGCTGATTCGACTAACTTGATCGAGTTATCAACCTCATTTTTTATTATCAGTAAAGCTGTTGGATCAAAATGTATAGAGGTTTGGTAAGACATGATCTGCACCTTTCCTGGAGTATTATCTATATATGAGCCCCGCTTTAAACTACGGGGCCTCTTTGTATTTACTATAACTGAAGAACGATAGTTTTAAACCTAAAGTATCCCCGGAAATGTAGATTTTATTTCGCGAAAAGGCAAGCAGTTCCATGTTTTTCTTCGAATTGTTTGACCCAATTCTCATGTTCCTGTAATTCCTGTTCTGACGGGAGAATCACCGGTAATTCAATTTCAACTCTGGCCATCCCTGAACGGCTGTTCTGGTCTTCAGACTGGGACAGGGCATCGATATCAAAAGACACCTGTCCACCGGTCATCGCCAGATAAACATCGGACAGGATTTCCGCATCGAGCAAGGCACCGTGGAAAGTACGGTCACGTTGTGGAATCTCGTAACGGCGCACTAAGGCATCCAGCGAATTTTTCTGCCCGGGATGCTTGGACTTGGCCAGTGCCAAGGTATCGGTGACGTCACAAACTTCGGAGAGTGCTTTAAAACCTGCACGTTTGAATTCCATATCCAGGAAGTTCATATCGAAGGTTGCGTTATGCGCAATAATTTCCGCGCCGTGTAAATAGTCAAACAGCACTTGAGAAATTTCTTCAAACAGCGGTTTGTCTTGCAGGAATTCGTCGGTGATCCCGTGGACATTCACAGAATCGCCGACCGGTGTTTTCGGATTGATATAAATATGAATCGAGCTGCCGGTCAGTTTGCGGTTAATCATTTCCAGCGCGCCGACTTCAATAATCCGGTCACCATCCTGATAATAAAAACCGGTGGTTTCAGTATCCAGAATCAGTTGTCGTGGGCCATGCAGCTGTAACTTGGCCGGTGTAATGACAATTTGCGGATGTATCTCAGTCGAGGCAGATGCGTCTGAAGATGAAGCATCTCCATTGCTGTCCGTTGCTAAAACTTCAGTCTGTACAATTTCTTCAATAGTCACTTCGATGATTTCTTCCGGCAGATCTTCCAGTTCTTCTTCACTCTCGGCCAGATCCAGACCGAAAGGATCGTCTAGCAACCAGTCGGGTTCAGATTTTTTTTTATCTTCAGACATTGAAGGGCTTTGCTTGGATTTTTTCAGGGTTTCATCAGCACCCAGATTGGCCAGCTGATCGGCCATTTCATTGCCCGGATGCCCAGCATGACCTTTGACCCAGTGCCATTCGATGTCACGTCCCTGACAGACTTCATCGAGTTTTTGCCAAAGATCCGGATTTTTGACATCTTTCCAGTTTTTCTTTTTCCAGCCGTGAATCCATTCGGTAATGCCTTGTTTGACGTATTTGGAATCGGTATAGATCACCAGTTTGTCTTGCTTGTCACAGAACAGAATCCCTTCAATCGCAGCCGTCAGTTCCATACGGTTATTGGTAGTATGGTCTTCACCGCCACAGATTTTGTGTTCTTGTTGGCCATTAACAATGTACGCACCCCAACCGCCTAAACCCGGGTTGCCGCGACAGGCGCCATCAACATAAAGTGTGATAGTGTGTGACATAGATGAAATCCGATCAAAATAGAACAAGCTGGAAGGCTTATTGTATAGCGCAAATGCAGTCGATCAATCTATATGTCCGGGATTTTTTAATTTCTTGTAACATTTAACGTGAAATCGCGGTAAATTATTGGCTTGAGTCTTCGACATGCTTCACTACAATGGCATATCTAAAAAATAAATTTATATACGAGTTGTTTGGATTTCTTTATGTATAAACCAACCGCAATTTTGTGGCAGCCGACATTACCTACATTTTTAAAATATTCTGTACTGGGAACTGCGCTTGCTTCTCTAGGACTGACGGGCTGTTCATCTACACAAAGTGCGACCCAAACAGCATCAAGCAAGCAGGTTGGATCACAATATCTGGATGCCAGCAGTCTGGATGGACTCGAAGATTTACTCTCTGCAACGGATATGCGTGCAGTCGAAGGCGACCGTTTACAGATTCTGAAACATGGTGATGTCTGGAAACGCATGACCGTAGGTTTCAAGATGGACTTAAGTGTCTGGAATCCGCGGATTGATGCGCAGCGTGGCTGGTTTATTTCACGTCAGCCTTATCTGGATCGCTTAAGTGCGCGTGCATCACGTTATTTATATTACACAGTAAAAGAAGCAGAACGCCGTGGCATGCCGACCGAGTTGGCACTGTTACCAATTATCGAAAGTTCTTATGACCCGGCTGCGACCAGTAGTGCGGCGGCGGCAGGTTTATGGCAGTTTATTCCAAGTACCGGCCGCATTTATGGTTTAAAGCAGACTTCTTTATACGATGGTCGTCGTGATGTAGTGGAATCGACCCGTGCAGCCTATGAGTTTTTGGGCAGTCTGTATAACCAGTTTGGTTCTTGGGAATTGGCGCTCGCTTCCTATAATGCAGGCCCAGGCCGTATCCAGCAGGCGATTAACCGTAACAAAGCTGCAGGTCTGCCTACCGATTATTGGTCATTGAAATTGCCACAAGAAACTATGAGCTATGTGCCACGTTTTCTGGCAGTTGCACAGATTATTAAAAATCCAGGCAGTTATGGGGTGAGTTTGCCACCGATTGCCAACCGTCCGCATTTCCGTGAAGTGCCAGTGGGTGTTGCCAGTTTAAATGAAATTGCAGCGATTACCGGTTTGAGCCGTGCAGAACTGTATCAATTAAACCCGGGTCATCGTGGTGATCATATTGACCCTGCAAGTCCGCGCCGTATTCTGATTCCTGCTGACTTAAGTCCTTCAGTGGATGAGAAGCTGAAAAAATTATCCGGTTCAGGTGGTTTATGGGCGAGTAACACGAGCAGCCTGCCGCGAAATACCACAACAGTGGTGCCAACCAGAGCTACACCGCCAGAATTAAATACGAAAACGATTACGCCTTCTAAACAGACTCCGCCAGCGGTTGTTAGTAATCAGCCTGTAACGACCGTTGCTAAAACAACGACTCCGGCGAAAGCTGCAAGTACGCCATCTGTCGTCACAGCAGCGGTAAGTACCGCGACAACGGCCAATACTGTAACGAAGACTACGAAAAAGATTTCGACGCCTAAAGGCTCATCTGCCTTGGCCAGTTTTGCGGCACAAAGTGATTTGCCGATTCCAAGTGCGCCGCGTATTCCGGTAGCTGTAACACCTGCAGCGCCAGCGAAACAAATTCAGGTCGAACCACCGATTTCGGCAGCTGAGCGTCAGCAAGTTGAGCAGGCGGTCATCGCACAGGATATTCAGAAAACTGTAGATGAAATTCTGCAGCCTGTCGCAACACCGGCAGAACAGGCCCAAGTGGTTGAAGAGCTGAAAGCATTGGCGCCGGCTGGCACAGAAATTGTTGATCCTTATGATGGCAAAATCAAGCTGACTGCCATTCAAACCAGCCTGTCTGTGGCTGAGCAGCAAGGTAAAGAACTGACAAAAGGTTTCTCTTATCCAAAAGAAGTTGCTGACAATACCACTGCGAACTCGGTTGAAGCCAAGCTAAATCAGGGCAAAAATTACGTCAAGACGGATTCTGAAGTGGTGGTAGTGGCTCCAAAAGGCAAACGCAGTACCTATAAGGTATTACCAGGTGATAATCTGGCAATGATTGCGGCCAAAAATGGCGTGAACTGGCGTGATGTGGCGAAATGGAACCAGATTGATCCAAATTCTCCGCTGTATGTGGGTACCACCATTTATCTATATGATGCCAAACCTGTACAGGAAGCCAGCAAAGCCAAAGAAAAGCCGGAAACTTATGTCGTTCAGGCCAATGACTCTCTGACCAGTGTAGCGAATCAGTTTGGTTTTAGCGTGAAACAACTGGCTGATTTTAATGGACTGAGTACCAATAGCGGTCTGTTTGTTGGGCAAAAGCTGTCACTGAAAGAAACGGTTGCCTCTAAATCCAAAGCTGAAGAGATTAAAAAAGCTGAAACTGCCAAGGTTCAGACTAAATCCTATACAGTGAAACGCGGTGAGTATCTGAAACTGATTGCCGATCGTTACGGGCTTTCAAATACCGAACTGGCATCATTAACGTCGGGTCTGACTGCCGGTAGCAGTCTGATGGTGGGACAGAAAATCAATGTACCACTTCAGGAAGTTGAAGGGCTAACAACATCTAACCAGAAAACTGAACAGAAGTTTGAAAATGTTAAAGTCGATCAGACTGCAACTGAAAACTATCAGGTCAAACGCGGTGAAACACTGTATAGCATTGCCAGTCAAAGCAAGCTGAGTGTCTCTGAACTGGCTGCACTGAATGGGTTGTCTGCCAATAGTGGTTTACGTATAGGTCAGACCATCAAGATTCCAGCCGGCAGTCAGATCCCTGAAACCTATACGGTTCAAGCGGGTGATACGCTGACCGGCATTGCCGCAAAATACAATCTGTCAATGGACCAGGTGGCGAGCCTGAATGGCATGTCACGTAATGCCGGCTTGCGTGTGGGACAGCGCCTGAAACTCAGTGGTGAAGTTGCTGAACCGGTACGTGAAGTGGTTGCTGAAACTGCGACGAAGAATACAAAATCGGATTCGCATGTGGTGAAGTCAGGTGAAACCTTAAGTTCTATTGCACGTCAGTATCATTTACAACTGAAATATCTGGCAGATTTAAATGGCCTGAATACCAATAGTACGGTGCGTATTGGTAAGCGTTTAAAAATTGAGGGTGACTTTCCGGTAGATAAAAAAGTTGAAGATGTGAAAGTGGCAACTAAGCCTGTAGCTTCTAAGGCAACTGAATCCTATACCGTTAAATCAGGCGAATCCCTGAATGCAATCGCCAGCCGTTTAGGCATAAGCGTGACCGACTTGGCTCAATTAAATAATCTAAGTCCACGCGCAGGATTGCGTGTCAGTCAAACGATCCAGATTCCAAAACTGGTGACGGATTATAAAGTCAAACGCGGTGATACCTTAATCGGTCTGGCTTCACGTTATGGTCTGAACAGCAATGAACTGGCGGAAATGAATGATCTCAAACCAAATACACAATTGCGTATTGGTGATGTGATTAAAGTGCCGAATTAATGAATGGATCATGAGATTCGCGCATTTATTTAAAACTTTCAGGTTGATCTGGCTAGCCCCGCTGCTCGTAAGTAGCAGTTGGGCAGCCCTGATCACGACCCCATATATTGCACTACATAGCCAGCCGAAATATGCCCAGGCCAAATCCCTGCCTTATGCCAATCCGCAAGCACCGAAAGGCGGTACGCTGATTCTGGCAGCTGATGGCAGTTTCGATAATTTGAACAGCATGAATGGCAAGGGCAATGTCACTGAGGGGGGCAACTATATTTTTGACAGTTTGCTGTCCAAGTCACTGGATGAGCCCGGTGTGTACTATCCTTTGCTGGCGGAAAAAGTCAGTTTTGACCCCAAGAAAACTGCCTTTATTATTTTTCATTTAAATCCCAAAGCACGGTTTAGCAATGGCCAGCCGGTGACTGCACAAGATGTCAAATACAGTTTTGAGTTGTTTCAGACCCAGTCCAATTTTGGCCTGCAAATGTATCTAGCTGATTTAAACCGGCTGGAAGTCCTGTCACCTTTACAGGTCAAAATGAATTTTAAATCCGGACATAATCCGGAAATGGCGATGATTGTCGCGCAGATGCCCATTTATTCTAAACAGGAATGGCAAAAACGTAATTTTAAAGAATTGACGCTGAAACCGATGCTGGGTTCAGGGCCTTATGTCATTGAACACATAGATGCTGGACGTAGTATTAGCTACAAACGCAATCCCCGATACTGGGGCAAAGACTTGATGGTCAATCGCGGGCGTTATAATTTTGACCGGATCAAGTATCGTTATTATCGTAGTCCTGAAATCAAGTTTGAAGCTTTCAAGTCGGGCCAATTTACCTTGCATGAGGAAAAACAGGTCAACCGCTGGGTGAAAGACTACCAGTTTCCCGCCGTTCGGCAAGGACAGGTGCAGCGTTACCGCTTTCAGCATCACAACCCGATTCCGACCCAGAGTCTGATATTCAATACCCGCCGTCAGCCTTTTGCCGATATCCGTTTCCGCCAAGCCTTGAGTTTTGCCTATGACTTTGAATGGCTGAATAAAGCCATGTTCTATGGTGAATATCAGCGCCTGAACAGCTTTTTTTCCAATAGCGAGCTTGCATCTCATGGACGGCCAGGCATTCAAGAACTGCACATTTTAAAACCCCATTTAAAGCAGCTTGATCCGGTTCAACGTCAGGCTGTACTGCAGGACTGGAAATATCCTCAGTCAGATGCCTCCGGTTTTAACCGGAACAATCTGTTAAAAGCCCGTCAATTGCTATTAAAGGCAGGCTATCGTTATCAACAGGGGAAGTTGGTCAATGCTGCGGGTCAACCGGTACAGATTGAGTTCCTGTTGCATCAGGCGGAGCAACAGCGTGATCTGATGCCATATCTACGTCATTTAAAACGCTTGGGCATTCAGGCCAGCATTCGTATGGTAGAAACCGCGCAATATTATGAACGGCTGCGGAATTATCAGTTTGATATGATTGTTGATACCATGCCGCAATCCCTGACACCGGGGCAGGAGCAGAAACAGTTCTGGGGCAGTCAGGCCGCAGCGCAGTCAGGTAATTATAATTATGCCGGTATTCGAAATCCGGCCATTGATGGAGTCATTCAGCAGGTGACTCAAGCTCAAAACCGTGAACAGCTGGTGAATAGTACCCGAGCATTAGACCGTTTACTGCGAGCAGGCTATTATCATATTCTGACTTATGGTACGGGCGAATACTGGTATGCTTACTGGAATATGTATCAGCAGCCGCAACGAAAACCTAAACTCTCCGCCGGGATTGATTACTGGTGGGTCGATGCGGCAAAGGCCAGACATGTGGCTGATTATTTCAAACAGCATTAAGCTCCAAGCCTATCAGGGAGTGCCATGAGCACTTATATTCTCAAACGTCTGTTGCTGATGATTCCAACCTTGCTGATCATTTTGCTGATCAATTTCATGGTGATCCAGCTGGCACCCGGTGGTCCGGTGGAGCAGGTGATTTATCAGGCGCAACAGGTTAATAGTTTGGCGCATACCGGATTGCAGTATCAGGGAAAGCAAGGCCTCACACCGGAGATGCTTGAGAAGATCAATATCCAGTACGGCTTTGACCAGCCGTTGCATATTCGATTTTGGGAAATGCTAACGCGTTATGCGCAGTTTGATCTGGGGCAGAGTTTTTTCAAAGACAAGCCTGTGACTGAGCTCATCTGGGAGAAATTGCCCATATCGCTTTCTTTAGGTCTGTGGAGTACCTTGCTGATTTACCTGGTTTCCATTCCTTTAGGAATCAGAAAAGCCCGAAAACATGGCAGTCTATTTGATCAGACCACCTCTCTAATGTTAGCCGTAGGCTATGCCATTCCAGCCTTTATTTTTGCCATTTTACTCATCGTCTTTTTTGCTGGCGGGTCTTATCTGCAATGGTTTCCCTTGCAGGGAATTCGCTCTGAAAATTTTGCTGAACTCTCATTCTTTGCGAAAATTCATGATTATTTCTGGCATATGGCCTTGCCGCTGTTGGCCATGGTGCTCGGCGGATTTGCCAGTTTGACCTATCTGGTCAAATTTTCTTTTGTGGAAGAGCTGAGCAAACAATATGTCCTGGCTGCGCGGGCCAAAGGTTTAACTGAACATGCAGTGCTGTATCGGCATGTATTCCGGAATGCCATTTTAGTGCTTATCGCAGGTTTGCCCGAAGTTCTGATCGGGGTGTTTTTCGTGGGCAACCTGTTCATCGAGATTATCTTTAATCTGGATGGGTTAGGCGTCTTAGGTTTTGAGGCGATTATCCAGCGTGACTATCCGGTGATTTTTGGTACTTTGTTTATCTTTACCTTGCTCGGTCTGATACTGCGTTTACTCAGCGATTTGCTCTATCAACTGATTGATCCAAGGATTCATTTCAGTTCACGTCGAGGATCACAATAATGTCTTCCTTGATGCAAGCACGCTGGCAACGTTTTAAGCAGCATAAGCTAGGCTTTAGCTGCTTCATTATTTTCAGTGCTATTTTCATCATTTCCTTGGGTGCAGAACTAATTGCTAACGATAAGCCCTTGCTGGTGAAATATGATCATGCTTTTTATCTGCCCATCCTGAAATCCTATCCGGAAACCACTTTTGGTGGAGTATTTGAGACAGAAGCAGAATATAAAGATCCCGTTGTACAGCAACTGATTGCAGAAAAAGGCTGGGCGATCTGGCCCATCATTCCATTTTCTTATCAAACGCCAAATTTTGAACTGGCTGAACCGGTGCCTTCGCCCCCGAGTGCGCAAAACTGGCTGGGAACAGATGATCAAGGCCGTGACGTTCTGGCACGGATTCTATATGGCTTAAGGATTTCATTACTGTTTGGTTTTGCACTGACTTTATTGTCTGCGGCGCTGGGAATTTTAGCAGGGGCAATTCAGGGTTATTATGGTGGATGGATTGACCTGATCGGGCAACGCATACTCGAAGTCTGGAGTGGTTTGCCGATGCTGTTTATGGTGATGGTACTGGTCAGTCTGTTTACCCCGAGTATTTACTGGCTGTTTCTGATCATGCTGTTATTTGGCTGGACCACACTGGTGAGTATGGTGCGCGCTGAGTTTTTGCGCGCCAGAAATCTGGAATATGTCTGGGCAGCAAAAAGTATCGGGGCCGGGGATGGACGGATCATGTTCAAACATATTCTCCCCAATGTGATAGGTTCTAGCCTGTCACAGTTACCTTTTATGCTAACCGCCAATATTACTGCACTGACAGCGCTGGATTTTTTAGGGTATGGTTTGCCACCCGATTCGGCATCCCTAGGGGAACTCTTGCTTCAGGCCAAAAACAACTTAAATGCGCCGTGGCTAGCATTGTCGGGATTCTTTAGTTTGGCCATTGTACTGAGTTTGCTGATCTATATGGGAGAAGCAGTACGGGATGCTTTTGATCCAAGAAACTAAATCACAAAAATCTTTAACCATGAAAAAATAAGCAGATAAAAATTGTGTAAATTTGACAAGACTGATTGTCAATTGTTCTGGCTTACGTTATAAACGAGTACAAAATAAAAGTAACGTATCAGGACAGATCATGACTCAATTGGCCGATTCCATTCAAATTCGCAATACAACTTTTAAAAACCGCATCATTAAAGGTGCCATGAGTGAAGCACTGGCCAATGATGCCGGCCAGCCCAATCAGGCACATTTCAAGTTGTATGAAGCATGGGCCGAAGGTGGCTTGGGTTGTGCTATTACGGGTAATGTCATGGTGGATTATCGTGCCAAGAATGAACCGGGCGTCGTAGTGGTAGAAACAGAACGCGATCTGGCGCAGCTCAAAGTCTGGGCCGACGTAGGCAAACAGCATGGCATGGTACAACTGGTCCAGTTGTCGCATCCGGGCCGCCAGTGTCCCAAGGGCCTGAATCAAGAAACGGTTGCACCGTCCGCAGTCCCATTTAGTCCGGCTTTGGCCATGAGCTTTGGAACCCCACGGGAACTGCGCGAAGATGAAATCCTGGATATTATCCAGCGCTTTGCCACTTCGGCTGCCATCTGTGAAAAAGCAGGATTTGAGGGGGTGCAGTTGCATGGGGCACATGGTTATCTGATTAGCCAGTTTCTGTCACCGCTGACCAATAAGCGTCAGGATCAATGGGGTGGTAGTATTGAGAATCGTACCCGTTTCTTGCTGCAAACCTATCAGGCTGTTCGTGCTGCGACTTCGGAAAATTTTATTATTTCAGTCAAGCTGAATTCAGCTGATTTCCAGCGTGGCGGTATTAGCGAAGAAGATGTCATTTATGTCTTTAAGGCGATGGACGCTGCAGGCATTGATATCATTGAAGTGTCAGGTGGTAGCTATGAAGCACCTGCGATGGCCGGCGTGAAAGCAGACAAGCGCAAGGCCTCGACCATTGCTCGTGAAGCCTATTTCCTCGATTTTGCCGAAAAAATCCGTCAGGAAGTGAAGTGCCATATCATGGTCACTGGTGGATTCCGAACTGTTGAAGGCATGAATGCCGCGCTTGACAGTGGTGCTTGTGATTTTGTCGGGATTGCACGTCCCTTTGCGGTAGAACCTGACTTGGGCAATCGTCTGGTTGCAGGGCATGATGTACGTTATGCGGTTGAGAAAATTAAAACCGGTATTCCAATGGTCGACAAAATGGCGATTATGGAAATCATCTGGTATGCCGCGCAGTTTAAAGAAATTGCCAAAGGCAAGCAGCCTAATCCAAAGCTGTCACCACTAAAGGTCTTTTTGCAGTATCTGAAAGGCAATGTCAAAGCGGTGATCAAGGGACAATTAAACTCGCGAAAATCGGCTTAATCTTTATTAAAAAACCGGACACTGCAAATGTCCGGTTTTTTAATTTCTGGCACTTAGGGGTGCTTTAGGAATAATGCATCGCCTGGGTCTGAAAAGGAAATAATAACTGGCTTAACTGACGAGTCGCCCATAAACCAATTTCAGTATGATGCATATGCGGTGCAGTATAAGGAATCAGTAAATCAATTTTCTGTTCCGCACCTTCACAGCGCATGAAGCGACTTTTTAACTGATTCAAGCGCTGCTGGTCCATACGGCTCATTGCAGGTTCAATTTTTGCCTGTGATGGGGTTGCACTACGTGAGGACAGGCGAGTTGCCAAGCCTGCGCCCTGAATCCAGTCTTTAATAATCTGTTTTTCGGTCGCATTAAAGACCCCAAACATTTTACCTTCCGGATGATCTATCATTTTCCAGAAACGGCTTTGCTCCACTGGTGCATCTTTTACGATCCAGCCTTTGTCAATCATGACCTGCAAAAACTCGGCAATCTGGGCAGGATCGGATAACCAGTCATTGATGGTCTTACCACTAAACTGGCATTTCTGATTATGAATATATTGACCAATCAGCGCTTTATTCTGGAACACTTTTAAAGCCATCTGTTCAATATCTAGTTCCTTGATGATTTGGGAAGAACTTCTACCCAAGTCATTTAGAACATAGCCTTTTTTAATTAGCTCCAGATAAGCTTGTGGATCTTCAGCATGATGAAAATGCTGGATAAATGCTTGCAGGGATTTCTGCGCATGACCATTGTGAACATTATCAATAGTAATGTGCACATTGAAATAATGCGGATCGATACCCAGTTCAGCCAGTTCATAATTGGTGATTAACAGATGTAGCGGTAACTGTTCATAGCCGAGATTAAAGCCAATGACCAAAGGTAAATATTTGGCTGGGGCATAAGCTAGTGCTAGCTGTACGGCAGCCTGTTCGTGGTAACTGTCATCCAAATGCTCGGCGTAACTGTTCAGCTCATAATGACTCAACAGGTCCTGATACATGGTGACATGATTGGCACGCGGATGCCCTAAACCAAGCTCTTCGAGATAGATGTAAATCAAATCTTTTAGCTCGGGCTGATTACAGTTTGGCACGGTCGAATATAACCAGGCACCATCGACCAGTTTGACCGGTGCAACTTTCGCCAGGAATTCGAAAGCATGAGAAACCGTTGGAAAATATTCCCGAGGCTGCTGCTGTTTACGGCGATTGACATAGGCCTGGAAAGTGGCACAGATTTGATGATGTTGTTCTAAAAGATGCTGTTCAACCTGTGGGGGCTGATCTAACCATCCGAGAGTATCAATCTTTAAATTTTTAATCAGATCGCTCAAATAAGATTCAGCTTTTTCAATTTTGGTATATGTCGAAATTTCAGTATCTTGAAAAAAGTCGACCCAATCCTTAAAGCTTTTAATTTGATAATTATGATTTTTATTTGGCGATAAAGGTAAACTTAGCTCTGTGCTGACGAACATAATCTGATCCTTGCAGATTTCTCTTGATTTACCTTAACGTGACCTCTAAAAGCAGGGTGTTGAATTTTTGTTCTAATTTATTGGTGTATTGCTTTAAATGAAAATGAACAGATATTTCTATGCATAGAAATGTAAAAAATACAAATTATAAAATTAAGAATGGGATGGCAGTCCCAGAAAGAGAGCTAGATTTGAACGAATGATAAAAACAGGGTTTAAAGATTCGAGAAATAAAATTTGAAAGATAAAAAAAGCCCGAGTCGCAATGCTCGGGCTTTTTGTTGAGATGTTGCCATCTCGAATATGGCGTCCCTACGGGGATTCGAACCCCGGTTACCGCCGTGAAAGGGCGAT
>JADHEF010000245.1_pt1 | contig 64985 bp, 43 predicted proteins | sample 8952391 | NCBI WGS metagenome assembly JADHEF01 (sample SAMN16124439, study PRJNA663245) | bioreactor sludge metagenome | isolation source: sludge (nitrite) | place: India:Bengaluru | collected 2019-02-28 | reverse complement strand
GTAAGGTTGGGTCCAAGCCGTCTGAACAGCAGGATAGAAATTGCGCGTGAATTTCCCCGGCACGCTGGACTCGATCCGGGCCCGAACATACAGGTCGTCCGCCGTCATCTGGTACGACGCTTCTGTCCCCTCCACGGTGAGAACCGTTCGCCCGATATCCTCCGAATAAACGGGAATCGTCCGGGCGGGCTTGGCTCCGTCGGCGGGAGATTCGACAAGGCTTACTGCTGGATCAAAACCTCGACGGGTCGTGACGAAAAAAATGCGGTAGGTCACGCCGGCGACGGCACTCACCTTCACCGACAGCCTTTTTTCCGCAACGTTGAACGCGACCTCCTCCAGCAAGACGCCGCAAGTGGCGTAGAAGTCGCCCGCGTGCATGGCCGCGGTGATCCCTTCCGGAGTCAGCTCCGCGCTACGCACCTCCACCCATGCGCTGCCGAAACCGTCCGCGAAGTTCATGGCGGGCGGAACATAGTTGTGCGCGTCGTCCGTGCCGAGCGCATAAAGGAGCGGCTTCCCCGCCAGCAGCCGGAAGGCGTTGACGCTGTCCCAGAACTTCTCGACCGTGTAGCTCAGCGCGTCGGGGTGCGGCGCGTAGGAGGAGCCGCCGTTGCAGACCTCAAAGAAACGGATTTCCGGCCGGTCGATCAGATTTTGCGGCACGATGTCGCAGTAGACCCAGAACGGGTGGTTGACCGCAAGGGTGTAGCGCGGCGGAGCTACCCCCGCCGCCGCGACAAGGGCCGCATTGTTGCCGATCATCTGGCTAACCGAGTAGGCGGCGTTCACGGCGCAGGGAAGTTCCTCCGGAATATTCATGGCATTCATGTGCAACTGAACGCCCTGAACGGTCTGGGTGATCTCCATGCCCGGCATCATCAGAAAGGCCCCTGACGCGTCAAAGCGAGCTTTGACCTCCGCATAGGTTTTGATCCGAACGCTGATGACGCCGTCTTGTGTCCTGGTCTCCACCTCGTTGCCGAAAGCCTGGACATAGGCATCAAAGCGGTCTTGAGGGATTCCGCCCGAGCCCGTCACCGTCCGCCATTTGTCCCGGTTCGCGAACACATTGTGCTCGGTGAGCGCGAGAAAGTTGTATCCCGCCTGTTTGTACATATCCACGGCTTGCTCGGGGAAGGCGTTGCCATCCGACCAATACGAGTGCATGTGCATCTGGCCGCGGTACCACTGCGGAAGCGCGCCCGACGGTCCGACCGCACGCAGTGATGACGCACCCCACGCACGCTTGCCAAAAAACAACGGCACAGCCCCCAGCGCCATCAAAAAATCACGCCGTTTCATTCGGCATCGATCCTGTTCCCCTTGGTTCGAATGTGACGCGGTCATCAGGGTGTTTGCTCCCACGGCACGAACGCCAGACGGAACCCGATCGAAAAACTCTGGGAGGTGTACATCCGATAACCGGACCGCGGATCGCGCTGTCCGTCATACGCGCCACCCTTTCTGACGCGGCCATCGTTGTTTCCCGATCCCCATGTCCGGGTTGTCGGACCGCTCGGCTCGGTCACCGCCGCCGTGCCGAGATAGTTCGTGTACCAGTCTCGCACGTTCTCGTTCACGTTTCCGATCATGTCGTACAGGCCCCACGCGTTGGGCTGCTTCTCCCCGACCCGGTGGTGCCGCCGCGTGTTGGGGTCGTTGACGCCGAGCGTCGCGCCCGAGTTGAACGCGTCCCACGCGATCGGCAAGCGGTTCGTGTCGAGCGCGGACGTGGTGAGCAGAGGCAGCCCGTTATGAAGCGCTGTCTGCGTGCCGGCCCGGCAGGCGTACTCCCACTGCGCCTCGGTGGGCAGATCGAAGCGCAGGCCGGTCTTCTGCCGCAGCGCGCCCACAAAGGTGTTGGTGGCGACCGTGTCCCCGGCTTGCGGCCACGTGCCGCCGCGGATCATGTCATAGGTGACATTCTCGACCGGGCGCAGCGGCTTGTCGTACTGCCCGGAAGAGTTAAGGTTCCCTGACGGAGAGGTGTTCAATACGCGCACCCACTGGCCTTGCGTCACCTCGAACACGCCGATGTAGAAGTCGTTGGTCAGTGTGACCTCGTGCCAGTCCTCGTTAAACTGGTGCCACACCTCCGAGCTCGGCGAGCCCATCCAGAACGTGCCCTTGTCGATGCGCCGCAGGACCAGCAGGTTCGAACGGTAGACGTCGTTCGAAAGGCCACCGTACGGCAGCGCTTCGGCACTGGGGTACGCCAGCACCCGGACCCTGTTTGTGTAAAACGCGTAGCCCAAATCCAGCACCAGATAGCGCGGCGGGTTGTCAGGCGACCACGCCGCGACCTTGGCGCGCGCCTCGGCGACACTCTGTCCCGGCCAATCCTCTCCCGCGTTCCAGACGATGTGTTTCATGTTCGCCTCGTCCGCCTCGATCAGGGCCGACACGTCGCCGACCAAACGGGTCACGTGGCGGTCCGGAATCTTCACACCCGACCACGCCGGTGCGGTCAAGCTGTTGGTCTCGATCGACACGGTGATATAGGCGTCGCCGCCGGTCAGCCGGTAGTAGATGTCCACCGTGTACGAATCCGGGCGAGGCACCATACGCACGTCGCTCACCTGCGGTGCAGCCTGCGACGTCAGCGCGGCCAAGCCCAGCGAAAGCCCGACAGACAGAATTTTCCTTAGGCTCGTCATCTTTTCCGCCTTTCTTAAAGTACTTTGATCAACAGCCCGACAAACGGACCGGTGTTGAGTTGGAACACCTCGGACCAGGATGTGAAGAAGCCGGTCAGTTTGAGCGGCTCAGAAGCACTCGCCGGGAGGCTTTGGACATTCTGAAGGCTCAACGCCGTAGAAACGGATGATGTGTCTTCCGCTGCCGCAGCCATCTCCGGGCTGGCAGAAGCCATGCCAACGAAGAAAAGGGCCGAGAGGCAGCACACGCAAAGGCGATTCCTTGGTTTTTTCATGTGTCACTCCTTTCAATTCGCCGGCGTCCCTTCCAACGGCAGCGCGAGGCGGAAACCGGTATTGTTGACCGAGACCGTCTCACCAATCGAATAACGGACTGCGGAACGGGGATCAGCCTGATTGTTGAACCCTCCGCCTTTGCGGACACGGGATGTTCCCGTTGTTCCGCCGACGGGGTCGATGGCCCAGCCGTAGCCGAGCGAGACCGTGAAGCGGTCGCGCACGATCTCGCAGACGTTGCCGATCATGTCATAAACGCCCCATGCGTTGGGCTGCTTCATACCGACGCGGTGGTGCTGGTTGGTCGAGTTGTAGTAATCCCACGCGATCAGGTTGCGGTTGGTACAAAGCTGAGTGGTGGTTGTCAGATTCAACCCGTTGTGGAGCGAGGTCAGCGTACCCGCCCGGCAGGCGCACTCCCACTGCGCCTCGGTCGGCAGATCGAAGCGGCGCCCCCCGCTTTTCGCGCGTATCCGCCCGATGAACGAGTTCGCGTCCACGGCGTCGTCAACCAGCGGCCAGGTACCGCCCCGGATACCCCCAAATGTAACCGATTCGACCGGACGGACGGCCGGCGGTGCGGCGGTGCCGCCGGTATTGACAGAGGGAGAGGTGTTCATCACCCGCTGCCACTGTCCCTGCGTCACTTCAAAAACTCCGATGAAAAAGTCGTGCGTGAGCGAAGTGAGGTGGAGCCGCTCCTTGGCACCGCTGGCCCCTTCAGAAATAGACTTGCCCAGCTCGTTCGTGGGAGAGCCCATGTAGAAACAACCGTTCGGGATCCGTCGCATCACCAGCTTATTCGTCCGGTAGATATCGTTGGTCAGGCCGCCATCCGGCAACGCTTCTTCGCTGGGGTAAACCCGATGCGGGAAGGTCGCATTCGCATCGTAGGCCGCGTCCAAATCCAACACGAGATACGGTGGCGGGTTGTCCGCCGTCCAAGCTTCGATCTTGGCGCGCGCCCCGTCGACCTTGTGGTCTGGCCAGTCGGCGCGCGCGTCCCAGACGAGGTGTTTCTCGTTCACCGCATCCGCCGAAACCAGCACCGACACGTCACCAGACACGCTTTTCACAAACCGGTCCGGAATCTTGACGCCGGACCACGCCGGCGCAACAGCGGCATTCGTCTCGATGCCCACAGTGATGTAGGCGTTGGTGCCCGTGAGCCTGTAATAGATGTCCACCTTACGCGAATTCTGGCGCGGCACCATCCTCACGCCGCTCACCTGCGGTCCAGCGAAGACGGTTGCGGCAACGAGGGACGACACCAGCCCGATCAGACAACCTTTTTTTATCCGTGTCATATTCACACCCTTTCGTAAGCGCGTCCGTGTCAGTTTCCGGGAGGCACAGGAGTTCCCTCTAACGGACGGATCGCAAGCCTGACCCCCACCGCGCCGCCTGAGACAAAGACCCCACGGTAGGCGGAGCGGGGATCGACCTTGCCGTTGAGGGCGCCGCCTTTCTGAACGCGGTCGGTGCCGGTCAGTGAACCGACAGGATCAACCGCGCTCGCGTTCCCCAACTGGTCCTGATACCGGTCTCTCACTACCTCGTAGACGTTGCCGATCATGTCGTACAATCCCCACGCATTCGGCAGTTTCTCGCCGACCCGGTGATGCGCATTGTCGGAGTTCCAGTAGTCCCAGGCGATTTCGGCCCGGTTGGGGCAGGGATTGGTCGTCGAGGTCAGGTCCTTGCCGTTGTTGAGCGCGGTTTGGGTGCCGGCCCGGCAGGCGTACTCCCACTGCGCCTCGGTCGGCAGATCAAACGCGAAGGCGTTGGCGCAGCGGCTGCGCAGTGTGCCGATGAACGAACCGGCGGCGATGATGTCGTTGGTGTCCGGCCATGAACCGCCCCGCAGGTTATCGTACGTCTCGCTGTCCACCGGATTTGTCGGAATGGCTGTGGGAGACGCGACCTTGAGACGCCGCCACTGCCCTTTTGTGAACTCGAACACGCCCATGTAATAGGCATGAGAGATCGTGACCTGGTGTTGATTCTCGTTTGGGTTTCGGCCCAATTCGCCCCAAGGCGAACCCATCACAAACGCACCCGAATCCATCCGCCGCATCACCAGAAGGCTGGTCCTGTAAAGGTCATTCGTCAGTCCACCGTGGGGCAACGCCTCCGCGCTGGGAAAGCCTAGCGCGGTGATCGTGTGTTGCGTGAAATAGTCGCCGCCTTGCCCGTCGCCCCCCAGATCGAAGACCAGATAGGGCGGAGGATAGTTGGTCGCCCAAGCGGTGACCACCGCGCGCGCCTCGGCGATTTCCACGCCGGGCAATTCGGCGCCCGCATTCCAGACGATGCGCTTGTCGTTCGCCGCATCAGGCGCGATCTGGCGCGACACGTCTCCGCTCAGCAGGGTCACTCGCGAATCGGGGATCTTGACTCCGGCCCAATTTGGATCGGCCAAGGCGTTGGTTTCGATGCTCACCGTGATGTAGGCATTCTCGCCGGTCAGCCTGTAGAAGATGTCCACCGACCTCGAGTCCGCCCGCTGAACCAGCCTCACATTGCTTACCACGGGTGCCGCGCAAACGGTTCCCGCGACCAGCAGTATCGCCGCCCGTCCGACCACAGTCGAGAACGTCATCTTCATTGCACCCCTCCTTTAAACGGCACGCGGCAAGTGTGTCCATGCTCCGTCGTCATGCAGACCTCCTCATCAAAACCGTCGTCGTTCGTAAAACCGCCTAACCGCATGTCTTTGGACTGCTTACCATACTCTATTACAAATATGACACGATTCTCGTACCCTGTCAACAACATCGTTTTGTAACTTACCCCGGTTTTTCAACAGGCAACGGAAAAATTGAGTCACATCCACGGGGCCATTAAAAGGGTGCCAATACGGCCAGTCGGGATGCGGTGTCGCGGCATACCCGACAAACCGACCAGCCGGTCCATGCCGTCAGACGCACGCTGGAATCCCACAAATTCTGCCGAAGTGCCGACTTATCTTATCGCCTTTGTCGGGTTGCAAGGCACGGGCACACTGTACATCCTGAAGTTTCGGACAGGCTGACACGCTTCGGAAGCTAAAACAGTAGCGGACCCTTCATATTCATCCTGTCCAAAAACCGGCTACAGGTTTTCCGAAACTGCCTGTGTGTGGAATGCCGATGCTCCGTTCTGCACCTCCCCCACACTTATTTCCTCGGCTCCACGTTCCAAACCGTCAGCGCGCACAGCAGCGACAAGGCGGACGCCCCGATCCAGAACAGCGCGATGTAGTCGATCTCACACGTCCGTCCGCCGATCGAAAACACCGTGTGCGCGAACTCGTACACCTTCTTGCCGCCCTCGACCGAACCCTGCGACTTGATCAGATAGCCGCTGACAATGTCCTGTATCCCCGCGCCCAGATATGAGGCGATGCCCACCACCCCCAGCGCTGCTCCCGCCGCGTTTTTAGGCGCCACATCCACGGCCATCAACCCGCCCAGAAAACAGAACAACACGCCGATCGACGTCCCGAACAGCACCATCGCCAGCACGTCCACGCTCTTGTGCGCGCCCGGCACCAAAAGGAAGAGGCAGAGCGCGACGGTATTCATCACGCCGAAGATCAGCGCCGGAACATTGCGCCGTCCCCCGAACAGCTTATCTGAGAGCACCCCGGAGAGAAGCGTGCCCGCCAGGCCGCAGACCGCGTTGACGGAGATGATGGAACTGGCCTCAAGGTTGGTGTACCCCTTCTTCATTTCGAGAAAATAAATGCCCCAGCTGTTGATCGCGTAACGGGACACGTAAATGAAAGCGCTGGATAGCGCGATCATCCACACCGCCCAATTGGTCAGCACCGCCTTCTGCCCGGCGCCCACCGAAGTGTGTTCCTTGACTTGTTCCGGAGGAAGGACCTCCCCCGACCAGTCGGCGATCGACGGCAGCCCCCGGCTTTGCGGGCTGTCTCGGTAAAAGATCCAAGCCAGCGCCACGCCGACAAAACCGAACAGTGACGCGCCGACAAAACCCCACTGCCAGCCGAAAGACGTGACGACCAGCGATGTCAGGACAAACGTCAAGGCCTCGCCGAGATTGTGGCTCGTACACCAGATGCCGTAGTACGTTCCCCGCTCCCGGTTATTGAACCAGCGCGCCAGTCCCACGACGCTCGCGGGCGCGCCCATGGACTGCGCATAACCGTTAATCCCCCACAGCGCGGCGAACAGCAGCGCGGGCATGCGGAAGCCGAGCGCGAAGTTCGCCAGCGCCGAAACAAACAGTCCGAAAGCCATGAATTTGCGGATGTCGCAACGGTCAGCGAGAAAACCGTTGACGCATTTGCCAACCGCATAGGCGAAGAAAAGTGCCGACCCGATATATCCCAACTGTTCCGTGGTGAGGTAACCCGAATCCACCAGCGGCTTTTTCATCACGTTCAGGCTCAGGCGGCAGACATAATAGAGTCCGTAAACGACCACCATCACGAACACCGCATACTGTCGGCTTCTGCGGTAAACAGGCGCGAGTTCCGCCCGCGTTCCCGAGACTGTACAATGCGGCGCAGGTTTAAAGAACGACAGTATTTTCATCGGTTATCCTGTACTACGTTGTTTGCCTGAACATCCGACATTCCGCACTCAGCGTTTTCGGCGATTTTCCCCGTGGCCACAATATCCACACCTGTTCCACACACATCCTTCACGATCACCTCCCCTATTTCCACCGGCGGCACGGCTTGCTCCGCATGGATCGCCTTCAGGCAATCGAAGATCCGCTCTTTCGGCACCGGCCGCGTCGTCTTCACGCTCAGCGGCGCGCGCCGTTCCCGCACGCAGACCAGCGATGTCACCATGCGCATCGGGCACACGCACTCTTGCCGCGCGTAGACCGCGCCACGCCCGCACCCCGCGCCGTCCACCTCCTTCACCTGACCGCTCTCCATCCGAACGTTCAACCGGCACCCCATCGGGCATCCGATGCAGGTAATCGTCTTCACGCTCATTTCTCCACCCCCACCGTCAGTTCCCTTGCCTCTCCGAACCGGGCGAAAAGGGCCTTCTGCAGCGTCAGCCTCACCATTTCGCCCGGGGTCAGGATGCGGTGCTTTTTACGCGAGACCTCCTCGCCATCGATCCTCACCACAACGGCGGCATCCCGAAAAACAGACGTCGGACGAAACATCAGCGAAAGGTCACTTTCCACGCGCCCGGCGTCAATCGATTGCGGCACCAGCCCGCGTACTCCTTCACCGTCGCGCACGCGCATCGTCGCAGCACGCGCCGAGTTTTCCGACCGCGCGAAGGACGCGGCATGCCGCCCGGCCTGAGCGGACTCGAGCGTAACATAATCCACCAGATCGTGGACATGCAAAACGTTTCCGCAGGCGAAGACGCCGGGAGCACTGGTCTGCAACGATTCATCCACCGTGGGCCCCGCCGTGGCGGGCGAGAGCTCGACTCCCGCCGTTTTCGAGAGTTCGTTCTCGGGGATCAGCCCGACTGAAAGCAAGAGCGTGTCACACTCGAAAAGCTGCTCCGTGCCGGGAACAGGACGGCGTTGCGCGTCTACCTGCGCGACGGACACGCCCTCCACCCGTTCGCGTCCGTGGACCTCCACGACCGTGTGGCTGAGCAGCAGCGGGATGTTGAAATCGTCGAGGCACTGCACCACATTGCGCGTGAGCCCGCTGGAGTAGGGCATCAGTTCCACGCACGCCAACACCTTTGCGCCTTCGAACGTCATGCGCCGCGCCATAATGAGGCCAATGTCGCCCGAGCCCAGAATAACGACGCGCCGGCCCGGCAGCCAGCCATCCAAATTGACAAACCGTTGCGCTGTGCCCGCCGTATAGACGCCCGCAGGCCGCCAGCCGGGGATCATTAAGGCCCCGCGCGTGCGTTCCCGGCACCCCATGGCTAAGATGATCGCCTTGGCTCTGAACTGCTGCAGCCCGTGCTCCGGGCTCACGGCCGACACCACGCGGTCCCGCGTCACATCCAGCACCATCGTGCCGCACTTCACCGGGATATTAAGCTCCGTCACTTGATCAATGAACCGCTGCGCGTACTCCGGCCCGGTCAGCTCCTCTTTGAAGATATGCAGGCCAAACCCGGTGTGAATACACTGTTTGAGAATCCCGCCCAGCGTTTCGGCGCGTTCGAGCAGAAGCAAGTTTTCGCATCCTGCCTCGCGGGCCGCCACCGCCGCGGCCAAGCCGGCGGGCCCCCCGCCGATGATTAGCACATCGATGTCAGTCATGGTTTCCGAAGCCTCGCCCGCATTCTGCGCGATCAGCGCGTTCGACAGGATGACATGATTCACACGACGGGGACAGCGGAGCCGAAAGGCCCGTCTTAACCAACAGATGAGACCCGCCTCCGAACTTCGTGATCTGTTCCGGCTCCAGCCCCAGCTCTTCGCACAGGATCGCGATGATACGCGGGGTACAGAAACCGCCTTGGCAGCGGCCCATGCCCGCGCGAGTGCGGCGCTTGACTCCGTCCAACGTCCGCGCACCGATGCGGCAGCGGATTGCCGCGCGGATCTCTGCCTCGGAAACGGTTTCGCAGCGGCAAACGATCTTCCCGTAAGCGGGATCACGTGCGATCGCGGCCGCGCGTTCCGCCGCGCTCATGGTTCGGAAGACCTGCCAGTGTCCCGACCCGCACACAAAGTCCTTTTTTTTCTTCGCACACAATTTATCGGTAATCCGCTCTGCGAGCCAGATGCCCAGCGCGGGTGCCGCGGTGAGCCCCGGAGACTCGATCGCCGCCGCGTTAAAAAAGCCCGGAGCATCCGGCGTTTCACCCAACACAAAGTCGCCGCGGTCACCATGCGCACGCAAACCCGCAAAGGTCGAAATCACCCCGCTCACCGGGAAGCCGTTCCAAACCCGGTTCGCCGATTGGCGGATCTTCTCAAGTCCCGTCGCCGTGGTACGCGTATCCGTTTTGTTCTCGAGATCCTCAGCGGTCGGCCCGACGATCAGCGTGCCATCAACCGTCGGCGAGACCAGAACGCCTTTCCCCATGGGAGTCGGCACCTGAAAAACCGTGGCGTGAAAAGTATCCGCGTAGGTTTTGTCGATCATCAGATACTCGCCGCGGCGCGGCATGATGGTCAGCTTCGCCGCGCTGACTTGATTGTTCAGGACATCCGCATACAGTCCGGCGGCGTTCACCACCGTCCTTGTTTCGAGGGTACGCCCATCCTCCGTTCCGACGCTCCAGCCGCCGCTGGCGTTTCGTTTAACAGAGCTCACGCCTCGATTGAAAAGAAAGCTGACGCCGTTTGCGAAGGCGTTCTCTGCGAGGCGGAAAGTGAGCTCGTAAGGGCAGCAGATGCCTCCCGTGGGCGCGACTAGCGCCGCGCAGACGTCACGCCCGATAGAAGGTTCCAGCGCGCGCACTTCGGTTTGTCCTGCAATCCGCAGTCCGGGCACGCCGTTTTTCTCGCCGTTGGCCGCCAGCTCCTCCAGTTTGGGCATCTCCTCAGAAGAGAAGGCCACGACCAGCGACGTGTTGCGTCGGAAAGGCACCTCCAGTTCGCGGCACCACGATTCAAACAGCCCGTTTCCCCACACGTTGAAGCGTGCCTTGCACGTACCGGGCTTGGCGTCAAATCCCGCGTGGACGATGGCGCTGTTTGACTTGGTTGCGCCCTCCGCCACATCGCAGGATTTCTCAAGCACGACCACACGCAAATCAAACCTGGAGAGTTCGCGTGCAACCGCGCAACCGACCACACCCGCACCGATGACGACCACGTCGGTCATGCGAGGTCCCCCAGCGTTTCGACGACGATTGCCGGCGGTTTTCCGCTATAAACGGCCAGGCTCTTCCGTGTCGTCTCGCCGGAAAGAACGCAGACAAAATCAGCACCCGCGCTGTCGGCCATCGCCTTGTCGGTATAGAGCCGGTCCCCAACCACCGCTATCTGTTCCGGCGCGTAGCGGCGGAATACGGGCGCGAGCAACGAGGGAGATGGCTTGCCGAAAATATAACGGGGCTCACGGCCGTTGGTCGTGCGCATCAGGGCGATCATTCCACCGACATCGGGAACCGGGCCCTCTTCACTCGGACAGCACGCGTCGCCGTGCGTCGTCACGTAATCCATCGCCGGACTCGCATTCAGCAGGGCGGCCGCCCGGCGCAGCTTCTCGTAGGTCAGCTCGGTATCATAGGCGAAGGCGACCAATTGGTTCTCGCCCGGCGCAAAACCGAACCGCACCTGCGGCAGCCGTTCACACAGGTGACGGTGGACAAGGGTGTTGGCGACATCAAAAACCGACGTGTACCCTTTTTCGAGGATGTACTCCTCAAGGGTGACGAGAGGCGTCAGGATCTGTTCCTCACTGACGGTGAGGCCCGAGCCGCGCAGCTTCTCAAGGTACGCCGCCGGCGTTTTCGAGGTGTTGTTGGTCAGGTAGAAAAAAGCATAGTCGTCCGCGTGCTCCTTCACGAAGCGGATCGCCGGCGCGATCGGTCGGCTACCCATAAAAAGGGTTCCGTCAAGGTCGCACACAAATGCCTTTTTCGCGTGCAGTTCAAAAGGGGGGCAGGGCTTCATCTCTGTTTCACTCCGTTCCGTTGCGCGGGCGCCGGTCCGCGCCCCCGGCGGCCAAGTCGGTGCCGCGCGCCTCGAACAGCGCGCGGATTTGCGCGGCCGAGAGCGGCTCCTCGTACACGCGCACGTCGTCAGCCGCGCCGCGTCCCTTCATGTTGCCGCGGTTTCCGCCACCGACGGCGAACGCCCCGCCAGGCGCCACCCAGGCGCCGATGGGCGCGCTGGCCCGCTCGGCTCCGTCGACGTACAGCCGAGCCACGTTTGAGCCGACGCTGTCCCACGCGAGCGCGAGGTGGTGCCAGCGCCCGGTCCCGCCCAGCGCGCGCAAGTCGCAGGAGACCTCTCCCGCCCCCTTGCCCATCCTGAACCGCAACCGACCGCTCTTGTTGATCCACATCTCCCAAAGGTCGGGGCTGCGGGCGTTGTCGAACACCGTATTGAAATCGTAGAACGCGTCGGGCCGGTACCACAGCGAGAGCGTCCCGCACTCCGGCAGCGGGTAGGCAACGCTCGCGACACCGTTCGTGCCGTCCAGCGCGAGCGCCTGCCCGCAGACGCCCGCCACATAAGCGGGCTGGCCCGCAAGCTCCGCGTTAAACAGCGGCCCGCCGCTGCCGCAGTTGGCCGGCGCGCCATCGAACGTCAAGCGGATGACCGGCGGCCCCTTGGGGCGCGGCTTCAGCAGCGCCGCCAGCGCGCCGCCGCAGTCGCTCGTGATCGTCTCCACACCCATCGCGGCCAGTTCCGCCGAGCGGCGCGCACGGTTGACCGTCCACACATGGAAACTGAGCCCGGCCGCCTTCACCGTATCCACAAAGTCCGGGGTAACGCTTGCGGAATCCTGCGCGTCGACACCCGACGCCCCGCAAGCTTTCGCGGCCGCGGCGACCGCCGCGGCGGTCGGGCCCGGCGTCCCGTTCTTTTTGGGTCCCGTGCCCGTCAGCCAATAGGCGCGATGGGCCGGGAACCGCTCGCGCACCGCGGCCACGACGTTTGTGCTGAAGCAGATGAAGACCACCCTCTCCGGCGTGGCCTTGGGCTCGGCGGCCATCACCTCGGCCAGCCGCGGAACAATCTCTACGCCGCATTTGATCTCGACGTAGATCTCGAAGCGTTCGTGCGCCAGTGACAGCGCCTCCGCCAGCGTCGGCATGCGCTCGCCAGCGTACTTCGGATCTTTCCACGCACCCGCGTCCAGCGCGCGCAACTCGGCGAGCGTGGCGTCGCGAGGCTTCACGTCCAGCCCGCCCGTGCGCTTCGCCGTGGTGTCGTGAAGGCAGACGATTTCGTTGTCTTTCGTCAGGTACACATCGCACTCGAATCCGTCGGCCCCTCTTTTCACGGCCTCCCGGAAAGCAACCATGGTGTTCTCCGGCGCGAGCAGCGATTCGCCGCGGTGCGAAATGAAACGGAAGCGGGGCGCGTCGGCCCAAGCATCTGACCATCCGGCCATCAGCAGCAGTGCAGCCAACGTTCGCCCATTGATACGTGCGTTTCTATTTGATGTCTTCATTGAATCCTCATGACCGTTCCCACGGACGGCAAGCGCGTGAGCAGCAGAATCTCTTCCGCCGTCAGCGCGCGGTTGAATATGCGAACCTCATCCCACAGGCCGCTGCCCGGCGTGTTGCCGGCGTGGCCCCCCAGATACACGGTGCTGCCCGGAGCGACCCAGCCAGCGCCGAGCGGGTCGTTCGCCCGCTCGATGCCGTCGATGTAGAGCCGAACCCTATCGGCCGCGCGATTCCAAGTGACGGCGATGTGATACCACTGGTTCGGCCCTCTCAGGTTATCCAGATCGAACCGGACGTCGCCCGAGCCGTCGCTCTTGACCCGGAAGGCCAACACGCCCGTGTTATAGATCCACATCTCCCACCAGTCCTGATTGGCCGAGTTATCGAACACCGACTGGTAGTTGTACCACGGCCCGCGCGCGTAATACCATAGCGCGAGGGTCCCTTCCTCTGCCAGTGTGCACGGAATCGCCGCATTGTTGGTCGCGTCGTTCGGGCCGATGGCCGAGAGCGCCAGCCCGATCCGCCCTTTCGCGAACGCCGGCGTGCCGGAAAGCGCCGCCCCGTTGTCGCCTCCAGCCCGGTCCGCCGCCGTTCCGTCGAGCGGCAGGTAGACCGATTCGTTGTGCGCTTGAAACACCGCGCGGACTTGAGACGCCGAGAGCGCCGCGCCGTACACCCGCACCTCGTCCACCACGCCCCGGCCTTTCATGTTTCCCGCGTTGCCGCCTCCCAGATAGAAGGCCGCCCCCGGCGCGGCCCAGGCGGTGAGCGCGTCGTCTGCGCGCGCGATGCCGTTGACATACAGCACCACATTACTGGCGGCCTTGTCCCACGTCAGGGCAACGTGACACCAGTGGTTCGAGCCGTTCAGGTTGTGCAGGTCGTACGCCACATCGCCCGAGCCGTCGGTGTTGACCCGAAACCGCAGCCGCCCGTCCTTGTAGATCCACGCCTCCCACTTGTTCGGATCCGCCGGATTGTCGAAAATGCAGTTGTAGTCGTAAAACGCGTCCGGCTTGAACCAGAGCGAGATCGTCCCCTGGTCGGAGAGCCTGCAGGGAGCGCTCACGAAGTCGTCCACGCCGTCCAGCCGAAGCCCCTGACCGGCGATCCCGTTCGTGTACACCGGGGAACCGATGAGCGTCGCGTCGTAATAAGGCCCGCCGCCGCCGCAGTTCGACGGCGTGCCGTCGAACGACCAATGAAGCACCGGGACCGTGCTTGAAGCGGCCGCCCGATACGCCGCGAGCGCGGCGGCGCCGTCGCTGCTGATCGTCTCGACTCCCATCTCGGCAAGCGCCGTCGCCTGCGTCGCGACGTTGACTGTCCAGACGTGAAAGCTGAGCCCCTCCGCCTGCACCGCGCTCACGTAGGCGGGACTGATTGCGGCGGTGGCCTGCGCATCGATGCCCGCAGCGCCGCACCCCTTCGCCGCCGCGACCGCGGCGGCTGCGGTCGGCGTGACCGAGCCGTCCGTGTTCAGCTTCGTGTTCGTCAGCCAATAGGCGCGGTAATCCGGCAGCTGTTGGCGCAGCGTTTTGATGACGTTGGTGCTGAAAGCGAGGAACACCACGCGCTCGGGCGTAGCGTCGGGCTCGGCCGCCAGCACCTCCGACAGGCGCGGCAGGATCTCGACGCCGCACTTGATCTCCACGTAGATTTCGAAGCCGTCGCGCGCCAGAGACAACGTTTCGGCGAGTGTCGGAATGCGCTCGCCCGCGAACTTCGCCCCTTTCCATGAACCCGCGTCCAGCGCGCGGAGCTGTGCAAGCGTCGACGCGGCGACCGTCAGGTTAGTGCCGGTCGTTCGCGTGGTCGTGGCGTCGTGGATGCAGACGATCTCGTTATCCGCCGTCAGGTAAATGTCACACTCGAAGCCGGCGGTCTGCCGATCGACAGCCAGCTGAAAAGCCGCCAGCGTGTTCTCCGGCGCGTCGAGCGACTCCCCCCGGTGCGCGATGAAGCGGGCCGAGGAGACGTCGCCCAGCAATGTCAGGCTGCCGCCCGCAAGCAGCAGGGTGAGCAGCGCCGACCGTCGGAAAAACAGAGTGTTCATGAAATCCTTGCCGCGCTAGAGCACCATGATGATCGTTCCGCTCGGAGGAGGAGGAGGAGGAATGACCGTCAACTCGGCGATTTCCTCGGCCGTCAAGGCGCGGTCGTACACCCGGACCTCGTCCCAGATCCCATTGCCCTTGGTGTTGCCCGCGTGTCCGCCCGCGAGATTTAAGGTCGAATTGGGATTGACCCAACCTGCGTCGGTGAGCGCGACGCTCTGCCGCAGGACGCCATCGACGTAGAGCCGCGTCTGCCGCGCCGCGCGGTCCCAGACATACGCGATATGGTACCAGTTGTTCGGCCCTCGCAGATTGTCCAGGTCGTAAACGACCATGCCGCCGTCGGCCAGATTGCTGACCCGGCAGGCGAGTCGTCCGTCGCTGTAGATCCAGCTCTCCCAGTGTTCCTGAAAGACCGTATTGTCGAACACCGTCTGGTAGTTGTACCACGGGCCGCGCGCGTAGTACCACAGCGCGATCGTTCCGACGCTCGCTCCCAACGCGTTCGAGATGGACGCGTTGTCGCCCGTGCTGCCGCCTCTGCAACTCAACCCTTTGAGGAATCCGCCTTGGGTTTTCACATACGTGGGCGCGCCGCCCACCACCACCGCGTTGCTGTTTGCCACATCCACCGCCGTGCCGTCGAACGGCACATAGGCCACCAGCCCGCCGCGGCTTCCGAATTCGCTGTAGAGCTGGGCCACGCGGTTGGAAGAGAGCGGCGTTTCGAAGATCTGGAAGTCTGAGGCGATGCCCGTCCCGCTCGAGTTCCCCGCGTTCCCGCCTCCGATGAACACGTTCGTGCCCGCCACCGGCCAGGCGCTCCCGTTCGTGATCGCCGTGCGGCCCCGCTCGACGCCGTTCACGTACAGCACGACGTTGCTAGAGAGCGCGTCCCACGTCCCGACAATGTGATACCACCGATTGGAGTTGCCGCCCAAGTTGTAGCCGGCGGCCGGCGTCGATCTCGTCGGCCGGAAATAGAGCCCGCCGTCCTTGTCGATCCAGCACTCGTAATCGTTGGCGTCGCCGGAGTTGTCAAAAACCGAGTTGTAGTTGTACCAAAGGCCGGGCGCGTAATACCACAGCGCGATTGACCCCGACGCGGGCATCCGGTATGGGAGCGACACGAAGTCGTTTGTGCCGGCGAGCGCCAGCGCCTGGCCCCTGTTGTTCCAACCGTTCGTCCAGACCGGGGCCGGATCCCCACGCAAAGCCGCGTCGTACCTCGGCGCGCCCGTGCCGGCGTTCGTCACCGCCCCGTCCAGCGTGATCCGCACGACCGGCGCCTGGGTCGCGGTCTCCGCGTGGATGCTCTGAATCTGCTGCGCCGTCAATGCGTTGGTGTACACGCGCACCTCGTCCAGCACCCCTTCGCCGGGGTTGTTGCCGCTGTGTCCGCCGAAGTAGACGGTCTGGCCGGGCGTGACCCAGGACGTGATGTTGGCCGTTTGCCGCTCGACGCCGTTGACGTAGAAGCGCACGTGATTCGTCGCTGCGCTACGGTCCCAGGTGAGAGCGAAGTGGTACCAGGCGTTGGTGCCGTTGTGCAGGCTGTTCAGATTGTTGTGGGTGATGTCGCCCTGCCCGGACGCGAGCCGGAACCGGACGGCCGCGTCCGATTGGACCCACATCTCCCACCGGTTGGGGTCGACGCTGTTGTCGAAGACGGCGTTGTAGTTGAAGAAGCGCGAAGGCTTGTACCAGAAGGCAACCGTGCCCGCGTCGCCAAACGTGTGCGCGGCAGCCGCATAGCCCTCGCTGCCACCGAGGAAGCGCAGACCTCCGCCGTCGATGCCGTTCGTGAACACCACTGCGCCGGACACGATCGCGTCATACGCGTCCCCGCCGCTGCCGCAGTTCGTGGCCGAAGCGCCGTCGAAGGTCCAGCGGATGAAGGGTTCCTGTCCAAAAGCCGCCGTGGCGACCCACAGCACACCCGCCGCCAGTTTTGCCGATTTCATCATGAGGAGTCTCCTTAGTTAAGCAGCATTATCGTGCCGTTCTGAACAAGCTCCGCGCGGACCGTGTGCGCGACGTCATCGCGCGTGACGCGCAGCGCGTAGAGTCCGTCGGGATAGCCCGTGTTGCGGACCTTCCAGCCACTGAACCCGGTATTGCAGGTGCCGAAGGTCATGACAACAGCGGAGTACGGGAATCCGACGGGGTCGTCCGCCGTGCGCCCGAAGTCGATGAACCCGCCGCCCTCTGCGGCGAGCGTGCCGCTCACGGCCAGCACGTCGTTCGTGCTGCCGGGCAGCCCGCTGGCCGTGGTGTGACAGACGAAAGCCGCACCCGGCGCAAGCGTGAGGTTGGCGAGCGACAGCGTGGCGCCGGGCGTCGCTTTGCCGGGCATGCCGGGGCTGACCTGCGCGGCGACCCGCACCGTGCCATTGACGCACGTTCCGGCACCGCTCAGGCGCGGCACCGTCCGCACGGCGCCGTCTGCATCCAGCACGCCGTTGCTCGAAACCACGACGAGGTCGGGAACCGCGGCGGCGTGTGCCAAGCGCAGCACGCCCTGCTCAACGGTCACCGGCCCGGCGAAGGTGTTGGACGCAGACAGCGTCAGCGTGCCCGCGCCGCGCTTGGTCAGTCCGCCGTCAGGCAGCGCGCCGAGCGCGGGGTCATGCGCCAGCACCTGCGCGTTGGTGTAGATCGCGCCAGCGGCCAGGTACGACGTGTCGAAAATCGCGCCGTTGGTCGAAACCACGGCCTCGGTGAGCCCCTGCAGCACGCGCTGGGCGGCGTTCGAGCCCATGGGCTGATACACCCCGCCGTTGAAGTACACGTGCGACACGCCGACGCTGCCCGCAACATGCGTGATGTTTTCCGCGCGCAGCGTGCCGCCGTGCAGGTTGAGCCAGGACTTCGAATCGGAGTTCGCCATCTTGAGGATCCACCGCTCGTTGAACGCGCCCCCGAAGAGATTCAGCGTGCCGGAGCAGGCCGGCTTCGGGTCGCCGCTGTTGTACCAGCCGAAGGTTGTCCCCTCGCTGGCGTGGGCGTGGTTGACGGAGCCGCCGTAGACGTTGATCGTGGCCATCGGCGGATTCGCGGCGTTGCCCTTGTGGTGGCCTAGGCGGAACTGGTTAGCCACGGAAAACGAGCCGCCATAGAGGTTAAGCACCGCCTTCGTGCTGTGCGCCTTCCAAATGGCGTCATAGGCCATCGTGAGGTAACCGACCGACATGTCGCCGTCGTAAATATTAAGCGTGCTGTACGTGCTCGTGCCGGTCTCGCGCTTGAAGTTCACGCCGAGGCCGAAATAGCCATTGACGGCGACGGTTCCGCCGATAACGTCCATTGACGCTTCGTGGGCGTAGTCGCCGAGGCCGCGGTCCTGCGAGCCGATGTCGAGTTCATCCTTGAAGATGAACGCCTGCCCCGGTCCGCCAACGACGAACTTGCCCTCGTCGATGAAACTGCGGGTGCTGCCACCCGAGGCGACGGCAGGCGCGTCGCCGTTGGCCGGCCAAACCGCCGTGCTGTTCGCGTCTCCGCCGGTCGAGGTCGTGAACTGGTTGGTGCCGGGGGAGGCGAGCCTCAGCGTGCCGGGCCCGAATTTAGCGAAGATGCCGTTCGTCAGGCTGGCCGGCCCCGTCAACGTCAGGTCGCTGTCTAGCCGGAGGATGGCGGGCCTGCCTGCCGTACCGGAAGCGAAGCGGAGGCCGAGGTCGGTCGCGGCGGCCGGGCCGGTGTAATGGAGCGTGCCGGGCCCGACCTGAAGGTTGTTCGCGGCGAAGGCCGGGGCGCCGAGCGCGGCGAGGTCGCTCACGCGAAGCGTGCCGGAGCGCACGTCGGTGCCGCCGGTGTGCGCATTGGCACCGGAGAGCACCGTAAGGCCGCCTCCGGACGAGGCCGGATTCACCAGCAGCTTGCCGCTGCCGGAGACGGGCCCTGCCACCGTGAGCGTCGCGTTGGAGCGGGTTTCGAGACAGAATTCCTGATCGCCGCGCAGGGGCGAGACGATGGCGTGCGTGCCGGACAAGACGCTGATTTTGGGTGTGGTCTGGCACAGTTCGGCGAGCGTCAGTGCCCCGCCGCTGAGCGCGTAGCCCAGCCCGCCGCCGGACATCAGCGTGAGCTGCCCGAGCATCTTTTCGTCGGCGAGGGTGACTGGCACCGCCGCGCTGGCCGCGTTCGTGAAAAGCGCCTGCTGCGAGGCGAGGCTTGGAGGCACGGCGTTGGCGAGCCAGTTTCCGGACATCTCCCACGCGCCGCCGCTGGCTTGCGCGCCCCAGACAGCGGCGGCAGCGGCGGCTTGGTCGGAGATCGCCATCACGATGGCCTGCCAGCCGCTGTAGGGCCCGCCGGCGAGCGTAACCTTCTGAAACGTCGCCGAGCGGTTCGGGAAAAGGGAGCTGGTTTTGAACGTCGCCGCGTCGAGCGTCTGATCGGCTTTGCAAACCAGCACGGTGACGGCGCTGGCGGCTGGCATCGTCGGCGTGTAGCCGCCGTCGACGTGCCCCGAGACCTCGACGTCCGCCACGAGGCTCAGCGCGTTGGAAACCACGAGCGGCTGGGACTTGTTTGTCCCCGTCTCAAACGAGAGGTCCAGCGTGACGCGCCCCGTGCCGGCGCTGTTGGTGCCGGCCGTGAAGGCGTCCACGATCTGCACGGAGTCTTTGTTGCTGAGCCGCAGCGTCGCGCCTTCGCAGAGGACGACGCGGTTCTCCCAAAGCGCCTGCCGATCAATTCCCAGCACGCCCTCCTCCGCCGTCACCGGTCCCGTGAAGCTGTAGCGTTGTCCCGCGGCGAGCGGGCGGATAATCAGCAGGCCCGAACGTCCGCGCTTGACGATGCCGCCGTCGGGCGCGTCGCCGAGGGCGGCGTCGTGCCGCATGGCCTGCGAGATCTCGTAGGCGGGGTCGACGTCGGCCAAGAACGACGTGTCGATGATGAAGCCCCCGGCAGAGACCCAGGCGTTCGTGTGTCGGTCAAACGTCCGGTACACGGTGGACTGGCCACCGTAGATCGGCTGGAAGACGCCGCCGTTGAGCCAGACCTCCGAATTGCCGCCGCCGTCGGCCTTTTGGATGTCCCAAGCGCGGAGCACGCCGCCGTCGAAGCGGAAATAGGAGTCCGCGCCGTAGCGGGCCGTGCGGAAATCCTCTTGGAGAATCAGGCTGCCGCCGTTCATTTCGAACAGCACCGTCGCGGCGGGCACCAGGTTGTCGCCGAACCAGCTCGCGCCGAAATAGACCCATTTCGCCGAAAGCTCGCCGCCGTTGATCGTGACGCGGTTGGTGGGCGAGACGCCGCCGTGGTACGAAGGATAGAAGCCTCCGCTGAGACGCAGGACGCCGCCGTTGAGGACCATTTCTGGCTGGGTGTTCTGGGCCTGCTGGGTGCCGATGTAGGCCGCCGTGGTCGTGCGGTTGTCCCAGCCCATGATGAGCTCGCCGGAGACTGCGGTGTCGCCACCGTTGACGGTCAGGCGCGGATGCAGCGGCGCGGGCGCGGAGACGGGATCGCCGTTGGCCACGCCGATGTAGAGGTTGCCGGAGACCGAGGCCGCGCCGCCGTTGATTTCGAGCTCGCCGGTCACGGCCTCTCCCGGGCCGTTGGCGTTGCGCGCGCCGATGTGGAGGTGGCTGCCGACCGTCACGGTCTGGCCGGAGTCGCCCCAGGCGAGCTTGCCTTGGCTGACCACCAGCGAGCCGAAGCCGGATGTCGGCGAGTCGCCGTTGACCGGATAGCCGGCGAAATCGTGCGGGGTCGAAACATTCTGCACGCCGAGCGCGAAGCTCCCCACGCCGTCCAGCGTGAGCGTGCCCGCGCCGGACTTGATGAAGCCGCCGCTCGCGCAGAGCACAGGGGCTGTCACGGTCAGATCGCCCTCGTTCTTGAGGATCGCCGCGCGGCTCGGGCCGGGAGCCAGCGTCAGGCCGGCCATGTCCAGCGCTTCGCCGCTGTACCGTAAGGTGCCGGCCCCGATCACTGGCGCGGCCAGGCCGTCGATCGCCGCGGCGCCCTCGAACGAGGCCGTCCCGCTGCCGACCGCGAACGGCCCCGTCAGCGCGTTCTCGCCGGTGAAGCGCACGGTCCCCGAACCCGAGGCCGCAGGGTTGACGGAAAGCGCCTGCGGCGCGGCGACGGCGCCAGCGACCGTCTGCGTGGCACCGGCCACGGTGGCGATCGACAGCGGCGACGCCAGCGCCACCGGCGCGGCCAGCGTATGGCTGCCCAGCGTGACGCTCCAAGTCGCGCCGAGTGCCCCGCCGTCGAACGTCAGGCCCGCGCCGGTGAACACGTAAGGCGCGGACGAGGCCAGCGCGACCGCGCCGACGGTGACGGGCGCGGAGAGCGTGACCTCTGCGCCGCCCGCCCGCGCTTCCGTCGTGAACGCGGCGGAGGCGAAGGGCCCGTTCGGTGGCGTCCCTCCCGACCAATTGCCCGCTGTCTGCCACGCACCGCCCTCAGCGCGGGTCCACACGTCTCCGGAGGCCGCGCCAGAGGAGACTGTCACGCGGTAGAAGGCATCGGCGCCCGACGTTTCGGAGGTGATCGCGTAACGCTTGCCGGAGGCGGGGTTCGCGATCACGAAGCGCGCGGGGTCGATGGCGCCGGCGTACGCCGCGGGGAGCTGCAGGAATGTGTACGTGCCCTCGGCAGTCACGGCGTTGGTGGTCCCCGGCTGGACGAGGGAGAGCTTGAAGGAGACTGGGTCCGTGGCCGTCACGGCCCCGGTAACCACGAGTCTGGCCGACACACCCGCTTCGGCGCCCATGTGGAAATCCACAGAGCCGAACTTGCTGGAGGATCCTACGGCGAGCGTGCCGACGGTGACGGCCTGCGTAGCATTGGTGATTGCAAACCCGCCACCCGGCAAAATCGTAAGGGCTGTGGCGACTGGCAGCGAGCCGCGCACACCCAGCACGCCGTTGGAAATCACGGTCGGCCCCGTATAAGCGTTAGCTCCCCCCAGGTCGAGGCGCCCATTGGTGTTGCCGGTTAGCGTCAGGCCGCCGTCCGGCGCGCCCGCCAAGTCGGGAGCGGCCAGGATGGGGGCGCTGACGTCGAGCACGCTGGCCGCCGAAGTGACATCGACCAGCAAGCCGTTCGTGGAAAGATAGATCGCGTCGACGGTGGCCTCGGCGGTGGAGCGCGAGCCGGTGAAGCGCGGCCGGTAGATGCCGCCGTCGAAACGCACGCGGGTTGCGCCGGTCGATGCGTAAATCCGCGTGGGAGAGAGGATGCCGCCGTTGCGAACATCGAGCGTGGTGTCGGTGTCGGCACCCACGGCGGCAAGGTTCATCTCTGCCGCGGTGAACAGGCCGCCGTTAGCGATCTCGAGCCGGTTCGTGGAGCGCCCGGCCAAAGCGCCGAACTGGCAAAGCGGCGTCGAGGTGAACGAACCGCCCAGAACGCGGACGACCGTGTCACCGCCCTGATCGTCGCCGAGGCGGCAGGTGGAGTTCACTTTGACCTCTCCGCCGAGCACTTCGAGCGTTGGCCGCGCGTGATACTTGAAGCTTCCATAGCCTTTCTTGTTGCGGCCCATCGTCAAATGCGTGATCTCCACGGTGCCGCCGAACACGCGCACGCGCGACTCGAGCGCCGTCGGCGCCGTGGTCAGCGTTCCGTTGTGGCGGCCGATCGCGAGCCAGCAGTTGAAAAAGGTGGAGCCCCCGTAGATGTCCACGTATCCGGGCTTCTCTTGCCCGGCCGCCGTCGTGGTGTAGCTGCCGATCAGCGCGTCCGTGCCGTTGATGATCATCGTCTGGCCGGGCGCGCCCCACGCCACCGTGCCCTCGAGCACCGTCAGCGACCCGAGCCCTTTGGTCGGCGCGTCGCCGTTGGCGCTGAGGTTGACGAGGTCGTCTTGGGCGACCGGGCTGGAGACGTTCGGCAGCGTGTTTGTGCCCGCCCCGAAAAACGCCAGCGTCCCCGGGCCCGTCTTGAAAAAGGCTCCCGAGGGCATGCTGACCGCCCCGGTGAACGCTACATCGCCGTCGGCTTCAAACACGGCAGACTTCCCGTCGGGTACCGACACCTTAAGCGCCCGGTTGTTCGTGACCGTGGTGCCGGTATAGCGCAAGGTGCCGAGGCCTAACGTCAGGTTGCCGAAGGACGCAGGCGACGCGCCCACCGAGCTGGCCTTGCCACCGTCGGCTAACTTCGTGACCACCAGCGTGCCGCAGCCCACGCTGGTGCTCCCGTAGTAGCCGCTCGCCGGGTCGAGCGTCACAATGCCGCCGCCGCTGGCCCCGGAATTGACCAGCACGCTTACCGCGCCATCGACCGGCGGCACGTTGGTGGACACACCGTTTCCGGGGTGGATCAGCCGCTCGGAGAACGACTGGCCGAAGGCTGAACAGACCGCCAACGCCGACACAAGCCACATCCTGTTTGCACGCATCGCCATTTCCCTCCGCTTGGTTCCGGGTTCCACTTCTACCCCACACTAAAAATAATTGCCCACTATTTTACCGCCATGCGTCTTATGCGTATAGATCCGCAGCAGAGTATTTTTTGAGTAGAGTCCACCTTCAACGCGTCGCGCAAGCCGCAGAGACTACCCACCTCGGTCCGCACGCTCGTCCATGCCAGGCAGGTTACCGCTGTTCTGTGAGCGCGCCGCTTGCTTGCGATACAGTTTCGGTGAGCGTCGCTCGCGGCAAGGCGGCTCATCGCGTGTCGGCGACGGGGCATTGGACCGCCCCAACCGAAGAGCCGGTGCCGGCCTCCGCCAGCACGATCACCTTCCGCTTCCGGTCGATCCCCACCAGCCCGCCGGTCACGGGGTCGGCGGCAAAGCCCTGGCCCGTAAACGGCGCGGGAAGCGCTTCGACATAGACAAGCGTCCCCGCGGCCGGCAAAAGCGCCGACGCCCCCAGCCGCAGGCGATAGAGCTCGCGCGCGTCGTGGCCGCTGACCAGTAGGGTGTCGCCGTCCCACACGCCGCCGGACACGCTGTCGCGCCGGAGCCGAGGAATCAGCTCCGGCGGATAGCGCCAGCGATGCCGCTCCTCCCAGTTGTCGTCGAAGCAGGCCAGATAGGAGTTGGTGTTGGCCTTGCCGTAGAAGGCGAAGGAGCACCACCACAGCCCGCCCTGGCGGACCGCCCAGGTGAGGCTGCCGTCCGACGCGCCGAAATCGTGAAAAGTCTCCAGCCGCATGTCCGCCGGGTCGAGCCGCTGGATTCGGCTGCGCTCGGGTTTTTCCGGAAAGTTCGAGTGGGCGCAGTAGAGCTTCCCTTCCCAGAAGAAGCCGCTGTTCAGGTGATGCGCCTCGCCCGTGCTGACGGACAGCCGCTTCCCGGACGCGCGGTCGTACCTCGCGACGCGGTTGCCGGTGATGGCGTACAAGGAATCGCCCCAGGCCGACGCCGCCTGCACGGCTTCGGGCGCGGGCACCGCGCGAACCTGTTCCCAGCCGCCCGCGAGAATGGAACCGGGGGACAGAACAAGACACCCGGCGAGAGTGAGAACGCGCCTCCACACGGCGGTTACCTGTCGGTTTTCACTTCGTGTCAAAGCAGACATGCACCCATTCCTATTTGTTGCCGCGGCGTCATGAGGGTTCCACCGCCAATGTCAAACCCCACCATTCGCCTCGTCGTATCCGTGCGCCCGTGCATTCCACGCCAGCAGAAAGGTGATCATACCGACCAGCGCCAGCGCGATCAAGGCAAGCAGGACGTACGTGATCCCCTTGTCACCGCCGACATCCATCAGCCAGCCTAAGAAAACGCCGGATACCAGACCGCTGGCGTACCCGAACGTGCCGGTCAGCCCGCTGGCCGTTGCGGCCGCCTTTTTGGTCGCGATGTTGGCGGCAGAAATGCCGATCAGCGCCTGCGGGCCGTAGATGAAGAATCCTGCGCCCGCCAGCAGTGCGGCGGACAGCGCGACATTCGGCTTGGCGGAGGTCCATTCAAATAGGAAGAGGACCGTGAACAGGGCGCAGAAACCCATGCAGAAGGCGCAGGTGCGGGAACCGCGTCCGCCGAACACCTTGTCCGTCACCCGGCCCGCAATGAGCATACCGATAATACCCGCGACTTCGAAGCCCGCCACCATCCAGGCCGCATGGCTCAACGAGATGCCGCCGCTGTTTTTGAGGAGTTTCGGTCCCCAGTCCAGCACGCCGAACCGCACCGTGTACACGAAGAAATTGGCGACACACAGGATCCAGATCGTGGGATTGCCAAAGACGTGGCGCTTCAGGTAGCGCTTGAACTCCGTCCGGTTCTCTTGGGCCGTCGCCTCCTGCCGCAAACCGCCAGCCACATTCAGTTCGGGCAAGCCGACCGACGAGGGCGTGTCGCGCAGTGCCATCCACAAGCCCGCCGCGCCGGTCAGCCCCACGGCGGCGGGCAGAAAGAAACACCAGCGCCAGCCTGGGTGCAGCGCCATCTCCAGCCCGAAGAGACTGAGCGACTGCGGAATCGTGCCGTTCGAGCACACGGTGATGATCCAGCTGCAGAAGACCACCACGATCGCCGCGCCGATCGAATGTGACGTGTTCCAGATCGACATCTTCGTTGCTAATTCATTGGGAGGTATCCAGTGCGTCAGCAGCCTCGCACAGGGTGGAAAACCCATGCCCTGAAACCATGCGTTACTGACCCAAAGGACCCCGAGAACCACGATGGAAGATGTGAAGCCGACCAGAAGGTTCACAAGGGCCGCACAGATCAGGCCCGTGACCATGAAATAGCGCGCGTTGATACGGTCCGCCAACACGCCGTTGCCGAACCGCGCCAAACCGTACAGCAGGCTGAAGGAGGTCAGCACCATGCCGATCTGCGTGTTGGTCCAGCCGAGCTCCTTTCCCATATCCGGCGTCGCCATGGCGATGCTGAAATTTTTGCGGACAAAGTAGAACAGCGCATACCCGACCATTGTCGCCAGAATCGTGCGCCACTGCCAGTATTTGAAGCTCCGCACGGGGTTGTCGCTCATCCCCAGATCCTTCCCGGGGCAAACAGCTCGCCAAGCCAACGTTCCAGAGACCCCGTCCGTACAGCCAGATCCAACACGGTAAAGCGGCGGCGGATGTGCTGCGCGCGGATGACGCTGTCACGCAGTTGAGCGCGCGAGATGCCGATCTGTTCGGGCTCGCTCGGTGCCCCCACAGCGTCCAGGCGGCGCTTGACATCCGCGCAGGAGAACAGTTGCGCCGACAGCCGAGCGCGAAGGGCAGGCCACCCGCGCCTGAGCGTTTCCAGCTGCTCCGCCAGTGCGTCAGGAGAAAGATACTTCGCCTGCATCTCCCGCACGCCGAGTTCAGGAAAATCCGTATCTGCATACAGCGCTCGCGCCTGCGCCTCAGCCTCCGGCCACTCGGGCCAGTGCGCGCACGCCGCCGCGACGTCCAGCCGCTCGAACGGCTCGGCCAGCACCTGTTCGTAGAGCGCCGCAATGAAGCGCGTCGCGATGCCCACCTTGAAGCCGTGCGACGGCGTCTGTCCGTGATGCGTATGATGAGTCATGTCCCACAGATGGCTGAACTGGTGCTCCGCTCCCGAAGCGGGGCGGCTGGTCCGCGTCCACTGCATCGCGAAGCCTCCGAGCATCAGGCCTTCGACCAACGCCGCAAGAGCGGCCTTGTCGCCTCTCCGCGCACCGGCGGGATCAGCCAGTGCGTTTCGCAGCCCGCCCTGTACAATCTCCCACGCCCGCCCATCAATGGGTTCGACGCCCAAGGCGTCCGCCACAATCCAGTCCGCGCCGCACACCACCTTGGCCATGAGATCCGCATATCCAGAAGCGGTCATTTCCGGCGGTGCCTTGCAGAGCACGTCCAAATCGGCCAACACGGCACGCGGCGCGGGGCAGGTGAAAGTCTGTTTGTTACCTTGGTAAGTGATCGACGCGCCGAAGGCCGTGTAGCCGTCCATCGATGCCGCAGTCCCCACGCACATGTAGGGTTGACCGCAGCGGTGTGAGGCCAGTTTCGTTAAGTCGTTGACCGTGCCCGAACCGACCGCCACCGGAATGCAGGCGTGCGCCTGCAGCGCGGGCGTGAGTCGCTCCACATGCGACATCTCGGCGTGAAGTCCCGCCGCGTCGAACACAAAGGGGTCTGCGCCCGCCAGTCCCGCCGCCTTGAGAGCGTCCTGCACCGAGAGCCCCGCCACCGCAAACGTCGTGGAATCCGCGACGACGGCCGCTTTCATGCCCGGAAAATGCTCGCGGAACAACGCCGGCGCGTCTTTCAAGACACCTTCGCCGATCACACACGCCCGCGTCTCGCGCGCGGACTCCAACGCTTTCTTCAGTCTCCCGTTCATTGTTTCCGCTTCTTCAGTTTGGTTTTTCCGTCGACCTGTCCCGTGTTTTTAAAGGCGCTGTCCGGCCTGGCACGAAAGAGACCGCTTGCGCACATTCATTTGTAGGGTTGCGTCCACGCCACCTGTACGTCCGGATGGAAGTGGCGTGTATAGCCGCTTGGCACGCTGGATTCGATCTTGGCGCGGACGTAGAGGTCGTCGGAGGCCATGCGATAGGAGGCCTCAGCACGTTCCGCGAGTTGCGCCGTCCGTCCGATATCGGCGGAATAAACGGGGATCTTGCGCGCTCCGCGTCCTTTCTCCGCCGGGCTGTCCACCGTGCGGACCGTCTGGTCGAACCCCCTCTTCGTGGTGATGAAACGGATGCGGTAGCTCACACCTTTTTCTTGTTTAACGTTCACGCGCAACGTCCGGTCCCTCGCGCTGAACGCCACGTCCTCCAAAAACACGCCGGTCGTGGCGTAGTAATCACCCGCATGCATAGCCGCAAGCAGCGACTCCGGAGCCAGCGACGCGCTGCGCACCATGACCCATGCGTCCGCCAGCCTCTGGTCCGGGGTGCGGTTGAGGTAGTAGTGCGTATCGTCCGAGCCCACCCCGTATAACAGCGGCGCGCCCTTCAGGCTGCGGAACGCGTTGACCGCGTCCCAGAAAGTATCGTTGGTCACACTCGGCGCGTCCGGGTGCGGCGCGAAGGCCGATCCACCGTTGCAGACCTCGAAGAAGCGCACCTCTGGGCTGTCGATCAGGTTCTGCGGCAGGATGTCCCAGTAAACCCACTGCGGATGGTTCAACATCAGGAGCGTCGGCCGTCGCATCTGCGCGGACATCTGCGCCACCTCTGCCGCGTTTTGCCTGATCAAGCCACTCACGCTGAGAGCTTCATCTTTGATCTGCTTACTTAGCGGGCCGCCCTTGACAAAAGGAATCGCGTCCGGCAGATTGATATAATTCAGGTGGACGTTAATGCCGTTCAAAACCTGAGTTATCTCCACCGCAGGCAGTAGCAGGAACTTGCCGGGCTCTTCAAATTTCTTCAGCATCTCAGGATAGGTCTTGAGCCGAACCGCGGTCTTGCCGTTCTCCTCACGTGTCTCGACCTCGCTGCCGAACGCCTGCTTGTAAGCGTCAAAGAGTGGACGTGTTACAGCCGGAGGCCACTTGCGCTCTCTGTCTTCCACCGTCCGCCACTGATTGGCGTCGCCGGCAAAGAGGTTGTGATCGCTTACGCCCAAAAAATCATAGCCGAGTTTCTTGTAGATGTCGATCGCCTGCTCCGGAAAGATCCGTCCGTCCGACCAGTACGTGTGCATGTGAAACATGCCCCGGTACCATTTCCCCGCGGAAGCGCCCTTCCACGCCTCTTGGCCGCCCGACCGGCATCCCGCCAGCAGGCCCAAGCCTCCATACCCCATTGTCTTAAGCGCTTCGCGGCGTGTGATGCAAGCCCTCATTTTTTCATCCCCTTTTTGCTGCTGTTCGTAATCCGCCACATGCGTCTTCCGAAGCATGCTCGGCTCACTCTGCGTACCTTGCAAACCGACAAAAATAACATTTTATCGAATCCGCTCGAAGGCGCATCGGTCTTTTGACTGAGCGTCTTTACGTGGGACAACTCGGTTATGCTGTCACCTTGCATTATTGTGCCATAATGACAGGGAGGTCGGACAGTCTAAGAACGGATTATTTTTTGATTAGCTGTTCAAGACTTGAAGCGTGTTCCACCTTGAATCACCTTAGTCGCTTTGTTACTCTTTTTTTGTCTGAACGTTTCACGTTATTCGACCTACAGGCAACAGGGTGTGAAGATGAATACTATTCCCCGCAGAGTCTGGTTGGAGATCAGCCTCGACACGCTGACCCGGAATTACGGCAAGATCGCCGTTGCCGTCGCGCCCGCCGAGGTTCTCGCCGTGCTCAAGGCCAACGCCTACGGACTCGGCGTCCTGCCCATCGCCCAGGCGCTCGCCAAAGCCGGTGCTGCGGCGTTCGGCGTTGCCGAACCCTATGAGGCGCTCCAGCTTCTGCCCCTCGGCAAGCCCGTCCAGATCCTCAGCAGCATCCTGCCGGACGAAATCGAACCCATGGTCGCCGCAAAGGTAACCCTGCCGGTGACGGATTTCTCGACGGCTCAACTCATCAGCGAAGCGGCGACGCGCCTCGGCACAACCGCCACCGTGCATTTCAAGCTTGATACCGGCATGGGCCGCCTCGGCATTCTTGCGAAGGACGCGCCCAAGGTCATCCGCTTTGTCGGCACGTTGCCCGGGCTTTATCTCGAAGGGATCTTTTCGCACTTCCCCTATGCCTATGAGACCGGCTCGGAGCTGACCAACCGCCAGATGGATCTCTTCTGCGACATTCTGAAAACGGTTGCCTGTCACGGCATCACATTCGCTAAGCGCCACATTGCCAACAGCGATGCGATCAACAACTTTCCTCGCGCCTGTCGAGAGCCCTTCAATGTGGTCCGAACGGGCATCAACCTGCACGGTTCTTTCGACACCGCCGGTAAAAGGGCGCTGCACGTGAAACCGGTCCTCACGCTGAAGACACGCCTCACCGCCATCCGGAAGCTCCCGGCCGGCACAGGCATTGGCTACGGCCACACCTATCGTCTGCACCGCCAGACCCGCGTCGGCACCGTCTCCGCGGGGTACGCCGACGGGCTGCCGCTCGCACTCTCCAATCGCGGCTACCTGCTGATCCGCGGCAGCCCCTGCCCCGTGCTCGGCCGCATCTCCATGGACTACACCACCGTCTCGCTCGAAAGCGTGCCGGACGCCGAGATCGGCGACGAGGTGATCTGCCTGGGCGGCGAAGGTATTCACGCGCTTACGGTGGAGGACTGGGCCACGCTCAAAAACACCCACCCCTACGAAATCATCTGTTCGTTCGGCAACCGCGTCGAACGCCGCTATGTGTGATGAATAGGTTTGGGCTGCCCGCGTGGCTGGAAACGCCCCACTGGACTTTGCAAGCTGACGCTGGTATTCTTTCCGGCCGTTCATGAAAAGGGTTGTTTCTTCATCCAGCCCTAAACCCCTTCAGCCTAAACTGCTAAACACCTCTCAAAATTATGGCCGGCGAATACGCGTTCAATCTCATCAGCGTTACCAAGCAGCACGAGAAGAAAACCATCCTCGCGGATGTGAACCTCGCTTTTTACCACGGCGCACACATCGGCGTGATCGGTGCCAACGGCTCCGGCAAGTCTTCGCTCCTGCGCATCCTCGCCGGGCTCGACAAGGAGTTCATGGGCGAGTGCCAGATCCCTAAAAACACCCGCATCGGCTATCTCTCCCAAGAGCCCGAGCTGGACAACACCAAGACCGTCATTCAGTGCGTGGAGGAGGGCGTGGCCGGCTCAAAAGCCATCCTCGCCCGCTATGACGAAATCTGCGAAAAGCTGGGCGAAGACATCAGCGACGAGGAGTCCGAAAAGCTGAACGATGAGCTCGGTCGCCTGCAGGACACCATAGACCACAACGACCTCTGGAGCCTCGACCACCACATCGAGATGGCCATGGAGGCCCTTCGCCTCCCCCCCTCCGACGTGTCGGTCGCGCCGCTTTCCGGCGGCGAGCGCCGCCGCGTGGCCATGTGCCGCATCCTCATCTCCAACCCCGACGTGCTGCTGCTCGACGAGCCCACCAACCACCTCGACGCCGAGTCGGTCGCCTGGCTCGAAACCTACCTCAAGGGTTTCAAGGGCACATTGATCGTCGTCACCCACGACCGCTACTTCCTCAGCAACGTCACCGAGTGGATTCTTGAACTCGATAACGGCCGTGCCTACCCCTACAAGGGCAACTACGAGGCCTGGCTTCAGCAGAAGCAGGAGAACATGCTGCGCGAGGCCAAGCAGGCCGAGTCGCGCCGCAAGCTCATCGAAAACGAGCTTGCCTGGGTGCGCACCAACCCCTCGGGCCGCCGAGCCAAGAACCAAGCCCGTGTCCGCCGCTACGAGGAGCTCGCCGCTCAGGAGATCAGCACGCGCGAGGACGAACTCCGCATCCAGATCCCGCCCGGGCCGCGTTTGGGCGACCTCGTGGTCAAGGCCGACAAGGTCTCCATGGGCTTCGGTGACCGCCTGCTTTTCGAGGATATGTGCTTTGACCTGCCGCGCGGCGGCATCGTCGGCGTCATCGGCGGCAACGGCGCGGGCAAGACGACCCTCTTCAAACTCATCACAGGCAAGCTTCAGCCGCTCTCCGGCACCTTTAATGTCGGCTCAACGGTGGTGACCTCGTACGTGGATCAAACCCGCGAGGCGCTCGACGACAGCAAAACGGTCTACGAGGAGATCACCGGAGGCTCGGAATATGTGACCCTCGCGGGCGAAGTGATGATGTACGGGCGCGTCTACTGCAGCCGCTTCAACTTCAAAGGCTCGGAGCAGCAGAAACGCGTCGGCGTCCTTTCCGGCGGCGAGCGTAACCGCGTCCATCTCGCCAAGCTTCTGCGTAGCGGCGGCAACCTGCTGCTGCTCGACGAGCCTTCCAACGACCTCGACATCGCCACCCTCCGCTCGCTCGAAGAAGGCATCGCGGATTTCGGCGGCTGCGTCATGGTGATCAGCCATGACCGCTGGTTCCTCGACCGCATCGCGACGCACATCCTCGCCTTCGAGGGCGATTCCAAGGTCACCTGGTTCGAAGGCAATTATGCCGACTATCACGAACAGCGCCGCAAGCTGCTCGGCGACGCCGCTGACCGCCCGACCCGCGTCCGCTTCCGCCCGCTGAAGCACGGGTGAGCCGGCCACGTCAGCGTGCCGAATCGAAGAATCGGGTCAGCGGATACATCTCGCGGTTGATCTGGCGCATCAAGTCCATAACCGGCGTGTATGTCGTATAATCAATGCGGACAATCCCCTTGTTGGCATCGCGGTTGGAAGGATCGGCGTGCGTGTCGTTGATGTCGTTGTCCATGTATTTGAACCAGTGCCAGCCCACGCAGTTGCCGGCCTCAAGGCATCCCAATACATAATGCTGGTAGTAAAGGCCGCGGTCTCGCTGGGTCTTGACAATCCAGCCCGCACCCGTGGTATTGGGAAACCCGACGTCGTCGCCCTTGGCGTACCACTCGGTAATGATAACCGGACGGCCGGACCACTCGGTCCAGTCGCGCATCTCGTCGAGCTCCGGGCCCCACACGCGGTAATAATTGATCGCGATCACATCGCAGTATTTTCCGGCGGCCTTCAGCACGTACGGGTTCTCTTTCTCGCGCGAGTGCAGCCGCGAGCCCAAGTACAGGTGGTTCGGGTCGGCGCGGCGGATCGCCTCGCTGGCGATCCGAAAGTAGGTTTCGAATACGTAGCCCATGAACTCTGCACGGTCCTGCGTGGTGATGTCTTTGACGGACACGTCTGACTTGCCCTTACGCGCGGCCAGCCACGCCATTGCGGCGCAATAGTTTGGAGCCTGTTGAGCATCGCACGGATCGAATTTCAGGTAGTTGTCGAGCACCGGCGCGAGCAGTTCGTTGTCGGAGAAATGGCCGAGCAGCCACGGGTCGTCTTTTGTTTCCGCCAGGCTCTTGGCTTGCGCCTCGCAGTAGGCGGGAAAATCCTCGTTGAAGACAGGGATACTGTCATTCATGAAACCCGAATGGCCGACCGCCGGGCGCGCCAAGCCTTTCGACTTAGCGAAACCCGCCGCAAAATTCCTGATGACGGTGTAGGCAACCGGTTTTTTCGCCCCCCGGAGGAGTGGTGTGTCGCTCCACGCGCCGGTGCCGTTGAAGCCGTTATTCAGCAGCAGCGCCGTGGTTTGGTCGGCCCAGTCCTCCTTTGACGCGAACGTTTTGGCGAAGTTTTCTTTCAGCGCTTTGGAAGTGCCGGGGCTGACAGCGACCACACCTGCATGAAGAAAGAGCTTCCCGTCCGGATCGACCAACCACCAGCGTGACCCGCTTTTCTTGGGATAGAAAAACCCCGTGGCCTTCTCCTGCGTAGCCGCCCAGCCGCCATAGGTGTCGAGAGAAACGGTCGCGCCGGAAGGGGTGTATCCATCCAGCAGATCGAGCGTCCGCGTGGGATAATCAAGCCAGGTTGCCGTGGGGTTGCTCCGAACCGCCACGGTGACCGTCCGTCCGGGAGACTGCGGCTGCGGCAACCCCACCGGATACGTCTTGCGGGTTGCCTCATAATAGGCGGCGATCTCCCCTGCGCTGAGCACACGCCGGTACAGGTGCACCTCGCCGATCCGTCCTTTGAACATCGCGCTGCCCGCTTTGGTCCGCCCGATATAATAGGGGCCGGGGCCAACCTTCATGGCCGAAAACGATGCGCACCGCCCATCCTCCCTGCCGTTCACGTAAAGCGTGACACGCGCATCGCCATACGTCGCGCCCACCAGGGTCCACGTCTCGCGCGGGATCTCCGAGGCCCCCTCATAAAGGCCTTTCGACCCGCCCTTGTCCTGCCAAGCCGCAAAAGACAGGTGTCCGCGCTCTGACAGGAACAGCCCCGGCATCGGCGTGGTAAACGTCGGATCGGTGTGCGGCTTGCCGAAAATCGCCCGTTTCTTAACCGTCAAAGGTCGCACCCATGCCAGAACGGTCATCGCGTTCGATATCGCCACAGAACCGCTCTCTTCGATCTCAACCTCGGTCGCGAACCCGTTGCAGACAAGCGTGCGCGGGCACCCTTCCACAGAGCCGCCCGAAATGCGGCCAGCCAACCCGTTGCCCGAAAGGTCCGCGACATGGATGCCGTCGCTCTGCGCGAACCGCCACGCGCCGACCAGCCCCGTCTTCCACTCGGAAGATCCCCAACACGCTTGCCCGCCTGTCAGCAGAAACAGAGAACAGAGCGCAAACGGCAATCTTGAAAATGAGCCCGGGCGAATACTCATTTAGAGACCTCCTTCAAGTGCTTTCTTTTCTCGCGATACTCGCAGACCGCAGTAACAAAGGCGGCGTGGCTCCACGTCAGGGGGGAGACCGAAAGCGGTGCCCCGCTGCGGGGATCGATCTGTTCCGCCAAGATGCCGCTGGTCAAAGCGTGCGCTGCCGTCCACTCCAGGATTTCAAGGGCCGGCTCAAGTTCCGAGATCGTCCGAGCCTTCGCGATCTGGTATTGCGCATGCCAGAGCGTCGTCACGAACCACGGGTTTCCGGGCATTTCTTGGGTTGTGCGATAGTAGGCGTCGTTCTCATACCGCGCGAGTCCGCCCACCCCCGTGCCACACCAGAGTTTATTTCTCACGGACTGCATGGTTTCAGCTACGCGCAAGTCCTCCGGCGACAGAAGCCCGAACAGGTAGGTACCGCAAATGCTCGCATCCACGACGCGGTCAATGACCGGTTCACCTTCCTCGGGAACCAAGAGCCCACGCGCAAAACAGCGCGCCTCGGGCAGATACAAATGACGGACAGCCGCCTCGCGCAAAGCCGCGGCTCCTTTCCGGTAGCCCTCCGCCAATTCGTGTTCTCCGAAGGCCTCGACAAAACCCGCGGCGGCCATCAGACCGCCGTAGACCGCTGCGACCGTGAAGGTCAGTACTTCATACCGCTCCTCCCAAAGGTCGTAACTCGCCAGTGGCAGCCCCATCGTCGCATCGCGGTAGTTCATCAGGAAATTGGCACCGTTCTTGATAAGCGGACGGTACAGCGGGGTGATGAATTCAATGTCGCGGTAACGGCAGTAGTGCTCCCACAGCGACCAGATCACCAGCGCGGTCTCGTCCTCCTGAATCGGAAGCTGGCGGCGCTTGTCCTTGATCCACGGATGCCAGCTGCTGGCGGGTGTCCCGGCCGGCGTGTATTTGTGTAGCAGATACCCTTCACGCTCCACCACCGACGCGCAGAACCTGAAAAACGTCTGACTGATCTCCGGATAGCCTGCCAGATCCAGTGCGTGTGCCACCAGTGCGCCATCTCGCGGCCAAACGTAGCTGTACGTGTCACGGTTGAACTGCACGTTGTCGGAGTCGTTGGCCGCCACGATGGCGCCGCTCCGGTCAATCTGCGTGCGGATCACCAAAAGGCTCCGCCGATACAGCCGCGAGACCGTGCCAGGAAGCCCTTCGGCAGCCCCCGGTTCCTTCGTGACCCAAAGCCGCCAGTAGTCCTGTGTGCGACGCAGCATCTGCGCGGGCCCGCGTTTGAGAAGTTCGCGGTTCAGAATCTGAACCTCACTCCAGCCGCTTCCCGCCGCGATCCACAGCCAGGCGGTCTCCGAGCCGCTCGGCTCCAGGGCCACATGCAGCGCGGCCACTGAGTCCACCGAGCCCTGCGCGATCGGATTGCCGCTCAGCAAGCCGTCCTCCGCATCCTTCCACGTGCCCTCAAACACCTGCTTGCGCTTGTTACCTGTCGCGTATTGATCAAAGCCGGCGCGCCCGCACAGCGTAGCGTTCATCAGAAAATAGCGATCGTGTTTGTAGTGCACGAGGCAGCCGGTCTCGGGCCGCAGGGCGACCGTATCGCCGATATCGTTTCCGCCGATGCTGAAATCGAAGCCGAAGAACAGGCGGAGCATCCTTTTTTTTTCTGAGGTTGACGAAACCGTCAGCTTGCGGAGATGCACGTTCTCGTGGAAATCCACCGCGTCGTTAATGACCAGACGCAAGCCCCGCTCAGGCTTTGTCCACACCACCTGTGTCACCAGCGTGTCTTCGAGATAGCCGGTCTCGCACTGCCAGCCGTCCGGCAGCCACTCGAAGATTCCGTCCTCCCAAACGCCCACCCGGAAGGCACCGCCACCCGCATGGTTCTCCTGCCCGACATGGGGATAATAAACATCGCGGATCAGCCCGCGCGTATCATAGGCCACCAGTAGATGCCCGTTTCCGACAGGAATGTCACGCGCCATACGAACTCCTCAATCAAAAGGTTCTTCGGCCACTTCACACGCCCTTAGCTGGGCAGCCTTGATTCCCTCCTGTACCCGCTTTGGGGGAACGCCGTCCAGCGACTCGACCTTAATGAAGCTCTGCTCCGTAATGCCGACGAACCCGAAAACCGTCCTCAGATAGGACTCCACATGATCATACAGCCGGGTTTGCGGATCGTCGTACGATCCGCCGCTTGAGGCGATCACCACCAGTCGCCGGCCCGTCAGCAACCCCTCCGCCTGCCCGTTAACATAGCGGAACAGATAAGAGGGCTGGATCAGGATATCCAGATACTGCTTGAGCGGATAAGGAATCCCGAAGTTCCACATGGGCGTGCTGATCAGATAGGCGCTGGCCGCCTTGAAGCGCATGATGTGCTGCTCGACCTCCGCCCACTTCTCGCGCAGTTCCCCGTAAAGCTCACGGTTTCCAAGCAGGATATATTTTCCATCCACTTGCCGTGCGGCCATGCCGGGCAATTCATCCTCAAAAACGTTGATCTCGTCCACAAGCCAATCTGGGTGCCGCTCCCGGAACCGCTCCAGAAACGCCTGAGCCACCCGCAGCGTTCGCGATTTTCCGGCCCGCGGGCTCGCCACCACATGCAGCAGCTTTTTCATTTGCGGCCTCCTTGCTTGGAAACGCATGATGGCGTTGCCATCCTCAGTTTGTGGTGACATTGTACATCCGCGCGCGCACGTTCACAATCTGAACCTCAGACTTTTGATGCCTCGCGTGTGAGGCCTGCGTGTCCGGCCAAGCTATTTTGCCGCGGAGAAGGCTGAGGGGTTCGGTTGCGGCCCCATCACGAACTCGAGCACACCGCCCGCCACAATATCTTTCTGGCGCAGGCGCGGCTCCGTGAGCCGGCAGCCGTTGAGCGTTGCGGATTGGATATACGTGTTTTCCGGCGACGGGTTCCTCGCAAGGACCGTGAACGTCGCGGCGGGATACGGCGTGCCGATCTTGAGCACCGCCCGCTCCACCAGCGGTGACCCGATCTCGTACACGTCGGTCGCCGGGTTGAGTGGATAGAAGCCTAGCGCGGAGAGAATGTACCATGCCGACATCTGGCCGCAGTCTTCGTTACCGTCAAACCCCTTCTTGTCGGTGCTGTAGCTCCGTCTTGCGATCTCGCGCACCTGCGCCGCCGTCTTCCACTGCTTGCCGATGGCGTTGTAGAGATAGGCCGTGTGATGCGACGGTTCGTTGCCTTGGATCGACCGGTTGCCGCGCTCGGGTTTGAAAAAGAGGTTCTTAAAGTAGTCGTCTAATCGCGCCTCGAACGCCTCCGTGCCGCCCAGCAGCGCGGCCACTCCCAGCGGATCATGCGGCACACACCACAGGGAAGTCTGCGCCGAGCATTCGCAGTAGTCGTGCCCGTCCGTCGCCCGTGTGAACGTGCCATCGGACTTGCGCGGCAGGAAGAGCTTGCTCTCGCGGTCCCAGAGATGGGTGTAAGATTTCGACCGCGCCGTGAAGAATGCGGCATCCTCAGCGTGTCCGGTGGCCTGCGCCAGAATCGCCGCTGCCGTGTCGTTCAGCGAGAAGTCCTGCGTGCGCGAGACCGATTCCTTGACCTTGTCGCAGGCGACATAACCGAGCTTCTGATACCACGACAGACCTCCGCGCGTCTCGGGATATTTGCCGAAGTTGCCGCGGTCGTGCCAGTCGCGGATATCGTCTTCCGTCTGCGGAACCGTCGCGTTCTTTTTCACCGCCTCATACGCCAGCTTGACGTCGAAGCCGCGAAAGCCTTTCGACCACGCCTCAGCCAAGATCATCTCTGCCGGCCCGCCGGACATGATACCCGTGTACGCGGGGTTCGGCCACATCGGCAGCCAGCCGCCCTCTTTGTACATCTGAAGCAAAGCCGTCATCATGTCGTCCACGCGTTCTGAGGCCACCAGCGTGAGCAGCGCGTGTTCCGCGCGATAGGTGTCCCACATCGAGTACGATGTGTAACTCACGCCGTCGTGCACCCGGTCATCGAACGCGCTGTAGTAGCGACCGTATTCGGAAAAGAGACGCGGATAGAGCAGCGCGTGGTAGAGGCCCGTATAAAAAATCGTCTTCATGCTCTCGTCCGAAGTCTCGATGGCCAGCCGTTCGAACTGTCGCTCCCACGCCTGCCGCGTCTTCGCCACGGTCGCATCGAAATCCCAGCCCGGGATTTCGCGTGCCAAATTCTCGCGGGCCTGTTCCAGACTGATGAAAGACGTGCCGATGCGCACCAGCAAAGCTTCGTCCGAAGCGTCGAAGCACACATATCCGCCTACGCGATCAGCCTGCGCCGTCCGTGCGTTAGCCTGCACGGTCACGGCTTGATACGAATTTTTCTTCGCGGGTTTGCCGTCGCCTGTATACGTTCCAAAAGCCTTGAACGGACGGCTGAAAACGATCACGAAATAGCCTTTGAAGTTAGGAAGGTCGTAGGAGTGGTGCGCGTCCAGTCGGTCCTTGTTCCAGCCCTCGACCGAAAGGCCATCCTCGGCGATTCTGAGCCAGCCGTCGGCTGGCCGCAGATCCGACACGGTCGAGTTGTAGTCGCGCGACGCGTCGATGACCACGTGCGCGGCTCGCCCCGTGGGAAACGCGATGCGGAAGAACCCCGCACGCTCCGTGCCTGTCATCTCCGTTGTGACAAGCCCCGGGGCCGACGTCCCGGCGGTGACACGGTAAAGCCATGGCTTGGCAAATTCGTTGCCGTGCGAGAACGGGACGCCGCGCGTCTTGAAATCCACATCGACCGTGCCGACGCGCGGCGCGATGGAGACCTGTCCGTAATCGCCCATCCAGATCGCGGGCTGACGTGTGCCGATGAACCCGAGCAAAGTCGTGTCCGAAAAATTGTAGCTGGTTTTGCCGACCTCGGTCAGGCGCGTCATGCCCACCCACTGCAGCGAGGCAAAAGGCTGTCCGACGCCCGGAAACATGCCGCCGTACTGCGATCCCGCGCCCTCCGTGCCGATCAGCGGATCGATGTACTCAACCGACGCTCTCCCCGCACCGGATGCTTCGACCGCCACAAAAAAAACAAAAGTCCTGAAAAACACCCAAAAAACGTCATTTCTGCACATGGTCTTCCCCGTTGTTAAACCCGGTCAGCGAGCAATCTCCAACACGCGAGCCAGCGTGGCGGGATCTTGCCGGAAAGGCGATCCGAGCCCCTCGTAAAACCCGTGCTCTTGAATCAGGTGGACGTTCAGCTCGGTGAACAGAACCTCTCCGCCACAGCGCACGTTGCGGACTTCGACAAACTCTTTCTGAAACAGCCCCGGATGTAAAAAAGGGCACGGGAGCTTGCCGCGGACGCTGTCCACGCGGACGTCGAAATGCTCGAGCACTCGGATCGTTTGTCCCAGTCCGCAGGCTCCCGCGTCGCGCAGCTCGCGCATGCGGGCCGCAATGGCGGTATGGCTCAAACCCAGCCGAAGCACCTCGGCGTCATCCGCCTCAAGAATGTCGCGGAGCTTACGCCGATCCCTCCCCAACAAGCCGTCACGGGTGATGATACCCGGCCGCATTTGATTTTGAATGGCATCGTCCCTGACGGTTTGTTTCATGCTTCTCCTCCGCCTCAGGCGAATTTGTCGAAAAAGATTTGGCTCTCCGGCATGCCTTTGTCGCGCAGCACGCGAATGCACGCGTCGATCATCAGTGGGCTGCCACAGAGGTAAGCTTCCGCTTCGCAGGCGTTCGTCACATGCCTGCCCACAACCTCCGTGATGAGCCCGGTCTCCCCCTCCCACCGGTCATCGGGTGCCGGTTCGGAGAGCGCCGGAATGAAGCGGAAATTCGGCAGGCTTTTCTCGAACTGCCGCATCCGCTCCGTTAAGAATAGGTCCCGTCTGGACCGGGCTCCAAAGAAATACCGGCACGGCCTCGGATTCCGCGTGCGCTCCATCTCGAGCAACAGGGCTTTGATCGGAGCCATGCCCGAGCCTCCGGCGATGCAGATGATTTCGCGCTCCCCGGGATGTAAACGGAAGGAACCGTAAGGCCCGTTGATCGTCACCTTGTCGCCGACTTTAAGGTGTTGATGGACATAGGTAGTGCAGATGCCGTTGGGAACGTAGCGAATCTCAAGTTCGATCTGACCCGTCTCCGCCGGATCAGAGGAAACGGAGTAGGCTCGGTAAACAGGCTCGTCGGTCAGCGCATAAGGCGGCACCTCGATCTGGATGAACTGACCGGCATCAAAGGCAATCGCGGGAGGATCGATAAGTTTAAGTTTTACCTCTTTGATGTCGTGCGTCAGCTCAGACAGGCCGACCACTTGCGTCTGATATTGCTTGACGCTGAGCAGCTCTTCGGGAATCCAAAGGTTGAGGTCGCGCTTGACCTTGACCTGGCAGGACAGCCGGACATTGGCCTTCTGCTCCTCAGGGCTCAGCCAGGGCATTTCCGTTGCCAAGAGCGCACCCGCGCCCTCGCGCACGGTCACCTTGCACAGGCCGCACGAGCCGCGTCCTCCGCAGGCCGAGGGAATGAATATCTGCTGTTCCTTGAGCACGCTCAGCAGCGGCCGCCCGCCTGTGACGGTCAACGTCTTCCTATCATTGATCGTGATGTGGCACTCACCGTAATTGGCGATTGTGGCATCCGCAATCACGAGCAGGATCGCTAGCACCGTGTTGATGGCACACATCACGCCGACCGCTATGAGGAGTTCGATCATGTTAATTGAGGCTTACCATTCCGTTAAATCCCATGAAGGCCAGAGCCATAGTCCCCGCAATAATCAGCGCGATGCCGGGGCCTTCCAGCCCGCGTGGAATGCGCGAGCGCAGCGAGAGCCGCTGGCGAATGCCGGCCATGGCCATGATCGCCAGTGCCCACCCCAGCCCCGCACCCGCCCCGTAGGCACACGACTGCCCGAACGAATACGAGCGGATCACCATGAAGAGGCACGCGCCCAGAATCGCGCAGTTGACAGTGATGAGCGGCAGAAAAATACCCAGCGCCTGATAGAGCGTCTCCGAGACGCGCTCGATGATCATTTCGACCAACTGGACAAAGGCCGCGATCACCACGATAAAGACGATGAAACGCAGGTAGACCAGATTGAGCGGCACAAGAATGTGGTAATACACCGCCCAATTCAGCGCCGTGGTTGCAGCCGTCACAAAGAAAACGGCGGTTCCCAATCCCAGCGAAGCCTTGACCTCACGCGACACGGCGAGAAAGGAGCACATCCCCAGATAGTTGGTCAGCAGGATGTTGTTCGTGAAGACCGCGGAAAACAAGATGGTAAAGAAGCCGAGCTCTTGCATGTCACGCCTGCGCTTTCCGGGCCGGCCGCATGAACCAGCCCTTGACGATCCAGACAAACACCGCCAGCACGAAAAAACCGCCGGGGGCCATGACCATGATCGACCAGTTGACCCAGTGACTCCCCAGCACCTGCACTCCCCAGACCGCACCAGTGCCGAGCAGTTCGCGGAAAAAGGCAATCAGAAGCAGGACGTACGAGTAGCCGACTCCCGCGGAAAACCCGTCGATGAAAGAAGGAATCGGCGGGCTTGTCAGCGCGACCGCTTCCGTGTGGCCCATGACGATGCAGTTGGTGATGATCAGGCCGACATAGGGTCCGAGCTGCCGCGAAATGTCCGGATAGTACGCCTTCAGGTAAATGTCCACGAGAATCACCATACAGGCGATAACGAGAACTTCCACCATCATACGGACGCGCTGGGGTATCCAGTTGCGGATCAGCGAGAGCGCCAGATTGGAGAACGCCGTGACGAAAATCAGTCCCAGGCACATCACCAGCGTATTCTTGACCACGTTCGTCACCGCAAGGGTCGAACAAATGCCCAGCACCTGTACGAAGATAGGGTTTTGCGAGCCGAGATTCTCTTTGAGAAGTTTCCAGTTTCGTGAGGTCGTCATTTCGCACCCTCCCTGTTTTGCTCCGTCGCGCGCAGCAGGCCGTTGAGCATGTCGCGGATTGCCGCCGACGTGATGGTGGCGCCGGTGATGGCGTCAATCTTGGTCGGTTCCGACGAGCGCGTTCCCTCAGGAACCAGAACGAAAGGCCCGGTCTTGCCCTCCATCTGACGCATGAACCACGCTTCGCAAATCCGTGCCCCGAGACCGGGCGTCTCGTTCTGGTCAAGAATGCGGAGCTGACGAAAAGAACGCCGCTCAGGATCCATGCCGACCACCGCCGTGATCAGGCCCCACAGTCCACGCCCCTGACACGTAAACACCTGTGCGAGAACCTTACCCGTTCGTGGGTCGCGCACCTGGAAGCGGGTCGGCGCGGCCGCCGGCTCCGCGTCCACCGACTTCTTGAACCAGTCGGCCACAGCCGCGGAGTCTCCCGAAGGCGGCACGCCCGAAACCTCCATGATAGCCCGTTGGAGAAAGAGCGCCGCGTTGCGCTCCACGCGCTCGGTCGTGGCGAGTTGGAGCGCGGACACACAGGTGATCACCACCAGGGTCAGCCCGAACATGAAGCCCGTGGTCCGCAGGCCCTCTTTGAGTCGGGCGTTCATGGCGCGGGCGCCTTCTCTTTCGGGGTTTGCAGCAGCCGGACCGTGTAATCCGTGATGGGCGCGAACATGTTTGCCAGCAGGATCGCGAACATGGTGCCGGCGGGCCAGGCAGAGAAGGTGGAAATCAAGGACGACATCGCGCCGACAATCGCGCCGTAAAGCCAACGCCCCGCATGGGTCTGCGCGGCCGATACCGGATCAGTCGCATAAAAGAAAAGGCCGATGATCAGGCTGCCGCCCATGGCGGCCCGCAACGGGTCCGGCGCGTTGCCCAAGCCGAGCCGCCACAGGAGTGTCTGCACCACGGCGTAGCCCAGAAAGCCGGAGAGGACGATGCGGTAACTGGCAGCCTTTGTCCAGAGCAGATAAAGTCCGCAAAAGATCGTCAGCACGGCGCTGGTGCCGCCGATCACCCCCGCGCAATCACCAAAGAACAGACTCCGGAAAGACAGGTCGGCGGCCGTGAGGCCGCGCTCGGCCAATGCCGTTACGGACATCTTCAGCAGCATGCCCGGCGTCGCCGTGGTGATGGCGTCCGGCGGTGCTGAAGCGGCGGTCCAGCCCCAGTGCGCCAGTCCGGCTGGAAAACGCATCCAGGGCTCATACCACTGCGCGGTCATGTAGTTGCCGAAACTGATATAAACAAAGGCGCGGCCGGTCAGCGCCGGATTGAACACGTTCCGGCCAAACCCTCCGTAGACCATCTTGCCAAAGACAATGCCGAAGACGATACCCATAACCGCCATCCAGAACGGCAGTGTCGGCGGTAACGAGAAGGTGAAAAGCACGGCGGAGACCAACACGGCCGAAGAAACCGGCTCTTTCCATTGCCGCGTAAAGACCGCCTCTGTCACATAAGCGCAGACGGTCACCAGTAGCAGCATAACGGCGACTCGCCACCCGAATGAATAGATCGAAAAGGCCAGCAGCGGCGCGCACGCGAAGAGGACCTGCTTCATCGGCTTTTGCCAGTTGATCCATGTGATAGGCTGAGGCATATAAATCTCCCAAGGTAGACCGATCATACCCTTTCCTCTCCACCTGTTCAAGGGTAGGAAATTACCTATCGGCCGCGCAATGTCGTCGCCAGCGCTCGCGGAGCCGGGCCTGTTTGTCAACGCGCGAAAGGCCTGCGGTCGAGCCGATCATCTCCGTGATCGAAAAGAGATCGGCGGATACGGCCGGAGCCGGTTCAGGCTTGGGAAACGGAGGTTCGACCGCCGGTTGCGGCATCGCGCTGGCAGGGCGGCCAAGGTCCGGAAGCGCCTCATGGACCAGGGACCACAGTTCGTTTTCAGCAGGCATCCGTACCGGGAAGCCTTGCAACTCGCAGAGCTTGCCTGCCAGCACCTTGAGCATGACCGTGTCGGCGGAGCAGTACCGCTCCAGGGTCCGCTTCGCCTTTTCATCGTCTTGCTCCGCCCACGCCTGCCAAAGCCAAACCGCCTCCGCACCGCCGAGCCCTTCCAGATCGGGAGGGCGCCGCAACCCCAGCGCGCGTTCGATTTTTTTGAGGCCGCCGCGCCACCCCGCATGGTGGCAAAGCCAGCGCAGATCAACGTGCGGACAGGGTAGTTCGGGAATGTGAAACCGATCGAGCACACGGGGCACATCAAAGCTCGCACCGTTGAAGGAGACCAGGAGCTGCACGCTCTCGAGCAAGTCGAGGAAGTCCTCAAGATTTTCATCGGCCATAAAGCGCAAAGGCTGCCCCTCGTGGAAGCAACAGACGAGCGTCACGATGCTGTCCGCTTCGAGCCCGCTGGTCTCGATGTCGAAATACGAAGCCTGTTCGAACCATTGTGCCAAGACGCGCCACTGTTCCAGCGCAGGCAGCTTCTCCGTAAAATACGCGATGTTGCCGGCCTGCACCGCACGCAGGCTCTGCTCCGCCGCCGCGCAAACCTCAGCCCATGCGAACACGTCGAGGCCGGCCAGCGGACGGGGGGCGTTTAGCACCGCGCTCCAACAAGCGCAGCCCTCCAGCCTGAGCGCCTTATCGCGCTGCGGACTGACGTGCGGCAGAATTCTGAGGTAGTGCTGCAGCGGCATGATTATCCGGCCGTGTTTTCGGACGCGATTCTGAGTAACTCCGGTACAACGGTCTCGCACAGCTCCGCGACAGGCATCAAGGGCAAGGACTCTTTTTCGCGGGAAAGCTGCGGCACCCCGTCATACACACCGGCCCCGGTCAGCACGCGGGCAAACGGCTGGACGACACCGTCTACTTTCTGGTTGACGCAGCCGATGCCCACGCGTGCGACATGGTGCCCCGCGCAAGAGTTCGGGCAGCCGGAAATCCGTAGTCCGTCCACCGCGACCTTCAAGAGGCGCACTTTCTCGGGCGTGTCCGGCGGCAAATAGCGGTCGAGAACCGCCGCCAGCTGATCCGCCACCTTCGTTGTGTCCACCATGCCGATCTTGCAGATCGACGCGCCGACGCAAGTCACCAGATGCCCCTTATAAGATGTAAAGGTCAGATCGATCCCGTCCAGCTCGCCTCGCAACCGCGCGTAGAGTTCGGCTAGCGCCGACGCGTGGACCAGCGGCAAAAGAATGTCTTGCGAAACAAGCAGCCTGAGCGGAGCGGGGCAAAATTCCTTGGCCAGCGCGGCAATGCCGCGAAGCTGGACAGCGGTCAGATTCCCGTAGGGAACAAAGAGCCGTACCGCCTTGACTTCATCGCCGAAGCGTGTGGACTGCACGGCGATCTGTTCCCAAAGCTCAAACCCGTCCGGCAGAGGACCGCCTCGGCCGTGCTTGAGCTGCGGGAGCAGACTTTTCAGGTGCTCTTCGGAAGAAACGTGCAGGCGTGGAGCACGCGTCTGCGCATAATAGCCCAGATAGAGCCGCAGGAATGCCTCCGCGCCCAACCGCTTCAGCACGAACCGCAGCCGCGCCTGATGCCGGTTGGCTCGGTCGCCGTGGTCATGAAAAAGATCCAGCAGGGCCAGCGCCGCGCATGCGCAGTTCTCCGCGTCGAGAAAATCGAAAAGCTTGAGGCCGACCGCGCTCTCGCGTCCCTGGCCCCCGCCAGCAAAGACGGTAAAGCCTTGGCGTCCGTCCCGGATCATCGCCACAAAACCCAAATCCTGCACCGCTGCACGCAGCACGTCATCTTCGCTCGCGAAGAACCCGATCTTGAATTTGCGCGGCAGCGAGAATGCCTTCTCATAACGGTTCACCACACGGTTGATCGCATGGGCGAATGGATAGACGTCGAAAACGCTCTCTTCCGACATCCCGCTGTAGGCGCTCACGATCGTGTTGCGGTAGGTGTTGCCCCCTCCGCCTTTAAAGGGCAGCCCCAGCCGATCAGCCGCCGACACCGCCTCCATGATCCGCGCGGCGGGCACATTGTGCAGTTGGATATCCTGACGTGAAGTCAGGTGCGCATAGCCGCCGGAAGCCTCCGCGATTCCGGCCAGACCGGCCAGCGTGTCACCGGTGATCTCGCCGCCGTTGACCCGCACCCGCACCATGAACGCCCCGTCCTTTTGCTGATAGATGCCCGATGGGGCCAGATGCGGTTTAAGCCCCTCCGCAGAAAGTTTGTCCCTCATGAACTCGTCCAACGCCGCCTTCATCGCGTGATAGCGCTTTTTCATAACTCTTCCTTTGAAAATCGTCTGTGCCTGACCAACCGACTGCGGCAATTGAAGAAGTCGTTTTTTCGCATCCGTGCGAAGGCGTATGGGTTTTCAAACGTTGCGCCTTTGCGGGAGACACGTCGGTTGTGGTAGCGCGTCAGTATCTCACAAACAAAGAGCGGATTCAATCGGGGGATGACTGCGAAAAGCTTCGTCGCGCCTCCGTTACAGTCCGGTGTCGAGATGGTTCTTGCGGTACTTGCCGGGAGAGATGCCAACGATGCGTTTGAAGGTCCGGGTGAAGTGGCTGTGGTCATAGAAGCCGGTCTCGCAGGCGATATCCGCGATGGTCCGGTCGGTGGTCTCCAGCAGCGTGCGGGCGGCCGTAATGCGGACGCGCAGAAGGTATTCGTAAGGCGTTGTGCCGAAAATGCGGTTGAACCGTCGCTCAAACTGGCTCTGCGATACTCCCGCCAGTTTGGCTAGTTTCTTAACCTCAAGGTTTTGCCCGTAGTGCGTGTGGATGTGCGTCACCACTTGGGCAAAGCTCCCGTGCCAACGCGGCGTGTCGCGCAGCTCGTCAATGATGCGGTGAAAGCCGACGACTCCGATGGGCTTCCCCTTCTTATCGAAGACCGGAAATTTGCTGTGGACCATCAGGCGGTCGGAGTGCTCCGGAGCCGGCGCGATCTGATTGATGACGGGGACGCCGGTGGACATGACCTCGCGGTCACCTTCAACGTAAAAGTCCGCCCGGTCTTTCGAGAAAAAGTCATAGTCCGTTTTGCCGATGGTCTGCAGCTCGTTGTCGGCGTTACAAAACTGACAGGCTCGCTGGTTATTCAGCATGAAGCGCCCTTGGCTGTCCTTCATGAAAAACCCGACGTCCGGCAGAAGATCGACGAGCTTGTGAAAAGAGGCAAGCTCTCCGATCTGCGCGAGAAAGCGTTTCTGGAGCGTTTTCGGATTCATGCGGATAGTATACACATTTTAGAGGCTGCTTTACAAGACGCGGTAAAAGGGAAAGCGTATCGTAAATGGTGTATTGTAAAAATGCTCTTATCACTGAGGACGGATCAAAGGGGAGGCTTGAATATGAGGGAACGTTTGTCGGGAACAGAACAGCGGGGGGTCAGCCGGCGGCAGTTTCTGAAGCGTACGTTTGCGGCCGGCGGCGCCATTGCGCTTCCATCCATCATTCCTGCATCGGCGCTGGGCCTGGACGGTGCTGTGGCTCCGAGCAACCGTATCGTGATGGCCGGCATCGGTTTGGGCGGCCGTGGCACGGGAGATTTGCGCAGTTGGATCCTGCCTGACCCCCAGGCGCAGTTCGTGGCCATCTGCGACGTCCGCCGCGAGCGCCGCGAGACCATCAAGGCCATGACCGATAAGAATTACGGCAACACGGATTGCAAAACCTATATCGAGATGATGGACGTGCTGGCGCGCCCGGACATCGACGCGATCCTCACCGCCACCAGCGACCGCCTCCATGCCACCGTCTCCATACGCGCCATGCGCGCGGGGAAGGATGTCTACACCGAGAAGCCGGCCTCGATGACCATCGCCGAAGGCCAGGCCGTGGTCAAGACCGCCAAGCAGTACGGGCGCGTCTACCAAGCCGGTATGCAACGGCTAAGCGAGGCGAATTTCATCGTCTGTAACGAGCTGCTGCGCCTGGGCCGCCTGGGTGAGGTCAAGACCGTCTACGCGCACCTCGCGCCGTGGGGTAACGTCAACATGAACCGCGAATGGCTACCCGAACAGCCGCTTCCTGACCCGCAGGAGCTTGACTGGGACCGCTGGCTCGGCCCCTGTCCGTGGCGCCCTTTCAACATCAGCTACACTCGCGGCGGTTGGCACGCCCAACACGATTTTTACAGCAGCGTCATCGGCGAGTGGGGCTCGCACACCTTCGCGCAGTGTCACGATGCGCTGGGCATGCAAAACGCCTCTCCGGTCCATTACCCCTACGTGCCGACCCCGACTGCGGACGGCATGGAGATGACCTTCGCAAACGGCGTGAAGATGATCCAGAAGCAGGAAGGGTGGCGCGGCACCTGCGGGGTCCGTTATGTCGGCAGCGAGGGCTGGTGCTCGTGCGCCGACGGCTATGCGCGTCCGGAGGTCTCCAACCCTGCGATGCTGGCCGACTATAACAAGATTCTCCAGGACTACGTCACCCGCACGGGACATCTGGTCGGGACCATGCAGGATTTCTTCAAGTGTATCAGGAACCGGACCGTCACCGTGGCCAACCCCAGCCTCATGCACCGCTCGATGAGCACCGTGCACTGCGCGAATATCGCCCAGTGGCTGAAGCGCGATCTCACCTGGGATCCCGTTAAAGAGGAGTTCGTCAACGACGAGCAGGCCAACCGTTTCCGTTCCCGCGCCGCCCGTGAAGGCTGGCAGATCTGCTGACCGCAGACGCTCCGGGACCAGGCTGGTTTTTTACTTGATGACCTGATTAACACGATTGAAGAAAGCGGATTGAACCGATGAAAAGAATGTACTGTGTTGTGATGATGAGCCTTGCGACGCTCTGCGCCACGGCCGAGTTGGCCGCGGAAATCCTGTTGAACGAGGGAAAGCTGATCGAGGTTCTGCAAAAGGCGGAAACCTCGGACAATGACAAAGTCACCGCCTGCCAGAACCTCGGCTGGTGCGGGTCCAAGGCCGCCATCGGCCCGCTGAGCGCGCTGCTCGCGAATGAGAAGCCGGTGCTCCGCCACGCGGCGCGCTACGGGCTGGAGATGCTTCCTGATCCTGCCGTCGAGACGGCGTTTTGCGAGGCGGCCGGCCGCCTCACGGGCCCGGCGCTGGTGGGCGTCTTGCAGTCGATGGGCAACCGGGGTAACGCGACGTCGGTCGCCGTGCTGGGCAAGCGCATGTCTGACGGCGACAAGGACGTCGCGGAAGCGGCGGTTCACGCCTTAGGCAAGCTGGCCACGCCCGAAGCGATGGCCGCGCTCAAATCAGGCCTCGGCAAAACGCCCTGCGTGGCCGCTGCCTACCTGAATGGCGCGGGAAAAGTCGAGGGCGCCGATCCGGCAAAAGCCGCTGCCTATTATGCCGACATTCGCAACACCCAAGACAACGTTTCCCCGAGTACGCGCCTGGCCGCGCTCCGCGGCGAGGTCGTCACCTCGGGCAAAGAGGGCATAAAACTCTGGCAAGGCGCCATCGAGAGCGCGGATGCCGACACCGTGGATGCCGCCCTTCGCGCAGCTCTGGATTACCCGAAGAGTGAAGAAGCAACCGTTGCGTTCGCCGCGGCTCTCGCCAAGGTTCCGGCCGTACAGGCGCGTCTGGCGGCGGTGCTGAGCCAACGCGGCGACAAAGCCGCCGGTCCGGCGCTGACCGCACTGGCCAAGGGCGACAAGGCCGCCAACCCGGGTTGCAGCCTGGCCGCGGCCGCCGCGCTCGCCGCTCTCAACGATCCTGCCGCCATGCCGCCGCTGCTGGCTTTGGCCAAGCACCAGGACGCCGCGATTTCTGACGCGGCTAAGAACGAGATCATGGGGTTTGCCGGCAAAGCTGCAGACGATGCCGTGCTGACGATGATGGCCGATGCCGACGCCCCCACCCGTCTGGCCGGCATCGACATGGCGATGCGCCGCCGCATGGCCGCCGCGGTGCCTTCCCTGGTGAAACTCACCACGGATGCCGACCCCAAAATCCTCGACGCTGCGGTTAAGGGCGTGGGCGATCTCGGCACGGACAAAGAGATTCCGGCGCTGCTGGCCGTTATCGCCAAGACCCCGGAGAGTGAAACCGCCAGCCGCGCGCTCTCCTCTCTTTGCACCCGCTACGCGCGCCCCCGCGGCGGCAAGACCGTCATCAAGAGCGCGGTCTACGGCAACTTTGAGAACGACTTGACGAAAGATGTCACCGAGAACGTGCAGAAGCTCGTGGACGTTGGCTCCATCACCATCCAGGCCTCGGGACGCCTCTGCAAATGGGACGGTTTCAGCGAGGACCCCGCGCCGGGCAAGCCCAAAGCGCTGCGCATGGTCTACACCTTTGAAGGCGTCGAGAAAAGTGTCCAGGTGCGCGACAACGATGCCGTACACCTGAGCGGCGAGACGTTGTTGCCCGTGGCGATGTCTCCGATCAAAGCCGCCTACGACGCGGCGAAGGGGCCGGAGAAACTCGCCCTCTTCAAGGTGCTCACCTCGCTCTCGAATGATCAGGGTCTCGCCATCGCCCGCGCTGCCGCGGCGCAGGCCTCCGATGCCGCCCTGCGCGAGGCCGCCATCCGCGCGCTCGCCGAGTGGAAGACCCCCGAGGCGCTCGACGATGTCGCGGCGTTCGCCCAGAACGCGCCCTCTGACCGCCTGAAGATTCTCGCCCTCCGCGGCTTCGTTCGCCAGCTGGAGCTGAGCTTCACCATCCCGATCAGGGATCAGATCGCGCGTCTGGAACAAGCGCAGGCGTGGGCTGTGCGCGCGGAGGACAAGGCCTTCCTCGCCGCCGCGTTGAACGCCACACGCGGCCTGTTGGCCGAAAAAGGTTTTAAGCCCATGTTCGATGGCACCAGTCTGAAACAGTGGAAGGGCGGCGATGGCTTCTGGCAAGCCAAGGACGGCATTCTGCAGGCGCAAAGCTCTCCTGAAAAAGTATGCAAAAAACAGTGTCATCTCATCTGGACGGGCGGCCAGCCTGGCGACTTTGAAATGCGCTGCGAATTCAAGCTCAGCCCGGAGGCCAACTCCGGCATCCAGCTCCGCACGCTCGACCAGGAATTCGGCGACAGCGGGTATCAGGCCGACATGAACGGCGGCGGCAATTATGTCGGCTATCTCTACCATCCCAAACAGCACCTCGTCGGCGAAAGGGGCGCTAAGGTCACCATCGCGGCGGACGGCAAGAAGACGCTTGAGCGTTTCGCCGACGCCAAAGAACTGGGCGACAAGGTGTTCAAGAAGGATGACTGGAACGAGTACACCCTGATCGCGAAAGGCCCGACCGTCACCCTTTTCGTCAACGGCATGAAAACGTGCGAGCTGACGGATAATCGGCCCGACATGATGCCCAAGAGCGGCTTCATCACCCTGCAGATGCACCCCGGTCCGCCCATGAAGATCCAGTTCCGCAACTTGCGCATCAAGGAATTTAAACCCGGCAAAAAAGGCAAATAGCCGAAGGCCCTTTTCTAAGTGCCTGGCAAACCAACAACCACAACAAATGGCACGCTGTTTGTTTCTCACAGAGTCGCTGAGCGTAAGGAGTTCTGATGTTTGCTCGGGGGTCTCTGTGAGAGATAAATGGGGTTGCGGGTTCCGCCCGCGTTAGGATAATGACCATGAGGACACACGTCTGTCGCCGCTCATTCTTGCGGGCCGCAGGTTCAGTCGCGGCCTTCACGGTTCTGCCCCGCCGTCTGCTTGCGGGCAGCGGCGCGACGCCGCCCAGCGAGACGGTCTGCTTCGCGGCCGTCGGCGTCGGCGGCCAAGGTCGCGGTGACCTTCAGGGGCTGGGTGCGCTGGGCAAGGTCGTGGCGGTCGCCGACGTCGATCCGCGCAGCATCGTCGCCACCAAGAAGTTCCTGCCGGATGTGCAGGCGTTTGAGGATTACCGCGCGATGTACGACAAGCTCGGCAAAGCCTTCGACGCCGTCCTGGTGGCGACCCCCGACCACTGGCACGCCCTTCCCACCGTTGACGCCATGCAACTCGGCAAGCATGTCTACACGGAAAAGCCTATCGCCCGCACCGTCTGGGAAATCCGTAAGCTGATGGAGGCGGCCAAGAAATACAATGTCGTCACGCAGATGGGTAATCAGGGACACTCTTTTGCCAGCCATCAGACTTTCAAGTCTTGGGTTCGGAAAGGGATGCTCGGCGAAATCCGCGAGGTCCACACTTGGACGACCATGCGCGTGTTGGACTCAAAAAACAAAATCCCGGAACTTGCGAAAGAGGAGAAAGTGCCCGACGGGCTCAACTGGGACCGCTGGGTCGGCCCGTCCGAATACCACGCCTATTCGCCCTACTTCACCCCTAACCGCTGGCGCGCCTGGACGCCTTACGGCACCGGAAACCCCGGCGACTGGGGCTGTCACCTGCTGGACCCCATCTACGACGCGCTGAACCTGCGCAGCCCGAACCGCATCACGGCGGAGATCACGCCGGATTGGGATCCTGTGCGCGACCGGCTCGCCTTCCCGAACGCCTCGCGCATCCGCTACGAGTACGACTTGTCGAACGGCAAGACCATGACGATCCTGTGGCATGACGGCGAGTTTTGCAACGAGGTGCCGCGTCCGGCCGTGCTGGAGGAAGGCCGCGAACTGGGCAACAAGATCGTTCCCGGCCAGTGGAACGCGGGTGCGGTCGTTTACGGCAGCAAGAACGTCCTGAAATACGGCTCGCACGGCGCGGATTCCTGCCGCGTTATTCCCGAGAAAGCAATGCGTGAGATGATTCGCGACATCAAAGAGGAAGAAAAGAGCAAGCCCGGCTTCTGGATGACCAACATCGGCAGCCATTTTGAAGATTTCGTGACCGCTATCAAAATCGGCCGCAAGTCCAACAATCCGTTCGAGACCGCCGGCTATGTCGCCGAGAACGCGGCGCTCGGCGCGATCGCGGTCCGCAATCCCGGCGTCAGACTGGAGTGGGATTGTGAGGCGCTGCGCTTCAAGAATTGCGAGGCGGCCAACGCGATGGTCACGCCCGAATATCGCAAGGGATATCAATTGACCGTTTAAGGGGAGCGGCCCCGCCGACGCCGGTCGGTGATCGATGGAACCGGCCGAAACGAAGGAATCGGAAATGAAAATGACGGTGTTTGCGCTGGCGCTGCTGTGCGCCTGCGGGTTGCAGGCGGCGGAGTATCAGAAGATTCTGTTCTTGGGTAACAGCATCACGCTGCACGGCCCAAACAAAAAAATCGGCTGGGAAGGCAACTGGGGCATGGCGGCGAGTTCGCAGGACAAGGATTATGCCCATCGGGTGACGCAGGCGCTCAAAAAAAAGGATGGCGCCGCGCCTGAGGCGTTGATCAAGAACATCGCAACCTTCGAGCGCCAATACGCGACGTATGACGCAACGGAGCTGCTGAAAGAAACGGCTGCGTTTAAAGCGGATCTGATCGTCGTGGCGATTGGAGAGAACGCGCCGGGGCTGGCTACGGAAGAAGCCAAGACCCGGTTCAAGGACAGTGTCGTGAAGTTGCTGAATGACATCAGGGGCGACGGCAAGCCCACCCTCATCGTGCGTAGCTGCTTCTGGGCGAACGCCGCGAAGGACGAGGCTCTCAAAAAGGCCTGCCAAGAAGTCGGAGGCGTCTTTCTGGACATCGGGGCGCTCGGGAAGGATGAGGCCAACTTTGCCCGTTCGGAGCGGACTTTCGAGAACAAAGGCGTTGCCAACCATCCAGGCGACAAGGGCATGCAGGCGATCGCCGACGCGATTGTCGGCGCGGCGAAAAAACAGCAGGTTAAGGCAGTCGGCAAATGAACTCGAGATCCGCCTTGTCAACGGCATGGCTGATCGCTGCCGCCTGGGGGTGGTGCGCGGCCGCTGAGAATCCGCTGACGCTCGAATCGGCCAAACTCCGCCTCTGTGTCTCCCCCGTCACCGGTTCCTACGATCTGACTGATCGCCGGACGGGCGTCACGTGGTCGAACAACCCCCGCCAACAGCGCCTGGGCACCGTTGCGCTGAGCCAGGACAAAGGCGAGCGCGTGGTCCCGCTCGATCAGTTCCGTTCGGCGGTCGCCAGCGGCCGGATCTTGGAGCTTACGCACGCGTTGCCCGACGCGAAGAATGCGACGCTCGTCGTGCGGTTTGAGCTCCTCCCCGACGGCGAGACCCTGCAGATATCGGCGGCGAGCGACGACCCGCGCCTGCGGCGGCTTCGCCTGTTGGACGAAGCTCTGTGGGTCAGCGATGTCGACCAAGGCAGTGTGCTTGTTCCCGTCCGGCTGGGGCTGCTGATCCGGGCCGATAGCGGCAAGGTTTTCCAACACGATTTCCGCACCTCGGAATATGAGGGCTGTCACGCTGAAATGGTCGGCCTGTTCAAGTCCGGCTCCGCTGCGCTGCTCTCGTGGCATGACGCCGATTCGGTCTTCCGTTTGCAGAGCGTCACAAACCAGTGCCCTGTTCCCTCGGCCAAGCAGGCTTTGCTGCCCAGCCTGGAACTCTCGCCTCGCTCAACCGCGCTGCGGATTCATCTTCTGGGCAAGGGCACCTTTGGCGATGTTGCCCGCGCCTATAGGCCGGAGGCCAAAGCGAAAGGCTACTTCGTTCCCTGGGCGGATAAGCTCCGCGAGCTGCCGCGCCGCGAAGCGCTGTTCGGCGCGTCGAACGTCAAGCTCTGGACCTGCCTGAATCGCCGCATGAATGAAGAGAGCACGGCTGAAGAGTCGGTCCGTGTCGAGTGGACCTTCGCTCAGGCGGCGCAGATCGCGGAGCACCTCAAAACGGATTTGGAAATCGACCGCGTCCTGTTCATCCTCGGCGGCTGGACCAGCGGAGGTTACGATTGCAGACATCCGGACATCATGCCCGCCGCTCCCGAGTGCGGCGGCACGGCGGCGCTGGCTGACTGCGCCCGGCGCGTAGAGAAACTGGGCTACACGCTTGGTCTTCATGACAATTATCAGGACATGTACCGCGATGCGCCCTCGTGGGGCGAGCAATGGCTCATGAAGGATCGCGCCGGCAAGCCGCGTGTGGGAGGCCGCTGGCTCGGCGGAAGGGCCTATCTGACCTGTTCGCAAAAGGCCCTTGAGCTCGCCCGCCGCCCGCAGAATCTTCCCGAAGTCGCACGGGCCGTCGCGCCCGGCGCCTATTTCATCGACACGACGTATGCTGTCGGACTTCAGGAGTGTTTTGATCCGAACCATCCGCTAACGCGGGCCGACGATCTGCATTGGAAGGTCGAGCTCTCGGACTACTCCCGCAAGCAGTTCGGCATGTTCGGCTCCGAGTGCGGGCGCGAATGGGCGATTCCCTGCTCCGACTTCTTCGAAGGGCTCTCGGGGGTCAGCGGCGGCTTTTATCATAACGCGGAGCTCCTCGACAAACTGGGTGCTACGCCGGTTCCAGTCTTTGAGATGATCTACCATGACTGCATCCAGATCTACGGCAAATACGGCTACCGGCCTGAAAAGGCCGCCGCCTATGTGCTGAACCACCTGCTGGTCGGCCGGCCGCTGAACTATCACCAGTTTCCTCAGGGCCTTTACTGGCACAACACGGCGGGAGAAGAAACACTCCATGCCCGGCCGGCCGTGGCCCGCTTCGAGTCCCTTGACGCGCGCCGTTTCCGGATTACCTACCGCTGGAAAGTGGAAAAGACGCTGGCCGGACCATGGACAGCCTTCGTCCACTTCACCAACCCCAACGGTCGGATTCTCTTTCAGAGCGATTATTCGCCTCAGCCTCCCGTGGCGCAGTGGCAGGCGGGAGAGGTTACGGCAGGGCCTTTCGAGGTCACGGTGCCGCAGCTCAAGCCCGGCTTGGTGGACATCCGCGTGGGGATCTTCCGTCCCAAGGAAGATCTGCGGGCCAAGCTGGACGGACCGGACGACGGCGAGCGGCGTTATGTGATCGGGCGCCTGCACGTCAAGCCTGACGGGATCGCCTTCGAGGAGGCGCCTCCGCCCCCTGCGGACGCCGCCGAAGGCCTCTTTGTCCGCGCCGACAACGGCTGGGCCGAGGGCTTGCATCCGCTCGACCGCTTCATAAAAAACACGCACGAGATACTCTCGCCGCTGAACCGCCTAACCGCTCAAATGCCGCTCTCGGAATATGAGCTGCTCACGCCGGACGGCTCGGTCCGCCGCTCCGTTTTCGGCGATGGCCAAATCGAGGTGGTGGCGAATCTCGGCTCCGGCGATTACACGGTTCTCTCGAAGCGCTGGGGCGAGGTGGTGCTTCCGACCAACGGCTTCCTCGCCCAAGCTCCCGGCTTTCTCGCCTTTTCGGCCAAGCGCTTCCACGGGCTCACCTATGAGTGCGTGCCGCTGTTCACGCTTCAAAGCCTCGATCAGAAGCCGCTTGAAAAATCGCGCCGTGTGCGTGTGTACCACGGGTTCGGCGATTCTCGGCTTGTCTGGAAGGAACAGTCGGTGGACGTGCCGCGGCAAACCGTTCTCGAAACAAGTTGGCTCAAGGGGATATTGAAATAATGAAAAACAGGAAGATGTGTGCGCAGGTGGCGGTGTGCGCAGGCTTAGCGATAGCGATGGGATGGGCAATGGAGGCGGGCGCGCAGGAGGCCAAGCCCCGCATGAAAATCGGTGCCTACTACTTCGCGGGGTGGTCCGGCAAGAGTCCTTATGACGACGGCTCAGTGTCGAACGCCTGGGCCAAGGGCATGCCGACGCATTTCACGAAAAAGCTGGCGACTGAGTTCGCGGGGCGCACGCCGGTGTGGGGCTGGCGCGATGACACGCCCGAGCTGATGGAGCGGCAGATCAATCTTGCGGCCGACAGCGGGGTCGCCTACTTTTCGTTCTGCTGGTACTGGCATGACAACAAGAAGCCGCTGAACGCCAAGGCCATCGAGGACGATTCGAAGCATCTGCCGATGCGCCTCTTCATGCGGGCAAAGAACAACAGCCGCATGGAGTACTGCCTGCTGGTGGCGAATCACGGAGGTGCGGAAATTGTTGGTCTGGAAGCTTGGAAACAGGCGGCGGACTTTTGGATCGAAAACTACTTCAAGCATCCCCGCTACCTGCGCTCCGAGGGCAAGCCGGTCATCATGATCTTCTTGCCGAAGGGTGCCGACAAGGTCGGGTTGGCCTATTTGCAGGAGGCCGCCAAGCGGGCGGGATTCCCCGGCGTTCTTGTTGCCGGCTGCGGCAGCGGGACTCCCGAAGAGGGGTATCAGATCCGGACCGCCTACAACACCAAGCCGAACCAAGGCCTCGGGATGGAAGAGATCTATCCGTACAAGCTGTTGGTTGACTGGAACGTTTCCGTGTGGAACCGCACAGACCGTCCCGACATGCCCTATATCCCGGTCGCCACCCAAGGCTGGGACCGCCGCCCGTGGGAAGCCAAGAACGGGGAAGGCCTGGGCAAAGGGTCCGGGGTCTCGCAGCATTTCGCGCGGGGCACGCCTGAAGAATTTGAGGGTTATCTGAAGCGCATGGCGGATTGGATGGACGCGAATCCGAAGCAGACGACGAAAGACCGTTTGGGACTGATCTACGCGTGGAACGAGATCGGCGAAGGTGGCTGGCTCGTACCGTGCCGTGACGATCCCGACGGCGCCTGGCTGAAAGCCATCCGCCGCGTCGTGTTCGGCAAATAGAGCCACGTACGGCGCGTCCTCACGCGCTCCTCTTTGCCTCCGCCGAGGAGGTTCAATAGTGGGGAGGCGTTTCGGCGGCCATTCCGGGCTCGAGGGTAGCCTCCTGTCGCTGTTGGAGCTCCTTCACGAGTTTGCGGTTCTGGAGCTCCACCGCGAGAACACGCTTCTGCAGGTCGGTAACGACCCCGTTGAGGGTGTCAACGAGGTGTTCGCAGTACGTGATGCGTTCTTCCAACTGTTGCCTGGATGCTTGAGAGTCTGTTCTCATGCGCTCAGTGTAGCACAAAGCCCGCTGTCCGTCGTGCGGACGCGGCCCCGCGCCAAACAGAACAGTCCGTCGCCACGCTGTCGGGGCGACTTACACCGACACGACGGCCCCTCTCGCCCCTATTCCCAGCGGGCGGCGGGCGGTGCCGTCAGCTGCCGGTAGTCGGCATCGGCGAAGGCGGCATCCTCTGCGCCGGGATGGATCACGTAGCTCATGCGCATACCGTCGCGCGCGGCGGCATCCAGTCCGATGCCGCCCCAACTGCCTCCTGCGTCCCAATAGGCGATGCCGTTGAACGGCGACAGCGCGATACAGGAGTGGGCCCAGCGCTCCGCGTATGCGGCGTACCAGAGCGGCTTGCGGTTTTTGCCGGTAACGCCCTCGTCATGGCCTTTCCCGTCGATGAGCGCCCGGGTGCCGACGTTGTCAGCGAACTGTCCGGACTGGGCGTAGTAGGCGCGGCTCAGCATTGAGAGCGGCTTATTGATCGAGGCGCACAGGTCGATTCGGCGGGGGTAAAAGGCATACTTTTTCTCGTAGGCGTAGCCCGCGCTAAGGGCCTTTCGGACGGTGACGACTGTGCGCACCGGCCCTGTGGTAATGACGTCACAGCGCTCGACGGTGCCCGGCTCGTCGGTCCAACCGGTCGCCTCTGAAGAGACCATGAGCTTAGAGAGGAAAGGCGCACCCGACTCGCCGCCGCTTCGGGCTGCCAGCTCAACCAACATGCCGGCATCGAGGCGCACCCGGTAGGTTTCGGCCTCGACAACAGAATGTTCCGGCTGCCAAAATCTGGGGCAGGATGACAAGACGCGGCCCCATTGACCGTCAGGCGCGAGGTCGTTCCAGAAGACCGCAAACCGCCGGACGGCTCCGGCGGGTGTTTTGCCGGCAAGCAGGAAACACAGCTCGGGCTTCTCCGCGAACCTGTCAAGCTGGGCGGGCACGGACGACAGAAGCTGTCCATCCGCACCGCACTCGACCAAACGCACGGAGGCCGGCTCTGCGTTCGTGGGGATTTCAGAAGCCAGAACGACGGGCTCGTCCTCGCGGGCCAGTGGCCCCGCCTCGACCGCAAGCGTGCGGCGGTGCTGCCAGTGCGCCGCATAGTCGGCAGGCACAACAACCGTGCGGCTGACCCGGTTGTTGGCCAAACAAAGCTCCTTGACACGGCTGTCGCCGTTGACTGCGACAATCAGCTCCCGCCGCCCGTCGATCGCAGCCGGGTCGAGCCGGAACGTGAGCGCCCGGATGTCTCGGCCGAACAGGCCGGACTTGCCTGCTGCTCGGAGCGAGACGCGCCGGCTATCCAACTTGCGGTCTGGCTGCACAAGATCCGCGTAGCAGGCCACTTCGATCTCGTCGGCCGCGACGCTACCCGCGTTGCGGATGGTGACGGTCACAGACAGCTCCGCCCCCGGGGTGGACCGGGCCGACTCGACCGAGAGAGTCTCCGCCACCACGTCCGGCAGGGCCGCCTGAGCGCCGCAGAGGGCTTCGAGGGCGGTCGCTTCGGGGAACGGCCCCACAGGGAACGCGCCGTCGACCATTTTCTTCTCCATCTGTTTAACGCGCTCGCCGCTGGTGCTGAGCTGATAAAGCCGCGTGGTCGGAACATTCCAGCCCGGAGCAAACTGCGCGAGCGGCAGGGACACGCAGCTCGGTGTGGGGCCGAGCTGGATGAGCACGCGCTCGTCGCCCTCGCGCCGCAGGGTCAGCGAGGCACCCCCGGCGTCTGAGAAAAACGTGTCGGGGGAGCGGATCGTTGTGACCGCGCGGCCGCCTTCGAGGACGAGTGACTGCTCGATCTTCGGCCCCTTCGCGGCCCAGCCGTTCTGAGGCAAGCGGTAGGTCTTGCCGCCGACGGCCGCGTCATACGGCTGCTCGCCGAAGTTGACCACGACCTCGGTGCCGTCTGAGAAACGGGTCCGCTGCACCGCCCGGTCGGGCGTGAGCCACTCGTGGCTGAGCAGTTCCGCGCAGGCGACCGCCTCATGCAGCTTGCAGGTGTTGCGGTAGGTGCGGAGAAACACGTCGCGGTGCTTGGACCACGAGCCCTCGGCGTTGGCCCACAGCAGCGGGATCGTGCCATAGAGGATGTTGAAGGCATCTTTCTTGGGTGTGACTTCCGGAGCGGCCTGGAGCAGGAAGTCACTGGCGTCGCCCCAGTACCAGGTGCTGACGACGCAGTCGTGGAACACGAGTTCCCACAGGGGCACGCGCGACGCGTGGCCGATGCCCCACCGCTCGTAATTCTCCCACGGGCCGTATGCGTGACCTTCGGGACCGGTGAAGGCGTCTGTCTTGGTCTTGGGATGGAGCAAATGACCGGCCGGCCACGAAGCGTAGCCGCCGCTCATCATGCCTTCAATGTAGTCCTGCTGGGGCACGCCCCACCAGATGCCGTGCTCGCCGCCGACGACGAGGCTTTGTGACCGCATAAAGGCCAACAGGTCCACGCCGCACTGGCGCTTCTGCCCGCGCGTGAGCAGATGGTTCGGATCATAACACTCGTAGAGGTCCTCCGCCGTGGTCACGTCGACGAAACGGCCCAGATAGGGATGCGTGCCCAGAAGTTTGGGAACCACCTGCCTGGCCGAGTCGACCCACAGCGCCGGGCAGCGCTTCATATACTGCTGCTTCTTGTCGAAGGTGAGCCAAGCCGTCATGCGCTGGCCGTCGGCTTTGAGCACCACGCTTTCGGGGATGCGGTCACGGCTGGAGCTGGGCGTCGCGTTCGTGCCGAGCGGCAGGACATCGGTGTAGTTGTCGTATTCGCTGGTGAGGTAGCCCATGTCATTGATGGCCTTCATGTCATCGGGCGCGGCGCGTCCGTGAATGAGCATCTTATCGACACCGGCGGCCTTGGCTTCACGCGCAAAGCGGAGCGAGGCGTCGCCCCAGACGTCGGGCGCGCCGAACAGCCGCGCGAGATTCGGGTTCTTCCTGACCTTCTCGGAGAGCGGCACGAGCAGCCCCTGGCCGAGGGCGCAGGCGCGATAACGCTTGGCCAGAGCCACGTAGCCGCCGCGGGGCGCGAAGTGGTAAAGCAGCTTGCGCGGATAGGCGAACGTGCCTTTGCTCGGCCCCCAGTGGATCTCCGGGGCGGCAAAGTCGCGGCCGGCAACCTTGAAGCTGGGGCAGGCTAGCGAGCCGTCGTCGCTCGTCTCGACGATAATCATGTAGCCGGTACCGCGCGGCACATCGCAGACGCCGATCCAGGGCATGTCCATGCGAGAGAGAGAAAAATATGAACGCGCCGGCTTGTTGGTGTTGGCGGGATAGAGGTGCCCGTTGCTGTAGTCCGCGACAACGAGCGCGGCGTCGGCGCAGTCGGTCACCAGCGGATCGAGAAACACGAACGGCTTGAGCGCGGCGGTGCGGTCGGCCATATCAGCCTCAACGGCCAGGTCGCCCTCACCGGCGAGACGCATCGTGACGCGCACGGTGTTGGGGCGCTTGTCGGTCGAGCCAAAGTCGGCCTCGAAGCTGAGCGCCTCGCCCGACAGACGTCGCAGGTCGCGGAAGCGCGGCGCGCCGCCGGGCTTGCGCGTGTGCGCCGAGAACCAATGCTGGCCGCTCTGCCGCTCGAGCACGTCAAGCGTGCCAGCCTGCGGATCGACCGTGACGCGGAGGGACGGATTCTCCAGCGTCTGCGGCGCGGGCGTTTCGGCCCCGACGGCGGTTGAGAGAAACGCGGAATAAAGCGCGGCCGTCGCAAATGCGGCGGCGTGTGTTCGACTCTGGTTACGCATAGGCTTGCCCCCATCCCCTCTGGTTGTTGTCTTCCGATAGCTGCGGCCCCTGCGCCGCCAAAAACGCTGGCGGCACACAGACCGAATAGCGGACAGTTTCCTCGTTCCTCGCCGGAATTGCAATCGGATTTCCGCCGAGTCGAGGGCCAAGGGTCGGAATGGAACAAAGCGGAACACGATGGAACACGTTTCCGATAAGCGCCGACCCTGGAAGAGGCGCGTCGTCACTTCAGCCACCCGCCCCAAGCCATCACGAGCAAGAAGTAGAAAACACCCAGCAACAGAATCGAAACATAGCGGCGGTGTCCCTTGTCGGGATCGGCCAGATGCGCTTCGCGCAACGACAACCAAATGCCGAGTGCAACCAGTAACATCGAGCAAACCGACAACGCCGCCGGTGTCAACCAAGCCGCAGGCTGTGACATTAGTTTCGCGTTCATTTTTATCGCTGATTGCAGGCCGGTCGGCTCGGCCCATGCATGCGGCAAGAAGCCGATCCACGAGGTGAATTTCTCCAACCCCTTCGCCATATGCCCGGCGGCGACCACCACCGCGGCTGGCAGCGCTAAACGCCGCCACGCTTCTCCGAGGTTGCTCGCGCCACCGGTCAACAGCGTAACGCCGCCCAACAGAAGCCACAGTAGCACCGGCCAGAAAAGAACCGTCCATGCTCCTTGCACCCATCCGCTTGTGCTGACCTGCGTCGGCGCCCAGAGAAACAGACTGCCGGCCGCCTTCCACACGCCGGTCAGTTCGTAGGTGACGAAACCTGACACGATGACGACGAATAGGGTCAACGGCCACGAGGGTAGCGTCTCGCGCGCGTCAGCATCGGAGTATAACGGGCGCACAACCAGTTCCATTTCGCCAGTTGCGGCAGCCTTGATGCAATCGCCGCAGAGCAGACAATCCCTGCTTGTGTTCAGTTGCGACGGATTCAGCCGCGATGGACACGCCTGCGCATTGACCCCGCAACCGGTCGGAGCAGGTCGCACAGCGAGTATCCCACCGCGCCCATAAACGTTCAGCAACAATGCGACCGGGCAGAAGCCGCGACAGAAGGCGCGGTCCTTGAAAAACACGCCGACCACAATGGCCGTCGTCACCGACGAGATAAGAAATAGCGACGTGTAATGCGGCACGCGATGAATCTGAATGCCGGGCACGAGCATTTGCAGCAGCGCAAACAATAGGATCACGAGACTGCCTCTTGCCAGCCAGCCACCCAGCGGGCGCTGCGCGAGATGCAACTTCGCTGCCAGCCCGCTCGCATGAGTTGAAAGCAGTTCCAGCGGGCACACCATGCACCACACACGCCCCAAGAAAAACGTCACCCAGACAACCATCGGCCACCATAGGCCCCAAATAACGAGATTCACGAGGTTGGTCTTGGCGTAAAGCTTGGCGTTGACGCCCTCCGGTGTGTAGTGCCCCCAGCCGAGCACGGCCAGCGCCACATAGACGCACAACACCATGACTTGAAAGATCCCTGGAAATCCTGTCCAGTGTATGAGCGCCGCGAACGGTCGGATCCGAAGAAGGTTGATTCGTTGAAGCACGTTGGGGTCTCCCTTCTGAAAACAGGCCTGCTATACCTCATTGCTGTGCCGCACAAAAGCCGATTGGCACCACCTACTTGCCAACTCCGTTTGAACGTTAGCACACTGGCCGAAATCGCATCAAGTCCTGGGGTCCTTACAAGTCGGCTTTCCAAGACTCCGGCTCTCTTCACCGTCACGAACTCCCGGCCGATTCATCAGAGCGACCGGCAGAAAGCAACAGGCTCTATAGCGATGTCGGGTGACATCCCTGCGGATTTAGGCGGTGAAGAATGAAGACTCACAAGGCGTGCCTCGACCGGACGAATGATAACTCAACAGCATTTGCCGGTGTCGCTTCCAGTTCTTGAACAAAACGATAGCACTGTGAAAAGTGTTTCTCAAGGGCGTCCAGCAGCGCATCGGGACCTCGCCAATATTTTCGCGCAAAAAGCGAAGCGAAACATTCCACCGGACCCTTGTTACCTTCTTGCAGGAAGTGTTTGAAGGTTTGGCGCATCTCCTTTGGAACCCGGCCAGCCTCGAAAACATATGCAGCCTGGAAAACGGGATTCTGGGAACCTTTGACGATCGAGTCATAGGCATGTCCGGCCTCGTGAAGTGTTATGATAGACAAACGGACAAGTTCTATGGGCTTCCCCCGGATCGTTTCAGGTACGACAACCCGACGGTATTTGGGTTGAAAACTGCAACCTCCCTCTTGATTGCCAACCTCGGCCTGAGTTGGCGTGATGACAAAATGGATTTGACGCTGCCGCAATTTCTCCTTGACGCCTTCCGGTATCATCGACAGACCGAAGCACACCCGTTCCAGCACCCCTTCCGTCTGTTCGGTTCGCCGCACAACCTGCACCAGTTCACGGTCAATTGGGCTTGGCGCAACAGGAGCAACAGGCAAGCGTTCTTGACTAGGGGAATATTCAGTAGGTTGACAAAAACCGGCAAGAAGACCCGATGCGATCACGATTGTCAGCGTATACTTCATTTTCTTCTCAAGCCGGACCGCAAGAGTCAGGCGGGAGCTTTAAGCGAGTCGCCTGCACTCGTTGGTTCGACATTCGCGGGGCACTCCAATCTCAAGATTCCGTCATTGTAGCTGGGGCTGATTGTCTGGCCAGGATTAATCACGATGAAATCTTCACAGTTCCATTCCCCGTTGGTCAGCCGCATCAGGACGTCTGTGCTTCCGGAGATTTCCTCGTACTCCCATCCGTTGGCGGCCGCTTGTTGGCGGGCGCTCGCTTTGTACTCCGGGAAGTCTCCCACGTGTGTGTCGATATAGGCGAGCTTTGTGTAGTGTTTCATCCCTTGGCCAAGTGTTTCCATCAAGTAATTGGCCGTTTCCTCCCCATATTCCTTCACATACTCTTCGTAGGAACGAAACCCCATGGCCGACACGGTGCTCTCTTCGTTGACGAGACTTGAGGTTCCGCGTTCTATCCATCCGCTCGACCAGAAATACGTTCCTGGATTTGCGTCGAAGTACTGACGGTACCGCTCCTTTGAGCCCATTAGGAGAGTGATACAGTCGTGGGCTCGCGGAATGACAATAGGAATGCGGGCCTTTAGCCCGATCGTTCCATTATTGCAGAGGCCATAGCCGAGTAGGATCGCTTCGTACCGACTACAGTCCACCGCATCAAGTTCGGCCTGCAACTTGGAGCACATCTTGGGTGCACCAATGTCATGGAGTCCCTTGTCGCAAAGCCGGATGTCGATGACATTCCTGCAAACAGCCGCACAATAATAGCATTCGCGATAGGTGACTGCACAGGCGATCAAAAGGTAGCGTTTGGGTTCTGTCATCGAATACCCATTTCTGTCGAATAACGAGATCATGTGCCTAAATGGTTGCACGTGAACATTTGTTCTTTACCTCGGTCCGCGCATTCGTGTTTGGAGTAGGCTTT
>JADHEF010000241.1_pt1 | contig 65353 bp, 46 predicted proteins | sample 8952391 | NCBI WGS metagenome assembly JADHEF01 (sample SAMN16124439, study PRJNA663245) | bioreactor sludge metagenome | isolation source: sludge (nitrite) | place: India:Bengaluru | collected 2019-02-28 | reverse complement strand
GCCGACACGGTCACCCGGGGGCCTTACCTGCAGATGACGTCCGCCGACGCCGTCACGGTTCGCTGGCGCACGGACGTGCCGTCGCAGGGGCGGGTGCGGTTTGGGACGACCACGGCTTCCCTCACCCATTTCGCGGACGAAACGGTCACCCGGACCGAGCACGAAATCCGCGTGGCAGGCCTGTACGCCGACACCCTGTACCATTACAGCATCGGCACGACAACCGCCACGCTCGCCGGGGGCGACGACCTGCACACCTTCCGGACCTCGCCGGTTCCGGGCACCATCCGCCCGGCACGAATCTGGGTGCTGGGCGACTCCGGCACGGGCAACGGCACCGCCGCGGCCGTGCGCGATGCCTTCACCACCTTCAGCGCCGGCGTGCCCCCCGACCTGGCCCTGATGCTCGGCGACAATGCCTACTATTCCGGCTTGGACACCGAGTACCAGTCCGGCCTTTTTGCCATGTACGCGGCCCAGCTGCGCTCGACCCCGCTCTGGCCCGTGCCCGGAAACCACGACCTGGTCAGCGCCGACTCCCTCACCCAGACGGGGCCGTATTTTGACAATTTTACCCTGCCCACGGCCGGCCAATGTGGCGTACTGGCCTCGGGAACCGAGGCATGGTACTCGTTCGACTATGCGGACATCCACTTCGTGATGCTCGACTCGGACAAGTCCGACCGGACCACAACGGGCCCCATGCTGACCTGGCTCGCCGCGGACCTCGCCGCCACCACGGCCACCTGGACCATCGCCTGTTTCCACCACCCGCCCTACACCCGCGGTTCCCACAACTCCGATGATATCACCGACAGCGGCGGCAGGATGCGCGACATGCGCGAGAACGCGGTGCCCCTGCTGGAAGCCGCGGGCCGTGCGGACCTCGTCCTGTCGGGGCACAGCCACTCGTACGAGCGCACGGCCTTGATCCGCAACCACACCGGGGATTCGTCCACGTTCTCCGCAGCAAACGTGGTCCAGGGCGGTTTGGGCGATCCCCCGGGATCCGTCCCGTACATGAAGGCACGCGGGGCGGGCGCCCTCGGCACCGTTTACGCCGTGCCGGGAAGCAGCGGGCAGGCAAGCGGGGGGACGCTCGATCACCCGGCCATGGTGCGTTCCATGAACCTGCCCGGGTCGGTGCTGATCGTCACCACGCCGGACCGCATGGATGTGAAGTTCGTGGATTGGACCGGCGCCGTCCGCGACCACTTCGCCCTCGACAAGCCGCCCGGCGCGTCGGTGGCGGATCCGCTGCTCTACTGACCGCCCGGGGTCAGCGGCCGTCCTTCCAGCGCATTTCGATCTGGTGCTCCACGCCCAGGACATCGAGGATCTTCAGCACCACGTGCCGCACGAGTTCGTCAATCGTGGCGGGGCGGTGGTAGAAGCCCGGCATCGCGGGGAGGATCACGCCGCCCGCCTCGGTGACGGTGACCATGTTGCGCAGGTGGACCAGGTTGAGCGGCGTCTCGCGGGGCACCAGCACCAGGCGCCGCCGCTCCTTCAGGCAGGTGTCCGCGGCCCGGGCGATCAGGTTCGACCCGGTGCCCGAGGCGACCGCCCCCAGGGTTTTCATCGAGCACGGACAGATGACCATCCCCCGGGTGCGGAACGTGCCGCTTGCCGGGGGGGCAGCCAGGTCGCCGTCGCTGTGCATCACGACGCGGCCCGGTTCCACCTCCCGGCCCAGGAACTCCGCCAGGTCGAACCGTCCGCGGGTGAACTCGATCCCCGTCTCCTCGCGCATGACGATGTGGGCCGTCGCGCTCACGATCAGGTGCACCTCCACGGGCAGCCGCGTCAGCTCGTCGAGCAGGGCGCGCCCGTAAATGCTGCCGCTTGCGCCGGTCAGGCCGACGACGATGCGGGGAAGGTTCGATTTTCCGGTCATGGGGATGATGCCGTCCTTGCGCGGGTTCGTTGTGATGCAGGGACGCGCGCGCGGGCCGGACATTCACCGGCCGGTTGTCAGTTCAGGCTCAGCACCACGGCGGTCGTGGATCCGGCATCCACCTTCGCGGTGGCCACGCCCGACGCGTTGCCCACGCCGGGCTTTTCGGCCGTCAGGGTCAGGTCGCGTCCGGCCTCCGCGCCCAGGACCGCGCAGAACCCGTCGGCGGAACTGAGCCAGACGTCCTTGCGGCCGGCCATCCGCACCTGCGCGTCCATCACCGGCAGACCCTTGCCGTCCTTCACCGCGACCAGCAGCGTGCCCGTTTTGGGGTTGGTCTTCCACGGCATTTCGGGGACGGGCACGCGGTCGGGGTAGATCGCCTTCCGGTAGATGTCGGCGCACTCCCTGTCGTACACGCGCCTCGCCGTGAACGGGCACTGGCCCTGCGCGCCGACCAGCACCGAGGCCACCGCCTGGCGCAGCATCTCCGTGGGGCCGAAAACGCGCTGGCCCCCGACCACGAAGCGCCCCGAAGCGCCCTGCACAAATCCCGCAAGCACCTCGTCAAAGTCGGGCTTGTCGCCGCCCATGTTCCAGTAGATCATGGGCACCAGCATGTCCACGCTGCCGGCACGGGTCCACGCCAGCGAGTCCTGGTTGTAGTCCTGGAGGCCGCTGCTGACCCACGAGTAACCGGTCGCGCGGTCGTTGCCGGCGGGCAGGCGGGTCTTGTCGTAGATGCCCCACACCGCGGCGCTCACTTTCAGCTTGGGGCGGATTGCCGTGACGGAGCCGTAGATGTCGGCCACGAGACGGTCCAGGTTGTCGCGCTGCCACTCCTGCCAGGGCAGCCGGTTCGGGTTGCCCGCACCGGCAAACCGCGCCTTGCTCCAGGGGTCGTCGCTGACCTTTGAACTCGGGAAACGCACACGGTCGTAATGCAGGCCGTCCACATCGTAGCGGGTGACCAGGTCCACCGCCGCGCGGCGCACGTGCACCTGCACCTCCGGCAGGTTCACGTTCAGCCACCAGTACTCGTTGAACTTGGCCGGCTTGCCCTCCTCGTGCACCAGCCAGTTCGGGTTGGCCCCGGGCTGGCAGTGGCTGAACCAGATGTGCCGCGGGTCGGTCGGGCCGTTGCGCTCGTCGCTGGCCGTGCAGACATTGAAGTAGGCGTGGAATTCGAGGCCGCGCTTGTGGGCCTCGTCGATGGCGAACCGAAGCGGGTCGTAGTTCAGCGATCCGCCCAGCAGGCGCGAAACGGGTTCCAGCTGGCCGGGATACAGCGTGGCGCACTCGCCCCGCACCTGGAAGAACACCGCGTTCAGGCCCACCGATGTGGCCTGATCCAGCAGTTCGACGATGCGGCCGCGCGACTCGTCGGGGTTGGGCGTTGCCCATTCCATGCGCGTGATCCAGCCGGCCCGGTACTCGGGGCGGCCGATTTGTCCCGCGCGGATCTTGGTCAGGCCCGCAGGGTCCATGGGCAGCGAGGCCGTCTGGGGGGCGGCTCCCCCCTTGCCGTCGGCGGTGGGGCGGGCGGCGTCGGGTTCGGGCGCACCGGCGGGCCGTCCGCCCCTGCGCTCGAGCCCGGCGAGCCTGCGTTTCGCCTCGGCATTTTCCGGGTCACGCTGCACGACCTGCTGGTACAGGGCGCGCGCGTCATCGGTCTGGTTTTCGCGGAGCGCAACGCCCGCCCGTTCGAGAAGGGCGCTGGTTGTCGCATCCGCCGGTTTTGTGGGTGCCTGGGCCGCGCAGACAAAAGCTGTCCCCGAAATAAGCAGGCAGAATGCGGCGGCGAGGCGGGTTTGGGAAAAGGATGGAGTGGTCATGCGCCGCAGTTGCGGGAGCGATATCGGCAGAGTCAACCCGGGACTGAGGGGCGGGCCGCGATAGGGTGGCCAAACCCTAGTAAAGCGCGTATTCCTCCACGCGCGACGGCGCGCCGAACGGCACGAGGTGGATGTCAATCGGCAGACAGCTCGATCCCGCGGGGCTGGTTTCCAGCACCAGCGTCTGCGGCGCGGCCGTGGGGGAGATGAGGCAGCAGACGCCGCCCTCGCCGGGGGCGATGCTGTTGCCGGCGGTGGTCGGAACGAAAAGTCCCGCCGCCGGGCCCGAGGCCGGGAAGCGCCACCGCAGGTAGCCGCCGTACCCGCAGGAATTGCCGGGCGGCGCGAACAGGACGGCCAGGCGCCGGCCGTCGCTGCTGGTCGCGCTCACGCGGATGGTGTACATGCCGCCGTAGTTGCCCAGCAGGCGGCTCGCCGCCCCGTTCTCGGCATCGATGCCCTCGAAGAACGGGTCGATACCCTGGTTCCAGTCCGCCACGCGGATCCGCTGGATGCCGCTTGCCGTGTCGTAGGCGTACGGCTGCGGGTTTTCCCGCCCCAGGGTGTTGAAGGTGCCCTCGCGCAGGTAGCCGTCGTCGGGAGCGAAGCCCTGGCTGGCGAAAGTGGTGAGCGTGTTTGCCGTGGTCGGGAGCATCAGGGTCGTGAAAGTGAGCGGCTGGTCGCTCGTGAACTCGTGGATGCCGTGGGCCAGCCGGTAGCGCGACACGCTCCGCCCGTCCATCGTGCCGTCGAGCAGCGCGGCGGCCCCCGGCGCCAGGGTCAGCGGCGTTGGCATCGCGGAGGTCTCGTAGTACTGGCGCAGGCCCTCCATGCCCACACCCACGTAATTCGTGCTGGGGGTTGGTATGGCCCGGTGGGTGTAGGTGACGGTTGCGGTGGCGCTGCCCGCGTTCTCCAGCACGGCGGTGATCTTCTTGTTCGTCGTGGTGTCGTTCGTGTTGTAGATGTAGGTCCGGCTCGTCCCCGCCGCAAGGCGGCTGCGGTAAAGGATGCCGGTGGCGCCGGCGTTCTCGGGGTCGTCGCTGTAAATCAGCGTGCCGGGGATGTCGGTCATCATGTTCGGCTGGCTGTTCAGGAAGCGGCCCGTCCCGAACGAAGTGTCGGTGTACCCGAGGGGCAGCACGCTTCCGGCAATCCCGCTGCTGAGCGAAGCGCCCAGGGCGGCGGGAGTGTCGATGCCGCTGTCCCACCCGAACTTCACCTCGTCGATTCCGATCTGCACGCCGTTCACCGGGTAGGTGCCGGCGTTCTGCGTTTCGATGGAAAGCCAGACCTGGACAATCCGGGCCAGGTTGCAGTTCCCGCTCCAGCCGCCGGTGTCGTATGCATCCTCCCGCCAGCAGCTGTCGCCGCCCCAGGCCAGGGTTGTGGCGTCGGAGTACGGCTCGATCCCGCCGGAGCCGAACGGGAGGTAGATGTCGGACCACGCGCCGTCGGCCGGCCAGCCCCACACATAGGCCATGGCGCGGTTTCCCGCATCATCCACGAGGAACAGGTGCGCGGTGGGGTTGAGCGCGGACAGCCGGGTGTCGCCGAGCAGGGCGAGCCGCATGTACTTGAGATCGGAAAGGTCGCGCGGCGCGGCCAGCGTCTTCCCGATCCGGTAATTTGTCCAGCGGCCGCTGATGTCCGCGCGCAGCGTCATGGCCCGGCCGCCCGCGTAAGGGTTCGCCGTGTCCAGGGCAACGGAGGTTCCCGGCGAGCCCGGGATCCAGGCGGCGCCCAGCGCGGCGCCGTCGCCGTACGATTCAAAGTCGTCCACGGCCTCCTCGCGCAGCAGGGCCGGCTTGCGCTCCACGCGGAGGTTGTCCAGCCGGAAAACAAAAGTGCCGGCGGCGGCGATGTCGGCCTGGTTTTGCAGGCGGACCGTGATCGTGCGGATGCGCCTCAGGTTGACGGCCCGGCCCCAGGCCGACCAGCGTGTCTTCTCCAGGACCGAGAAGCCGTAGGTCGTCGTGGCGAAACCCGATGTGGCGGCGGAGAACGCCGCATGGTTCACGGTCCGGACCTCGTATCCCTGGTCGTCCGTCAGCGTCAGGACCATCACGAAGGCGGCGTTGGCAGCCGGCACGGAAAGGTCGTAGGTGATGGCCGAGGCGTCATGGATGTCGAGGGGCGCGGCCAGCGTCTTGGCGATGCGGGCATCCTTGGTCCACTGGCCGCCCGTCTGGAAGTTGTAGGTGGCCTGCAGCGACGAGGCCCCCTCCGTGTGGAGCGACGAGTTCGCCAGCACGATGCTCTCCCCGGAACCGGGGGTTACCGTGTAGGCCGTGTCTTCGTAGGAGTCGGCGACGGTGACTGCGGCCGAAAGCGGGGCTGCCACGGTGAGCGTCAAAGCCATGGCCAAGGTGGAAACAAAACGGAAAATCATGGAAGTATCCTCGGAACGGAAGGGGCCGTTCCTTGGATGTGGGGGGCGCGGCGCCGGGGAACTCAATCATTATTTCACAAAGAAAGAAACGCGGAACGCAAAAATCCCGCTTCACGCAACCGTTTGCATTTGACTCTCTCGAAATGAGTGGGTACCGCTTTTCAACAAACGGTTAAGTGGCGGGGGCTTCTGTGGCTGTTTGCGCTCTAGTCCCCAATCAGCAAGGACTACACAACTATTCACGGAGGCTTGTAGAATGAAAAGAGGCATTATACTTCTGGCGTCTGCTGTTTGGATGTCTGCGGTTTCATTTGCGCCAGCCGCGACGGTGCTTCACATCACCTTCGATAACGCCCCGCTCGGCACGGCGCCCGTGCCTTACGTCGGCTACACCGGCGACACCGTCCCGGGCGGCGCGGCGGTGAACACGTCCGATCCCACCGGTCCGGGCGATCCGGATTTGGCCAGCGCAGGCACCATCGTTGACACGGCAACAGCCGGTTCCGGTTTCGCGGGAACTGCCCAAGGCGGGCGTTGCCTGCAACTCGGCGGCGCGAACGGTTATTACGTCGCCCTGCCGGCCGGGCTGAACAATTACCGCGTCACCGTCAAGGTTGCTTTCACAACCTATCCGGGCCCCAGCGCCGAGTTTGCCATCACCAATGTCATCAGCATGTTTTTCAACGGTGCCTACAACGAGGCGTGGGAATTGCGGGGCCTGGGGAATTTCGGAGCACCCGCCAATGAGATGGTGCTGATGCATGACAACGACAGCGCCGGCGGTGACACGAACCTCGATCTCGGCAATTTTGTCCCGGTCACGAACCGGTGGTACACCATGTCGGTCGAGTACAACTCGTCGGGCGACGTGCTGAAGGCCATCATTGACGCATCCACCACGACGGTCAATCCGGGCTTCGGCGCCGACACCTTCTCCCGCTTCACCTTCGGCTACTGGCCGAACGACGCCAACAGCAACCGCGACGTAGTCGGCCTGATCGACGAGGTGATCGTGGATGACCTGACGGCCGGCGTGAGCGACTGGACGCTCTACTAGGCCGCACCAGGATCCGCCGTTTTCCGGTGCCCGGACCCTTCCCAGGGTCCGGGCACTTTCTTTATCCGGGCTTTCCGTCCAACCCTTGTCCTCCGGCAGGGAACGCCGCGGGACCGGTGCCTGCCGGTAGTTCGCCCCATTTCGTGGCCCGCCAGGGCGGAATCGTTCCCCGGAACCTGTTCGGTGGAACCGGAAAGCGCTTTCGCCGGGCGCCGCACCGCCCCCGCCAACCCGCAGTTGCTTTTTCCGCCGCACCCCCCTTCAATTCCCGCCGATGATCCCCATCTGCCCCAAGTGTGACCAGCCCCTGACCATCCTCGTGTTCCGCGAGATCGAGGTGGATTTCTGCGCGGCCTGCCGGGGGTTCTGGATGGACAGCGGCGAATTGGAGGACCTGGCGCGGCGCACCGGCGTGGGGGCCGTCGATGAGAAGGCCCTGTTCGAAAAAACCGAGGAACCCGTGAAGGGGCGCAAGCCGCTGTGTCCGCGCTGCGATGCCCGCCTCGTCGTCATCCGCCCCAGGGAGGAGCGCGGCGAGCCGCTGAGGCTGGACCGCTGCCCGTCGGGGCACGGCCTGTGGTTCGACCGGTTCGAGTTGCGCCGCCTGCTGATGCAGCTTCCCGCCGAGACCAACCCCGGTGGGGCCATCGAGTTCCTGAACGATTTCTTCGGGGACGAGGTGCCGCGGCCGGGCGGGGGATAGGGCTGTTCGTCCGGACTTTTTGTCTGGCCGGGATTGGGCGCATCTCGGTTGTCGTACGGGCGCAGTTGCCGTGGCATGGGCGTCCCGCCCATGAACCCGTTCCCGTAGCCCCCTCGACCGGATGCACGCGCCCCCAAGTCTCGTCTGGTCGGGTGGACTCCGCCCCAATATCATATCACTTCACGCAGGCAAACAGGGATCAACCGTTCCAGATACAGGCACACGGGCGGGACGCCCGTGCCACAAACAGGGCGCGCACTCTTGCCATCCTCACTCGCCCTCCCGCTTCCCCCCTCCCGACCGGTGGAAACCCGTCCCGCGGCCCCCATCCATTTCCCTTTTGCTAATTCCACAATCCACCGGTGGAATCCTGCCTCCACCGGTAAGGTGCCGGTGGTGACGGACGCGCAACCGGCCACCGGTTCGGGCGCGTCCAAATTTGAAGGAAAGGGGTTAACCGCACCATGATCGGACTTGTCGTAATCCTGGTGGTTCTGGTGGTCGTGGCGCTTTGGGTCGTCGGCAAGTACAACGGCCTCGTGCGCCTGAAAAACGAGGTGGAAAACGGCTGGGCCCAGATCGACGTGCAGCTCAAGCGCCGCTACGACCTGATCCCCAACCTCGTGGAGACGGTGAAGGGCTATGCCAAGCACGAGCGCGAGACGCTGGAGAAGGTGATCCAGGCCCGCGCGATGGCGATGAACGCCCAGGGCGTGGCCCAGCAGGCCGAGGCCGAGAACATGCTGACCGGCGCCCTCAAGAGCCTGTTTGCCCTCAGCGAGGCCTACCCCGACCTCAAGGCCAACCAGAACTTCCTGGCCCTGCAGGAGGAGCTGACCGGCACCGAGAACAAGATCAGTTTCTCGCGCCAGTTCTATAACGACACCGTGATGAAGTTCAACACGGCCATCGAGATGTTCCCCGACAACATCATCGCGGGCATCTTCAGGTTCGTGCGCCGCGAGTTCTTCGAGGTGAAGGAAGCCGAGGTGCGCGAGGCACCCAAGGTGCAGTTCTGAACCCCGCCTCCCGCCGCTGATCCGAGAAAGAATCCGGGGTCCGACGCGCCATGTGGGAACAGATCCGCGCAAACCGCCGCCGGTCCGCCATCCTCATTTCACTGATGGGTGTCGTGCTGGTCCTGATGGGCTTCGCCATTGGTTACCTGGTGGTGGGGCCGGACGGCGCCGCCGTGGGCATCCTTGTGGCCGCCGTCATCTGGGTGGTCCAGCTGCTCATCGCGTACTCGGCGGGCGAGAGCATCCTGCTTTCCGGGGTCGGGGCGAAGGAACTGGAGCGCGACGACAGCCCGCGGCTGTTCAACGTGGTGGAGGAGATGGTCATCGCCTCGGGCCTGGGCTACATGCCAAAAATCTACCTGATCGAGGACCCGACCCCGAACGCGTTCGCCGTCGGAACCAAGCCCGAGAAGAGCGCCGTGGCGGTGACGTCGGGCCTCATGGTCCGCCTCAACCGCGACGAGCTGCAGGGCGTGATCGCCCACGAGATCGGCCACCTGAAGAACCGCGACGTGGAGTTCATGACCCTGGCGGGCGTGCTGCTGGGGACCATCATCCTGCTCAGCGAGTTCCTGTGGCGTTTCATGATGTACGGCGGGCGCGGCGGAAGCCGCTCCAGCTCCCGCGGCGGCGGCAGCGGCGGCGGGCAGGCCCAGGTGATCCTCCTGGTGCTCTCCCTGCTGGTCGCGATCCTCGGGCCGATCCTGGCGCAGCTGCTCTACTTCGCCTGCTCGCGCAAGCGCGAGTTCCTCGCCGACGCCAGCGCGGCCCAGTACACGCGCTACCCCGAGGGGCTGGCCTCGGCCCTCGAGAAAATCCAGCGCGCGGGCAACGCCCTCCAGGTCAGCAAGGCCGTCGCGCCGATGTTCATCGTGAACCCCCTGCGCGCCGCCGACGAGGGCGAGGGGTTGGGTATCATGTCCACGCATCCCCCCACCGCGATGCGCGTGCGCATCCTGCGAAGCATGGCCGGCGCCGGTCTGGGCGCCTACGAGGCGGCCTACCGCCAGGCAAGCCAGCGCGGCCTGCTGGGCGGCCGCACGCTGGCAGAGGACAAGGCAATGCCGATCCGCCAGCCGTCGCAGGAGGGGCCGGTGGAGTCGCGCCAGGAGGCGCGAAGCACCGTCCACCGGCTGTCGGGTTACATCCAGGTGGACTGCGCCTGCGGCATGACCATGCGTGTCCCCGAAATGTTCGAGAACGACGAGGTGGTGTGCATCCGGTGCGGCGCGAAGAACCCGCTCCCCGCCGCCAAGGAGCGCTTTGCCTCCTACCTGGAAAAGGCCGCCCCGCCGCCGGACGGCAGCGAACTTCCGCCCCTGCACTACGCCCGCAAGAGCCGGGCCTGGGAGTCCTTCCGCTGCGACTGCGGCGGCACGATCCAGCTTTCGCCCACCTTCAGCGCCCCGCGCACGGCGTGCCCCAAGTGCCGCCGCACCATCGAGGTGAAACCCGCCGCCGCGTGAGCGTGGCGGCCCCGGCCGTGTCCCCCTCCCCGAAACTACACCATCCGCCGTGCGGTACCTTGCATACCATGCCCGTCCCTTCGCCGGCCCAGCGCCTCGCCCCCTTCCTCGAGCGTCTGGCCGTGCGCTACCACCGGGTGGAACTCCTCGACACGGACCCGCTGGCCCTCGTACGGCCCTTCCGCGATTCGTGCGACCGCGAGATCGCGGCGCTTTTCGCGGCGCTGCTTTCCTATGGCAATGTGAAGCAGATCCGCGCCAGCGTGCGCGACCTGTTCGCGCGGATGGGCGGCCATCCCGGCCGTTTCGTGGAGCACCTCGACCTTTCCGCCGCCGCCCGCCAACTGGCCGGGTTCAAGCACCGCTTCACGGACTCCGACGACATCCTGTGCCTTTGCCACCTGCTCAACCAGGCGATGCGCGGCGGCAGCCTTGAGGATGCGTTTCTCGCCGGATGCCGCGACGACGAGCCGGACCTGGCCCCGGCCGCGGGGCGCTTCGTCGCCCTCCTCCACGCGGGGGATTTCGCCCCCGCGTTTCGGCGCGCGCGGATGATGAACCGCAAGTCCTTCCGCCACCTCCTGCCCCGCCCCGAGGGCGGCAGCGCCTGCAAGCGCATCCACCTGTTCCTGCGGTGGGTCGTCCGCCCCGACGATGGCCTCGACCTCGGCCTGTGGCGGCGCGTGGACGCTGCCAAACTGCTTGTTCCCGTGGACACCCACATCCTGCGCGTCGCGCAAAACCTCGGCATCACCGGTCGCAAGACCCACTCGCTCGCCGCAGCCCGCGAGATCACCGCCGCCCTCCGCCACACGCGCCCCCACGACCCGGCCGGACTGGATTTCGCCCTGTGCCGCCTCGGCATCCTGCAGGCGTGTCCCACCGCCTCGCAGCTTGACTCGTGCCGCGCCTGCGAACTCCACGACCCGTGCGCGAGAAGGAAACGCCTCGAGTCGGTCGCGGCCCGCAGAACCAAACGCTGACCTGCCGAGAACGCAATCCCCCCCTCCGATTTCCGTTGCCGCGCCCGTCGCGCGTCCCCCAGCCTTCTGCCCGCAATCAGCAGCAGGGCGCCCCCTTGCGGCCCGGCTCATTACAGGACGAAACCCGACCATGGCCACAAACCCACGCAACCAGGAACCCGACGAAGACGATTTCGAGGCGCTGCTCAACCAGCACCTGCCCACCGCCTCGCCCAAGCAGAAAGGCGAACTGCTCGATGCCACCGTGGTGGCCATCGTGGACGACGAGGTGATCGTCAGTTTCGGCTCCAAGGACGAATGCCCCATCCCGTTCTCGGAGTTCCTCGACCCGAAGGGTGAACTGACGGTGCGCGTGGGCGACGGCGTGCGCGTGCTGCTGACGGGCTGGACGGACGACGGCGAACCCCAGGTGAGCCACAAGGCGGCCCGCGGGGCCGCGGCCAACCAGATGCTGCGCGAGGCGGCCGAGCGCGGCGTGCCCGTGCGCGGCGTCGTGTCGCGCGTCGCCGGAAGCGGCGTCATCGTGGACGTCGGCGTGCCCGCTTTCATGCCCGCCAGCCACTGCGACACCATGCGCATCCCCGACCTGTCGTCCCTCATCGGCCAGGAGGTGGAGGCCTACGTCCTCGAGTACGATGACACGCGCAACCGCGCCGTCCTGTCGCGCCGCAAGTTGCTGGCCGAGCGCCAGGACGCCGAGCGCCAGAAGTTTCTCAGCGGCGTGCAGCCGGGCGACGTGCTCAAGGGCGTCGTGCGCGAGGTGCTCGACTTCGGCCTGTTCGTGCGCATCGGTGCGGTGGAGGGTCTGGTGCCCCGCTCGGAACTCACCTATGACCGCGGTGTGTCCCCGTCCGACCTGTTCAAGGCCGGCGACGCCATCGAGGTGAAGGTGCTCGAGTTGGCCGCCGACACCGGCAAGGTCACCCTGTCGCGCAAGCGCGTCGGCGAGGACCCCTGGCTCACCATCGGCGAGCATTACCCGGTCGGCTCCACCGTCACCGGGCGCGTCGTCACGGTCCAGGAGTTCGGGGCCTTCGTGCAGCTGCGCGAGGGCATCACCGGCCTCATCCACGCCGAGAACATCTCGTGGGAGAAGGGCCGCAAGAGCGCCAAGGACAAGTTCCAGCCCGGCGACACCGTGACCTGCCAGGTCGTGGAGATCGACCAGGAGCGCAAGCGCCTGGGGCTCAGCCTCAAGCACCTGGCGCGCGACCCGTGGACGGACACCGCGTCCAAGTACCCCGTCGGGTCGCGCCACAAGGGCACCGTCAAGCAGCTGCGCGATTTCGGCGCCATCATCCAGCTCGACGAGTTCACCGACGGCCTGCTGCATGTGGGCGACCTGAGCTGGACCGAGCGCCCCAAGCACCCCGGCGAGGTGGTTTCCGAGGGGCAGGAGGTCGAGGTCGTCATCCTCAACCTCGACGCGGCCAAGAGACGCCTCAGCCTCGGCCTGAAACAGCTCACCGGCTCCCCCTATGAGCAGTTTGTGGCGGCCAACCCGGTCGGTTCGGTGGCCACGGGCCGCGTCACCCGCATCGAGCGCTTCGGCGCCTTCGTGGAACTGCTTCCGGGCCTCGAGGGGCTCATCCACATCAGCGAGCTCGACACCGAGCGCGTGGACACGCCCGAGCGCGTCGTGCGCATCGGCGAGGAGGTCAGCGTGAAGGTGCTGGGCTTCGAGGCGGGCAAGAAGCGCATCTCGCTGAGCCGCAAACAGGCCATCGACGACCTGGAGCGCGAGAATATCCGCCAGTACACCCGCAAGGCGGACGAGAAATCCGGAACCGGCCTGTCGCTGGGCGACATGCTGAAAAAGGCGATGGAGAAGAAGCGGGACTGACGGGGACACGGCGCGGCCATCAGCCCCGCACGGCCCGTGAAACGCAAAGGGGCCGGCGCTCCGGATGCGGCGCCGGCCCCTGTTTGATTTTAGTGCGCTCCCTGCGTTCTGTGCGGCCGGGTGGTTACTTCCTCTTTGCCGGTCGCCGGGCTTTCGGGGCCGGTTTCGCCGACCCGTTGGTCACCGTGCCCTGCAGCGATGCGTTGTGGGGGAAGCGGGAGCCCGATTCCACCTCGACGGGCGCGACCAGGCTGGTGCGGCTGCCCAGGAACACGTCGTCGCCCAGGACGGTGCGGTGCTTCTTCACCCCGTCGAAGTTCACCGTGACGCTGGCGGTGCCCAGCGAGCAGCGCTCGCCGATCTGGGCGTCGCCGAGGTAGCTCAGGTGCAGGATGTCGCTGCCGGCGCCCACGGTGCTGCGCGTCACCTCCACGAACGTCCCGATGCGCACGCCGTCGCAGACGCGGGTTCCCGGGCGGATGCTCGCGTACGGCCCCACCTCCACCCCCTCGCCCAGTTCCGCCTGGTCGATGCAGCAGAACCGCACGCGGCTGCCCGCCCCGATGCGGCTGTCGGTCACGTGGGCCTGCGGGCCGATCTGGGCGCCCTCGCCGATCTCGCAGTGGCCCTTGAGCACGGAGAACGGGTGGATCACCGTGTCGCGCCCGATGCGCACCTGGCGGTCGATGTAGGTCGTGGCCGGGTCGATGACCGTCACGCCCTGCTCCATCACCGACAGCGCGATGCGGCGGCGCAGGAAACTCTCGGCCCTGGCCAGTTCCGCGCGCGAGTTGACGCCGATGATCTCCGTCGGGTCGTCCGCCACCACCGGCTCCACCTCGCCCCCCAGTTTCTCCAGGATCTCGATCGTGTCGGTGAGGTAGTATTCCTTCTGCGCGTTGTTGTTGCGCACGCGCTGCAGCGCCGCCAGCAGCTTCTGGCAGTCGAACACGTAGATGCCCGTGTTGATCTCGCGGATCGCCGCCTCGTAGATGTTGGTGTCCTTCTCCTCCACGATCTTGCGCACCGTTCCGTCGCGGTTGCGCACGATGCGGCCGTAACCCGTGGGGTTCTCCAGCTCCGTCGTCAGCACGGTCGCGGCCACCTGGTGGGCGCGCCGGCGCTTGATCAGCTCCCGCAGCGTCTCCGTGCGGATGAGCGGCGTGTCGCCCACCGTGATGAGCACCTCGCCCTTGAAGTTCTCCAGGTGCGGCACGGCCTGCTTCACGGCGTGCGCCGTGCCCAGCCGCTTGTCCTGGTTGACGCAGGTGGCGCGCCGGCCCACGTGCTCGCGCACGCGCTCGGACATGAAGCCCGTCACGACGAAGATGCGGCGCGGCTCCAGCGGCTCGATGGCCTCCAGCACGTGGTCCAGCATGGCCTGTCCGGCAACGTTGTGCAGCACCTTGGGCAGGCCCGAATACATGCGGGTGCCCTGGCCGGCGGCAAGGATGATGGCGACAAGGTCTTTCAAGGTGCGGATCTCCTGGGTGATGGGAATGTCGTTGGCGCGGGGAGGGGAATGGACGCCGTTCAGGTGTCCATGCCAAAATGGTTTTCCACCAGCGCGCAAAGCTCGTCGAGCGCCGCCTGGGCCCCGTCCCCCGTGCACTCGATGACGAGCACGGTCTGCGGGCCCGCCGCCAGCATCACCAGCCCCATGATGCTCTTGCCGTTCACGCGCTGGCTGTCGCGGGACACGAAGATGTCGCACCCCTTGTGCTTGTTGGCGGTCTGCACAAAGGCGGCCGCGGGGCGAAGGTGCATCCCCGACGAATTCACGATGGTCACTTCGCGCTTCAGTCCTGCCATGGCCGGTCCGTCGTCACCCGCTTTCCCGGCGCCTGCCCGGCGCCGGTTTCCTCCGTTGGTGGTGTAGGCCGAACCTCATCGCCCAACCGCGGCGACGCCACAATCTTTTTTTCACATTTTGTTTTGACAATTCCGGCACGGGCGGACACACCTGCAACCGCATCGGGAAACCGTGCCACTCTCGAAAGAGGAATGAGGTGAGGAATAATGGCAACCGCCAAGAAGGCAGCGGCGAAGAAGCCGGCGGCGAAGAAGGCTGCGGCGAAGAAGCCCGCCAAGAAGAAGTAAGTCACCGGGATCAATGCCCCGGGTGCCAAATCTGTTTCAATTGCCGGACTACCGGATGAACCGAATCACCGCACTGCTCGTTCTCTTCACCCTCTTCCTCTTCGCAGCCTGCAAGGCCGACCCCCCGGCCCCGGCGGTGCCAGCCGCCGAAGGCGCAGGCCGTTCCCTGAATCTCACCGCGCGTCCCGACGCGCCCGCGGACGACGCCGGCACCACCGCCTCCGCCTCCGCAGCCGAAACCACGCCCACTCTTCCCTGACTCGCTTTCTTCCCCGTCCGCCCGCCGGACCCCGCCGCCTTTTCGGATCCATCCTTCGCCCCGGGACGGATGCGACTTTCCTGCTTGCAACCCGCCGGCACCTGCGGCCAATCAATCACGGCGTGGGGCGGGGAATGGGTGTCGGTCCCGAATCCGGGTTCCGGCGCCCCGTGACCGCCCGCGCAGAAAGGTTGTCGGGGCGGATCGGATGTTTTCGGAAATCGGAACCTCTGGCGGGACGCTTCAGTGCTCCGTGGGGGCTGCGCCACGCGGCATGGTTTCCCGGTGCGCCCGATGACGGCGCCGACCCCCGACCCGGCGGTCCCCGCCGCCTCGCCGCCCCCGGTCAACCATTTGCCGCCGGACGTCTCCGCCGCCCTGGCTAAGGTTCGCGCGTTTCCCGATCCCGTCTTTCGGGTCCGCCGCGATGGCACCATCCTGGACAGCTGGTCGCTTCCGACCGATGGCATACCGCCCCCCGGGTTTCCCTTTGTCGGGTGCAACATCGGCGACCTGGTCGCTCCCGAATTCCTGGAAGACGCCCGGAAGGTGATCGCCGCGGCTTTCGAGACGCGCGAACCGCGGATTTTCCAGTATCGCAACACCCCGCTGGGTCCGGCCGGCCTGTACGAGGCGCGCGTCCAGGCCGTGAACGAAAACGAGTTCGTTGCCGTTTGCCGCAACCTCACGACGGCACAGCGATTCGAATTGGAGCGGGAATCGCTGGAGCGGTTGTCCAGGGACCTGGCCGGCGCCACCGAGCTGGAGGCCATCGGCCGGGCGCTGGCCCGCGAGGCCTACCGGCTGCTGGAATTTGAAGCCTTCAGCTTTGACCTGTACGATGCGGCGGACGACACGCTGACCGGCATTTACTGCGAGGATACGCCAGCCGCCGGGACAAAGCCGGTACCCGTCCCAACCCTGCCCGTTCCGCAGACGCGGGTCCGATGCCGCGGCATCGAACCGCGGGCGGCCCGCCTTTATGCCGAGACCGACATTCAGTCGGAGGGCGAACTGGCGCGGTTCGGTTTTTCCGAACGCACCTCGCGGTCGGTCATCCTGGCAACCGGCGACCGGGACGGATCGCGGATCTTGCGGGCATCCGTCCACAGTTACACCCCCGCCCGTTACGGGGAGGAGGATGCGGGCCTGCTCGGGCGCCTGGTCCGGGAGGCCGCCCCGGTGGCCTCCCGGGCAATCACGCGCGCGCGCCTGCGGGAGAGCGAGCAGCGCTTCCGTCTCGCGGCCACGGCGGCCAGCAACCTGATCTACGATGCGGATATGCTGGCCGACCGCATCGAGTACTACGGCGACGTGGACGGGATGCTCGGGTACGGTCCGGGCGAGTTCGACCGCACGCTCGCCGGGTGGGAGAGGATCGTCCATCCCGACGACTACCCGCGCGTCAAGGAGGAGATGGGGCGCTTCTTCGCCGAGCGCAGCCAGTTTGACGTCGCCTACCGCGTCGTCCGCCGCGACGGCACGATCGCCCACTGGGTCGACGTGGGCAAGGGGCTGTGGGACGAGCACGGCGTGATGGTGCGCTGGGTCGGTGCCGTCAACGATGTCACATCGCGGAAGAAGGCCGAGGAGGCCCTCGCCGCCGCGGAGTTCACCTACCGATGCCTCGTCGAGCAATCCCTGGTCGGGATCTACATTATCCAGGACTGGCGTTTCGCCTACGTGAACCCGAGGTTCGCCGAAATCTGCGGCTACACCCAGCGGGAGATGCTGGATTTCGCCAGCGTGCTCGAGTTCGTCACGCCCGCGGACCGCGAGACGGCCCGCGAAAGCATCCGCAAGAGGATCGGCGGCGAGATCCAGACCGCCCGGTACGAATTCCGGGGCCTCCGCCGCGACGGGCGCGATTTCCAGGCCGAGGTCACCGGGTCGCGGATCGATTTCCGCGGAAAACCCGCCATCATCGGCATCATGATCGACATCACCGAGCGCAAGCGTTCCGAGTGGGAGGGAGGGGCGCTATCGGCGTTCACCCTGTCCCTGTCGGGCGCCGACACCCTGGACAAGGTGGCGCGCATCGTCCATGACACCGCCGACAACCTGTGGGATTGGGATGCCTTCCTGCTCGCCCTGCGCGAACCCGGCGCCGAGCGCTTCGAGGGCCTCCTGGCGGTCGACACCCACGAAGGAAAGCGGGAGTTCTTCACCGAGACATTCTTCGAGGACCCGGACCGGACCCGCCTCGGCAAATTCTGGGACGGCGAAACCGTGCTGGTGAACCGCGACCCGCAGACTCCCTCGCCCTACGAGAGTTTCGGCGTCCGCGACCGCCGCTCGGCCTGCCTGATCCACGCACCCATCCGCGTGGGAGCCCGCGCGGTGGGGCTCCTTTCCATCCAGTCCTACCGCAGGGGGCAATTCGACGAACGCGACGCGCGCCTTGTCCAGCGCCTGGCCGACGCGCTCGGCCCCGCCCTCGAACGGTGCCGCACCGAGGCCGAGCGGACCCGCCTGGCGGCCGCCATCGAGCAGTCCACCGAGGCGGTTAACATCTGCGATGCGCAGTGGCGGGCCGTGTATGTCAATCCGGCGTGGGAACGCATGACCGGTTTCTCGCGCGACGAGGTCCTCGGCCGCCACCCGCGCGACCTGCTCAAGCCCGTGAACGAGGACGCCGAACAGCAGGCCGTCATCGCCGAAACGCTCGCCCTCAATCTCCCGTGGTCGGGCCAGTGGAAATCCCGGCGAAAGGACGGCACGGAGTTCGACGAGCGCGTCACCCTCTCGCCCCTCCAGGACACCTCCGGCCGCGTGACCCACTTCCTCGCCGTCCGGCGTGACATCACCCAGGAGATCCAACTCCAGGCACAGATCCGGCAGTCGCAGAAGATGGAGGCGGTCGGTATCCTCGCCGGCGGCGTCGCCCACGATTTCAACAATGTGCTCCAGATCATCGTCGGCTACGCCCAGCTCCTGGTGCGGCGCCTCGCCCCCGAGGACCCCATCCGCGCCGAACTCGACGGAATCAACCGGGCCGCAAAGCGCGGGGCCGGCCTCACCCGCCAGCTCCTCGCCTTCAGCCGAAAGCAGGTCATCCAGCCGCGCCTCGTCAACCTCAACACCGTCGTCATGAACATGGAGCGCATGCTGCGGCGGATCATCGGCGAGGACATCGAGATGGTGACCTCGCTCGCGCCGACCCTCGGCCTGGTGAGGGCCGATGTCGCCCAGATGGAACAGGTGCTCATGAACCTCGCCGTCAACGCCCGCGACGCGATGCCGCGCGGCGGCCGGCTCTTTGTCGAAACCGAGAACCTGCTCTTCGACCCGGCCAATCCCGCGCCGGTCCCCGGCATGGCAGAGGGCGCCTATGTGCGTCTGATCGTGGCCGACACCGGCATGGGAATGGACGCCGCCACCCTCGACCGCATTTTCGAGCCCTTCTTCACCACCAAGCCGGCCGGCAAGGGGACCGGTTTGGGCCTTTCCACCGTCTACGGAACCGTCAGGCAGAGCAACGGCTTCGTCCACGCCGTCAGCGAACCCGGCCACGGCGCCATGTTTGCCGTGTTCCTGCCGGTCGCCCAGGGGCTTTCGGAGCGAATCCCCGAGACCCCCACCTCCGGAATCATCTCCGTCGGGACGGAAACCGTGCTGCTCGTCGAAGACGAGGACGAGGTTCGCTCCATCATCCGCAACATCCTCGAGGCGCTGGGCTACACCGTGCTCGAAGCCGCCAACGGGCACGACGCCCTGCGGCTGGCGGGGACGCATACCCGGCCGATCCACCTCGTCCTCACCGACGTCGTGATGCCCGAGATGAGCGGGCACGAACTCGTCGGATTGCTGGCCGCATCCCACCCGGAGACACGCTACCTTTACATGTCCGGATACACCGACAACCCGGTCGTGCTCGAAGCCGTTGCCAGCCCCGAAACACCCTTCCTGCAGAAACCCGTCAGTCCCACCGCCCTCGCCCGCAAGGTGCGCGAAGTGCTCAACTCGCCAGGGCCCGCATGACTCCGCCGAACAGCCCCGCGGGTCGCTTGTAGGTGCCTTTCGCCCGGTGGGATGGCCGAGCGGTTTAAGGCAGCGGTCTTGAAAACCGTCAGGGGCGCGAGTCCCTCGCAGGTTCGAATCCTGCTCCCACCGCCAACTGTTTCCCCGGAGGCATTCGCCATGATGTTGTCCGAACTTCTGTCGTGGAGGGACGCCCGCCGGGCTGCCGTCACCGGGTTTCAGCACCGGCACCGCGAACTGGCCGGGATTCATTTTCTCGACGGACCCGATGGGGCCCATGTCCAGTTCGTGCTGAAAGGCGAACCCGGGGACACCTCCGGCCTCGAGGCGGACATCGGTGCCACCTTCGCGGGCGTCCCCTGGCGGATCGAGGTCCTCGACCCCGACCGCGTCTGGGCCGAATTCGCCCCCGGCGAACAGGACTGACCATGCCGCTCGTTCATTGTCCGGAACTGGCGGTGTTTGCGCCCGACAGGGCGGCCAAGGTGAAACTGTTCGGGAGCCGAAGGTTTTTCTGCGACCTGGTCTGTCTTCGCCCAGGCCAATCGCACAAGCCCCACACGCACGCCGGGCAGGACAAGATCTCCTATGTGATTTCCGGGGAGGTGATCTTCACCGACGACGGCGCGGAAGTGCCCGGTGTTCCCGGTGACGCCATGTGGTCCCCGGCCGGGACCGTGCATGGCGTGCGAAACCCCGGGCCGCGAGACGCCGTGCTGCTGGTCTTCATGGCCCCGCACCCGTCCCCGGAGCAGTTCGGCGGGACGCCGCCGGAAGGCGCCTGAACGGCGACCCCGGACTACTTGACCTCGGCCAGTTTCCGCACCAGGTCGTCCGGCGTTGCCGGGACCTCCGTGAAGGGGATGCTCAGCAGCACCGTTTCCGTCCGGTCCATCACCACGATGCTCCCGGCCCCAAAAACCCCGAGCTTGTAGGCGTACTTGGTGTTCATCGGGAAGTCCATGCGCAGCGGCACGTACTTGTCCAGTTCCGCCTTCACGGGTCCGGCCGAGAGGTAATCCTTTTCGTACTTGGCCGATGTGCGGTTGCCCTTGGCGACGAAGAAGACAAAAATCTTCTTCCCGGATTTCTCGGCGATCGCCTGGGCCGCGCCGATGTCATAGGTCCACTGGATGCCGGAGGCATCGCCGCCCGAGGCCGTGACCGGCGGGGCCAGGTCGGACGGCGGCGCGGAAAGCGGCGGCAATGAACCCGCGGCGGCGGAGCCTGATGGCAGCGGCGGCAGGCCGGGTGCCCCGGGAGGAGGCATGCCAGGCGCTCCAGCCGAGGGGGGCATGGCCTGGAGCGGAGGCAGGCCGGGTGCACCGGGGGGCGGCAGGGCCGCACCGGCCGACGACGAGGCGGCGGCCGCGAGGGATGGGAGTCCGGGCGCGGCGGGGGGAACCGCAGCCGGACCCGGAAGCGGCGGCAGGGTCGAAGTCGCGGGAGCCTTGGACGCGGCACCCGGTGCGCCAAGCGGGGGCAGGGGGGGGGCCTCCGCCGGGGCACCGGCCGGCGGGATCGCGGCGGCGAGGCCTGGCATGGCCGGAGGGGCTTCCGATGCCTTGGGGGCGGGCGATGCCGCCGCAAGGGCCGGCAGGGGAGGGGCACTGCTATCCGACGGTGCGGCAGCCGCGGCCGGCAGCGATGCCAGCGCCGAGGATGCGGTCGGCACAGCGGCGGCAAGCCCGGGCATGACGCTGGTCGCCGGCACCGCGGCATTGAGCGGGGGCAACGCGGGGGTTCCGGATGCCGCGGCGAGGCCGGGCTGGCCCGAGTCCTTGGGGACGGCGGCGGCAAGGCCCGGCATCTGGGCCGTCTTGGCTCCCGTGGCGGCGCTCAGGGGCGGCTGCGAACCGGCGGCTTTTCCCGCGGCGGCCGACAGCGGCGGCTGGCTGGCTGCGGAGAGGGGAGGGGCGGCGGCAACGCCCGCGTTCGGGGCGGGCGCTTTCGAGGCCGGGGCGGCCAGTTCCTTGCCGGTTGTGTTGGGCACGAATTTCACGGCATCGGCATATACGCGTGCGTTCGGCTCGCGGCTGTTGGCGGCCTTGCCGGTGCCCGGGTCGCGGATTTCCACCGAGCCGTCCGTGCCCTTCTTGAACTCGAAGGTCCCGAGCGGCACCCAACGGTTGGCCGGTGCGGGCACGGTGTCGTCGCGGCCGTTCTGGTCGAGAACCACGTCCTGTTCGCCCGCGGCGGACTTCACCTTGTAAACCACACCGGCCGCATTGCCCGACTCGGGATAGGTCACGAACACGTCGTACTTGCCGTCGGCGGGAATCTCCGGCGCGAAGCGGGCCCCGCCCGGATCGCTGCTCGCCGTCTTGAAGAGGGCCTTGGTGGCCTTCAGGCCGGCGGCTTTGCTCTTCGCAACGCTCTCAAACCAGTTCCCATCCACCTTGGTGAAGGCGGCGGCATTCTGACCGTCGGTGTACGACTCCACGATGATTTCCGGGGCCTGGGCCCAGACCTGCGAGGCAAGAAACCCGGCCGCAACGGGCACGAGCAACAAGGTGCGTTTCACGAGACAATTCCCTTCCCTGAACGGATTACAGGGGAGCATCGTCGCCCGCGGAGACGCGGTGTCAATGCCAAGGATTGTGCGGCCTGCGGATGCCCTGGCGCCGGGCCGGACGCCAGGCGGGGGGGCGGGAACCAGAAATCCGCGCCGTTCGGCGACTTCCCGTCCGCCGGATCAGTAGACCCCCCAGTCCTCCACCGAGGAATTCACCGGTTCAAACCAAAGGCCGTCGGCGGACAGGGAGCCGGCGCTTGCTGCGTCCAGGTTCACCTCGCCCGCCACCGTCGTGCGGAACATGTATGTGCCCAGCAGATTCCAGCGCGAGCCGTTCGTCCGCTGGTCCGCAACCACGCTCGCGTCCCCGTCCTCGCTCCGCACATTGTACCTCGCCCCGGCGCTGCGGTCCCCGGCGGCCGACCACCAGGCGTGAACGCGATAGGCGCCGTCCGCCGGAACCAGCACCTTCCACCGCGCGTTGGCCGTGCCCGGTCCGGCGGCGGCACACACCGATGCGGTGGCCCCGTAACACCCGTTCCCCGAAACCGGCGTCCAGCTTCCCGACTCCTCGAGGTAATGCACGTCGCCGTTGTCCAGGGTGAATCCCGCGCCGGGCGGCGCCGGCGGCAGGTCGTAGAAACCGACCAGGTTCTTGTAGCCCTCCACATCCAGCCCGTCGCCGCCGTTGCGGGGGATTTCCCAGATCGAAGTGTTGCGGTAGGTCGTTCCCTGGGAGGCGGCAAAGGCCGCGCTGTACCCCGCCGAGACCACCTGCGTGATGACCGCCGCGTTGTAGTCGCCATAGGGGTACGCAAAAAAACGGCAGGCTTTTCCGGACCCCATGTTCGTGTCGATGGCCGGCTTGGAATCGCGCACCTCGCTGCGCATGCTCGTGGACGAAATCTGCGTCAGCTGGGGATGGGTCTTCGTGTGCGACTCGCTGATGACGACCCCGGAAGCCTCCATCTCCTTCAACTGGTTCCAAGAGCAATAAGCCAGGCCGGAGGTCTGCCCCACCGAATTCGTGATCGTGAAGTTGACGATCTTCATCCCGCGGTCGCGCAGGATGGGAAACATCGACGTGTAAACCATGATGTAGTTGTCGTCCACCGTGAGCAGGACCGGGCGCACCGGCAGGGCGGCATTCGACTGCATCCACGCAAGAAGCTGGGCCGGCGTCACCGTATGGTAACCGTTCGCCTTGAGAAAATCCATGTTCTGGCGGAACTCGTTCTCGTCGTAGTCCAGGTTGGGGTGGGCGTGATGGATGATCACGCGAAACTGGGCCGGGGCGGGAGTCGCACCCAGAAACAGGAAGAAGGAAACTGTCAGGGATATCCAGAAGCGCACAGAACCACCCTCAATTCTTTCAGCGATGAACTAACCCGATGTGCGCTTGGAGAAGCACCGAAGGGCAACCAAAAAAGCACCCCGGAACCGGCCGGTTGCATTTCCACAAACGGGTGCGGTTGATGGATGGGCAGATGACTTCCTCACGCTCCGCGCGCCTTTCCCGCCGGTGGGACGGGCACATACTGCTGGTGATGCTCCTGTCGGTGGTTCCGGTCTGGGCCTTCCTGTTCCCCGCCGTTCCATGGGGACACAACGGGGACTACCACCCGTTCCGGGTGATGGCCGCGGCGGATGCGTTTCGCGCGGGTATCTTTCCCCCGCGCTGGTGTCCGTCGCTTGGGGGAGGGCTGGGCTACTCGATCTTCAATTACTACGGGTGGTCGTCCTACGCCGTCGGGGCCCTGCTGCACCTGGCCGGCCTGGGCGCCATCGCTTCGGCCAACGCGGTTTTCGTCCTGGGCGGAATCCTGCTTGGAGCCGGTGCCTATTGCCTGGGTCGCGAGATGGCGGGCCGCCGGGGCGGGTGGATCTGCTTCGCGCTCTATGCCTTCGCACCCTACCAGATGGTGAACCTGTATGTGCGTGGCAACCTGCCCGAGTACGCGGCGGGTGCGCTGGCCCCGTGGGCTTTGCTGGGAGCGGTGCGCACCGTCCGCGGCCGCGGCGCGGCCGGTCCCGCGCTGCTCGCGGCGACCCTGGGACTCATGATCTTCACCCACAACATCAGCGCGATGGTGTTTTTTCCGCTGATCCTGGGCCTGGGAGGCGCGTGGGCGCGCTCGGCCGCCGGGTCCTGGGCCGCGGCCCGGCCAGCGCTCAAACGCCTGGGCGCCGCGGGGGGCATGGCCGTGCTTCTGTCCGCCCATTTCTGGATTCCCGTGGGCGCGGGGACCGGGCTGGTGCAGCTGGACTGGGTCACCGGCAGTTACTACGACTACTCGGTCCACTTCCTGTACGCCCACCAGCTGCTGGCGCGCACATGGGAATACGGCTTCAGCCGCGCCGGGATTCCCGACAGCATGTCGTTCCAGCTCGGTCCCGGCCAGGTGCTGGTGATCGCGCTCGGCCTGCTGCTGCTCGGCGCCCGTGGACGGGTGCGACGCCCCCTGCGCCGCGCCGTGTGGCTTCCCCTCGGCACCGCGCTTTTTGTCTGCTTCCTCATGACCTACTACTCCACGCCGTTCTGGATGGTGTTTCCTCCCCTGGGCCTTCTCCAGTTCCCCTGGCGGCTGCTGCTGCCGGCCAACCTGCTGGTCGCGGTCGCGGGGGCCCTGCTGGTCGCGTGGTACCTGCCCTCCATGCACTGGTTCGATTTCCGCCGCGCGCCGCGCCGCGTTCGCCGGGCCGCGCCCTGGGTCTTCGCGCTGGCGTCGGCCGCGTGCTCCCTTCCTTACTGCATGCCCAAGGAATGGATGGAACTGACTGACAATGCCCTGCGCGCGCAGATGACCGGCGAGTACATCACCACGGCCTGCGTGGACGAGTACCGGCCCCGTTGGGTGAAGATGCCGCGCGTTCAGAATGTCACCTCGGAGACCCTGCGGGGCCTGCGGGACCGGGCGGCCGCCCTTGCCGCCGACAGCGCGCCCAACCATCTTGTGGCCGCCGTGGCGGCGACGAGCACCACCGTCGTGTTCCCCGCGTTCTACTATCCGGGCTGGACGGTGACGGTGGACGGCCGCCCCGCGAAGGCCGAACCCGCGCCCGGGTCGGGGATGGTCATGGCCCGCATTCCCGCCGGATCCCGGCGGGCCGAGGCGTCGCGCCGGCAGACGCGGACCGAGGTCGTGGCCGATGCGATCTCCGTGGGAGCCGCCGCATTTGGTATCGTGTGGCTTGCCGGCGCCCGGTTGCGGCGCCGGCGGACCGCCGCCGGCTGAGCGCCCGCGTCACGGCGCATTCACGCGCCGCAGATTCCCGCGAACTCCGGCCGCAGTTCCACCCCGAGTCCCGGGAGGTCCGCCAGGTGCAGCCGCCCGTCCGGGTCGCACCGGACACCGCGGAAAGGATCGTTGGTGACGAGCAGGTTCCCGTCCAGGTCCAGGCTGTCGGCCCACGGCGCAAGGTGCGCCGCCGCGGTCACGCCCACCGACGATTCGATGCGCCCGCCCAGCATGACCTTCAGCCCGTGCACGCGCGCCAGGGCCAGCATGCGACGGGCCTCCACGAAGCCGCCGCATTTCATCAGCTTGATGTTGATGCCGTCCACGGCGCCCAGCAGGCGCGGGATGTCCGCGGCGGTAACCGCGTCCTCGTCCGCGTAGATGGGCAGCGGCGACTTCGCGCGGAGCGCCCGCATTTCCTCCACCGCGCCGCGCGGCAGCGGCTGCTCCACATACTCGACCCCCAGGTCCGCCAGCACCGGGATGGCCCGCAGCGCCTCCTCCAGCGTCCAGCCGCAGTTCGCGTCCACCCGGAGCACCCGGTCGCCCGCAACGCCGCGCACCTGCCGCATCACGGCGATGTCCTGCTCCACGTCGCGGCCCAGTTTCACCTTCAGGATCCGGAATGCCCGCGCCTCCTCCACCTTGCGCACCATCTCGTCGGCCGGCGCGATGCCGATCGTGTACGAGGTGAACGAGTCCGCCCTCCACCCGCGCCCGAACAGCGCGTGCAGGGGCATGCCCAGCCGCCTCCCCAGGCGGTCGTGCAGCGCGATGTCCACCGCCGCGCGGGCCGCGCCGAACCCGCGAATTTCGGCGGCCATCTGGTCGGCGGTCTCCTCCACCAGTTCCGGCGCGGGCAGGTCCATCGCGGCGATCCGGTCCAGCGCCGCCGCAACCGTCTCCTCATTCTCCCCGAAAAAACCCGAGGGCGTGCCCTCGCCCCAGCCCCCGTCCAGGTTCACGAAGAACGTGTCGCTGCGCGAGAACGTCGAGCGCGAAATCCCGAAAGGCTCGCGCAGTTCCAGGTAGTGGAGATGGTGGCGGAAGTGCATCGGTCCGCGGAACATGGAGGCCGCACGGGGCGTTTTCAACCGGTCAGTTTCGGCGCAGCACCCGACCGCCGCGGTCACCCGTGTACGCGCCGTCGCACACCGTCAGCACGCCGTTCACGATCACGGCTTCCACGCCGGCGCAGTACTGGTGGGGCGCCGCGAAGTGCGCCCGGTCCTCGAAACGGTCCCAGTCGATCACCAGCAGGTCCGCGTGCCATCCCCCGCGGATCTGCCCCCGCTGGCGGAAGCCGAAAGTCGCGCAAGGCAGCGCCGTGACCTTGGCCACCGCCTGCTCCAGCGGCAGCAGCCGGCGCTCCTTCACATAGTCGCGGAAGAACTTGCCGAACGCCCCGTAGGCCCGCGGGTGCGGCGCGCCCTCGGCCAGCGGCCCGCGCGTGCAGCGGCACTCGGCGTCGCTGCACACCATGCCCAGCGGGTGCAGGATGGCGCGGTCCGTGTCGTCCTGGCTCATCGTGAAATTGCACACCGTGGCGCCGAGGCGCGAATGGATGAGGATCTCCGCGAACACCTCCTCGGGGTCCATCCCGGCCATCTTCCCGATTTCACGCAGGTTCCGACCCTCGCACGCGGCGTATTCCCCGCACATCGCCTCCACCAGCAGGATTCCCGGCCACGGGTCGTGGTCACGGTAGTCGTCGCGCAGTTCCCCGATCAGGCGGCGGCGCAGCGCCGGGTCGCGCAGGCGCGCCACCGCCGGGTCCCGCCCGCCGTCGCGCACCCACCGCGGCAGCAGCGACGCCATTTCCGTGGCCGAGGCCGTGTAGGGGTACTTGTCGAACCGGACCGGCCCGGCGCGCGAGTTGATCTCCTCGATGCGCTCGATCACGTAGCCGACCTTGCCCCAGTTGCGCGGCCCCGACGCCTTCAGGTGGCTGTACTGGGCCTGGCAGCCCGTGGCCTCGACCACCTTCATGAACTCGTCGGCCGCCGGGATGAGGCGGTCTCCCTCGCCGCGCACGTGGGAGGCGTAGATGCCGCCGTGCCGCGCGGCCGCCCGCTGCAGCGCCACGATCTCCGCCGTGTCCGCAAACATCCCCGGCGCGTAGATCAGCCCGGTGGACAGGCCGAGCGCCCCAGCCTCAAGCGCCTCCTCCACCTGTCCCTGCATGGCGCGCAGCTCGTCGGGCGCGGGCGGCCGGTCCGCCCACCCCATCACCGCGCCCCGTACATTGCCGTGCCCCACAAACGTGGCAATGTTGAAGGCCGGCCGGGCCGCGTCCAGCCGGTCAAAGTATTCCCGGGTGGTCACCCAGTCCAGGTCCAGGCCGCGCCGCGGCTTGATCTCCCACTCCTCGTCGCGCATCACCGGCCCCAGCGGGAACGCGCTCATGCCGCAGTTTCCCACGATTTCCGTCGTGATCCCCTGGCGCACCTTCGATTCCCCGTTCGGGTCGATCAGGATGTTGAAGTCGCTGTGGGAATGCACGTCCACGAAGCCCGGAGTGACCAGGCGCCCCGCCGCGTCGATAACCCCGCGGGCCTCGGGTGCGGGCGCGTCCCCGCCACGCGGCCGCACGAAGGCAATCCGCCCGTTTTCGACTCCCACGTCGGCCGGAATGGGCGGATCACCGCTCCCGTCCACCACCGTCCCGTTCCTGATCAGCAGATCCAGCATCAGACCGTCCGCGCTCCCCGTCTGTTTGGTTGAGATGTCCTCCAGAATCCCGCACCGTTCCGATTGCGCAAACCGGAAATTCGGTGTGCCATGCCACAAACTCACCCCCGGGAGTGTGCTGCTGGAAAGGGATACAACCATGACCCGCCCGAAAACCTACCGCGCCGCAGTCCTCGTCCGCCCGGGCGAAATCCGGATCACCGACATCGCCGCACGAAGCCCCGGAAGGGGAGAGGTTCTTCTCGAGGTGATTGGCGCCGGTGTTTGCGGGACGGATCTCGCGATCTGGTCCGGCGGCTACCCGACGCCCCTGCCGCTCGTCCTGGGCCATGAGTTCGTGGCGCGGGTCGCCGAAGCGCCCAAAGGTTCCCCCGCAACCGCGCTCGTGGGCCGGCGCGTAGTGTGCGAGATCAACAACTCGTGTCTCGCCTACGGGCGGCGTGACAGGTGCGAAGCGTGCCGCCGCGCCATGCCAACGCATTGCCAGCGCCGCACCGTGCTCGGAATTGTCGGGCACCCGGGCGCCTTCGGCGAAAGCATCGTGGTCCCCGCGGGCAACCTGCACGCAGTGCCTCGCGGCGTGTCCGACCGCCAGGCGGTGCTCGCGGAGCCGCTCGCCGCCGCGATCCGCACCTTCGAACTCGCCCCGTTGGGCGAAGGCGACACCGTGGTCGTGCTCGGCTGCGGCCGTCTCGGCCGCCTGGTGGCGCTCGTGGCCTCGCGCCTGGGCGCGCGGGTGATCACCGTCGGGCGGTCCCGGGAACACCTGGCATCTGCCGCGGACTTCTCCTGGCGGCAGTTTCGCCTTCCCCGGGGATCGGCCACCCCCGCCGGACGCGACACCGTTGTGCGCAGGGAAAAAGCCGCCCGCCGCGCCGGCACGGAATCCGTGCGCGGCCCGGACGAATTGGCCGATGCCGTGCGCGACCTCACCGCCGGGCTCGGCGCCGATATCGTGGTCGAGGCCACCGGGGTCAACGCCAACCTGCTCCTCGCCCAGAAACTCGTGCGCCCCCTCGGGACCGTCGCGCTCAAATCCACCTCCGGCGTGCCCGTGGACGGGCTGGACGCCACGATGGCCACCGTCCACGAGATCCGCTTCGTCACGTCGCGCTGCGGGCCGTTCGACAAGGCCCTCCGCTTCATCCGCAGGTACGGCCAGCCCACCGGCGAATGGATCACGGCCGAGTTTCCACTCGAACGGACCGCCGACGCCCTGGTCGCGGCCGCAACCAAACCCAAGGTGCTCATCACGCCGTGAGGCGCGGGCACGATGAACCGGGCCGGGCCGCGGTAGATCGAATCAACATCCACCCTGGAGACGCCCCCATGTCCTTCCGTGCGAACCGGATCCTCATCGCCGCCGCCGCCTCGGCCTGCCTCGTCGCGCTGGCTGCCTGCGAGCGCAACAGCACCGCCACCGACGCCCCGGCCGCCACCGGCCCCGTGGCCGCGAAGAAAGCCGCCGCTGCCGCCGCCTCCGCCGACACCACGGTCACCATCGCTGTCGAGGGCATGTCGTGCTCCGGATGCGAGAACTCCATCCGCGAGGCCGTGGAGAAACTCGACGGCGTCGCCGCCGTGCGCGCCACCGCCAAGGGCAAGTACGCCGAGGTCCGCTGCGACCCCGCCAAGGTCACCGTCCCCCAGATCGCCGCCGCCATCAATAAACTGGGCTACAAGGCCGACGAGAAGCAGACCACCGTCACCAAGTGACTGTGGTGTGGCCCCCCGATCTTCCGTTGCCTTAAGCCGGCACGACCTTGGAGAGGTTGGCCAGCAACCAGGGAAGCGGGCAGGAAACGGCCTGGTCCCCCACGGTGGCCCGGGCCACACGGGAAACCAGGCAACTCTTGTGGGCTCCGACCGATCCAGCCAGTTGAACCAGGCGCGACATGTCCGCCGGTGACGGATTGGAGGTCAGCTTGATCCCGAAAGCGACCAGTTGCCGGCCCACCTTTAACAGCAGGTCCAGTTCGTGCTGGTCGGAGGTGCGGACGAAATAGGGTTCCACCCGGGTTCCGCGCGCACTCAAAGTACCCAGGATCTGGCCAATGACGAATCCCTCCCAGCTGGCCCCGACCCGGGGCATGGTGAGCAGTTCATCCATCGTGTTCGCCCCGAGCATGGAATGCAGCAAGCCGGAATCGCGCCAGTACACCTTGGGGGATTTCACCAGCCGCTTTCCGATGTTGGCTGAGTAGGGGAGGAGCCGGCGTACCAGGAACGCACCTTCCAGGTAATCGAGATAACCGGACACCGTGTGGTAGGAGAGGCCGAGACTCCTGCCCACCTCCGACGCATTCCACATCTGGCCGTGCAGGGCGGCAAGCATCCGCGCCATCCGCATGGTCAGCTGGGGTCCCGCGGGCATCCCCCACGCGGGGAGGTCGCGCGACATCAGGAGTTCCAGGTAGTTGCGCTGCCACTCCGGGAAGCCGCCGTCCCGCAGGATTCCGCCGTCGGGGTATCCGCCCCGCAGCCAGAGGCGGTCCGGGTTCGTGGCACCGGTTTCCGCCAGCAGCAGCGGTGTCAGTTCAAGCAGGGCAAGGCGTCCCGCAAGCGACTCGGACACCGCCTTCATGAGGTGCGGACCGACCGATCCGAGCAGCAGGAAGCGTCCGTTGCGGCCACGGTTTCGGTCGATTTCACCCCGAAGGCGGGGAAAAACCGGCGGCCAGGCCTGGGCCTCGTCGAGTATCACCAGGCGTCGTCCTGCGGCCAGCCGGTCCCACGAGAGGTCCAGCCGAAGCCGGTCCGACTCCTGCTCCAGGTCGAAATACTCGCCGGGCAGGGTTCGTGCCAGCGTCGTTTTGCCGCACTGGCGCGGTCCCGCAATGGCCACCGCGGGGAACTCCCGCAGGCGCCGCCGCAACAGCCCGGATGACAGCCGCTTGACGGATTTCATTTCTTGTAAATTAGAAATTAATTTCTAATTTGCAAGGCAAATGCTGTCCCGGCTGTCACGCCTGCGGCGCGGGTTTCGGCGGTTCCACCACGCGGATGTGCAGCTCCTTCAGCTGCTCCGCGTCCACGGACGCGGGGGCCTCCACCATCAGGTCGGCGCCGCTCTGCGTCTTGGGGAACGCGATCACCTCGCGGATGCTCTTCTCGCCCAGCAGCAGCATCAGGATGCGGTCCACCCCGAACGCGATGCCGCCGTGCGGCGGCGCGCCGTAGCTCAGCGCCTCCAGCAGGAAGCCGAACTTTGCCCGCGCCTCCTCCTCGCCGATGCCGATTGCCCGGAACAGCTTGTCCTGCACGTCGCCCCGGTGGATGCGGATCGAGCCGCCGCCCATCTCCTCGCCGTTGACCGCGAGGTCGTAGGCCAGCGCGCGCACCCGCTTGAGCGGGTGGTCGTCCTGGTGCACGCCCTTGAACTTCGCCGGGTCCGCCGCGTACTCCTCCAGCAGAGGGATGTCCTCCTCCGCCATCATCGTGAACGGGTGGTGCGACGGCGTGAAAACCTTCTCGCGCTCCGAGTACTCGAACAGCGGGAAGTCCGTGATCCAGCAGAACGAGTAGGTGTCCTCCGGGATCATGCCGCGGTCCTGGGCCAGCTTCAGCCTCAGCTGTCCCAGCGCGTCGCAGACCACCTTCTCGCCGGCCGCCACGATGAAAATCGCGTCGCCCACGGTGGCGCCCGTCCTCTCGCAAAGGCCCTTCTGCTGTTCGGGTGTGAGGAACTTCGTCAGCGGCGACTGGAGCTCACTCTCCTGCACCTTGAACCACGCCAGTCCCCTGGCCCCGTAAATGCCGACGAACGCCGTCAGGTCGTCGAGGTCCTTGCGCGACAGTTCGGCGCCGCCGGGAAGGCGCAGCGCGCGGATCCGCCCGCGCGACGCCAGCACGCCCGAGAACACCTTGATTTCCGTCCCCTGGAAAAAGTCGGTCATCTCGGTGATCTCCAGCCCGAAGCGCAGGTCCGGCTTGTCGCTGCCGTACCGGAGCATCGCCTCGGCGAACGGCAGCCGCGGGAACGGCACCGGGATCTCCATCCCCAGGCATTCGCGCCAGATGGCGGCCACCAGGCCCTCCATCGCCGCGTAGATGTCCTCGGGGCTCACGAAACTCGCCTCGATGTCGATCTGCGTGAACTCCGGCTGGCGGTTGGCGCGCAGGTCCTCGTCGCGGAAGCATGTCGCGATCTGGAAGTATTTCTCGTACCCCGCCACCATCAGCAGCTGCTTGAAAAGCTGCGGGCTCTGGGGCAGCGCAAAGAAGGCGCCCGGGCTCATGCGCGACGGCACCAGGAAGTCCCGCGCGCCCTCCGGCGTGCTCTTGCACAGGATCGGCGTGCTGAACTCGAGGAAGCCCTCGGCGCTCAGGTGGCTGCGCACCGCCTGGTACATCTTGTGGCGCATGAAGAAGTTGCGCTGCATCTCCGGCCGCCGCAGGTCGAGGAAGCGGTACTTCAGCCGCACGTCCTCGTTCACCTTGGCGTACTCGTCCAGCTTGAACGGCAGCGTGGCCGACGGGTTCAGGATCTCGAACGCCGACAGCATCACCTCCACCTCGCCCGTGGCCAGGTTCGGGTTGACGGTGCCCTCGGGGCGCTGGCGCACCTTGCCGCGCACGGCCAGCACGAACTCGTCCTTCAGCCCGTGGGCCTCGGCGAAGTTCGTCAGCAGGTCGGGGTCGAACACCACCTGGCAGATGCCCGTCCGGTCGCGCAGGTCCACAAAGATCACGCCGCCGTGGTCGCGCCGCCGGTGCGCCCATCCTTTCAGCGTCACCTCCCGGCCGATGTGCGACGCCCGAAGCTCGCCGCAGTACAGCGAGCGTTTCTCAGCCGCCAAACCCATGATGTCCGTTTCTCCTAACCCAGTGTTTCCCGGTGAAAAGCAGGTCTAACGAGCAACCCCGCCGGGGACGGCTCGTTCAAGGGTTTTTGTAAACCCCGCCGATTCCCACCCTGCGTTTCCCCGCTGCCGGGAGCGCCGTCGGTATTCGGGGCGCCCCCAAAATGCAGGAACGCCAAAGGGCCAAAGCGCCAAGAGAAACGGGAAACCCAAGTGGGGACAAAGCATCGGCCCTCGAAGTTGTTTCCGGGCTGCTGCAATCCGCCAAAGCTTTTCCTTGGCACTTTGGCCTTTTGGCCCTTTGGCGTTCCCGTTTTTCGCCTCCACCTTTCGCCCCTTGGCGGCCCGAATCCCGTTGAACCCCGCCCCGCAACCCGATATCGCCGGAGGCACCATGAACAACGTCCTCGAAACCATCGCCGCCGGCCGCGACCGCTTTGTCTCCGAACTGAAGGATTTCCTCCGCATCCCCTCCATCAGCGTGGAACCCGATCGCGCGGGCGACGTGAAGCGCGCCAGCGACTGGATCCTCGCCCACTTCCGCGCCATGGGCCTCGCCGCCGAGCAGTATCCCACCGAGCGACACCCCGTCGTCCTCGCCTCGTGGAACGGCGCACCCGGCAAGCCCACCGTCCTTTTCTACGGCCACTGTGACGTGCAGCCCGTCGAGCCCCTCGACGAATGGCACACCGCTCCCTTCGAGCCCACCGAGCGCGGCGGCAGCCTGTTCGCCCGCGGTTCCAGCGACGACAAGGGCCAGCTCTTCACCCACGTCAAGGCCGTCGAGTCGTGGCTCAAGGCCACCGGATCCCTCCCGGTCAACGTCAAATTCCTCATCGAGGCCGAGGAGGAGATCGGCAGCCCCAACCTGCCCAAGTGGCTCGCCGACCATCGCGACCTTGCCGCGGCCGATGTCGTCGTCATCTCCGACACCTCGCAGTTCGGCCCCGGCCTGCCCTCCGTCTGCACCGGCCTGCGCGGCATCGCCGCCTTCGAGATCCATGTGCGCACCGCCGGGTCCGACCTCCACTCCGGCAGCTTCGGCGGCGCGGTTCCCAACGCCATTGTCGCCTTGGCCAACATCGTCTCCCGCCTCCACGACGCCGGGGGCCGCGTGGCCGTTCCCGGCTTCTACGACGACGTGGCCGAGCCTTCCCCCGAGGAGAAGGACTCCTGGGCCGCGCTCCCGTTCACCGACGACGAGTTCAGGCAGGCCGCCGGTTCCATCGCCCTCGGCGGCGAACCGGGCCGCACCACGCTCGAGCGCGTATGGAGCCGCCCCACCCTCGAGGTCATCGGCATCGGCGGCGGCCACCAGGGCACCGGCCACAAGGGCATCGTTCCCGCCCGCGCATTCGCCAAGGGCAGCTGCCGCCTCGTCCCCGCGCAGAATCCCGCCCGCGTCATGGAATGCGTCCGCCGCCACATCGAGTCGCTCGCCCCGGCCGGCGTCGAGGTCGAGGTGCGCCACGGCCACGGAACCCCGCCCGTCTCCATCCCCACCGACAGCCGCTGGGTCGCCGCCTCGGTCCGCGCCCTCGAGCGCGGATTTGGCCGCCAACCCGTTTTCATCCGCGAGGGCGGTTCCATTTCGATCGTCACGCGCTTCGTCGAGGAATATGGGATGCCCTGCCTCCTCCTGGGATTCGGGCTGCCCGACGACCGCATCCACGGTCCCAACGAGAAGTTCAGCCTCGCCGATTTCGAAGCCGGCATCCGCACCAGCGCCGCCCTGCTCGAGGAACTGGCCAGGTAAGGACTGCTTCCCGGCCAGATCGGCCGGTTGTGCATGCCGGTGGCTCGGGCGCGCCCCGCCGCTGCCCGGTCACATCCAGCGCCCGAGGAGCAGGCCCGCCGCGGCGCCGCCCGCGATGAGCAGGGGCGGGCGCACCTTCCAGCGGAGCCCCGCGGCTGCCGCAGTCGCCGCGATGACCCAAGCGGGCCAGGACCGGGCGGAGTCCGCCCCCAGGCGCAGCGTGACCGCGACCATCAGCGCGATCGAAACGGCGTTCACCGAATCCAGAAAGGCCGCAACCCACGGCGACTTGCGGGCCCGGGGCAGGAACCGGTGCAGCGCCGCGACGAAGGCGAAGCCCGGCGCGAAGATCGCCAGCGTGGCCACGACGGCCCCCGGCCAGCCGAGCAAACGGTAACCGATGAAAGTCGCCGTGCTGAGGACGGGGCCGGGAGTGAATTGCCCGATGGCCACCGCATCCATCAGCTCCTGCCGCGTCAGCCAGTGGAGGCGGTCCACCAGGCCGCCTTCGAGGAACGCGATCAGCACGTAGCCGCCGCCGTAAAGCACGGCACCGATTTTCAGGAAATAGAGGGCGATTGCCGCGAGGGTGGGCGCGGCCGAAACGGCACCCGCCGCCGTTGCGCTCGTGGCGCCCGCCGCGGTCACGGCGGACAGGAATGCCCGTCCCGGGCCCGGCGGCGGGGGGACTGGAACTGTGGCGGCAACGGCGGACAGAAGCGTTCCCGCCGGGTTGGAGGGCGGATCGCGCCGGCCGCGCAGCCACGCCATGCCCGCCAGGCCGCCCACGAACAGCACGGCCACCTCGCCCGCCCCCATCAGCGTCGCCACGAGCGCCACGCAGGCCAGGGCGGCCAGCCGGCCGCTGCGGAGCGCCGTCCGGCCGAGGCGCCAGGCCGTCAGGGCGATGATGACGACGACTACCGGTTTCACGCCGGAAAGCAGATGCCCGGCCGCCGCGAACGAACTGATCTGCCCGTAAAGCCACGCAACCAAACCGGTGATGAGCGCACCGGGCAGGATGAACGCACCGCCCGCCGCGAGCATACCCGCAAGGCCCGCGCGCCGGAGGCCGATGTGGGCGGCCATCTCCGTCGAGTTCGGGCCGGGGATCAGGTTCGTGACGCCCACAAGGGAAACAAACTCGTCCCGCGAAAGCCAGCCGCGCCGCTCCACGATCTCATGTTCCATCAGGGCCAGGTGCGAGGCCGGACCTCCCACGCTGAACAGGCCGAGGGTTCCGAACACGCGCGCCAGTTCCGCCACGGCAGGCAGGCGACGCAGCCGCGCGACGGCGGCCCCGTCACTCATCCGCGGCACCCCCGCGCGCCGACAACCGCCCGAAAACGCGGCCCAGTTCCTGCACCGCGTACCCGGCCAGGATCGCGCCCAGCGTCACCGTCGGCAGCAGGAACCGCTGGTGAAGGCCCGGCGTGAAACCGAGCGACAGGAAGGGGAGCGTGTAACCGAGAAGGAATGCCAGCAGTTCGCGCCCGCGTTTCCGCAGCGCGGCCAGAACCCCGCCCGCCAGGTACAGGACATGGAACAGCGGGTGCGAAAACTCGAGGAATCCCGGCGGCCGGATGTCGTCGAACTGGACCAGCAGCCGCCGCAGGCCCAGCATCATCTTGGCGGCGAAATCCGCCGGGCCGTCGAACAGTTTCCAGTAGGTCCACCCCGCGGGAATCTGGTAAACGCGCTCGAAATCCCCGGTGACGTTCACCAGCCAGTACTTCTGCACCGTGTTGCACCAGTAGTCGTAAAACACGATGGTCTGCGGGTACAGGGGGTCGCCGAACCGGCGGGCGTAATACACCAGCAGCGGCGCGATGCAGGCGGCCGCCAGCGCCACACAGGCGGCCCCCCTGGCGACACCCGTCCCCCGCACCGTGCGCGCCGCCCACGCCGCCCGCAGGCGCGCAATCAGCGGGCGGTCGAGTCCGTATATCGCCCACCACACCACCACCGTGAAGCCCACCGTCACCCACGAAGTCACCCGCATGTAGGTTGCCAGCGCCGCCAGCAGGGCCACGGCAAACCATCTCCGGTAGTGCATCGCCAGCCAGGTGAGGAGGAGCAGCACCAGGTAGGTGTCGGTCCGGTCGCGGAACCAGATCATGTGCAGGTGCGGCGCGCTGCGCGAGACGATGTGGACCGCGACCACGGCCGCAAACGGACCCGCCGTGACCCATCCCAGCCAGAAAACCAGCGGCAGCGCCAGCCACGATGTCACGGCGCAGATCCAGTTGACCGCTTCCCACCCGCCGAGGCCCGTGGCCGCCCTCACCGCCGCGATCATCTGCGGGAAAAGCGGCTCGCGCCAGCCGTAGAACGGGTGCAGGCCGCGCTCCGCCAGGGCCACGAAGCCGATCGTGTCCGGCGAAACATGGCTCCGGTTGTTCGTGAGGAAGACGGTCATCCGGTCCGCCGCGCCATGGTAGAATGCCGGGAAGGCAAGCGCCACCGCCAGGACGAACACCGCCAGGTGGCGCGGGAATCCCGGGCGCACGCTGTTCCAGCGCGCCGCGGTCGCGGGATCCGGTCCGGTCATCAGGCTTGCCACGCGCCGACGGTGGCGGTCCCGGCGTGTTGTGGCAAACCCAAAAAGGGCCGCCCCCCGGTGGGGCCGCGCGGCCCTGAATGGCGCGGCGGGCGCGGCAGTATTTGCGCGTTACCCAATCCGTACCCCAGGAGCGCGCATGAACCGCCCGGCCACCCTCGGCGAACTCAAGGACAGCGGTTACCAGGTCGTCACCGTGAAGGAGGAGATGCGCCGCAACCTGATCCGCCTGCTTCGCAGCGGCGCCCCGGTCTTCCCGGGGATCATCGGATACGACGAAACCGTCATCCCCCAGATCCAGAACGCCATCCTGGCCCGCCACGATTTCCTGCTGCTCGGCCTGCGCGGCCAGGCCAAGACGCGCATCATCCGCGCCCTGGCCGCCCTGCTCGACGACTTCATCCCCGTGGTGAAGGGATCGCCCATCAACGACAACCCCTTCGACCCGATCAGCAAGCAGGCGCGCCTGATGCACGAGGAACTGGGCGACAACCTGCCGGTCGACTGGGTCGGGCGCGAGATGCGATACCAGGAAAAGCTCGCCACCCCCGACGTGACCATCGCCGACCTGATTGGCGACGTTGACCCGATCAAGGCCATGAGCCGCAAGCTCGATTTCTCCGACGAGGAGGTGATCCACTACGGCATCATCCCCCGCTCCAACCGCGGCATCTTCGCCATCAACGAACTGCCCGACCTGCAGCCGCGCATCCAGGTGGGCCTCCTGAACATCATGGAGGAGAAGGACATCCAGATCCGCGGCTTCCCCGTCCGCATCCCCCTCGACCTGTGCATCGTCTACACGGCAAACCCGGAGGACTACACGAACCGGGGCAACATCATCACGCCGCTCAAGGACCGCATCGACGCCCAGATCCTTACGCACTATCCCGAGAGCCTCGAGGACGCGGTGGCCATCACCTCGCAGGAGGCCTGGGTCGAGCGCGCGGGCGGCGCGGGGGTCCACGTGCCGCCGCTGTTCCGCGAGCTCATCGAGCGAGTGGCCTTCGAGGCGCGCCGCAGCGACTATGTGGACCGCGCCAGCGGCGTCAGCGCCCGCATGCCCATCTCCTTCCTCGAGACCATCGTGTCCGCCGCCGAGCGCCGCGCGCTGCTGGATGGCGAGGCCCGCGGGATCGTCCGCGTCTGCGACCTGTTCGGTTCCATCTCCGCCGTCACGGGAAAGGTGGAACTCGTGTACAAGGGCGAGCAGGAGGGCATCTCCAACGTCGCCCAGTTCCTCGTCGGGCGCGCGATCCGCGAGGCGTTCAACCGGCGCTTCGTGCCCCACTATAAGCCGGGGCGCGAGCAGAAGTTCAACTTCCCCAAGTTCCAGCCCGTGGTGAACTGGTTCGAGAACGGCAACACCCTGGACCTGGCCGACGAGATGCCGCACCGCGCGTACCTGGACGCGCTGCGGCGGGTGGAGGGGCTGGAGGCGCTCGCGAATAAGGAGATGCAGCCCGGATCCGTCGAAGACCTCGGCGCGACCATGGAATTCCTGCTCGACGGGCTCGCGCAGAACTTCCTCATCACCAAGTCCATCGCGGGAAAAGGCGCGCGCTTCAGCGACACCGTGAGCCACATGATGGGGCAGATGAACGACGACGACGAAGGGTGACGCGCTACGCTGAGGGTGTCCCCCTTATTCAAAACGCCGGTCGGATTTTGCCGCGCACGAAGTGAGAATTTTTGTCACACCTCCCCCTAGGTTTCAGCAACCGGCATCATTCTGCAGGAACGGAGGCAAGTGACCACCGTGATCGCTGAGAACAAATGCAGCCTGCTCATGGCCCTTGCGGACAACGAGTTGCCCGACGGCGAACGCCAGACCATCGAGTCGCAGCTCAGCCAGGACCCGGAACTCCGAAGCGAGTTCGAGAAATTCCAGCGTCTCAATTCCCTCCTCCTCAGGACCCCCCCGTTTCCCACCCCGAACCCCCGCCCCGAACAGTGGAACGCGTATTACCGCGGCGTGTGCCGCAAGATGGAATCGCGCGCGAGCTGGGTGTACTGGGTCGGCAGTGCCATGGCCAGCGCACTGGCGGGTTCGCTCCTCATCGGGTCGTTCCCCAACAACGCGCTCGCCGTGGGATTGGGAATCTCCTGCCTCGTGGCGGGCGGCGGGCTCCTGTGGATGAGTTACTACTGCAACTGCGGCAAGTGACCGCCTGACCGCTCAGCCGGTCGCCTGGCGCCTCTCGGTGTAGCTTCGGCGCAGGTAATCGGGTTCCAGAAGGGCGGGATCGTCGCTGTCCCCCCAGACCAGCCTTTGCATCCCCAGGGCCGCAACCTCCTCCCCGGAAGGCAGCATCCGCATGGGTGCGGCCGGGATGAACCGCGAACCCATCATCTCCGCCAGTTGCGCCCGGTAGCGCAAAGTGCCCTCTCCCGCGAACAGCGTGGGACCGTCGCACCAGTCGCCGAGGGTCGCGATCTTCCCCGCGTAATCTTCCCGCAACCGCGTGAGCACCGGCGCCGGCGGTGCCAGGTCCCCGGTGGACGGCCGGGGCCAGTCCACACGGAACAGACCGGCGAACACCTCCCCCTGGCGCGCGTCCAGCACGACGCACACCGGCAGCCCCGGCGCCGACGGCGCGGCCCGAAGGGCCTGCGCCTCCAAAGTTCCCACCCCCACCGCCGGAATCCCGTTGGCGAACGCAAACGCCTTGGCCACGCTCAGGCCGATCCGCAGGCCCGTGAACGATCCCGGCCCCCGCGACACCGCCACACCGCGCACATCGGCGGGCTGAAGCCCGGTGCGCTCCAGCAGCCACGCGATCCCCGGCAGCAGGCGCTGCGAGTACAGGGTGGCGCTCGTGAACGAAAGCGCGCCCGCCAGCCGGTCGGGCCCCAGCAACGCGACGCCGCCCGTCGTGCCGGAACACTCGATGCCCAGGACGAGGAGCGGGGCGGGGGAAGGCCGGGGGGATTCTGTGCTCATGGAGCCTCTGGTTTCCGCGAGAGGCCGAAGCCGCGCAAGAAAAACTGCGGAACCTCAGCGCCGCGGCGAACACCCCGTTCCCTCACCCGGATGCCGGGACGGCCGCCCGTGTCCCGCCCCCCAAAAGAAAAACAGGCCGCGGGGCGGCGGATGCGCCGCGCCCGCGGCCTGTCGAAAACAACCCCGGACTGCGGGGTGGTGACGCCGGTTACGCGCCGGCCTCGTCGGCCAGTTCCCCAAGCCGGAACCGGACGAACCGGGTGACGCCGACCTCGCCGCCAAACTTGGCGCCGGCCTGCTTCACGTAGTCGGTGACCTTCTGGTCGGGATTCTTGCAGAAGGGCTGCTCGAGCAGCACGACCTCGCCATAGTACTTCTGGACGCGGCCCTCCACGATCTTCTCCACGATCTTCTCCGGCTTGCCCTCGTTCAGGGCCTGCTTGCGGTAGATCTCGCGCTCGTTGTCCAGGTTGCCCGAAGGCACCTCGTCGCGGCGCACGCACACGGGCGACGTCGCGGCGATGTGCATGGCGATGTCGCGCGCGAACTCCTCAAACTCGGCGGCCGTCGCCGCGGCGGCCGGACCGCTCACCTCGACCAGCACGCCGATCTTGCCGGGCGGGTGGATGTAGTGGAACACGTAACCGTCCTGTCCCGCCACGATGCGGTCCCAGCGCGAGAGGATGATCTTCTCGCCGATCTTGGCGATGAGGCCCTGGACCGTGTCGGCCACCGTCTCGCCGCTTTCCATTTTCGAGCCCGGAACGTCGTCGAGGTTCGGCAGGCCGGCAACATGCTTGACGAACACGTCGGCCGCCGCGCGGAAGTCGTCGTTGCGGGCCACAAAGTCGCTCTCGCTGTTGAGTTCCACCACGGCGCCCGCCTTGCGGTCCGCGGCCACGAAGGCGCTCACAACGCCCTCCTTGGCGGCGCGCGACGCGCGCTTGTTGGCGATCGCCTCGCCGCGCTCGCGAAGCAGGTTCATCGCCTTTTTCATGTCGCCGTCGCTCTCGGTCAGCGCCTTCTTGCAGTCCATCATGCCCGCGCCGCTCTTCTCGCGCAGGTCCTTCACCATCTGGGCAGTGATCTCAGCCATGCCGGTTCCTTCCTCGGATCGGGGTTGTGTCCCCCGTGCACAGGCACGGCGAAACCCCGCGTTATTGGTCAGGTTTGTGCGCCAGGGCACCCCCGGCGCAGGACGAAACGAAGCAAACCAAAGTAAAACCCTACCCCGCCGGGGGGGCTTTCATTCCACAGACCCGCCCAAAGGGGGGCGGGAGGCTATTGGCGCCCGACAACAAAGTTCTCGAAATCCGTCGAGGTCCGCATGGCCTGAGATTTGCGGACCATGGTCCCGTCAGGACGAATTTCGACGAAGTTGGGAACCTTGAAAACGACATAGCGACTGCACCAGGGCTGGCCCTCCGGCTTCGAAGCATCCACCGCCGCCAGGACGTAATTTTTCGCAAAACTCCGGAACGCCTCCGACTGCATGACGCCGTCCCAGAACCGCCGGCAGGTGGGCACTTCCGGGGCATAAAAGAACGCGAGCACCGTCTTGCCCGACTGACCGGCCAGCCGAAGGGCGTCCTGCGGACGGTAAAAGGTCAGCGTCGCCGGGGCGTCGCCCGAGGCGCTCGTTGCCGCCGGCGTGGGCGTGCTCGTGGCAGGTCCGGTCTTCACCGACTCCATCCGGGTTTCCGCCGGCTGTTTCAGGGTGAAGACCTGCACCGAGTCCGTCAGGTGAACCGTCTTCTCCTCCCGCGTGATTCTCTTCTGCCCCCCCGTCACGAAAATCCAGCCCCGGCTCTTGTCCAACCCCAGCGCGTGGTACACCCGCGCGTCCATGTCGGTGTTCAGGTAACGCCACGGCTGGAGCTGTTTCTTCTCCAGCCGCCCGAACCAGATCACATTCGTGGGAAAGGCGTCCGCGTACCGCCCGCCCGCCGCGACCAGGTAGTCGTTGAAACCGCAGAAGGTGGAGGAATAGACGGGGAACGGCATATCCTGCTTTTCGTCGCGCCATTCGCTCAGGGTCCCGTCGCCCTTCACCTGCGCCGAAAGCACCTTCGGGTTCACATCCTTTCGATTGCCCGAGTGGAGGCCGCCCCACACATAAAGCCGGTCCTCCTGGATGGCCGAACCGTGGAACCACAGGCCCTTGGGCAGGGCGGCGGTTTCCTTCCAGTTTCCCGGCGTGCCGTCCGGCGCGATGGAGGCCACCAGGATGCGCGGGGAGACAAACCGTTTCGCATCCGTTCCGCTGCTGCCGCCGATCACGTAAAGGTAATTGTCCGCAGCGCTCGTGGCCAGGCAGGAAATCGGCACGCCGGGGAAAGGGTCGCTCTTGCGCCATGGCCCCAGCGATCCGTCGGGCTGAACGCTGCTCCACAGGATATCCTGGGCGTCGAGGACCGTCTTCTCCGGTGTGTTGGCCGCCGGGGCCACATTGCCGCCGATGATGTAGATACGGTCGTTGATGACCTCCACGCTCTGGCAGATGTACGAGCGCCGTTCGGGCAGCGCAGTTGCCTCCCGCTTCCAGGGTCCCAGTTGGGCCGTGGGCAGGATCTCCGCACTCAGGACGTCGTTGCTCCAACCCTGCTTCAGCGTGGCGCCGCCGAACACGTAGAGGCGGTTTCCCACCACGGCCGAGCCGTGCATCTGCCGCGCCTCCGGCAGTTTGGTGGTGTGCATGAGGGGGAATACCGGTTGCTGCTGCTGCCCGTCCGCCGGGGCCGCCATCGCGAAACCCGCCGCAACCACCGCCCAAAACCTGCCTTTTATCCGCATGATGTCACCGTTCTCCCCCAAAGTCATCTGGCAGTCCGCCCGTGAAAAACTCGGACCGCTGACCACGACCAATGATTGCCCCTGCCGGGAGATTCAACCGCAATTCGTTTGTGCCCGGACGGTGCGGCAAAAAACCGCCGTCAGGCCGGTTGGCGGACCGGGCTCAATCGTCCAGTTCGAAATCCTTCAGCCCGGCCGGGAGTGCCGCCGGCCGGCTGCATGTGCTCGACACGACAACATGACGCCCCTCCTCCGACGCGCGGTGGATCGCCTCCATCACCTCCACCACGTGAAACGCCAGTTCGCCGTTTGCCCGGTGGGGGCGGCCCGTGCGCAACGCGCGCGCCATGTCGGCCACCCCGATGCCGCGGCTTTCCCCCGCGTGGGCATGGGTGTGGGGCGCGGCCGCCCAGTGTTCCTCACCCGCCCGCGCGATCCGCACCTCCCCCCCGAATCCGTTCGGGTCCGGCACACCCAGCGTGCCCTCGGTGCCGTACACCTCGATCCGTGGCAGGTTGGCCGCCCACACGTCGAAACTGGTCAGCAGCGTGGCCACCGCCCCGCACTCGAAGTCCAGCACGGCAGAAACATGGGTGGGCACCTCCACCGCAATCCGGGTTCCCGATTTCGGCGCGCTCGTGATCGTCCGCTCGGGAAACGTGACCCGTGCAGAACCCGTCACCCGGCGCACCGGGCCGAGCAGGTTGACGAGGGCCGTCAGGTAATAGGGGCCCATGTCGAAGAGCGGGCCGCCGCCGGCCTGGTAGTAGAACTCCGGGTTGGGGTGCCAGCTCTCGTGCCCGCGGCAGGTGAAGAAAGCCGTGGCGGCAACCGGCTGCCCGATCTCCCCGCCGTCGATCAGCGCCCGGGCCGTCTGCTGGGCCGCGCCGAGGAACGTGTCGGGCGCGCACCCCACCCGCGACCCGGCGTCCGCCGCCGCATCCAGCACCCGCGACGCTTCCTCCACGCTGACCGCCAGCGGTTTCTCGCTGTAGACCGACTTGCCGGCATGAAACGCCATTTCCTGGACCGCCGCATGGGCCAGCGGCACGGTGAGGTTGACCACCAGGTCCAGGCCCGGCGTGTGAAGCAGCTCTTCCGGGGTGGCGGCGCACGCCACCGAAAACTGCTCCCCCCGCGCCCTGGCCTTTGCGGGGTCGAGGTCGGCGCACGAAACCACCTCGACGTCCGGCCACCTGGCGGCCGACTCAAAGTAGCGCTCGCTGATCGCCCCGCATCCGATGATCCCGATCCCGACGCGGTCCATGTCAGGCCTCCCCCCCGTCTTTCGCGCGCGCGCGGCGCGCATCCACAAACGACTTGACGCACAGTACCGTGAAGACGGCGCAAAGCACGGCCATCACCACGCGCAGCACCACGGCGGCCGGGCGTTCCACCTGCCCGCCCACGAGGAGCCGAAACGCCGGGGCGAACGCCCCCGCGTTGCCGGCAACACCGAGGATCCCCAGGAGCGCGGCCCCGTGCATGGCGTGCATGCGCAACGGCTCGTGCCACAGGGCCAGCGCGCCCAGCCCCGCCATGGGCAGGCCGAAAAACGCGGGGATCAGCGCCGTCGCGCTCGCGGCCCCGGTGAACACGTAGCCCCCGACACCCAGCGCGATGAGAAGCAATCCGAACACAACAGCAAGTCGTGGCATGAAAGGTGGTTCCTCCTGGGGAAATCTACCCGGCAATACGGCAAAACTTGGCACGGTTCAAGGAAGGCTGCCCGCGCGCGCCGGCCCGGCCCGTTCAGCGCGGCCGCCGCGAGTCCAGGATCCGCTTGTAGATGGCCTCGTAAGCCGCCACCACCCCCGCCCAATCCCGCTTCGGAAGAACCTCCGCGTCCACCCGGTTCACCAGGTTCCCGGCCGCTTCCGGATTCAGGATCAGCTCCCGGATTCGCGCCCCCAGCAGGTCCGGGCGGGATTCGGGGGCAAGGGCCGCGGTCTTCTTGTCCTCAAGGATTTCCCTCACGCTTTCCAGCGCGTAGGCCGCGATCGGCAGGCCGGCGGCCATGTACTCCAGGATGACCAGCGAACACCCCTCCGCATCGCTGCTGGTCAGGACGCCCAGGTTCGCGCTCCGGAGCACCGCGGGAACATCCTCGCGCGAACCCGGCACCACCAAGTCCCGATTCAGGCCGGCATCGCGCACCGCCTTGATGCAGTCGCCCCTCAATGGCCCGTCGCCCACAAGGGCAAAGGCCGGACGGGGTGCGCCGGACGCCGGCCAGTTCCTCAGGGCGTAACCGGCCGCCGAAATGAAATCGAGGGGGCGCTTGAAATCCACCAGCCGGGCCACCATGATCACCAGCGGGCGCTTCAGGTCAAAGCCCCATGCGGCGCGGGGATCCGTCGGGTTTGCCTCGCGGAAATGGCGGGTCGCGACCCCGTTGATGATCACCCGGAAGCGCTCCGCCGGTATGTCGAAAAGCTCGGCCATGGACCGGGCCGTCGGGGTGGAAACCGCAACCACCTCGGCGGCGCCCCGGATCACGCGGCGCTCCCACGCGCGGATCAGCGCCGTGGCCCGGTCCGTGTATGGACCCGACGCGTTGTGGTAGTGCAGGATATACGGGATGCGCCCCGCGAAGCGCGCGGCCGTGCCGGCCGGCAGGGTGTTGGGCGGATTGTGGATGTGAAGCAGGTCGGGGCGCAGGCGGCGGAAGAGGCCGGCAAGATGGAGGATGCGAAACGGGTTCGTCTGCGGGCGCACCTTGCAGGCGTGCAGGGTCGCGCCCCGCGCCCGGACCTCGTCGGCCCATTCCCCCTCCGAGCGCAGGCAGACAACCCCGGTCCGGTAACGCGTGTGGTCGGCGTGGTCGAGGATGGAGAGGATCACGCGGGCCACGCCGCCGATGTTCATGCCGGAAACCACGTGCACGATCAGTGGACGCGGATCGCTGGTTCGATGGGAGGATGGCATATGGGTGAATCGGGGTACTGGGGACAGCGCAACGAAACCGTGGTGCCCCCAAAATGCAAAAGCAATGACAGAGCCGGAAAATCTTTAATCCCCTCAGCCGCCGGCCCCGGACCCGCTCAAAGTTACGCCAGTTGCACGGCCAGGACCGCGATGTGACCCCCAAAGCCCAGGGAAAACTTGAGGAATCTTCCCACCCGGCGCTCCTCCCCGCCTTGCGCCACGTGCCGCAGCCGGATCGCGGGGTCCGGCGTGTCCAGGCAGAGCGTGGGGGGCACAAAACCGTCGCCCAGCGACGCCAGACACATGGCAAGTTCGGCCGAGGCGCTGCCGCCCAGCAGGTGGCCCACGTAACCCTTCAGGCTCGAAACCAGGGGGCCCGGCTCACCGAACACCCGGTTCACCACCATGCCCTCCGTCGCGTCGTTCAGGGGCGTGCCCGTCCCGTGGGCGTTCACGTAGTCCACATCCTGCGGCCGCCACCCGGCTCGCCGCAGCGCCTCGCGGATCGTGTGCTCTACGACGAGGCCGTCCGTTTCCACCGCCGTGATGTGGTATGCGTCCGAGCGATAGTCCCATCCTTCAATGGTTGCCACCACGCGCGCGCCGCGCCGGCGGGCGTCGGCTTCGCGCTCCACCACGAAAACAGCCGCCCCTTCCCCGGGGTTGAACCCCGACCGCTCCCGGTGAAACGGGCGGATCCGGTCGGGCGACAGGGCACCCATGTTCTGGAAACTCGCGATGGTGACGGCGTTGCCCGACGATTCGCTGCTGCCGGCCAGGACCGCGTCCACCGCGCCCGACCTCAGCAGGCTGATGGCGCCGATCAGCGACGTGGCGCCGCTGGCGCACGCCGTGGGAAAGTTGAGGATCGGCCCCGCAAAGCCGTGCTTGCGCGAGACGAAGCGGCCCAGCGTGTCACCCGAAAAGTTCAGGAACAGGTCCGTCATCAGGCGCCGGTTCGGGCCGCAGGGACCCTCCGAAAGGAAAATTCGGTTGGCGCGGATCATGTTCCGCAGCAGGCCCTTGCTCGAACTGACCGCCACGCCGACCCGGTGGCCCGGAAGGGGGGCGCGGTCGAGCCCGGCCATCGCCACTGCCTGGTTGGCCGCCACCACCGCGAAGAGCAGCCCCTCGTCGTTGCGGGCCAGTTCCTGCTCGTCGCCGCGGAGAAAGCCGAAAGCCGCGTCCCGCTGGTCAAAGATGGCGGCCGGAACCCGCCCGAAGTGGCAGTCCAGTTCCCCGTCGATAGTTTGCCGCGAAACTCCCGTCTGGCACGCCCGCAGGGTTGCGACAATCGTGCCCTCGTCAAATCCCAGCGGCGTCACTGCGCCATAGCCGGTAATGGCGACGCGGTCTGATTCATGCGGTTGGTTTTTCAGGCTGCTCTCCTCACGCCCCTCTGGCACCACCTTCGCCCGTGCCCTCATCCGGTGCAACCCGAAAATGCCCGTCCGACCCCGCCGGGCCGCGCCCCCCCGTCGCTTCGCCCGAATATCCCCCCGCTCCCGTGGTGCATGGTGGGGACCGCCCGAATTCCCAGTATCGCCAAGGAGCACGGACGACCGTGAGCGCCACCCCCCGACATCGCGATCGCTACAGCCGCCGCCGCCGCCTGCTGGCCCATCGGGCCTTGGCGGCTCCTCCCCGCACTCCCGTGCCGGCCATCTCCCCGGAAATCGTGGAGCAGCTCGAGGAGTCCTTCCGCCGGGCGGATGCCGAACTCGCCGCCGCGCGCGACGAGGTGGTCCTTGCGCGCGAGGACAACGCCCAGCTGCGCGAGGCCGTCGCCCGCCAGCGCGCCGAGTTCGACAATTTCCGCAGGCGCACCCTGAAGGAAAAGGAGCAGATCCGCTCCGCAGCGTCCGAGAAACTCCTCACCGAACTGCTCCCCGTGATCGACAACTTCGACCGGGCGCTGCACAGCGCCAGCCAGGCCACCGACGCGGCCGCGATCCGCGACGGCGTCGAGATGGTGGCAGTCCAACTGCTGCGGATCCTCGAATCCGAGGGCCTCGAGCGGATCGAGCCGCTGGGTGAACCCTTCGACTACGCGCAGCACGAGGCCCTGGCCGTGGAGGAACGCGACGATGTGCCCGAGAACCAGGTCGTCGAGGTGATGCTGCCCGGCTTCCGTTTCGGCGAACGCGTCATCCGCCCCGCCATGGTCAAGGTCGCCCGCCATCCCCAGCAGGAATCGGTCGGCGCCCAGGAAACCGACAAGGCCTAGCCGGCCGCCGGGTTTTCCCGGACCGGGATTTCAAGGTAGCGGCGAAGCGTCGGTGGCTTGCCGTAAATTCGGAGCGCACTCCAAACTTGTCACGAACCCGGGATCTCCTCCGCGGCCAGTTTTTTCCGCAGCAGGTCCAGCGCCGCCAGCGCCGCCCAGGTGCGGATCTGTTCCCGGTCTCCCAGCCAGACCTGGCGCACTACGCGCACCCCGTCCGCGGCGGCCAGCGCCAGGAAGACCAGTCCCACCGGCTTTTCCGGCGTGCCGCCGTCCGGCCCGGCGATGCCCGTGAGGGCCAGCGCGTAATCGGTGCCCGCGGACGCCCGCGCGCCCGCGGCCATCTCCCGCGCCACCTCCGCGCTCACGGCGCCGTGCGCGGCCAGCGTGTCCCGCCCCACACCCAGCATCCGCACCTTCGCCTCGTTGGCGTAAGTCACGGCGCCCTGCACCAGGTAGGCCGAACTGCCCGGAATATCCGTCAGCAGCTTCGCCACCAGTCCGCCCGTGCAGCTCTCCGCCGTGCAGACCGTTGCGCCCCGGGCCCGCAGCATCCCGCCCACGACCGATGCCATCGTGTCGCCGTCCGCGCCCACCACGCACTCCCGGCCCACGCGCTCGCGGGTGGTGGCGTCGAAACGGTTCACGAGGGCCTCCGCCTCCCCGCGGGTGGCGGCCCGCGCCGTGATCCGGAAATCCACCCCGTAGCCCTTCGCCAGGATCGTGTAGGTCACGTCGGGGTGCGAGCGGAACAGGTCGCGCGTCTGCTCGTTCAGGTCGCTCTCCGGCACGCCGAACGTGTGCACCGTGCGCGTCAGGACGAACGCCTCCCCGGCCGCCCGCCCGCGCAGGATCGGCAGGGCGCAGGCCTCCAGCATGGGGGCCATCTCGCGCGGCGGCCCGGGGAGCGCGATCAGGCCCGCCGCGGGCACACCCGGCTCCGAAACGCCACGCTCCGCCGCCGGCGGAAGGAAGTAACCCGGCGCCGTTCCCCACTCGTTCTGGAACACCGTGCATCCCGCCGGCACCATCGCCTGCACGATATTGCGCTCGTTCATCGTGCGCCCGCGCGCGGCGAACCGCGCCCGCATCTTCTCCACCGCCGTCGGGTCGAGCACCAGCGGGGCGCCAAACACGCGCGCAAACACATCGCGGTTCACGTCGTCCTCAGTCGGCCCCAGCCCGCCGCTGACCACCACCAGGTCCGACTGCGACGCCGCAAAGCGCAGCGTGGCCTCGAACTGCGCCGGGTCGTCCGGCGCGGCGGCCACGGCCGTCACCCCGATGCCCAGCGCGCTCAGGTGCTCGGCCAGCAGGCGGGCGTTCGTGTCGGCGTACAGCCCCTGCAAAATCTCGGATCCCGTGGAAACAATCGCGGCGCGGCGGAAGGGAGTCTGCGTGGTCATGGCACCCAGTCGAGCGCCGCCCGGCCCGCCCGTCAAGCCCCGGGGCGCTGCCGCGGAACGCCTGTCCCTGCCGGAAATCGGGCTTTGAAAAATGCGGGGAACGCCAAAACGCCAAAAGGCCAAAGTGCCAAGATGAAAAACCCCACGAAATCCTGGAAGCCAAGGAACCACGGCGCAAACACCCAAAGTCGCAGTTTCGGTTTATCGGAGAAAGGCGGCACGGGTAACCTGGTTTTTCTTGGCCCTTTGGCCTTTTGGCTCTTTGGCGCTAAAAATAAGGACGTCAGGTTGCCGACGGCCCCGGAGCCGGACGCGCTACTGCGGCGTCAGCAGGTTCAGCGGCGCCGGCTCCACCACCGGGTTCTCCGACGATCCGCGCACCCGGAACGCCAGGATCTGCCCCGCGAGCGTGTCGAAAATCTTCGCGGCCTCGTCAATGATCGGCAGTTCGCCCAGCAGGCTCGACTCCAGGAACTTCAGCCGCACGAGCAGGTCCAGTTGGTTGCCGAAAAAGTAACGCCCGCGGATCCCCAGCAGCATCCCCTGCGTGGCGAGCGGAAGGTTGTCCACCGAAACCGCCCCGCCGCCGATGCTGAACCGCGCGGGACGGGTGGTGGCAAACAGCGAGTTGCCGAAGCGGCCGCCGCCGTTCTGCATGATGACGGGCAGTTGGAAAAGCCTCAGCAGGGCCGGCGAGCGGGCAAGCTGCACGTCGCTAACGCTGGCCGTGCCGTCGCCCCGGTAGCTGTCTCGCCGCGTGCCGATGCCGCTGACGCGCGCGTCGGCCGTGATCACGCCGTCCACGCGCGGCGCCTCGCCGAACAGGCAGGTGGCCAGCTGCTGGATCCGCATCCCGTTCACCGTGGTCTCCGCGCGCCACGCGGGCGAGCGCTCCGGGCCGAGCCACTGCGCGCTCTCGATCGTTCCCTGGCCGCGGAGCGTGCCGCCGAAACCCTGCACGTCCACGCGCCGGAACTCCGTGCGCTTGGGCTGGGTCTGCCCCTGCACCGAGCGGAAACCGATGTCCAGGGCCACCTTGTTCGCCGTCTGCCCGCGGAATGTGCCGCCCCCGTTCGTGAGGATCCGGGCGTCCATGTCGAACACCTTCCCCGTCCCCGTCTCCACGGGCGGGGGCAGGTTGGCCGGGGGCTTCTCGCTTCCCCAGCCGAAGACCCAGGTGTCGAACCGGGCGCGGGCGGCGGTCGTCAGGGTGAACGACAGCTTGGGCCAGTTGCCCGGACGGATCTCGAAATCGCCGTGAAGGCGGCAGTCCGGCGTGTCGGCCGCCGACCCCGTCAGCGGCGCCCGCTCGGGCACCGTCACCCGGGTGCCCGCCAGGACCAGGCTGCCCCGAAGGTCGCGCACCTCGGCGCGCGGCAGGCGCGTGCGCCCCTCCGTGCGCCCGGGGGGCATCGCGCGGTGGCGGAAAGTCACCCCCTGCGCGTCCGTTCCCAGCGTCACCTCGCCGTCCATCAGGAAGCGCCTTTCGGCCACCGCGCGGTTCACCCGTTCCGCCGCGCCCGTCAGCAGCTGGGCCAGCGCACCCCCGGAATCGGGGTTGGCCGCCGCCGGCGCCGGGGCGGCGTCGTCGCGCAACGAGAAGCGCACCTCGCCGCGGGCCGGGCCCGAAACCTCGATCCACCGGCTCGTGCGCGGGAAGACCTGCCCGATGCTCTCCATCCGGATGGAGCCTCCCAGCCCCAGCATGATCGCCTCCCGCGAAAGCAGCCCCGACGCGCGCAGCCGCTCGGGTCCGACGTCCGCCGTGCACCGGTCCAGCCTCAGCTGCTGGCCGTCCCAGTGCAGGGATCCCTGCAGGCCCCGCACCCCGGCGTTCATGAAGTCCAGCCCCGGGTTGAACGACATGTCCGACACCTCGATGTCCCCGGTCAGTTCCGGCCTGTCCAGGTGGGCGAGGGCCGCGTTCACCTTCAGGCTCACGCCGGCCCTGCCGCGCGGGTTGAACCGCCGGGCCTCGTCGCGGTGGCGGGGCGGCACGTACGACGCGATCTCCGACAGGTCCAGGGCCAGCCCCAGGGTGCCCGTCACCCACGGATCCTCCCAGAACGAGCGGACCCCGCCGATCGCGCCCTTGAATGTGAAGTTGCTCCGGTTGCTCCGCCCGCGCGCCGAGTCCACCAGCACGCGGTTGTTGCGCACCCGCAGCGTGCCGTTCAGGTCCTCCACGGGGTTCGGCAGCAGGGGATGGGTCAGCGTCACGCGCCGCACCTGCACGTCGCCGTGAATTTCGGGGACACCCGATGTGCCGCCGGCGCCCAGGTGCTGCACCCAGGTGCCCGAAGTGGCCACCTCTCCCGTCGGGCGGACGGGAGCCGACGGAAGCTGGGTCCGGTCCGGCGCCGCCACCCGGACGATGGACAGGATGTCCTCGGGCGCGGCCACGGCCTCCCATTGCAGGTTCAGGTCGCCCTCGCGCGTGCGCAGGTAATCCCCGCGCACCTCGCCCGACAGCGAAACGCGCGTCCGGTTCGAGCGCCCTTCCAGGTTGTGCAGCACGACCCGCCCCGGCTCAAAATTCAGTTCACCCTTCAGCCCCTCCAGCGGGTGCGGCAGGCCGCGGGGGGTCACCGTCACGTTGCTGGCCACCAGCTTGCCGATCACCGACTCCACGCCGTGGCGGTCGCCCGTCACGGCCGCGTCGAGCAGGAAGCTGTCATCGGCCGCGTCCACCTTCCACCCGGCCGGAAGGAGCCGCGCGAGCAGCGTGCGGTACGGGGCGCCAAGCTTGCGCGCCACCATCTTCAGGTCGAAGGCATTCGGCGGTTCGATGCCCACGGCTCCGCGGGTTTCCGCGTCCAGGAGTGCGGCGCGCACCGACGCCTCCGCGATGCGGAACACCCCCGCCTCGCGGTCAAACGCCACCTTGGCATCCGCCTTCAGCGACGCGTCCGACAGCATCAGCCCGCTCTCGGGAACGCGCAGCGACCAGGCGTCCGCCTCCACCGTGGCACGCCCCTGGGGTTTCTTCGCGCCCAGCGACACCTCCCCCAGCACCCGCAGGCGCGTGACCGTGGCCGCCGACCGGGGATAGCCCGAAAGGAAACCCGCAAGGTGGGCCTCGGGCATCTCCAGGCTCCACTTCAGCCAGTGGTCCGGCCGGATGGCCACCCGTCCCTCAATCCCCGATTCCGTCCCTCCCGCCTCCGCCACGCCGCGAAGCGCCGTCTCCACCGAGTTGTCCTTTCCGGGCTCCACCGTCAGGTCCAGTTCGCGCAGCCTCATTCCGGGCCGCGCTTTGCCCGGTCCCCCCAGCCACTCGGCCAGCGTCCGCGTGCTCCCCGCCTCGCTCACGCTCACGCGCGCCTCCGTGATGCGCAGCGAGCGGAAGGGCAGCGCCCGTTGCTCGCCCTCGGGGCGCGGCTGGATGTTCGCCAGCGCACGGGCCAACAGCTCCGACTTCGGCCCAGGTTTCACGCCCTGGCGGCTGTATTCCAGGTCCAGCTCCGACGGTTCCACCAGCAGGATCGAGTCCAGGTAGGTGGAGCGGCCAAACAGCAGCGACAGCGGGTACACGCGAGCCTCGGCCCGCCGGATCGTCAGCGCCGGCGGCGCCGTCGTGGCCGCGTCGCGCGGCCTCACCTCGATGTCCGCCACCGCGTAGCGCCGCTGCGCCGCATACAGTTGCGCCGAGCCGAAGGTCACCTGCATGCCGCTCGCCCGCTCGATCAGCGATGCGATCCGCCGGTCCAGCGCCCCCGACGAGATCGGCGCGTAATACAGGAAAGTCCCCACCCCGATCAGAACCAGCGCCGTCACCCACAGCGAATGGCGCAGCACCCGGCGCACCCAACGGCCCCAGGCCCGCGGACGGTGCCCGTGCGGACGAGCGCCCCGGGAGGCGGGCGGTTTGGCCGGCGATGCCGGCTTGTCCGGACGGGATGGCTTTCCCGGATGGGCGGGGTCAGTCATGTCACTCCCACCTATTGGCCTCCGCACGGGGAAAGGCAAACAGGGAAATGCGCAGGCCGCCGTGCCCCGCCCCCGCCACAAACCGGCAACCGGTCTGGCCGGGTAACCCGCATCACGATCCGGCCAAGCGAACTTGGAGTGCTGAGGTCCGCCGCGGCGGAATTCAGCCTTCTCCGCGGGAAGCCGTGCTTCCCGCCACTTGGGTACCATCCCGCACACCAACACCGTCCGGCCGTCCCTTTCCCCGCGCCGGCCTTGCCGCCCGTGGCCGAAGCACGGCCTCGGCTGGCAAGGCTGGGGCATGGCCCCGGCACCCCAGGTTCGCCCGTTCTCCCGGGTCCGGCCTTCCCCCCTTCCACGACGATCCCGCCCATCCCGCGCGTTTCGACCATCCCGCCCTTTTCACCCGCCATCTCACCGCCACCTGCCTTGTTTTGTTGCCCGCGTCATCCATCCGTGCTGTCCTACCCCCATCATGGGCCTTCGCATCACCGACCTCGCCTACACCCGCCAGCGCGGCCGCGGACTGGCCACCGTCACATTCGACGACGGCACCACCCTCTCCTTGGACGCCGAACTCGCCGTCCGGTTCCAGCTCAAGCGCGGATTGGCCATGACCGACGCCGAACTCGACGCCCTGCGCGCCGCCCAGGCCCGTCTCGAGGCCCGCCAGCGGCTCATCCGTTACCTCGCCCTTCGCCGCAAGACCCGCCGCGAATGCGTCCAGTACCTCGAACGCCTCCGCTTCCCCCCCGACGCCATCGACGAGGCCGTCGCCGCCGCCGACACCCTGGGAATGATCGACGACACCCGCTACGCCGAGGCCTTCGCCCGCACCCGCGGAAAGGGCGCCCGTCTCGGCCCCCGCGCCATCCGCCACGAACTCATGGCGCGCGGCGTCGATGCCGAAACCGCCTACGCCGCCATCGCCCCCGCCCAGGACCCCGACGCCCAGCGCGCCAACGCTCGCCGCGCCGCCGAACGCAAGGCCGACTCCCTCCGCAAATCCGCCGATCCCGCCGCCCGCACCAAGCTCATGCAGTTCCTCATGCGCAAAGGCTACGACACCGACGTCGCCCGCGAAGTCTCCCGCGAACTGCTCGGCCAAAGGGCCGCCTCAGACCACGACGAATAGTCCTCCTGTCATCCACACCCCAAACCGATCCGGAGGCCGAAATCCCGGCAGCTAACCCGTCCTTGCGATACCGGCGCAATCCAAGTTCGTCCTGGCCGACTCATTAACCAAACCCGGTTCTTGTCCGGCTTCTTCGAGGGCCAAACAAACGCGCATTTCAACGTGTTTGTCCCCCGTTTTCCCCCCGCTCATCACCCCTGATCACGGACCCGCGTGGTCCTCATTCACATTTCACCCGTTGGGTTCGTGTTTTTCCTTGAGCCGTTCCCCGGGCGGTCCAGAAGTTGATCCACGTGAGGATTGAAACGTTCGGGATTGTCCGTCGGTCTTTGTTCTTTTTCGGCCATCTGCCACACCCGCATCCTCCATCCGTGCCGCACCGGCGCGCCGTAAGGCGCGCACCCGGGGGCGCGCAACATCGAATGAAGGAGCACCTTCATGGCTGACAGGCGTAAACTCACGATTGACGGCAACGAGGCCGCGGCCTCCGTCGCTTATCGTGTGAGCGAGGTAATCGCCATCTACCCCATCACCCCCTCGTCCAACATGGGCGAGTGGAGCGACGAGTGGGCGGCAAAGGGAATGAAGAACGTCTGGGGCGTCGTGCCCCAGGTGCAGGAAATGCAGAGCGAGGGCGGCGCCGCCGGCGCCGTGCACGGCGCCCTGCAGGCCGGCGCGATGAGCACCACTTTCACCGCCAGCCAGGGCCTGCTGCTGATGATCCCCAACATGTACAAGATCGCCGGCGAACTCACCAGCTACTGCATGCACGTGTCGGCCCGCACCGTGGCCACCCACGCGCTCAGCATCTTCGGTGACCACAGCGACGTGATGGCCTGCCGCCAGACCGGTTTCGCCATGCTCTGCTCGGGCAGCGTGCAGGAAGCCCACGACATGGCCCTCATCGGCCACTCGGCCACCCTCAAGAGCCGCGTGCCCTTCCTCCACTTCTTCGACGGCTTCCGCACGTCGCACGAAGTGAACAAGATGGAGGAGCTGACCAACGACGACCTCAAGGCCCTCGTGCCCGACAGCCTCGTCGAGGCCCACCGCTCCCGCGCCCTCACGCCCGACCGCCCGGTCCTGCGCGGCACCGCCCAGAACCCCGACGCCTTCTTCCAGGCGCGCGAGGCCTGCAACCGCTTCTACACCGACACCCCCCAGGCCGTGATCGAGACCTTCGAGCAGTTCGCCAAGCTCACCGGCCGCGCCTACAAACTGTTCGACTACGTCGGCGCCCCCGACGCCGAGCGCGTCATCATCCTCATGGGGTCGGGCGCCGAAGTGACGCACGAGACCGTCGACCACTTCACCGCCAAGGGCGAGAAGATCGGCGTCGTCAAGGTGCGCCTGTTCCGCCCGTTCTCCACCGAGCACCTGCTGGCCGCCCTGCCCCCCACGGTGAAGAAGATCGCCGTGCTCGACCGCACCAAGGAGCCGGGCGCCGTCGGCGAGCCGCTCTACATGGACGTGGTCACCGCCCTGCGCGAGGCCGACGACGAGGGCAAGCTGCCCTTCGCCATGCCCAAGGTCGTCGGCGGCCGCTACGGCCTCAGCAGCAAGGAGTTCACGCCCGCGATGGTCAAGAGCGTGTACGACGAGCTGGCCAAGGACAAGCCCCGCAACCACTTCACCGTCGGCATCCTCGACGACGTCACCCACCTCAACCTGCCCTGGGACAACGACCTGGACATCGAGCCCGACGACGTCCGCCGCGCCGTGTTCTTCGGCCTCGGCTCGGACGGCACCGTCGGCGCCAACAAGAACTCCATCAAGATCATCGGCGAGGACACGCCCAACGAGGGCCAGGGCTACTTCGTGTACGACTCGAAGAAGTCCGGCGCCATCACCATCAGCCACCTGCGCTTCGGCCCCCGCACCATCCGCAGCGCCTACCTGGTCAAGAAGGCCCAGTTCGTGGCCTGCCACCAGTTCACCTTCCTCGAGAAGTACGACGTGCTCGAGTACGCCGCCCCCGGCGCCGTCTTCCTGCTCAACTCGCCCTTCGACGCCGACCAGGTGTGGGACCAGCTGCCGGTCGAGGTGCAGGAGTCCATCCTCGCCAAGAACCTCAAGTTCTACGTCATCGACGCCTACAAGGTCGCCGAGAAGACGGGCATGGGCCGGCGCATCAACACCGTCATGCAGACCTGCTTCTTCGCCATCTCCGGCGTGCTGCCCCGCGACGAGGCCATCGCCCAGATCAAGAAGAGCATCGAGAAGACCTACGGCCGCAAGGGCCCCGAGATCGTGAAGAAGAACTTCGAGGCGGTGGACCAGACACTGGCCAACCTCTTCGAGGCGAAGGTGCCCGCCGCCGTCACGGCCACGCTGAAGCGGCCCCCGGTCGTGTCGTCCGAGGCGCCCGACTTCGTGCAGCGCGTCACGGCCCTCATGCTCGCCAACAAGGGCGACCTGCTGCCCGTCAGCGCGTTCCCCGTGGACGGCACATGGCCCACCGACACCAGCCGCTGGGAGAAGCGCGCCATTGCCCTGGAAATCCCCGAGTGGGATTCCAAGATCTGCATCCAGTGCAACAAGTGCGCCCTGATCTGCCCCCACGCCGCCATCCGCCCCAAGTACTACGCCCCCGAAGCCCTGGCAGGCGCCCCGGAGACCTTCAAGAGCACCGACTTCAAGAGCCCGGACGTGAAGGGCATGAAGTTCACGCTCCAGGTCGCCCCCGAGGACTGCACCGGCTGCACCCTGTGCGTGATGGTATGCCCCGTGAAGGACAAGGCCAACCCCCGCCACAAGGCCATCGACATGGCCCCCCTGCCCCCGCTCCGCGAGAAGGAACGCGAGAACTACGAGTTCTTCCTCGCCCTGCCGGACCCCGACCGCACCACCCTCAAGCCCGCCGAGGTCAAGAGCTCGCAGTTCTTCCAGCCGCTCTTCGAATACTCGGGAGCCTGCGCCGGATGCGGCGAGACACCCTACATCAAGCTGGTCACCCAGCTGTTCGGCGACCGCGTGCTGGCCGCCAACGCCACCGGCTGCAGCAGCATCTACAGCGGCAACCTGCCCACCACCCCCTACGCGCAGAACAGTGACGGACGCGGACCCGCGTGGAGCAACTCGCTCTTCGAGGACAACGCCGAGTTCGGCCTGGGCTTCCGTCTGGCCGTGGACAAGCAGGCCGACCTGGCCCGCATGCTGGTCAAGGCCCACTCCTCGCAGCTGGGCGACACCCTCGTGGACGAGATCCTCAACGCCGACATGACCACCGAGGCCGGCATCGCCGCGCAGCGCGCCCGCGTGGCCGAGGTGCGCTCCAAGCTCGCGGGCACCACCACCGCCGAGGCGCGCCGCCTCTGCGTCGTGGCCGACTACCTCGTGCGCAAGAGCGTGTGGATCATCGGCGGCGACGGCTGGGCCTACGACATCGGCTACGGCGGCCTCGACCACGTCCTCGCCACCGGCCGCGACGTGAACCTGCTGGTCCTCGACACCGAGGTTTACTCCAACACCGGCGGACAGGCCAGCAAGAGCACCCCCATCGGCGCCGCGGCGAAGTTCGCCGTCGCCGGCAAGGAGATGGAGAAGAAGGACATCGGCCTCATGGCCATGAGCTACGGCCACGTCTACGTCGCCCGCATCGCGTTCGGCGCCAAGGACAGCCAGACCGTCATGGCCATCAGGGAAGCCGAGAGCTATCCCGGACCCTCCCTGATCCTCGCCTACAGCCACTGCATCGCCCACGGTTACGACCTGGCCCAGGGCCTCGACCAGCAGAAGCTGGCCGTGGACACCGGCTACTGGCCGCTCTACCGCTTCGACCCGCGCCGCGCCGCCAAGGGCGAAAACCCCTTCCGCCTCGACTCGCCGCCCGCGAAGGCCGCCCTCAACAACTTCGTCCGCAACGAGACGCGGTTCCGCATGGTCGAGCAGCAGAACGCCGACCACTACAAGGCCCTCATGGAAAAGGCCGAGAAGCAGCTGAAGGACCGCTACGCCCTCTACCAGCAACTCGCGTCCGGCGCCAACCCGGCCGGCAACTAAGGAGCACGAACCGATGGACCTCAAAACGACCTACATGGGCCTCGAACTGGCCCACCCCCTGATCCCCGGCGCCTCGCCCATGGTGGATGACCTCGACATGGTCAAGCGCCTCGAGGATGCCGGAGCGCCCGCCATCGTGATGCACTCGCTGTTCGAGGAGCAGATCGAGATGGAGCGCGAGAACACCCTGATGGCGATGGAGGTGACCGCCGAAAGCTACGCCGAGGCGGTCAGCTACTTCCCCACGCCGGCCGAGTTCCGCATGGGACCCGACCAGTACCTCGAGCAGGTGCGCCGCATCAAGGAGACCGTCAAGGTCCCCGTCATCGCGTCGCTCAACGGCGTCTCCGACACCGGCTGGATCGAGTACGCCAAGCTCATCCAGCAGGCCGGCGCCGACGGCCTCGAGCTCAACGTCTACTACCTGTGCACCGACCCGGCCGAGACCGGCGAGAAGGTGGAGCAGCGCGTCATCGACATCGTGCGCTCGGTCAAGAAGACCGTCACGATCCCCGTCGCCGTCAAGCTCAGCGTGTTCTACTCGTCGATCCCCAACCTCGCCGCCCAGCTGGACAAGCAGGGCGCCGACGCCCTCGTGCTGTTCAACCGCTTCTACCAGCCGGACCTGGACATCGAGAGCCTCGAGGTTCTGTCCAGCCTGCAGCTCAGCGACTCGAGCGAGCTCCTGCCGCGCCTGCGCTGGGCGGCCATCCTGGCCGGCCGCGTCAAGGCCGGCATCGCCGTCAGCGGCGGCGTGCACACACCCACCGACGCCGTCAAGGCCGTCATGTGCGGCGCCAGCGCCGTGCAGGTGGTCTCCGCCCTTCTGCGCAACGGCCCCGAGTACATCGGCCGCCTGCGCGAGGGCATGAAGGCATGGATGGAGGAGCACGAGTACGAGAGCGTCCGCCAGATGCAGGGCAGCATGAGCCTCTTCCGCAGCCCCAACCCGGCCGCCTTCGAGCGCGCAAACTACCAGCGCATCCTCCAGAGCTGGCGCCCCTAAAGGCCCCGGCGGTCAATCAACCCGAATCACCCCGAGGGCGGGCCGGTACCATCCGGCCCGCCCTCTTTATATTTACAGAACGTCCAAAAAACCGGGAACGCCAAAGAGCCAAAGAGCCAAAGGGCCAATAAGGTTCGGCGGAGAAACAATCCTTCCGGCCGCCATAAAGTGGGTTCATGCTTCTGGTTTTCTTGGCTCTTTGGCCTTTTGGCTCTTTGGCGATGAAAGTCTTTCACCACCCAATCCCGCACCCCGATCCCCGAATCCGAATTGACCTGACCCCGCCGCCCTGCAACTTGAGTTCCAGCCATGCGCTTCCTCGCGCCACTGGGATTCCTTTTCGCCGCCGCGCTGCCGGTGATCGTGTTCTTCTACCTGCTCAAGCTGCGCCGCGTGCGGCGCGAAGTGTCCAGCACCCTGCTGTGGCGCCGGGCCGCCGAGGATGTGCAGGCCAACGCCCCGTTTCAGAAACTGCGCCGCAACCTCCTCCTGCTTCTCCAGCTGCTCATAGCCGCGCTCCTGGTGTTCGGCCTGGCCCGCCCCTACTTCAATCTGCAGGCCGGGTCCGCCAGGCACACCGTCATCCTGCTCGACCACTCCGCCAGCATGGGGGCCACGGACGGCGGGGGCGGCAGGTCGCGCCTCGACGCCGCGCGCGAGGCCGCCCTGCGCTTCGTGCGCGACATGGGCCCCGGCGACCAGGCCATGCTCGTGCCCTTCGCCGACAAGGCCTCCGTCGCATGCCAGTTCACCGCCGACAAGGGGCGCCTGGAACAGGCTATCCGCGCCGTGTCCGCCACCGACCTGCCCACTTTTCCCGCCGACGCCTTCAGCCTGGCCCAGTCCCTCGCCCGCCCGGTCAACGCGCAGCTGCTCGTCATCTCCGACGGCTGCTTCGACGCGAAATCCATCCAGGTTGCCCGGGGCGTCAGGTGCTCCTACATCTCCGTGGGCACCGGGAGGCGCAATGCCGGCATCGTGGCCCTCGACCTGCGCCGCCCGCCCGAGAACAACCGCCAGTTCGAGGTGTTCGCCACCGTGCGCAACTTCGCCGCCGCACCCATGGAGGGGCGCCTCGAAGTGCTCGGCGACGGCAGGGTGGTGGATGTCCGCCCCGTGCGCATCGCTCCCGGCGCCGAGGCCTCCCAGGTCTTCTCCAGCGCGCAATTGGCCGAGGGGCGCGTCGAGCTCCGCCTCACGCCGCCCGACGACTTTGCCGCCGACAACACGGCCTATGCCGTCATCGCCCCGCCGCGCCAGCGGCGGATGGCGCTCGTGGGGACCGGCAACTATTTCCTCGACCGCGTCCTGCGCCAGGACCGCGCCCACTCCTTCGAGATCGTCCGCGTCCCGCCGTCGCAGTACGCGCCCTCGCTCCGGGCGGATGTGTTCATCTTCGACGGTTTCGCCCCGCCCGCCCCGCTGCCCGCCGGCAGCTACTTGTTCATCAACGCCGTGCCGCCCGTGGACGGATTCACCGAAACCGGCCGCGAGGAGGCGCCGCCGATCTTCGACTGGGACGCCCAGCACCCCGTCATGCGCTATGTGGAACTCGGCGATGTCCAGATCCGGACCGCCCGCAGGATCGCCCTGCCCGGCGCCAGCCAGGTGCTCGCCGAAAGCCGCGAAACGCCCCTCATCGCCGTGTACGCCGCGGGAAACCGAAGCATCGTCCTGTGGGCGTTCGACCTGTTCGACTCCTCGCTCCCCCTGCGCGTGGCCTTCCCCATCCTGGTCTCCAACTCGCTCGACTGGCTCATGCGCGGCGCGGCCGCCACCGAGAGTTCCACCCTGCCCACCGGACAGGTGATCCAGGTGGACCCGCCCGCCGATTTCCGCAAGGGCCGCATGACCGACCCCGGCGGCCAGGCCTGGGTGCTGAACACCGGCGCCGCGGGGCGAATCCTGTTCGACCGCACGGGGCGCGCCGGGTTCTACCGCGCCGAATTCGAGGGCGCCGCCGCCACCGCCCGCGAGTTCGGCGTCAGCCTGGTGAACGCCGCCGAGTCCGACATCGCGCCGCGGGCGGCGCTGAACCTCCCCGGCGGCGAGGTGAAATCGGCCGCGGCCGGCGCCCGCGCAAACCGCGAGGTGTGGCGCTGGTTCGTCCTCGCCGCCCTGGCCATCGTCCTCATCGAGTGGCTCGTCTACCACCGCCGCGTGTGGGTGTGACCACCCGGACCGCCTAGAACAACAACCCGATCTGGAGCACCATCTTCCGCCACATCTCCCCCGGGTCGGACGTGCCCAGCCACGCGAACAGCGCCCCGTAAATCACCGCGCAGAGCACGGCCACCAGGACCACGTACTTCAAAATGCCGAACATCGTCCACCCCGACTGGAGCCCGGAAATGTTCGACACCCGCCCCTGGAACTCGCGGAACTTGCCGATGCAGTCGTCGCTGCAGAACACGCCCTCGCCCACCTGGATGCGGCACTCCTGGCAGATCGGCATGTGGCACCGCTTGCACTTGATGTTGGCGATGCGCGTCGGATGGTTGATGCACTTGTTCACGGGGGGGAGGGTAGCGGGCGACCGGATGCCGCGTCAAGTGCGGGGGCACGCGCCCCCCGTCAGCGGATCGCGTCGAGGATCGCCGCAAGGTCCCCCGCCTGCTCGCGCCGGTGGAACCTGGCGATCAGGCACGCGTCGGGGTGGTGACGGAGCTGGCCGTGGAACAGCTCGAACAGCCGCTCCTTGATCGCGAACACCTGGTCCGGCGCCACCACCACCCCCGCGCCCGTGCGCCGCACCAGGTCCGCCAGCGCGCCCCGGGGTGTCACCGCCAGGATTGGCTTCCCGGCCGCCAGGTACTCGAAAATCTTCTGCGTCAGCATGATCTCGCTGTTGGGCGCGTCGCCCTCCAGCACCAGCAGCGCGTCCGCGCTCATCTGCAGCCGCAGCGCCTCGCGGTGCGTTCCCATCCCCAGGTTCCTCACCACCCCGCCCAGGTTGTGGCGGTCGATGGCTTTCAGGTGTTCCGGCTGGAAGCGCGTGCGGAACACCACCTGCAGGTTGTCGGCCATGCCCGGGTGGTCGTCCAGCAGCGCCCGCAGCGCCGTGAAGAACACCTCCGGCGAACGCTGCATGAACAGCGTGCCCGTGTAGCCGATCGTGAACCGGTCGTAACGCTCCGGCTCGATACCGGCGAAGTCGTCGGGGTCGAACCCGTTCGGGATCACGTGAACGCGGTCGCCCCCGCCCGCGCGCCGCAGGTGGTCGGCGATGGGCTCGCTCACCGTCACGATCGCGTCCGCCTCGCGCAGCACCGACCGCTCCAGCCGCCCGTCCAGCGCGCGGTGGAGCGCCGTCGGGTAGCGGGCGAAGTACGGATTCTGGGTCCAGCCGTCGCGGAAGTCCGCAACCCAACGGATCCGGAATCGGCGCTTCAGGTGGCGGCCCACCAGGTGGGCCGAGTTCGGGAACGACGAGGTCAGCACGTAACGCACGGGCTGGGACCGGAGAATGCGCCACCCCGCCGCGCACGCAAATGGGACCCACCCGATCCGGTCGTCCGGCACCGGAAGCCACCGCCAAAGCCCGCGTCCCGCCTGCGCCAGCCAGCGCCCCGCGGCCGAGGGGGCGCGGCCCGGGGCGGCCGGCCGCCCCGCTTCAGGCCCCGCCGGGACCACCGCATCCTGCTCCGCCAGCGAGCGCAGGCGATAGGCTGCCGACCGCAGGCTGCCCGCGGCCGACCGGACCACGCGCCGCGCCTGGTACGGGTCCAGGCTGGGTGTCCGGTGCACCGGGTAACCCTGCGCCTCCACGGCCGCCAGCGCCTCGTGGTCCGGCGGCAGTCCCTCGTCCGGCTGCGCCGCCAGCACCATCGGGTCGTATCCGAATTCGGGCAGAAAGCGCGCGAACTTCACCACGCGCCGCACCCCCGCCAGCCCGGGCGGAAAGTCATACGTGACGAGCAGAATGCGTTCGCGTGCCATGATCGCCGCCGGTATGGTTTCCGCGGCAGCCATTGTCAGTCGAAAAAACAGCCGGTTGACGCCACCCCCCAACGTGGCATGGGCGTCCCGCCCATGAACCCGGACCAGTCGCGCCCTGAACTGAACGCCTGCGTGCCCCAAACCACATCAGGCAGGGTGGCTGCCCCCCCATAGCAAAACACTTCACGCAGGCAAACAGAGATCACCCATGCCAGATACGGGCACATGGGCGGGACGCCCATGCCACGCAAAACCGTCCATGCCGCGCACGCCGCTACCCTCGCTTCACCGCCCCCCTTTGCCCTTCTTCCTCGGCGCCGGTTTGGGCGCCGACGCGCCGGGCAGTTCCTCGGCCACCACGATCTCGCGCCCCTTCTCGCTGGAGAGGTACAGGCCGTCCAGGATCCGCTGCACGTTCAGGCTTTCCTCGGGTTTCACCAGCACCTCCGCCTCGCCGCGCAGGCAGGCGACCCAGTGCTTGATCTCCTCCACGTGGGGCTGCACCTCCGGGAACCCCTGCGGGATGATGTCCACCAGGGCCTCGTCGCGGCTCGTGAACATCTTCACCGGCGTGGGGCTGCCGAAGGGCAGGATCGTTGCGCCGCCCTTCTCGCCCAGGATCATCTGCGGGAACGTCTCCACGTCGGGCAGGTGCCCGGCCCAGCTGGCCTCCAGCAGCAGCGACGCGCCGCCCTCGAAGCGCACCATGCCGCAGGCGTAATCCTCCACGTCGTAATCCTCGCGCTTGTAGTTGCCCCACGCGTTGTAGAAGTCGGGCCGGTTGCCGAACTTCGTGTACACCGAGCCGCTGACGCGCAGGGGCGTCGGGCTGCCCATCAGCCAGATGATCAGGTCCAGCGCGTGCACCCCGATGTCGATCAGCGGCCCGCCGCCGCTCTTGGCGCGGATGTGGAACGCGCCCCAGCCCGGGATGCCGCGCCGGCGCAGCGCGTGGCTGCGGCCGAAGTAGATCGTCCCCAGGTCGCCGGCCTCGATGGCCCGTTTCAGGTAGCGCGCGAACGGGTGGAACCGCATGTGGTGGCCGATCGTCAGCATGCGCCCGGTCCGTCCGGCCGCCGCCGCCATCTCCGCCGCCTCGGCGCAGTTCATCGCCATCGGCTTCTCGCACAGCACGTGCACCCCAGCCTCCAGCGCCGCGATCGTCGGCCCGCTGTGTGCGTAGTTCGGCGTGCACACCGAAACCGCGTCCAGCTTCGCCGAGGCGAGCATCTTCCCGTAGTCGCTGAACGACTTGGAAATGCCGAACTCCGCGGCGAACTCCTTGGAGCGTTCCGCGCTGATGTCGCTGCACGCGACCACCTTCACGTCCGGGCACGCGGCGAAACCTTTCATGTGCATCTTGGCGATGCCGCCGCAACCGATGATGCCAATGCGAACCGTCATGGGGGAGGGGACCTGGCCTTTCTGGCTTGGGATACGGGCGCAACTTCGCAGGGCTGCAAGTTCCCCCGTCAACGCCTTTGCTCCCCCCCGCCTTGTCCGCCGAAGCTTTGGCGAAAAGAGGGCTTGTCCGCCGAAGCCAAGGCGAAGAGAGGGCTTGTCCGCCGAAGCCAAGGCGAAAAGAGAGCTTGTCCGCCGAAGCCTAGGCGAAGCACGGCTACCCGACAGTGTGTCCGCCCACGCCTCGCCTACGGCGGCCCCCCCCGGTCGGGCGCGACCGCCGGGCGCGCCGCAACCGCAACCACCTCGCTACACGCCCTCCCCGCCCTGTCCGCCGAAGCCTCGGCGAAGGAGGGCCGTCCCCCCCCCACGCCATCCCGAATCCACCCAAGTCGCGCAGCGACGACCCTATTGATTAGCCACGGGCGCCAGCCCGTGGACCCGTCCCCCCAAAAGATCGAGCCCCGCAAGGGGCGACCCCTTTTCCCTCTCTCCCTCTCTCCCTCGCCGGACCACGACAGGCCGCCGCCCGGCCGCACGGGGGGAG
>JADHEF010000240.1_pt1 | contig 65858 bp, 65 predicted proteins | sample 8952391 | NCBI WGS metagenome assembly JADHEF01 (sample SAMN16124439, study PRJNA663245) | bioreactor sludge metagenome | isolation source: sludge (nitrite) | place: India:Bengaluru | collected 2019-02-28 | reverse complement strand
GGTGGCCGACTGCCCCGTCCAGGTCGAGCACCTCTACCGCTTCTTCGAACGCTGAACAGCCATCGAAAAAGGCTCCCGAGGGAGCCTTTTCTCATTCCGGCTGCGTGGACTCAGCCTCCTTTCCCTCCAGCCGCCTCACCGGCTTTTGCAGAATAAGGTTCGCCGGATAGGTGACCAGATCGCCGTTGTCATCCCGCACCCGCACGTAGAAGAGGCCGATCTCGGTGATGATGCCGGTGACGGAGTCATCCTTGTCGAGGATGCGGATGCGATCGCCAATCTTGTAGGGGAAGGCGAAGAAGATGGTAATGCTGGCGGTGATGTTGGAGAGGATCGACCACTGGGCCACCATGGCGACCCCCAGTACCGCGAAGAAGGAGGAGGCGAGCACCACCAGCCGGGAGAAGTCGAGCCCCCAGACCCCGGCCAGGATCAGCAGGGTGGCGCAGCCCAGCAGGAAGTGGAATACGTGCTCCACGTAGAGTACCCGGTTCTCGCTCACCTGCCGGCTCTGGCCAAGGGCCATCAGGCTCTTGTGAATGAGGCCGCGCACCAGGGTGTGCCCCAGCAACAGCAGCAGGGTCACGCCAAAAGATTCCCATGTCGTCATGTTCACTCCTTACCACCAGCGCCTGTGCTTGAGCCAGACCGCCAGTCCGGTCGCCAGCACCAGCAGGAAGCCACAGAACACCCAGAAGGCGGTCGGACTCTCGGCCCCGGGGATCCCCCCCAGGTTGATGCCGAACAGGCCGGTCAGGAAGCTGGCGGGCAGGAACAGCAGCGCCATCACCGACATCTGGTAGGCGCGGCGGTTGGTCGCCTCCGCCATCAGGTTGTTGATCTCGTCCGCCAGCACGGCGGTGCGCGCCACCCCGGCATCCAGATCGTCGAGCCAGCGCCGCAAGCGGTCGGCGATGTCGAGCAGGCGTCGCCTGTCATCTTCGTCCAGCCAGCTGATCTTCTCGTTGGCCAGGCGCGCCACCAGATCCCGCTGGGGGGAGAGGTAGCGACGGATCATGATGAGCTGCTTGCGGATGCGCGCAAGCCGACCGTTGGCGGGCAGGTCGCGCATCAGCACCATCTCCTCCAGATCCAGGATCTGGTCGTGCAGCTCCTCGACGAACTCCCCGGCCCGGTCGGTCAGGGCGTCGCATATCTCCACCAGCCAGTCGGCGGGTGTGTCGGCACCGCCCCCCAGCGACAGCTGCTCGAACACATCTTTCTCGGAGAGCAGCGGACGACGTCGGCTGCTGATGATGAGATCCGGCGTGATGAAGATCCGCAGGGCCACCATCTCTTCAGGCCTGTGATCCTTGTTGTGGTTGATGCCGCGCAGGATCAGCAGCACCGTCTCCCCCATCCGCACCAGCTTGGGACGATTGCTCTGGCCGAGCAGGGCCTCCCGGGCCGCCTCCCCCAGCAGCGGCGTCTGCAGCAGCCAGCGCGCCGACTCCGGGTTCCCGTAGTCCAGATGCAGCCAGCCGGGCTGGGCACAGGGGATCTCGCTACCTTCGGCCAGCGGGGTCATGCCCCCCTTGCCGTCCAGGGTCAGGCCATAAATCACGTCACCGGGCACCCGATCCATCTCGTCTCCTTCTCGTTTCATGTGCAGGCCCCAGCTTACACCAAAGGCGGGGACGACTCAGCCCCGGGGCAGCCGCCCCGCACCAGTCATGCTAAGATGCGCCACCCGTTCCAGACACAGGAAGCCATGCCATGCCCATCTGGGTTGATGCCGATGCCTGCCCCATCCCGGTCAAGGAGATCCTCTACCGCGCCGCTCACCGCGCCCAGGTGGTGACCACGCTAGTGGCCAACCAGGGGCTCAGAGTCCCCCCTTCCCCCTTCATCAAGACCCAGCAGGTGGAGAAGGGCTTCGATGTGGCAGATCATGTCATCGCCCAGCAGGTCAAGCCCGGCGACCTGGTCATCACCGGCGACATTCCCCTCGCCTCCTGGGTCATCGACGCCGGGGGCGAGGCGCTCAATCCCCGGGGTGAGATCTACACCCGGGAGACCATCCAGGCACGGCTCGGGATGCGCAACTTCATGGAGGAGCTGCGCTCTGCCGGCGTCCAGACCGGTGGTCCTGCGCCCTTCAACGCCGCCGACAAGCAGCGCTTCGCCAATGCGTTGGACAAGTGGCTGGTCAGGGGCAAGCTGAGCTGATCACCCTCTCCCCGGCCCACCGCCGGGGAGAGCCATTCATTTCCCTTTTCCCTTAATTCTTCCTTAATGCTCCTTGATTAGCCTTGCGACTGTTGACCCAACTACCCGCAAGGAGCAAGCAATGAAACTGACCCCCCTGTTGTTACTGATCCCCCTGTTGAGCGGCGCAGCCCTGGCCGACCCCCAATGCACCCAGGCCGACAAGAGCAAGTGGATGAGCGAAGCCGACGCCCAGCAGCAGATCAAGGCGATGGGCTACGACATCAAGAAGTTCAAGGCCACCAAGACCGGCTGCTACGAAATCTACGGCTGGGACAAGGAGAAGCGCAAGGTCGAGATCTACTTCGACCCGACCGACCTGAAAAAGGTGAAAGAAGAGATCGACGAGTAACGCCGCCCCGGGCCGGTCTTCCCCCGGCCTCCACCATGGAGCCTTGCCATGACACCTGCCTCTGAAGTGAAAGTCTGGGATCCCCTCATCCGGGTGTTTCACTGGGCGACCGTCACCCTCTGCCTGCTCAACTTCTTCGTGCTGGAAGAGGGCAGCAAACCCCACAGATATGCTGGCTACGCGGTGGGCATCCTGCTCATCATCCGCCTGCTGTGGGGGCTGGTCGGCCCCTATTACGCCCGCTTCGGCCAGTGGTGGCCAACCCCTGCCCGGGTCCGCTACTACCTGCGTCAGCTCGCCCAGGGGCGCCACCCCTACTACCTCGGCCACAATCCGGTCGGCTCCCTGATGATCTGGTTGCTGCTGCTGTCCCTGGTCGGGACCGTCGTCACCGGCTGGCTCACCACCTGGGATGCCTTCTGGGGCGAGGAGTGGCTGGAGGAGCTGCACGGCATCATCGCCAACACCCTGATGGCCGCCGTTGGCGTCCATGCGGCCGTGGTACTCCTGACCGATCGCCTCACCCGCAGCGATTTGGTCCGCGCCATGGTGCTGGGCAAAAAGCGGGTCCCCGCCAACATCAAGGTGGAAGACCCCCGCGCTTGATGGCCGGGCTGCCGACCAGTCCCCTCCTCTGTTCACCCGCTCATCTGCCCAAAAAAAGACCCCCTGCCAAGGCAGGGGGTCGTCATGAGCAGCGCGGGGGGAGGACCTAGATCATCACACCGGCGATAACGGCGGAGAGCAGGCTCACCAGGGTGGAGCCATAGACCAGCTTCAAACCGAAGCGGGAAACCATGTTGCCCTTCTCTTCGTTGAGCGCCTTCACCGCACCGGCAATGATGCCGATGGAGCTGAAGTTGGCGAACGACACCATGAAGATGGAGAGGATGCCGACGGTGCGCGGGGAGAGCTCGGCGGCAATCTTGCCCAGATCCATCATGGCCACAAACTCGTTGGTCACCAGCTTGGTCGCCATGATGGAGCCGGCCTGCAGCGCTTCACTGCCCGGGATGCCCAGGATCCAGGCAACGGGATAGAAGATGTAGCCCATGACGTGCTGGAAGTTGACGCCGAACGCCGCCTCGAACAGGTAATTGATGAGGGCGATCAGGGCTATGAAGCCCACCAGCATGGCACCGACGATCACCGCCACGGTGAAACCGGCCATGATGTATTCCCCCAGCATCTCGAAGAAGTTCTCCTTCTTCGGCGTATGGTGCTCGTCACCCTCGGCCAGCGCCTTGGCATCGGTCACGGTATTGTCGGGCTCGTAGGGGTTGATGAGGGAAAGCACCACAAAGGTGCTGAACATGTTGAGTACCAGCGCGGCCACCACGTAGCGCGGCTCGATCAGCTGCATGTAGGCACCGACGATGGACATGGAGACGGTGGACATGGCCGTCGCCGCCAGGGTGTACATCTGCTTCTCGTTCAGGTGCGGCAGTATGTTCTTGAGGGCGATGAAGTTCTCGGACTGACCGACGATCATGGAGCTGATGGCGTTGAAGGACTCCAGCTTGCCCATGCCGTTGATCCTGGCCAGCACGGTGCCGATACCACGAATGACGATGGGCAGCAGACGGATGTACTGCAAAATACCGATCAACACGGAGATGAAGACGATGGGCATCAGCACCATCAGGAAGAAGGAGAAGGCCCCTTCGTTGACCAGACCGCCGAACACGAAGTCGGTCCCCTGCTTGGCAAACTCCATCAGCTTGGTGAAGCCGGCGGCAAAGCCACCCACCACCGCCAGACCCACTTCGGAGTTGAGCATGAACCAGGCGAGCGCCAGCTCGACCACCAGCAGCTGGCCGATGTAACGCAGCTTGATCTGTTTCCAGTTGCGGCGGTTTGCCAGCAACGCCAATGCCAGGACCATCACGAGTCCGAGCACGAAATGAACGTATTCCATACCAGTAGCACCCATTGAATTGTTATTTTTGACCGGCGCCATCATAAAGAACTGCATATTTAAAAATCAGAGAATCATCACAATCCGCGGTAAAAATATGCATGCGAAATAATACAAACGTTTTTAAATTAATTGCCAAGACACATGATTATTAATCGTCATTGAGAAAGCTTAAAAATAAATCAAAAACAATAAGTTATGCTCTTTCATTAATTTTATTCCTCATTCGTATATATATTTCATAACGGCTATATCCCATATGGCATCCTCCGATGACTCATCATCACCAGGACATGTTTAATTAAAAACGTTTTCTCGCCATTCATCATGATCTGGTCATGACCACCCTGTTCCATTGTGCTCTTTTTACATACCGCAAGCCCGCCAACGCAGACAGAAGCCTCCATCGGCAACCCATGACGCCAACCGTTCAAATATTCACCGCATCCGGCGGCACATTCTGGTATGATGCGCCCCCTTGCGCACCGCGCACCCCCATTTCTGGTTTTCCGACATAGAGTCCTTTTGTGAACAACAGCGAATTTAGCAGCCTGAACCTCTCCTCCGCCCTGCAGGACAACCTCGCCAGCCTGGGCTATCTGCAGATGACCCCGATCCAGGCCCAGAGCCTGCCCCTGGTGCTCGATGGCAAAGATTTGATCGCCAAGGCAAAAACCGGCAGCGGCAAGACCGCGGCCTTCGGCCTGGGTCTGCTGGCCAAGCTGGACGTCAACCGACTGGCCGTGCAGGCGCTGGTGCTCTGTCCGACCCGCGAGCTGGCGGATCAGGTGGCCACCGAGATCCGCCGTCTCGCCCGCACCCTGCCCAACGTCAAGCTGGTGACCCTGTGCGGCGGCACCCCGACCGCACCGCAATCCGCCACCCTGGGCTTTGGCGCCCACATCGCCGTCGGCACCCCGGGCCGGATCCTCAAGCACCTGGAGCAGGGCACCCTTGAGCTCGACGACCTCAAGACGCTGGTGCTGGACGAAGCGGATCGCATGCTGGACATGGGCTTTGGCGAAGACATCAGCCGCGTCATCAGCCACGCCCCGCGGGATCGCCAGACCCTGCTGTTCTCCGCCACCTATCCGGAAGGGATCGCCCAGATGAGCCGCGGCGTGCAACGCAACCCGGTGGAGGTGAGCGTGGAGTCCCTGCATGAAGAGAGCGCCATCGAACAGAAGTTGTATGAAGTGCCGGCCGGCCAGCGCCTCGATGCCCTCACCTGGCTGCTCAGCCACTACCAACCGGGCTCCTGCGTGGTGTTCTGCAACACCAAGCGCGCCTGCAACGACGTGGCCGATCACCTGGCCGCCAAGGGCTTCTCGGCGCTGGCGCTGAACGGTGACCTGGAACAGCGTGAGCGGGATCAGGTGCTGGTGCGCTTCGCCAACGGCAGCGCCACCATACTGGTCGCCACCGACGTGGCGGCCCGCGGCCTCGACATCAAGGAGCTGGGGGCCGTCATCAACTACGAGCTCACCTACGACCCCGAGGTGCACGTGCACCGCATCGGCCGTACCGGCCGCGCCGGCCAGCAGGGCCTGGCCCTGAGCCTCTACCAGCCGAACGAGGCCCAGCGCGTCAACTTCATCGAGGAGTACCAGCAGGCCCCCATTCCCCAGGGCGACCTGGCCGGGATCGGCCGCGACATCAAGCCGATCGCGCCGCAGATGGTGACCCTCTCCATCGATGCGGGCCGCAAGAGCAAGGTGCGTGCCGGTGACATCCTCGGCGCCCTGACCGGCGAAGGCGGCATTGCCGGGGCCGATGTGGGCAAAATCCAGATTTCCGAGCAGTACTCCTACGTGGCGGTGAAGCGCCAGGTGGCGAGCGCCGCCCTCAAGCGGTTGCAGGAAGGCAAGATCAAGGGGCGCAGCTACCGTGCCCGCAAACTGGGCTAAGGTATTTCACACGCCCGGCCAGACCACAGGCGCCTGACAGGCGCCTGTTTCATATCATTCGCCGCCATGCGGCAAGACAGGTGACATGACCCAAGCAATCCAGAGCGATGTGAGCTGCCAGAACTGCGAAGCCTGCTGCTGCCGCCTCGAGGTGATGCTCTTCACCGACACCGGCGTGCCGGACCGCTATATCGAGGAACGGGAAGGAGAAGTGCCCGTGATGCACAGACTGGAAGATGGCTGGTGCGCCGCCCTCGACCGCAACACCATGATGTGTCGCATCTACGAGGTGCGGCCGCTTATCTGCCGTGAATTCGAGATGGGGGAGCCCGACTGCCTCGACGAGCGGGACAAGTGGTTCATCAGGCTGGAATGAACGGGAAGTTCAACCCGTGCTGACGTGGTTCTCCTTGCCTTGCAGCCCCTCGAGGCGCTGTGTCAGCCAGTGGATGGCCTGTGCTTCCTCCTCGAAATAGCGCACCTCCTGAAAGGGAAGCTCGCTGAAGACGTGATCCGCCAGATAACGTTTGAAATCCCCGATCATGACCACCGCCAGAAAGGCGCAGCCATGAGTGGCGCACCAGTTGAACTGGCGACGAAAACGGGCCAGCACCTCGGGGCCGGCGGCCTCGAACTCGGTCGCGACCTCGACGATGCCCCAGGGGGCTCCCTGCAAACGGCTTATCTGCTGGCTGAACTTGCCCTCATAGGCCATGGCGCCTGCCAAGTTGAAAGGGCCGCTCGGCCGACAGATCAGCAGTTGCCCTTGTCGCTGCATCTCAAAATGGCCGTGTGCTTGCACGTTCGCCTCCTGCCTTGAGTCCTTCGCTGCGGCTGATATGCCCTGTGTTGCCACAAGGTAAGAATTTATCCCCGAAAAGTCCATGAAGCTCCCCGCATTGTGAACGGAAAGCTCCATTCAACCCCCGTTTTTACCCCGGTGGCGGAATGTACATTTCTTCGACATGTTCTGTTGCAGTTAACAAAACGTTGCTGCTATTATCCGCGCCACTCAAAACATTCCACCTACTGAAACCTTTTGGCGTTCACCCAGGGAACAACGATGAAGCAACAAGACGCAAGTTATTACCAACGGATCTGGCGCTGGCATTTCTATGCAGGTCTCTTCGTCGCCCCCTTCCTGATCCTGCTCTCCCTCACCGGCATCGTCTACCTGTTCAAGCCGCAGCTGGACAACCTGCTCTACCCCCAGCTGATGAAGGTGACGCCCGCCACCAAGACCCTGAGTGCCGACCAGCTGCTGGCCAAGGCAACCATCGCCATGCCGGACGCCAGCCTGCGCAAATACCTGCCCCCGGTGGCAGCGGACGCGAGCGCCCAGATAGTCGTGATGCGTGAAGGGCAGGAGCTGACCCTCTTCATGGATCCCGCGAACGGCGCCCTGCTCGGTACCATGGACAACAAGTGGAACCTGCAGGCGGTGGCGCGCGCTCTCCATGCGGAGCTGATGCTTGGCACCACGGGTGATCGCCTGATCGAGCTGGCCGCAGGCTGGGGAATCGTGCTCCTCGTCAGCGGACTCTATCTCTGGTGGCCCCGCAAGGGACCGGGTGTGGGGGGTATCCTCTGGCCGAGAATGCACCAGCGCGGCCGTCTCTGGTGGCGTGATCTGCACGCCGTGGTCGGCTTCTGGGGCGCAGGTTTCCTGCTGCTGCTGCTGCTGACGGGTATGACCTGGACCGGTTTCTGGGGCGGCCAGTTCGCCGATGTCTGGAACCGCTTCCCTGCGGCCATGTGGAACGAGGTGCCCAAGTCGGCCCCCCTCACCCGCAGCCTCAACCAGGCTCACGAACAGACCGTCTCCTGGGGGGCCGAGACCCTGCCCATGCCGAGCTCCCAACCCACGGCAGAGAGCCATGATCACAGCGCCATGACCCATGGCGGCGGACACGAGGGCATGGTCATGGCCAGCCATCGCATTCCGCTGCAACAGGTGGTCGACATCGCCAGCGAGCGTGGGGTCAGCCCGGGTTACAGCATCACCCCCCCGGTCGGTGAAACCGGCGTCTATACCATCGCCATCTTTGCCGATGATCCCCGCAACGACGCCACCCTGCACATCGACCAATACAGCGGCAAGGTGCTGGTCGACGTGCGCTGGCAGGATTACGGCCCGGTCGCCAAGACGGTGGAAACCGGCGTCATGCTGCACATGGGCAAGCTCTACGGCTGGCCGCACCAGCTCGTCATGCTGCTCATCTGCCTGATGATTCTGGCAAGCTCGGTGAGCGGGCTCTGGATCTGGTGGAGCCGCCGTCCCAGTGGTCGCCTCGCCGCCCCGCCCCTGCCCGCCAAGCTGCCTCCCATGGGCGGTGCCATCGCGGTGCTGGTCGTGCTCGGGATCTGCTTCCCGCTGGTGGGGGCCTCCATGGTTGCCATCTGGCTGCTGGACAGTCTCTTCTTCTCTCGCCGCACGGCCGTGGCCCAGGCAAGCTGACCCGTCAGGGGCAAGCCCGCCTCATGCACACGAGGGCTCCCTGTCGGGGGCCCTCGTCGTCTGCATCACCTGGCATCATCCTTCGCCTGGCGGCAGGCTCCTCCCCTGGCGCTCATCACATCGGTCTGATGAAACAACAACGCGTCGACACATCAACAAAAAGGGCTCCCGTTCGGGAGCCCTTTTCATTGCCAAACGCGTCGGCCTCAGGTGAGCGCCAACCCGGCGGAGAGCAGCAGGCTGAACAGAAATGCGCTGATGGCGGTCTTCTTGAGGGCGCCGGTCAGCACCTCGCCATCAAAACTCTCTCGCAGGGTGCGGGCGGCATCGGTGAGGGGCTTCATGGCGGGCAGGAAGATCCAGGGCCAGAGGCTCGCAGGCTGGGTCAGCAGGAAGGCGATGGTCGCCAGCAGCGCCGCCCCCAGCAAGACCCAGTGATAGGCGATGGCCCGGTTGCGGCCAAGGCGTACCGCCAGGGTGATCTTGCCGCTGGCGGCATCGGTCTCGATGTCCCGCACGTTGTTGATGTTGAGCACGGCAGTCGCCAGCAGGCCGCAGGCGGTGGCAGGCAGCAACAGGTCCCACTCCAGGCTATGGGTGAAGAGGTAGTAGGAACCGAGCACCCCCAGCAGGCCGAAGAACAGGAATACCGAGATGTCCCCGAAGCCGCGATAGCCGTAGGGGCTCTTGCCCACCGTGTAGGTGATGGCCGCGACGATGGCCGCTCCCCCCAGCAGGATGAACGTCAGGATCTGCTGCCACGCCTCCCCGAAGGCGCAGACCAGCAGGGAGAGGCCGCTCACCACGGCCGCCAGGGCGGTCAGCCCCATGGCCACACACATCTGGTGCCGGGTGATGAGGCCGGAAACCACGGCGCGCTGGGGACCGATCCGCTCCCCGTTGTCGGCACCGGAGACCGCATCGCCATAGTCGTTGGCCAGATTGGAGAGAATTTGCAGCAGGATGGCGGTCAGCAGGGAGAGTCCCATGATGGTGCCGTCGAACGCTCCCCGGCTGGCTGCCAGCCCCGAGCCCAGCAAGATGGAGGAGCACGCCAGGGGCAGTGTTCGCAAACGCGCCGCCAGCAACCAAACAGAGAAGGTATTTGTCATATTGTGATGGCCAAACAATCAGATATTGATCGTGTTAAGGGTTATCGAACCGGATTTAGGTATACTTGGCTGCGCGGGGGCGTCGGCTCCCCCGGGCAATTTACATGGACGAATGGGCAGATAATATATAGGAAATCGTCGCCCTTTGGCATCAACCTGCGCCATCCTCCCCCGGAGCGATCGCGATTATCCGGCTCAGACTAGACATCCATGTTGGCTCAGACCCACCTCAAGCAACAACTGGACGCCCTGCGTCACAGCACTGTCAGCGGTTTCGTGCGACTGCGCGTGGTCGCTCACGTCGACGTCTTTCCCGGCTGGTTGGCGGCCCAGACGCTCTACCCCCGCATCTATTGGCACGCCAGAGGGCAACAGAGCCCCGAGTACGTGGCGCTTGGCGCCATCCACGAGCTGACCCGGCCGGAGGATATCCAGCGGGTCTGCGACCTTGCCGGCACGGCCAGTGAAGACAGCCCTCGCTACTACGGCGGTCTGGCGTTCGACCCGGATCTGCCCGGCTGGCAGGGTTTTGGCCCCTGCCGCTTCGTGCTGCCCCGTATCGAGCTGGTACGCCGGGGGGAGTGCACCAGCCTCTGCCTCAATCTCTGGCTGCCCGCTCGGGAAGAGGGTCACGCATTCGAAGCCGAACTCTGCGCCGCCGAGGCGGCGCTCGATGCCCTGCAACCCGAGGCCCCTCTGCCCGCCCTGCAAAAGCGGCCATGGCAGCGCCAGGACCTGCCGGGCCCTGCCCAGTGGCAGACCCTGGTGGAGCAGGTCACGGCCCCCGACTTCCAGGCCCGCACCCCCAAGGTGGTGCTGTCGCGGGAGAGCCTGCTCCAGAGCGAGGCGCACGATGCACCCCTCTGCCCCTGGTCCCTGCTGACACAGTGGGCCCGCCACGCCCAGGAGTGCTTCCACTTCGGCTTTCAGTTCTCCCCCGAGCAGAGCTTCATCTCCTGCTCCCCCGAGCGCCTCTACCGCCGGGAGAAGGGCCACCTCTTTACCGAGGCGCTGGCAGGCACCATTCGCCGTTCCGGGGATGAGGCGACCGACGCGGCCCTGGCCGCCGAGCTGCTGGCCGACAGCAAGAACCGGCTGGAGAACCGGCTGGTTCATGCCGACATTCTCAGCCGCCTGGCCCCCCTCACGACCGATGCCACCCTGACCGAGCCGCGCATTCTGAAATTGCGACTGCTGCAACACCTCAAGTGCGACATCGAGGCCGAGCTCAAACCCGGCGTCTGCGACTGGCAACTGCTGGCTGCCCTGCACCCCACTCCCGCCGTGGGGGGCGCCCCCCGCGAGGCAGCGCTCGCCTTCATCCGTGAATGCGAGCCCCATGATCGCGGCTGGTATGCCGGTGCCTGCGGCATGCTGAGCCGGGAGACCTCGGAGTTCTCCGTCGCCATTCGCAGCGCCCGGATCAGGGGCCAACGCATCAGCCTGTTCGCCGGTGCCGGCATAGTGGCGGGATCGGAGCCCGCCGCCGAGTGGGCCGAACTCGACAACAAGATCGCCAACGTGCTCTCCCTGCTGGGATAGCGTTTCTCACCGACTCCTCACTGCGAGAGCTTCATGTCCGCCAGCCACGTGTCCGCGCATCACGCCTTTGCCAGCCATCACGCCACCTTCAACCATGTCTGGTCCTCCCTCTTGCTGGAAGAGCTCTTTCGCCTCGGCGTACGCGACATCGCCCTGGCCTCCGGCTCCCGCTCGGCGCCGCTCACCATGGCCGCCGCAGCCCACCCGGGCTTTCGCCGCCATCTGCACTTCGACGAGCGGGGTCTGGGCTTCATGGCGTTGGGGCTGGCCAAGGGGAGCGGCCGCCCGGTGGCGGTGATCATGACCTCGGGCACCGCGGTGGCCAACCTCTGGCCCGCGGTGGCGGAAGCCCAGCTCACCGGGGTCCCGCTCATCATTCTCTCTGCCGACAGGCCACCCGAGCTCATCGACAACGGGGCCAACCAGGCCATCGATCAGCCGGGGATCTTCGGTCGCTACCCCGTCTATCAGCAAAATCTGCCGAGCCCCACTCCCACCATTCCGGCGGCCTTCGTGTTGAGCTCGGTGGATCAGGCCCTGGCCCGACAGGCGCACACCCCGGGGCCGGTGCACTTCAACTGCATGTACCCCGAGCCCCTCTACCCCGGCGACCACTATCTGGACTTTTCCGATTACCTGGCGCCCCTCGGCGACTGGCTGCACTCGGCCAAGCCCTGGAGCCCCTGGCTGGTGGGCGAGCCGGGCTGCCCCGCCCAGCCGGACTGGGAGGAGCTGAAGGGCAAGCGCGGTGTCATCGTCGCCGGACGCATCCAGGATCCGGTGCAAGGCAAGGCGGTGGCCGAGCTGGCAGACCGCCTCGGCTGGCCCCTGCTGGCGGATCTGCAAAGCCAGATCCGCTTCGATGATCGCAACCTCGTCCACACGGATCTCGCCCTGCAACACAGCGACTTCGTGGCCGAGCTGGCCCGCGCCGAGGTACTGCTGCAATTCGGCGCCCGCCTCATCTCCAAGCGCCTCGGCCAGTTCATCAAACAACACCCCTGGCAGGATTACTGGCTGGTGGACCCGCAGCCGGCACGCCTCGACCCCGACTACCGGCTGCGCCGTCGCCTGGTGTGCGACCCCGCCGCCTTTGCGGCCGCCCATCCAATACCCCATTCGCAGCAGCCCTGGCACCAGTTGGCCGCGCGCCAGCAGGCCATCAGCCAGCAGATCCGCACCGCCTGTGATCGCTTCTCGGAGCTCGGGGTGTGCCATCGCCTGAATCAGCTCATCCAGGGTCAGTTGTTCGTCGGCAACAGCATGCCGGCCCGGCTGATGGACATGCTGGGCGAGGTGGGCAAGGGCCCCAGCCGGGTGATGACCAACCGCGGCGCCTCCGGCATCGATGGCCTCATCGCCACCGCATACGGCTTCGCACAGTCGGTCCCGCCTGACAGTCGCGAGCCCACCACCCTGCTGCTCGGGGATCTCAGCGCCCTGCACGATCTCAACAGCCTGGCGCTGCTCGGCAAGGGGAGCCGCCCCCTGGTGGTGATCCTGCTCAACAACGACGGCGGCAGCATCTTCCGCATGCTGCCTGTGCCCACCCAGGACGCCCTGCTGGAGACCTACTACTGCCTGCCCCACGGCCTGCACTTCGAGCACGCCGCCGCCATGTTCGGCCTGCACTACCGGACCCCCACCACCCTCGACGCATTTGAGCGGGACTATGCCGCAGCCCTGAAAAACGGGGTAACCCTGATTGAAATCAAGGTACCGAGCAGTGAAGTCGCCGAGGATCTCAAGGCACTGGGAGCCGCTATCCGTGGTCTCTGATCCCGCCGCGCCGCTGGTGCTGCTGCACGGCCTGCTGGGGGACGCCGACGACTGGCGACCTGTCATCCAGGCCCTGCCCGGCGTCCCGTGCCATGCCCTGGATCTGCCGGGCCACGGCCGCAACCGGGCACTGCGGGTGAGCGGCTTTGACGAGGCCCATCGCTGGCTCTGCCACGAGCTGGCCGCGCGGGATATCGCCCACTACCGGCTGGTGGGGTATTCGCTGGGGGGGCGGCTCGCGCTTCATCACGCCAGCCACTCCCCGGCGGGGTTGCAGGCCCTGCTGCTGGAGAACTGCCACCCCGGGCTGCCTGCCGGTGAACGTCCGGCCCGCATCGCTCACGATGAAGCCTGGGCCCGGCGTTTCGAGTGCGAGCCCCTGACCCGGGTGCTTGCCGACTGGTACCGCCAGGGCGTCTTCGCCGACCTGGACGACGATGCCCGCACCCGCCAGGCCGCACGCCGCCTTGGCAACGACGGCAAGGCCGTGGCCGCCATGCTGAGGGCCACGTCCCTGGGGCGGCAGCCGGATCTCGCCCCCTGGCTTCGGGATACCCGGCTGCCGGTGCAGTGGGTCTCCGGCAACCGGGATCACAAATTCCATGCCCTCGCTTGCCAGTTGGTAAAGCAAGGCTGCAATATCAAACACTTGGCTCTGGATGGCGGACACAATCTGCACACAAGCCAGCCCGATACCTTTGCCCGGCTCCTGCGGGAGTGGGCTCATCAACCAGAAGAGAAGATCCATGATTGAAGCAATGACGGAAGCCGAGCTCTATGCCCCTGTCGAGTGGCACGACTGCTCCGCCGATTACGAGGACATCCTCTATCACAAGTCCCCAGAGGGCATTGCCAAGATCACCATCAACCGTCCCCAGGTGCGCAACGCCTTCCGCCCCCGTACCGTGAAAGAGATGCTGCAAGCCCTGGCCGATGCCCGCTACGACGACAAGGTCGGCTCCATCATCCTCACCGGCTTCGGCGAGAAGGCCTTCTGCGCCGGCGGCGACCAAAAGATCCGCGGCGACTACGGTGGCTACAAGGACGATGAAGGCACCCATCACCTCAACGTGCTCGACTTCCAGCGTGACATCCGTACCTGCCCCAAACCCGTGGTGGCCATGGTGGCTGGCTACGCCGTCGGTGGCGGCCACGTGCTGCACATGATGTGCGACCTGACCATCGCCGCCGACAACGCCCAGTTCGGCCAGACCGGCCCCAAGGTGGGCTCCTTCGACGGCGGCTGGGGCGCCTCCTACATGGCCCGCATCGTCGGCCAGAAGAAGGCTCGGGAGATCTGGTTCCTCTGCCGCCTCTACGACGCCAAACAGGCCCTCGTCATGGGGCTGGTCAACACCGTCGTGCCCCTGGCCGAGCTGGAGCGTGAAACCGTGCGCTGGTGCCGCGAGATGCTGCAACACAGCCCCATGGCTCTGCGCTGCCTGAAGGCGGCCCTCAACGCCGACTGCGACGGCCAGGCCGGTTTGCAGGAGCTGGCAGGCAATGCCACCATGCTGTTCTACATGACCGAAGAGGGTCAGGAAGGGCGCAACGCATTCAACGAGAAACGCCGTCCCGACTTCTCCAAATACAAGCGGAATCCCTGATGACACTCGCCCTCTACCGCTACCAACTGCCCTTTACCCAGCCCCTGACCTTTCACGGTCAGTTGCAGGTAGCGCGCGAGGGCCTGCTGGTACGCATCGACGATGGCTGGGGGGAGATAGCCCCCCTGCCAGGATTTTCCAAAGAGACCCTGGCCGACGCCCAGGCCGAGGCCCTCGACTGTCTGGCGCAGCTGGCGCGGGGACAGACCCCGACGCCACAGCTGCCCTCGGTGCAGTTCGGGCTCGACTGCGCCCGTCGTAGCTGGCCCGAGCAGGGTGCCCCCCTGCCCGAGCCCTATCCGCTGATCCAGGGCTCCCCCCAGGAGCTGCTCAAGAACTGGAAGCAGTGGCTGCACGAGACCCCCCTCAAGGCCAAGCTGAAGGTAGCCCGCTACCCCATGCGCGACGAGCTGGCGCTGATCCGGCTGCTGCTCGATCGGCGCCCCAATCTCAAACTGGTCCTGGACGCCAACCAGGGCTGGACCCGCGAGGAGGCCTGGGCCTTCTGCGGCCACCTGGATCCGAATCGCATCGAATACCTCGAAGATCTGTGCGCCGACTTCGAGGACATCGCCTTCGTCGCCAGCCGCACCGGCATGCCGGTGGCGCTGGACGAACTGCTGGCCCAGGGCAAGCCCTGGGAGCCCATCCCGCAACTGCGCGCCCTGGTGCTCAAGCCGACCCTGCTCGGCGCCCTGGCCAACAGCGAGGCCCTGGTGGCCCGCGCTCGCGAACTGAAGCTCAAGGTGATCGTCTCCTCCTGTTTCGAGTCCGGTCTCGGCCTCGGCCAGCTCGCCCGCCTCGCAGGGGAGTGGGCGCCGGATCAGGCCCCTGGCCTCGATACCCGCCGCTGGCTGGCCAGGGATCTGCTGGACAAGCAGGGGCAACCCGATCCGGGCAGGATGGACCCCCTGTTTCACCGTGACTGACCCATGGTGACCCGTCAGATCCCACGGCAGGAAACCTGCCCGGTACGACGCTGGGCGACACTGGCCCCTCATCGCATTGCCATCCACAGCGGGGAGCCTCTTAGCTACCAGCGCCTCGACCTGCGCCTCAACAACCTGTGCAATCAGCTCGCCCGGGCCGGGCTGGAACGAGGAGATCATCTCGCCGCCGTGGTGCGCGGCGCCCTGGAGGATGTGTTGCTGGCCTGGGCCTGCGTGCGCAGCGGCATCGTCTTCTGCCCCCTCAATCCCGCCTTTCCGGCAACCAGACACAGCGAACTGGCGAGCCAGCTCGAGGCCCGGGCATTCTGGTCGGCAGGCGAGATCCCGGCGGGCGACTGGCAAGCCCTCAGCCTCGACTTCACGGGCGAGCTGGCCGCAGATGGGGAGTCCCCGCTGGTACCCGACCAGCCGAACAACATGATCCTCACCTCGGGATCCAGCGGTACCCCCAAGGCGGTGGTACACCGCCTCGCCAACCACCTCGCCTCGGCCCGGGGTTCCGCCACCCTGATCCCCCTGGACGAAGCCTGCGGCTGGCTGCTCTCCCTGCCACTGTTTCACGTCGGCGGTTACGCCATCCTGTTCCGGGTCTTCCTGGCGGGAGCCGCCCTGGTGCTGGACGATCGCACCCGGCCCCTCAAGGCTCGGCTCGAGGATCAGCCCATCACCCACCTTTCGCTGGTGCCGACCCAGCTCTGGCGCCTGCTGGCACAGGGGTTCGACCCATCCCGCACCCGGGTGCGAGAGCTGCTGCTCGGGGGCGCCGCCATCCCGGCGCCCCTGGTCAACCGGCTGACCGCTCTGGGGCTGGAGCCCAAGGTGAGCTATGGCCTCTCCGAGATGGGCAGCCAGGTCTGCACCGGGCAACCCTGCGCCGCCGGCGTGGTGGGTCGCCCGCTGCCGGGGCGGGAGGTCTGCATCCGCCAGGGGGAGATCTGCGTGCGCGGTGAGACCCTGTTTGCCGGCTATTTCAGGGAGGGCGAGCTGGTGCGCCCCCTCGATGAAGAGGGCTGGTTCCACACCCGGGACAAGGGCCGCCTCACTCCGGGGGGCGATCTGGTGGTGGAGGGGCGGCTCGACAACCTCTTCATCTCGGGAGGGGAGAACATCCAGCCCGAGACCATAGAGCAGCGGCTGGTGGATCACCCCGCCGTGGCCCAGGCCCTGGTGGTGCCGGTGCCGAGCGACGAGTGGGGGCATAGGCCCGCCGCCTTCATCGACTGGCACGGCGAACCGGCACCATCTGCCGAGCTGGCCGCCTGGATCAGGCTGTCGTTACCCGGCTTCATGGTGCCGGACCAGTGGCATCCCTGGCCGGATCTCGGCGGCAATCTGAAACCCTCCCGCACCCTGCTCGCCCGCAGCTTGCGACAAGAGGAGTGACGCCTCCCCCATATGGGGCGGAGTCCTTGCTATCAACACAGCCCCCTTTGGGGCTGTTTTTATGTTGTTTGCTCCCGAATGCATCATTTCGCTGCGCCATCTGGCCAATTGATATTCCTTTGGAGCCCAATAACCTCTCTGGTCCCCACGCCTCTCCATCCACCAAAGGGATCATGATGAAGCACCTCTCTCCCCGACTGCTGCTCCTGGCAGCCCCAGGCCTGCTCGCCACCTCGGCGCTGGCCAACTACTCCCCCTCCGACTGGCAACAGTATCAACTCAAAGGCGAATCCAGCCGTCAGCTGGGGGATCGTCTCACCGAAGTGACCTTTGAACTGAGCGCCCACAGCAGCGACGCCCCTTATCAGCAGTTGAGGGTGTATCGCCGCTTCGACTGGCGCGATGCCAACCTGGCTGCGCTGGCAGAGCAGCAGTGCGGCGAGCCGCAACTCAAGATCGAGCAGGGCTGGCAGATCCGCTACCTCAGCTGTGAAGAGGTGGTACCGGCCGGCAAGGCCGTCCCGGCCAGCAGCTATGACTATGGCTACGGCATGAAGCAGGGCCGCTGGGAGCCGCTGGCGGGCACCCCGACCGCGCCGCGTCAGGATCGTCTGCCGTTGGCTGAGCGGGTCATCCTGGGTCACAGCGAGCAGGAGCTGGATCGCTGTGAGCTCAACGCCGAAGGTCGCTGCGCCGAGCAGGCATGGCAGTACCAGCCGCAAAACTGGCAGCAATTGAAGGTGCTGGAAGAGACCCCCAATGAACGGGATGGTCGCCTCGAGCAGATCTTCTTCCGCCTGCAGCCCATCGCGGGCAGCCAGGCCGCCAAGCAGGTGAGCGAGCTGCACGTCTGGCGCCAGTACACCTGGTTGCTGGACGAGATCAAGGCCCAGCAGGAGTGCGATGAACCCCAGACGCGTCAGGAAGGGGACAAGACCATCAGCTACCGGGTGTGCCGTCAAACCCTGCCCGCTGGCAGCGAAGTGCAGGTGGTCTTGAAGGACGCCGGCTATCAATACCCGGTGGGGGGCAGCGAATGGCAGACCCTGCCGGAGACAACCGAGTGGCAGGAGAGCCGGGTGCTCAACCGCCCCATCGTGCTGGCCAGCAAGGAAGAGCAGCTCGACTGTCGCCGTGCCGACGGCCGCGCCTGCTCCGAGCCGGATCTGCCGGGCACCGAGCTGCTGGACGCCGACGCAGCCAGGATAGTGCAGGACGCCAGTGGCCAGCCCGCGCCGGTCTGGCAGGAGAACTATGGTCACGATGACACCAAGCTGCTGGCCGTGTCGCGCGGCATCCAGCGCCTGCTGGCAGCCAATCAGCCGGCTCATCCGGCCATGAAGCTGCTGCTGGAATACGTGCGTGCCCACAACTACCACAACTACGGCAAGCACAAGGAAGACGGCCCGGCCGCCGCCGAGGCGCTGGCTGAGGCATTGACCGCGCTGGGCGCCCATCCGCTGCTCTTCCCGGAGCAGGCCAGCGACGAAGTAGGCGCCGTCATGGGAGCCTGGAGCATCGCTCTGCACGGTCAGTTCAAGAGCCCGGCAGTGCAGAGCCGTTTTGGCACCCTGCTCGGCGAGTTCAACCAGATGCTGGCCTACAGCACCCGCCATGCCAGCGAGATCAACGGTCAGCACGCCTGGGCAACCGGTCTGTTCGATCTGCTCAACTTCCTCGACTTCGCCAGCGACTACAGCGACCCCTTCGCCAACGACTTCCGCCAGCAGGATGGCGAGCTGCGCAAGCAGCTGCACGCCCTCGGCATGAGCGAGCTCGCGTTGTGGCAAGGAAGGGATGGCGCCGATCTGTTCCTGCTCAACAACGTGCTGGATGCCTACACCCGCCTCTACCGGGTCGCCCGCTACACCCGACAGGACGAGCTCGACGGCTATCGCACCCTGCTGGATGACTCCGTCATCGCACTGGTTCGCCACCACGACCTGATCCCCGGTGGCCAGCAGAGCCAGGATCTGCTGGAAGACATGTCGCTGACCCTCTCCACCTACTACCTGACCTACACGGACCGCACCAGCGAAGCCTGCATCAGCGGTGACTTCGCCGGGCTCTGCACCCCTGTCCTGGTGGAGGACGTGCTGCCGTTCGAGCACACCTGCTCACCGACCCTGCGCCTGCGGGCCCAGGACCTGACCATGAGCCAGGCCGAGGGGATCTGCCGTGAACTGGGTGCCGAAGAGCAGCAGTTCCACCAGCAGATGGAGACCGGCTGGCAGCCGGTGGCGGATGATCACAACGAGGCGCTGGAACTGGTGGTCTTCAACTCCTCTGCCGACTGGAAACGCTACGGCAGTGCTCTGTTTGGCGGCGTCTCCACCGACAACGGCGGCATCTACCTCGAAGGGGATCCGGCTCGCCCCGGCAACCAGGCCCGCTTCTTCGCCTATGAGGCGGAGTGGAAGCGCCCTGCATTCCAGGTGTGGAACCTGCGCCACGAGTATGTGCACTACCTGGACGGCCGCTTCAATCAGTACGGCAGCTTCGGCCACTACCCGCTCAACCGCACCACCTGGTGGTCGGAAGGGCTGGCGGAGTTCGTCGCCCACGGCCAGTGCTTCGCCCGCGGTCTGGACAACGTCGCCGGCCGTCCGGCCAGCGATCGTCCGGCCCTGGCCGACATCCTGCACCTGGATTACGACAAGGGCGGCGAGATGGTCTACTCCTGGTCCTACACGGTACACCGCTTCCTGAACGAGACCGGTCGCGGCGCCAGCTGGCTGGCCATGGCCCAGGCCCTGCGAGGCCCGGATCGAGAGCAGGCCATGAGCGCCTTCGAAGCCGAGCTGGACCAGCTGATTGCCAATGACAGCGAGGCCTACCAGCAGTGGCTCGGCCGCGAGCTGCTGCCCTGGTGGGAAGCCAACAAGGACTCCGACGAGTGCAAGGCCAACGACTCCTCCCACTGAGGACGAGACGGCTATGACAAGGGGCGGCCATGGTCGCCCCTTGTTTATGGCGCCGTTTGATAAGCCCGGGATCCTGGCGCGCGCTGCGACAACCTCTGCCCGAGTGAGACCCTGCGCCGCCATCAAACCTGACGCGCCACAACAACTTGTAATAGAATGGCCCCCTGTCTTCTCTTACTTCAGACCCGAACCGCACCGCGCATGAAGAAGTTTGCCAAGATCCTGCTCGCCTGCCTCTGCCTGTTGCTGGCCTCCATCGCCGCCCTGCTTGGCTACAGCGAGTGGACCGTCTCGGACGCCCGTCACTACACCTACGACGACGTCAATGCGGTGCCCTACAACCGGGTCGCCCTGGTGCTCGGCACCTCCAAATACCTGATTGGCGGCAGCCCGAACCACTACTTCAAATACCGGATCAAGGCCGCCGCCGAGCTCTACAACAACGGCAAGGTGGACTACATCCTGGTCTCCGGCGACAACGCCACCGTGCAGTACAACGAACCGCGCCAGATGCGGCGGGCCCTGATCCAGGCCGGCATCCCGGCCAGCGCCATCTACAGCGACTACGCAGGGTTTCGGACCCTGGATTCCATCGTGCGTGCCAAGGAGGTGTTCGGTCAGGCCCACTTCACCGTGGTCTCCCAGGCCTTTCACAACGAGCGCGCCATCTTCATCGCCCGCCATTTCGGCATCGAGGCGGTCGGCTTCAACGCCGTGGATCCCAGCGCCTATCAGGGCATCAAGACCCGGGTGCGCGAGGTGTTCGCCCGCCTGATGGGGCTGCTGGACCTCTACGTGCTGGACAAGGGGCCCAAGTTCCTCGGCGAGCCCATCGTCATCGGCGGCCCGGTCCCCTGCCAGGCGTTGAGCACCATAGGGGCGAGCCAGCCCTGCCTGCCCATTGCACCGCCCCCTCATCAGCCGAAGGCCAAGCAGGCAACGGCCGTGAGCGCTGCAACAGCCACCAGTGCGGCGGCTGCAACCAGCGGTGCACCAGCCACCAGCGCAGCCGTGCCGAGCGAAGCAACACCCGTGGATAATCCGGCTGCCAGCAGCGCGCCGACCCCTCAATAGCAGAGACCCGCCAACAGGCGGGTCTCTTTCATCAGGTGAAATGAGGCGTCAGGCCAGCGCCGCCACGTAACGCCGTGCCACCTCGTCCCAGTCGATCACGTTGTAAAACGCGGCTATGTAGTCGGGACGCTTGTTCTGGTACTTGAGGTAGTAGGCATGCTCCCACACATCCAGCCCGAGTATGGGGGTGAGCCCCTCCATCAGGGGGCTGTCCTGGTTCGCGCTGCTCACCACCTGCAACTTGCCGCGCCCATCGACCACCAGCCAGGCCCAGCCGCTGCCAAAACGGCTCAACGCCGCCTGGGTAAAGGCCTGTCTGAAGGATTCCAGCCCACCCAGATCCCGCTCGATCGCTGCGGCCAGCTCGCCGTCCGGCTCGCCGCCGCCCTGCGGACTCATCACCTGCCAGAACAGGCTGTGGTTGGCGTGACCGCCGCCGTGATTGCGCACCGCCCCCTGCACCTGGGCCGGCAGGCTGTCGATACGGGCAAGCAATGCCTCCAGCGGCAGGGCAGCCAGCTCCGGCAGATCGGCCAGGGCGGCATTGAGGTTGTTGATGTAGGTCTGATGGTGACGGCTGTGATGGATCTCCATGGTCTTTGCATCGATATGGGGTTCCAGCGCGTCATAAGCGTAAGGAAGGGCTGGCAGGGTATGGCTCATGTTCATTGTCTCTCCTGTTGGGCTCAATGCAGTTGATGGGCAGAGCCGGTCTGACACAGACATTGACCCAGGCTGCGCTGGATGCCGTCGTGATGACCGTGTTTGCCCAGAAAGGCGAGCAGCTCGGTACGGGTGCTGCGGGCGTGGCGAACAGCCGCCTCCCGCAGGGCAGCGGAACTGGTGGGGGACTGGCTGGTGGCCAGCAGGCAATCATGGATGTGACACAGCAGGTCGGCGGCCCGATCCGGCAGGGTCATGGCCACCAGCAGATCCGCCAGGTTGTGATGGGCCACCACCAGGGCCGCCACCGCTTCGTCGGCATCATGCCAGTCGGCAAACTGCTGGCGGGCAAGCCACAGCGCCTGCTGATAGCAGTCGAGCGCCCTGGCGTACTCCCCCGCATCGAAATGACGGTTGCCACTCAGGGTCTGCGCCTTCCAGTGCGCCATGCTGCTGTCCGCTCCGGTGGTACCGACCCACCCCTTCACCCAGGTTCCCGTCATGACTCGACCACTCAAATGATAATAATTATTATTTAACTTATTTGATGGGCAGACACAAGGAATAGTTGGTGCCGCCTTTTTTGCCCATATGGGTAGGGTTTTTCTGCAATCCCCGGTTTAGTGATCCCATCCACAGATACATTTGAGTTTAGCCACCATGCTGCCGGTACTGGCATGAGGCCGGTGGCTGCCCGGTGACGACCAGAGTGCAGCCGGTTTTTTCACAAGGACGGTGAAGATGAAAAGATGGCTATTGATGCTGTTGTGCGCCCTGCCCATGCTGGGTCAGGGGGCCGGTTATACCCAGACCCGCTACCCCATAGTGCTGGTGCACGGTCTGTTCGGTTTCGACAAGCTGCTCGGTGTCGATTACTTCTACGGCATCCCCCAGGCCCTGACCCGGGATGGCGCCAAGGTTTACGTGGCCCAGGTCTCCGCCACCCAGAGCTCGGAGCTGCGCGGTGAACAGCTGCTCAAGCAGGTGCAGCAGGTGCTCGCCATCACGGGGGCGGAGAAGGTGAACCTCATCGGCCACTCTCACGGTGGCCCCACCATTCGCTACGTCGCTTCGGTCGCCCCCGAGCTGGTCGCTTCCGCCACCAGCGTGGGCGGGGTCAACCATGGCTCGGAGATCGCCGACCTGGTGCGGGCCAAGGTGACGCCGGGCTCGGCGGCCGAAGGTCTGGCGGTGGCCGCCGCCTCGGCTCTGTCCGGGGTCATCTCGCTGCTCTCCGGGGGCAGCCAGCTGCCGCAGGATCCCCTCGCCGCCCTCGACGCCCTCACCAGCACCGGCGCCCAGCGCTTCAACCAGCGCTATCCGGAAGGGCTGCCGAGCCAGCATTGCGGTGAAGGGCCCATGCAGGCCGCCAACGGGGTCTACTACTTTTCCTGGAGCGGACGCGGCACCATGACCAACATCCTGGATCCGGTGGATCCGGCGCTGGCGCTGACCGGCAGCTTCTTCAAGGAGCCCAGTGACGGCCTGGTCGGGGTGTGCAGCAGCCACCTCGGCAAGGTGATCGGCACCCACTACCGCATGAACCATCTGGACGAGGTGAACCAGTCGTTCGGCATTCGCCACCTGTTCGAGACCAACCCGGTCAACCTCTATCGCCAGCACGCCAACCGCCTGCAGAGGCTGGGACTATGAACAGGGCATGGCTGATGGCTGCTCCGCTGGCGACAGCCCTGCTGCTGGGGGACTGGCAGTATTGGCCCTCCGCTGACGCAACCGCCCCTTCGCCGCAACATGTCGGGCCCGCTTCCCCTCTGGTCAGGCAGGCTGCACCACCGTCGGACAAGGGCTCGCTGCAGGCCCGCCATGAAGCCTTTCTCGCGGCCGAGGGCAGCCTGACGGTGCCGACGGATCCGGGCCTCGCCAGCTTGCAGAAACTGTTCGACGAGCGCGAACAGTTGCGCAGGCAGCGCTTCACCCCGGTCGAGCAGGAGCAGCTGTTTGCCGAGGACAGGCTGATGGAGCAGTGGACCCTGCGCCGCAAGGCGCTGGCGGAGTCCAGCGATGCCGACAAGCCGCTGCTGGCGAGCGAGCTGGAGCTCTGGCTGGCGGAGCAGCCCCAGTGGTTTCGGGAGGCGGAGGCCAACAGCCGCCTGCTGGGCGATCTGCAGGCTCTGGATCAACTCCCCGCAGCCGGGCGTGACGCCGCACTGCGCGAACAGTTGGGACCGGAGGCGGCAGACCGGTTGCACCAGTTGGCAGAGAGCCAGCAGGCGTTCGAGCAGCAGCTGGCCGGCTATCTGGCCGAGATCAGGCCCCTGCCTGCCGAGGCCCGGGTCAGCCAGCAGCCGGAGATCCTGGCACGCTGGTTCGAGCCCGGTCAGTGGCGACGGGTGGAGGCCCTCACCCGGCTCACCCTGGACGAGCAGTAACCGGCATGAAAAAGGGGCCCGCAAGTGGGCCCCCATTCTTTGACGCTGCCGCCCTTACTGCGGCTTGTTGGCACCCGGCAGCGGCTGCCAGGTGAGGCGAGTCACCCGGTTGCCCTGCACCTCGCAGGTGAGGCAGAGATCCTGCCACCCCTTCTCTTGGCGCAGGGAAACCTCTCCCTTGATGCCCTCTGCACTCCTCTTGAGTTTGGCCGGCTCGAAGGTCACCTTGTCACCTCCGGCGAGCGCCATCAGCTTGCCATTGCAGAGCCACTGGGCGAGCTCGGCCCCCTTGAGCTTGACGCCCTTGTCAGCCCTCTCCTCGGCGGTGCTCGGTGCAAACAACCCGCCCAGCTCGGCCGCCCGTCTGGTCAGCCAGGCTTCCCGCTGCTGCATGCTCATCTTGCTGACAAACTCCGCAGGCTGCCCTTTGTCGTCCAGCCATTGGGTCAGCTTGCCACTGTCATCGAAGGCGAACTGGGCGGCGGGCTCCTTCACCCCGAACAGCTTGCCGCCCTTGAAGTAGTAACGGCTCTCCCCTTCCTGTTTACCCTGCTCGTTCAGGATGGGCACGGCGATGATGACGGGCGTGCCGTCGACCCAGGCCTTGATGTCAGCGCCATCGTGGCTGAACAAGCGGGTATCGAGGGCGCTGTCGGCCCCCTTCTCCATCAGGGTGAACTGCTCGGCCAGGGAGGCGGCAAATGAAGGCAGGGAGCAGAGTCCCAGTCCCAAGCCGAGGCTCAGGGCGATCGCGGTTGTGCGCATAAGTGTCCTGTGGTAGGCCCGAAGGCCGGATTAACTCTCTACCAGCCAGACCCTCAGTCCCTCCCGGTGAGCCTCGCTCAAAGGGATGGACTGCCGGGTCCGGTAGTCAAAATGGATCAGGGTCGTCTCGGCGGTCACCGCCAGCTCGCCGCCCTGCCAGGCTTCCTGCCAGAGCGTGAAGGAGCTGGTACCGATACGCCGCACGCCGGTCTTGATCGACACCATCTGGCCATAGAACAGCTCCCGTTTGAATTGCACCGTGTAGCCCGCGATGATCAGATGCCAGTCATGCACATCCAGCTCGGGCGAGAAGAGGCGAAACAGGGGATCACGGGCCGATTCAAACCAGACCGCCGGCACCGTGTTGTTGATGTGGCCGAGGGCGTCCGTCTCTTGAAAACGGGGTTGGATCTGCATTTCCAGCATGGATGTCGACTCCTTGTCGTAGGACCGCGCACAGGCTAGCGCGCCAACCCGTCCGACTCAAGCGTCCCTGCCTGGGGGTGAGAGCCACCGCCGGTTTCCGGCTCCTGCGCCACCTGCTCGGGCTTTAACCAGGCGCTGCGAAAATCGAACCAGCCAAGGGCCGTCATGCGCACACCGTGCACGCCGACCCGGCTCTCCAGCTCTAGCCAGTGGTGAAACAGCGGCACGAACCAGCTCTGGCGCTGCACCTCGGCCAGCAGGGCGCGGGGGCCGGGCTCTTCACCATGGGCGCGCCACTGCGTCAATCCCTGCCACAGGGCCTGCTGGCCGCCCCACACCCGGCGCAGCAAGGGGGTGCCCTGAAGCCAGGCGTAAGGGGCGAAGGCGTGCTCATGCTCCAGGTTGAGGGTGCCGAACCAGAGATCCACATCTTCATCCTCCCCGCTCACCCAGCGCCCGTAGTCCAGGGTACGCACCTCGAGCTGGATCCCCTGCTCTGCCAACAGGCTGCTCATGGCGCTGGCGCACTCGTTGAACTCCAGATGCTGGTTGAAGCAGGCCAGTACCAGCCGCGCTGGCAGGCTGACCGGGCCGGACTCGGGAAGAGGCAGGCTCTCGCGCCAGTGGGGCAGGAGACCCAGCGCGCTGGTCCAGCCCCGCTGCAGCTCGGGCGCCACCCGGGCCATCAGGGCGATGGGGTTGAGCAGCCGGGTCAGCCACTGGCGCAGGGCCGGGTCCTGCAGGGGGGCCGATCTGTCGTCCTGCAGCAGGAAGTAGCAGCCGGATTCCAGTTCTGACTCCCCGCGCATGGAGCCAAGCTCCGGGGTGTCGCTGCCCAGCCTGACGTGGCTCTCCAGCCGCTCCGCCAGCTCCGGCAGCATCCAGATGTCGATCTCGTCGAGCAGGGCCCGCAGCCCGAAATAGTCGTCAAATGCTTCGAGGCACAGGTGCAGCGGGTCGTTGGCGCTCACCCGATAGGGGCCGGTGCCCACCGGCTGCAGGGCGAAATTCGCCTCCTCCTTGAGCTCCCGCGGCAGGATGGCCGCCACCGGCTCGGCCAGCAGGTGCGGCAGCAGAGGATCCGGGCTGTCGAGATGGATGTCCAGGGTGCGCGGCCAGCGGCTCTCCAGCCGTGCCAGATGGGCGAACAGCGGGCGATCCCGCAAGGCCTGCAGGCTCTCCATCACATCCTCCACCACCAGTTCGCGGCCATGGTGAAAGCGCACCACGGGGCGCAGATAGAAGCGCCAGTGACAGGGGGCCAGACACTCCCAGTGGTGGGCGAGATCCCCCTCGATTTCCCCATTTTCCTCGTTTCGCCGGGTCAGACCGTTGAAGATTTGGCGGCTCAGGTGAATTTCGGAGCGGCGCAAGGGCGCGGTGGGCAACAGACCGGGCAGGGGCCGGTAGTAGGGCACCCGCAGGATCTGGCGCCCCTCCCGGGTGGCCTGGCCGAGCTGCTCAATGAGCAGCGGAGTGAGCAGATCCAGGCGATCTTCGGCCAGCCTCACCGCCTGCGCCAGCTGGCCCTGACTCAGCAGAACCCGCAATCGGCGCCGGGTCAGGCTCTCCTGGTTGTCGAGCAGGGTGAGGCGGGAGCGCCGCCCCCGCCCTGCTTCTGCCGTCCAGCACAGCCAGCCCTGCCCTTCCATGCGGCGCAGCAGCAGGCGGGCATTGCGGGGGGTGCAGCAGAGCAGATCCGCCACCTCGGCGAGGCTGATCTCCCGCTCGTCGCAGCCAAGCTGCTGGGCGAGCCGTTGAAATTGCTGATAAAGGCGGGTGGTAGGCATAAAAGAGGAAATCCTGTAGCTGAAAGTCATCAGTTTTTACTTCCGCATTTTAGCTCAATACTGCTGGCGAACGTGAGAACCACAGCACAGGAGCACCATCATGAGCCATGCCACCCCCCTCAAACCGAACCGGATCCAGCAAACCCTTCGTCGCTACTTCCTGAGGATCCTGCCCCGCCCTCTGACGCTGGTCGAAGATCCCATGGTGCAGCTCAACCGCCTGATGCAGTGGGACATGCACCAGATAGACGACAGGGAGTATCGCCGCCGTCTCTGAGGTTGCCGTCACCGACGCCATCCGGTCACCCCCATCCCCCGGCATTGCTTTGCCGGAATGGGTGGTTTACATCGGCGCCAGGACTGCTAGATTGGACGTCTATCCATCCATAATGGTGACATCCAACAAGGAGTGTGTGATGAAAGATGCGACCCTGGCCCTGCACCACGGCTTTGCCAACGACCCCACCACCAAGGCCGTTGCCGTGCCCATCTACCAGACGGTGGCCTACGAGTTCGAGAGCGCCCAGCACGGGGCGGACTTGTTCAATCTGGCGGTGCCGGGGAACATCTACACCCGCATCATGAACCCCACCAACGATGTGCTGGAGCAGCGGATGGCCGCGCTGGAAGGGGGCATCGCCGGCCTGGTGGTCTCGGCGGGCTCCGCCGCCATCACCTACGCCATCCAGGCGCTGACCGCCGCCGGTGACAACATCGTCTCCACCCCCCAACTCTATGGCGGCACCTACACCTTGTTCGCCCACATGCTGCCGAGCTTCGGGGTCGAGGTACGCTTCGCCAAGGATGACAGCGCCGAGGCCATCGCCGCCCTCATCGATGACAAAACCAAGGCGGTCTACTGCGAGAGCATCGGCAACCCGGCCGGCAACATCGTCGACATCGCCGCCCTGGCCAAGGCCGCCCACGCCCGCGGCGTGCCGCTCATCGTCGACAACACGGTCGCCACTCCGGTCTTGTGCAAACCCATCGAACACGGCGCCGACATCGTGGTGCACAGCCTGACCAAATATGTCGGCGGCCACGGCAACTCCCTGGGGGGCGTCATCGTCGACTCGGGCAAGTTCCCCTGGGCGGATCACGCCGAGCGCTTCCCCCAGCTGACCCAACCCGAGCCTTCTTATCACGGGGTGGTCTACACCGAGGCCTTCGGCCCGGCTGCCTTCATCGGCCGGGTGCGCACCGTGCCGCTGCGCAATACCGGGGCGGCGCTGGCGCCGATGAACGCCTTCCTGCTACTGCAAGGGCTGGAAACCCTTAGCCTGCGCATGGAGCGCCACGTGGACAACGCTCTGCGGGTGGCCCACCACCTCAAGCACCACCCCAAGGTGGCCTGGGTCAGCTACGCCGGTCTGCCGGGTCACCCCCACTACCCGCTGGCGGAGAAGTACATGGCCGGTCGCCCCTCGGCCATCCTCTCCTTCGGCCTGAAGGACGGCTACGAGGCGGGCGTGCGCTTCTACGATGCCCTCAAGATCTTCAAGCGGCTGGTCAACATCGGCGACGCCAAGTCCCTGGCCTGCCACCCCGCCTCTACCACCCATCGCCAGTTGAGCGAAGAGGAGCAGGCCAAGGCTGGAGTGAAACCTGAGATGATCCGGCTGTCGGTGGGGATCGAAGCCATCGAGGACATACTGGCGGATCTGGATCAGGCGCTGGAGGCCTGAGTCAATCGACGAAGGAGCGGGCACCACGCCCGCTCTTTTTCATCCATCAGTGAACCTGCTGCCGGGGCGCTGCGTATCACCGCCTTCCGTCACTGCGTCGAGGTTTCCATGATAGTCCTGCACCACCTGAACAAATCCCGCTCCCAGCGCATCATCTGGCTGCTTGAAGAGCTGGGCCTGCCCTACCAGATCAAGGCCTACCAGCGCGATGCCGCCACCTTCCTGGCGCCGCCCGAGCTCAAGGCCGTCCACCCCCTCGGCAAGTCGCCGGTCATCGAGTTTGACGGCCGGGTGCTGGCGGAATCCGGTGCCATCACCGAATACCTGATCGCCCGCCACGCTCCGGAACGGCTGGCACCGGCCACTGACAGCCCGGAGTATCCCGAATACCTACAGTGGCTCCACTTCGCCGAGAGCTCCGGTATTCTGCCGCTGCTGCTCGATATGTTCGTGCGCAAGGATGGCAGCCCGATGCGCTTCCTGCCGGACTACGCCAAAGCCGAGTGTACCAAGGTGCTGGGCTACCTCGATGAGGTGCTGGCAAGCCGCCGTTACCTGGTGGCCGATCGCCTCACCGGCGCCGACATCCTGAACTCCTTCCTGGTGGATCTGCTGGCCCAGAGCGGCCAGCTGGCCCAGTTCCCGCATCTGCAAGCCTACTGGCAGCGCCTCAATACCCATCCGGCCCGCCAGAAGGCGGCGGCGCTGGAGCGCGAGCTGGACCGCAGCGCCGAATAAACGGCAGTGCCCGGCGACACCACGCAAAACGCCTCGATGATCGGGGCAATGCTGTTCACTTAAGAGAATTTGAGTTCCAGTCCACGTAGTATCAGGACAAAAAATCGAGGGAGGCATGATGCCTCCCTCTTTCTATTGCAAGCCCCGCTGGATAAAGGCTGGAGGAAGATCGACTGGACACAGCCTTGCCCCCTCAACTCAAATCCAATTTATGAATAATCAGTCAAAAAAGTGCTTATCTGAACAGCATTGCGATGATCGGGGCGCTTTCTTTTCCGTTGGCCAGCCGGTGATCAGAGGGCGAGGGAAAGGATCCGCGCCACTATGGTTGCCAGGATGACTTACAGCGCGTGGGACAGGATCCTGGCTACCTTGTCGGGATCAATGTCCTGCTGCTCCCCGAGGGCGGTCAGCCCGAAACGCTTGAGGTTGGAGCAGATACCGGGGATGCAGCTCTCGCTCAGCCCGTAGTCGGCAAGCCGGGTACCCACCCCCATCTGCTGGAAGAACTGCTCGGTGCGGATGATGGCCTCCTCGATGCGCAGCGCCTTGTCCTCGCGGCTGGAGTGCCATACCCGCTCGGCGAACTGCGCCAGCTTCTCCTGCTTCTGGGCCGATTGCTCCCGCAGCAGGGAGGGCAACACCACCGCCAGGCTCTGGGCATGATCCAGCCCGTGCAGGGCGGTGAGCTGGTGACCGATGGCGTGGGTGGACCAGTCCTGGGGCACGCCGCGACCGATGAGGCCGTTGAGCGCCAGGCTGGCCGCCCACATCAGGTTGGCGCGCACCTGGTAGTTGGTGGGCTCCGCCAGCGCGCGCGGACCGTTGTCCACCAGCACCTGCAGCAGCCCTTCCGCCAGCCGGTCCTGCACCTCGCCCCCCACCGGGAAGGTGAGGTACTGCTCGAGGATGTGGACGAAGGCATCCACTACGCCATTGCCCACCTGGCGCGGTGGAAGGCTGTAGGTGGTGGCGGGATCCAGCACCGCAAACACCGGTTGCACCAGCGGATTGTAGAAGGAGAGCTTGGCCTCCCCCCGGCTCACCACGGCGGCGGGGTTGCTCTCCGAGCCGGTGGCCGGCAGGGTCAACACGCAGCCCAGCGGCAGCGCTGCCTTGATGGGGGCCTTGTCCCGCAGGATCTCCCAGGGATCGTCCCCCTCGAAGCAGGCAGCGGCGGCCACGAACTTGGTGCCATCCACCACGGAGCCGCCACCCACCGCCAGCAGGAAGTCGATGCGCTCGCGCTTGACCAGAGCCACCGCCTCCATCAGCTGATCGTACTGGGGGTTGGCGCCGATGCCGGGAAACTCCAGCCACTCCCGGCCCGCCAGCGCCTGGGTCAACTGCTCATAGACCCCGTTCTGCTTGATGCTGCCACCCCCGTAGAGCACCAGCAGACGGCTGCCGGCCGGGATCAGCTCGGGCAGCCTGGCGATCTGGCCTTCACCAAAGCAGATGCGGGTGGGATTGGCATATTGGAAGTTGTACACGGCAGAGCCCTCGGTTGATTGCATGCCGGGGAATTGTGCGCCTGCCGTGCCATCAGGTCAAAAACGGGAGCCTGTCGTCAAAAATACGATGCCAGCCTGCCGATGCCGGGCGCTCCTGCCCGGCTTTGCTATGGTGATAGCGGGCAGACGAGTTCGTCGCCCCCTCAAGCCCCTCCCGGGGTCCCTTTCCCACTCACAGGGTCTCTATCATGAAACTGAAGCACGCCTGGATTGCGGGTGTCCTCACCCTCTGTGCCCCTCCCCTGCTCTATGCCGCCGAGGTCACCACCCATGTGGCCGTGGCCCCCGGACAAGCCAGCCTGGCCGAAGAACTGACCGCCAGGGCAACCGTCACCGCCATCGACCTGGCCACCCGCAAGGTCAGCCTGAAAAATGCCGAAGGGCAGACCCTGGATCTGATCGCCGGGGAGGAGGTGACCAACCTTCCCCAGCTCAAGGTGGGAGATGTCGTGGCCCTGAGATATCTGCAACTGCTGGACCTGACCCTGCTCAAGGGCACCGCCGGGGTGAGAAAACGGGTGGTGGAAGTGGAAGGGGGCAAGGCGGCCGCCGGGGAGAAACCCGCTGCCGGCGCTGGCATGCAGGTAACCATCTATGCCGACGTCATCGACGTGGACAAGGCGCACCAGACCATCCGGGTCAAGGGGGTCGACCATACCCTGACCCTCAAGGTGCAGGATCCGGCCCAGTTCGCCCTCATCGCCAAGGGGGACCAGATCAAAGCCGTACAGACCACCGCCATCGCCATCGGGATCGCCCCCCAGAGTCCCTGAGCCCTGACCACGGCCTGCCAGCCCCGTGGCAAGGGGGCAACCCCTTGCCTTTAACGCCCAATGATTTCCGTTTGAATCACATCATGCCTGGGAGGCGGATTTGCCGGTGAGGCGATCCATGGCCTCCTTGAGCATGGCATCGCGCTGCGCGGCCAGGTCCTTGCTCTGCGTTTCGCGCTCCTCGGCAGAGAGCGTCTTGTCATCCGCTATCCCCTTGAGCTGACGCTCGAGATCGTCAAATTTTTTGCGATCAAAGCCCAGGGCCTTGTCCACCATCTGCTGCACCCGCGCATCCTTGACGCCACCGGTCAGGACTGTGTTCTTGCCGTTCCTGGCCAGATGCTCGTAGGTCAGTGCCTGCTGCGCCTTGCCGGTCAGCACCTGACTGGAGAGGCTGACCTGCTGAGACCAGCCGCTCTGCTTGTCGTCGCTGTCGCTGAGGGTCGCCAGGGCTCGGTTCTGGGACGCGCTCTGGGCGAGTTGATGACCATAGGGTTTGATATCCATGAAGGCTCCACGCTCACTGCCGGCCTCGCCGGCTCCGGGGATGGTTTCCCCGCCATGGGCCGGAGACAGCAAAATGCAGGCCAACTTGAGTACCCCCTCTTTCGATGGTTCAGCACGGGTCGCAGCACGCCTCCTTCTGCACTCCATGACGAGTGCGACCAGACCCATCAAAAAAAGGCGCCCGAAGGCGCCTCTTGTGGACAGAAGTCGGCTCGTCATGACATCAGCGACGGCTGATGTGGAGCGGACCGAAGGTCTGGGCCACCGGCATGATCTCGATGCTGTTGATGTTGACGTGGGCAGGCTGCTCGCTGATCCAGAGTACGGTATTGGCGATGTCTTCCGGCAGGATGGCCTGCACCCCCTGATAGACGGTGGCCGCCTTGGCGTCGTCGCCGTGGAAGCGCACGTTGGAGAACTCGGTGCCGCCACACAGGCCGGGCTCCACGTTGGTGACACGCACCGCCGTGCCCGCCAGATCCGCACGCAGGTTGAGGCTGAACTGCTTCACGAACGCCTTGGTCGCGCCGTAGACGTTGCCGCCCGGATAGGGATAGGTCCCTGCGATGGAGCCGATGTTGATGACGTGGCCGCGGTTGCGCGTCACCATGCCCGGCAGCAGCAACCGGGTGATCAAGGTCAGGCCGCTGATGTTGGTGGCGATCATCTGCTCCCAGTCTTCCAGATCCGCCTTGTGGGCAGGCTCCAGCCCCAGTGCCAGGCCAGCGTTGTTGACCAACAGGTCCACCTGTTGCCATTCGGTCGGCAGCCCCTTGATGGCGGCGCGGGTGGCAGCCTTGTCCTGGACGTCGAACACCAGAGGCAGGAACTGCTCGCCCAGCTCCTCGGACAGGGCGGCCAGCCGTTCGGCGCGACGCCCAGTGCCGATCACCCGGTGGCCAGCGCTCACCAGCAGGCGGCTGATGGCCTCACCAAAGCCGGACGAGGCGCCCGTTACCATTGCAATCATGTGAACCTCCATTGTTATTTGTCTTCTTGAAAAATCAGCACGTTATATGTCGCGCTTGCCCAGCTTTCGCCATGCGAACACCGCCAGATGCAGCAGGAAGAGACCCGAGCCCCCCAGCGCAAACAGCAGGCCGGTCAGGGCGTTGACCGAGGTATCGGCGCCGCACCACCACCAGACCAGCCAGCCGACGACCCCGATGAGAAAGGTCTGGGCGGCGCAGACCGGGCAGCGCCCGAGCTTGGCCCTGATGGCGGTGGCCAGGCAATCCTCGCAACTCATGATGGCGCCTGCCGCTCATCCCCCAGCGCCAGCACCAGGCGGTGGGCATGCTGGCCTGGCCCGTAATAATCGGGCAGCCGTACCCCGGGGCGAAACCCCAGCCCCTGATAGAGGGTCCTGGCTTCTGGGTTGGCGTCGGCGACCTCGAGGCGAATCGCCCCCCAGCCGGCCTCGCGCCCTTCCCGGATCACCTGCTCCAGCAGGCGGCGTGCCCACCCCTGACGGCGGACGGTCCAGCGGATGGCGAGGGTCTGGATGATGAGACGATCCCAGCCTTTGTGCTCCAGCACGCTCACATAGCCCATCACCTGCGCCTTCTCGTCTTGCAGCAGCAGGGTGCGCCCCTTGGCCTGATTGAGCAGATAGTGCCAGCGGCTGCGGCCGAAGGCGACCTCGGGGGGAAAACAGTAGCGTTCCAGCTTCACGATGGCGCCCAAATCATCGGCTCGGGCGGCGCGCACGGTCAACACGGGGAGTCCTTGTTCGGTTATTTATCCTCAGCACCAGAAATGCGACTTGTATCACAAGTTACCAAGGCAGAATATTAGGCACTGTAACCTCTTGTTTCCCCTCGCGCCATTGTCGTGCTTGTCGGTGCATCGAAGCCCACTGGGGATCCTGCCGTTTCTGGCAGTCCTTTCTGTGGAGCCTGAAAATATGAGTACCTATGTCATCGTCGAGGAGCCGGGCGACTGGCCCTGCCATGCCGACTATCTGCTGACCGCCCGCACCTACCTGCAACACGGTCTGCCCACCACAGGGGGGCGTCCGCGCATCATCAACCTCTGCCGCAGCCTGGAACACCTGGGGGCCGGTTATTACTGCTCCCTGCTGGCCCAGGCCCGCGGCCACCACTGCCTGCCGGGATTGCAGGCCATCAGCCGGCTGCAACCCCAGCAGCCCCCCGCCAAACTGTGGCGCAAATTGCAGGGCTGGCTGGCCCAGCAGAGCGAAGACAGGATCCGGGTGCGCGCCATCTTCGGCCAGTGCGAACAGAGCGAGCTGGCGGGACTCGCCCGCTATTACTACGGCCTGAGCCAGTTGCCGCTGCAGGAGCTGACCCTCAAGCGCGGTCGCCACGGCTGGTCGGTGCGCCAGCAGGAGAGCCTGTCACCGCTGGCGCTGAGCCCGAGCGAGAAGGCGCTGATGGTGCAGCACGCCCAGGCGCTGGTGGGCACGGGGGACGAGGAGCAGACGGCACCACGCTACCAGCTCGCCATCCTGGTCGACCCCAACGACGGCCGCGCCAGCAGCGATGCCCTGGCGCTGGAGCGTTTCATCAAGGCGGCCGCTGCCCAGGGGATCCAGGCCGAGATCCTGCCTCCCTCGGCCATCGAACGGTTGCCGGAGTTCGACACCCTCTGGCTGCGCGCCGAGACCGCGGTCGGCCACTACACCTTCGAGTTTGCCCGCCGTGCCGAGCAGCTCAAGATGCCGGTCATCGACAGCTCCCGTGCCATCCTCGCCTGCAGCAACAAGCTCTATCTCTACGAGCTGATGGTGCGCAGCGGCGTGCCCATGCCCCCCACCACCGTCGTGACCCGCCGCGGCCGCCAGCATGTGGACGAACTGGTGCAGCGCCTCGGTCTGCCACTGATGGTGAAAATCCCCGACGGCGCCCAGGGGCGCGACCTCGCCATGGCCGGCGATGACATCCAGCTCGCCCGCCTGCTGGATGAGGGGCTGGCCCGCTCCGCCCTGCTGCTGGTCCAGAGCCGGATCCCTGCCGAGTTCGACTGGCGCATCGGCTTTCTCGACGGCTCGCCGCTGTTCGCCTGCCGCCGCTACCGACCCGAACCCGGCAACCGCATCCGTCGCCGCAAACACCCCCTCGACATGAGCCGCATCGAGGCGCTGCCCCTCAGCGACGTGCCGGAGCGGGTGCTGCAAACCGCCCGCCGCGCCGTGCACCAGCTCGGCAACGGCCTGTTCGGGGTGGATCTGCGCCAGCAGGGTCAGGGCTGCGTGTTGCTGGAAATCATCGACAACCCCTGGATACGTGGCGATATTGAAGACAGGGAGGCAAAGGACCTCTACGAGCGCCTCGCCCGGGCCTTCCGCCAGCGGCTGGAGAACCGGGGGCAGAGCGCGACAGGATAACAAGCATCGCGAGCAGAGGTGGATATGATGACAATGCAGTGGTGGGACATCGCGCCCCTTGGCTGGGAGAACATCCTGGTCTGTCTGGTGTGTGGCACCCTGGTGGGGCTGGAGCGGCAGCTTCGCGGCAAACCGGTGGGGATCCGCACCTCTTCCCTCATCGTGCTCGGCACCTACTGTTTTCTCGCCATCGGCGCCGCCGTCAGTCCTCAGGGCGCCGATCAGGCGCGGGTGCTGGGTCAGCTCATCACCGGGGTCGGCTTTCTCGGGGCCGGGGTCATGATGACCCGGGATGGTCAGGTGCTGGGGGTGACCTCCGCCGCCGCCATCTGGATGCTGGCCGCCCTCGGCGCCCTCATCGGCATGGACATGCTGCATCAGGCGCTGCTGCTCACCGTCGTCACCCTCTCCATCCTGGTGGGGGTGGACTATCTGGAAGCCAGCTTCAAGAGCCTGCGCCGCGGGGTGCACAACCGGCTGGAACACTGGCGCCACGGGGCCGAGCCCTCGGTCTCTTCCCGCCGGGACGACCTTGGCAGCGGCATCGAGAAGTAAGCCGCCACCATGAAAAAGGGCTCCATCATGGAGCAATGCTGTTCAGATAAGCACTTTTTTGACTGATTATTCATAAATTGGATTTGAGTTGAGGGGGCAAGGCTGTGTCCAGTCGATCTTCCTCCAGCCTTTATCCAGCGGGGCTTGCAATAGAAAGAGGGAGGCATCATGCCTCCCTCGATTTTTTGTCCTGATACTACGTGGACTGGAACTCAAATTCTCTTAAGTGAACAGCATTGCCATCATGGAGCCCTTTCTGTTGTCTGCCTCCCTCAGCGCACCAGCAGGAAGCGGCCGGTGAGGGGCGGCAAGTCCACCGTCACGCTGCTGCCACCGATGGCCAGGTTCTCGCCGCTCTGCAGATCCACCAGGGCGCTGCCGCTGCGCAGCTTGCCGACCGGCACGGCGTAGCTCTGAGGCGTGGTGGAGACATTGAGCAGGTAGACTACTTGCTCGCCCGCCGTCTGCTTGATGTCGCCATAGACGCTCCCCTCGGCCACCAGCTTGACCCGCTCCCCCTGATAGAGGGCGGGGTGGGCGGCGCGCAGGGCCAGCAGAGCGCTCAGCCACTGCTTGAGCTCGGCCTGCTCGCTGCTCGGCACGAAGCCGGTGACACCGGGGACCTTGCCATCGCTGCGGGCCACGTGATCATCGCAGAGCCCCTGGGCCGCACAGTCGCCCCCCACCTGACTGGCAAAGCCAGGCACCTCGTCGCCAAACTCCTCGCCATAGTAGAAGGTAATGGGACCGGAGCGGGCGGCCATGAAGCTGAAGGCCGCCTTGTGGCGCTGCCAGTAGTCCGCCCCATTGAAGTTGCCCCGCTCCAGCAGATCGCCGAAGCGCACCAGATCGTGGTTGCCCAGCATCAGGTTGGGCATGGCATGGTCCGGGTAGTTCTCCACCTTGTTCCAGCTGGCGTCGAGCACGCTGGCCCCCTGCCCGCCCTTGCCGGACTCTTCCACCGCCAGCGCCTGTACCAGGCCGTAGCGCAGGGGGAAGTCGAACGCCGAAGAGAGCGCCGGGTTGTCGCTCGGGCCATAGGCCTGGGCGCGGATCTCGTCGGCGCCCTTCCACACTTCCCCCACCATGTAGCCGAGGGTGCCCCACTGCTGGCCGGCGGCCTTGCGCGCCGCGCTGGCCTGGGCCACCTCGCTGCGAATGGCGCGCCAGTCATCCAGCCCCAACTGATAAGCCTGATCGAGGCGCCAGCCGTCGATGCCGTACTGCTCGACCCAGTAACGGGCCACCTCCTTGAAGTAGGCCAGACTCTCGGGCTGGCCGTAATCCACCAGCTGACCCGGGTAGCCTGCGCCGCCGCTCTTGAGGGCAGGCAGCCGCCCCTCTGGTGAAGGCTTGCTCACCCCCACCTTGTTGACGTGGCCGAACACCCCGTCGAGGAAGACATAGAGCCCGCGCTGGTGCGCCCCGTCCACCAGTTTTTTAAGCTGGGCGTTGCTGCCGAAGTTGGGATCCACGTTGAAGAAGTCACAGGCGAAGTAGCCGGTGGCATCCAGCCGGTCGTCCCCGGCCTGGCCGGCGCAGGAGTCAAACACCGGCGTGAGCCAGATGGCGTTGACGTTGAGGCTCTTGATGTGGTCGAGGCTGTCGATGATCCCCTGCAGATCGCCGTTGTGCCGGGAGGGGCCGTAACCGACGCCGTAGTTGGCGCTACCGTCGCCGTCGACGAAGGACTCCACCATCACCTGGTAGGTGCGCAGGTTGCAGGCTGGCTGATCATTGCCGTAGCAGGCGCGGCTGGCCGACGCAGGGGGCGGATTGACCACCGGGGGCTGGGGGTCACTGCTGCCACCGCCTCCCCCGCTGCCGCAAGCCGTCAGTAACAGGGCGGCCCCGATGAGGCCGCCACGACGCAACGTTCCTTGTTTCATTGTTATGTTCCCGCTGTGGTGGATGGGCGCCCAAAGCGCCGCACTGGGGTCATGATAACGACCTGACCGACGCGGGTCTGTGACTGAAAACGTTACCTGACTCAACGAGTTAGCATGTCAGAAACGATGCATGTTGCGATCGGGGAAGGCGGCGCGCTCGTCGATGGGCAGGATCAGGTGGTAGACCTCGTGGGCCGCCAGGGTGAAGCCCGAGGGCCACGCCAGTTGATGGCGATCATCGATGAAGACACGGGCGAAGCGACGCTCGGTCTCCATGGCCGCAAACAGAGGCTGGCCGCGCCAGGGGGGGAGATCCAGCACGCCAGTGGTGCCGTCGGAGAGCACCACGAACAGAGACCAGCCCTGCATATATTCCACATCGATGAAGACCGGCATCCCTTCGGCTCCGATTGAGAAATCCGGCGCCATTATAGGCACGACCATTGTCTCGATGTGCCAGCAGGATCACAGTTTCCCCAGCGTTTTATGCTCTCTTCGAACCCTGCATCCCGTCACAAAAAAATCATAAAACGTGCCAACTTCTCCATTTATACCCCATGCCCATGCAACCTTTGCCAGGCGCCACTGTCATACTCCTGCACCATAACAACAATGCGTCCGGGGACTGGGCGCAAACAGGTTTGCAGGAACAATATGACCACCATCAGACAATGGCTGGGACCGGTTTGGCCCATCGCCGTCTTTTCATTGATCGCGCTCATCTCCCTGACCATCAGCCGCCTTGGCCTGGGGCTCTGGCAACTGGAACGGGTGGATGCCGTCTCTGGCTGGCAGGAGATGCTGCTGCAAGGCATTCGCGTTGACGTTGCCACCCTCTGCTGGGTCTGGGGCGTACCCGCCGTCTTGACCCAGTTGCTGGCCGGACCCCACGCGCCGGGGCGGCTCTGGATGCAGCTTATCCGGATCTGGCTCACCCTGGGGCTCTGGCTGATGCTCTTTCTGGAGATCTCCACTCCCGCCTTCGTCACCGAATACGGGGTGCGCCCCAACCGCCTCTATGTGGAGTACCTCATCTATCCGAAGGAGGTGCTCTCCATGCTGTGGGCTGGCCGCAAGGGCGAGCTGCTGCTGGCCGTGATCTTCAGCGGCGCCGTGCTGGGCGGTGGCTGGTGGCTGAGCGGCCGCCTGGTGCGTGACCTAAGCTTCCCCCGCTGGTACTGGCGCCCCGCCTTCGCCCTGCTGATCCTCGCCGTCGGCTTCCTCGGCGCCCGCTCCAGTCTCGGCCATCGCGCCCTGAATCCGGCCATGGTGGCCTTTGCCGACGATCCCCTGGTCAACGCCCTCACCGTCAACTCCGCCTACTCCCTCTTCTTTGCCATCAAGCAGATGGGGGCCGAGGAGGACGCCAGCCAGTTTTACGGCAAGATGGCTGACCATCAGGTACTCGACATAGTCCGCGAGGAGAGCGGTCGTCCTCTCGGCGATTTCACCTCTGCCGATCTGCCAAGTCAGACCTTCAACACGGCCAGCTACCAGGGCAAGCCCAAAAACCTGGTGATCCTGCTGCAAGAGAGCCTGGGGGCCCAGTTCGTCGGCTCCCTCGGCGGCCTGCCGCTCACCCCGAACATCGATGCCTTGTCGAAAGAGGGTTGGGCGTTCGAGCAGCTCTACGCCACCGGTACCCGTTCGGTACGCGGCATCGAGGCGGTGCTCACCGGCTTCACGCCGACCCCGGCCCAGGCCGTGGTCAAGCTCGGCAAGAGCCAGACCAACTTCTTCACCATCGCTGACCTGCTCAAGCAGCGAGGCTATGACACCAGCTTCATCTATGGTGGCGAGAGCCACTTCGACAACATGCGCAGCTTCTTCCTCGGCAATGGCTTCACCACCATCGTCGAGCAGAAGGACTTCAAGAACCCGGTGTTCGAGGGATCCTGGGGCGCCTCGGATGAAGATCTGATGGCCAAGGCCAACGAGACCTTCGCGGCGCTGCACAAGGAGGGCAAACCCTTCTTCAGCTTGGTGTTCAGCTCCAGCAACCACGATCCCTTCGAATTCCCCGACAACCGCATCGCCCTGTACGAGCAGCCCAAGCAGACCCGCAACAACGCCGCCAAGTACGCGGACTACGCCGTCGGCGAGTTCTTCAAGAAGGCCAGGGCATCGGACTACTGGCAGGACACCCTGTTCCTGGTCATCGCCGATCACGACAGCCGGGTCGGGGGAGCCAGCCTGGTGCCCATCCCCCGCTTCCACATCCCGGGGGTCATCCTGGGGGACGGCATAGCACCGAGAAAGGACCCCCGCATCGTCAGCCAGATCGACATGGCCCCGACCCTGCTCTCCCTCATGGGCATCAGTGCCGACTACCCCATGCTGGGCAAGGATCTCACCCGCATGCCCGCCGACTGGCCTGGGCGCGCCATCATGCAGTACGACAAGAACTTCGCCCTGATGCGTGGCAGGGATGTGGTGATCCTGCAGCCCGAGCGGGCGCCGGAAGGCTTCATCTACGAGGATGCGACCGAAACGCTCACCCCGGCGCAGCAGCCGGACACCATGAAGGATGCCGCCCTGGGGCTGGTCCTGTGGGGCAGCCTGGCCTATCAGCAGGGGCTCTACCGGACGGCGCAGGACAGCCGGCTGGCTCTCAACTGAGGAACCGCCCACAAAAAAACCGCCCTCGGGCGGTTTTTTCTTGCGGCTAGCCCCGTCAGGGGTGGGGGAAGCAGGGAAGCGAGCGGCTGAACCTGTGCTCGAACACCAGGGAGGTCTCGAGGTGCACCACCTCTTCCCGGGAGGTGAAGTGATCGAAGACGAAATTGCGCAGGTGTTCGGTATCGGAGACGCACAGGTGCACCAGGAAATCATCCTTGCCGCCCATGTGGAACAGGCTGATCACCTCGGGCAGGGCCAGGATGGCGTCGCGAAACGCATCGATGATCTGGCGGCTGTGACGGGCCAGTTGCAGGGAGACCATGGCCTGGATGTGACCGCCCAGGGCCTGGTAATCCACCTCGCAGTGCGCCCCCTTGAGCACGCCATCCTGCTGCAGCTTGCGCACCCGCTCCAGACAGGTGGACGGCGCCACCCCGACCAGGGCCGCCAAATCCTTGTTGGTCATGCCCGCATCGCGAAACAGATGGGCCAGGATGTCCAAGTCCAGTTGATCCAGGTTTCTCATCTTTACTCCTTGCATCGCTCGATTTTTTTAGACTCTGCCCGTAAACCGGGCCGAACACAACGCAGATTGACATCGCCTCCGGCCCCTCTATGCTGTGCCGCACCCGCGGGATGCCGATCCCGTTGACCCCGACCACCACGAGGAACCCCATGCTCAGTGCCCATCCCTTCTGGAGCCTGGACGTTCCACGGCTCGACGGCCAGCTCCTGCTCACCCCCTGCCCCGGCAGCCAGCAGGTCCCCATGGCCGACGCCCTTGCCCAGTTGCAGTTGGCCGGTGCCGGCGGGGTGCTGACCCTGATGACGGTGGAGGAGCTGGCCCTGTGCGGGCCCCTCTCTCTCGGGCAGCTGGTGCAGGCCAGAGGCATGAGCTGGTTCCATCTGCCCATTGCGGATGACGAGGCACCGGATGCCGCCTTCGAACAGGCCTGGCCCGGGGTGCAACCCCGACTGCTCGCCCTGCTGCGCGAGGGACAGCACCTTGCCATTCACTGCCACGGAGGAAGCGGGCGTACCGGGCTGGCGGCCGCCCTGCTGCTGATGACCCAGGGGCTGCCCCAGCAGGAGGCCATGACCCTCATCCGGGCCAGACGGCCACGGGCCTTCACCCTGGCCTGCCACCGTCACTGGCTCGATACCCGTGGACGGCGGCTGACCGGGGCGGACTGATGGGCTCTATCCCTTGGGCTGCTGGTAGGTAAACACCTTGCCGATGTCTTCCACCTTGTAGCTGGTCAACTGGTAGACGTAATAGTTGAGCCAGTTGGAAAACAGCAGGTGACCGTGGCTGCGCCAGGTGGCGCGCGGGGTCTGGCTTGGATCGTTGTTCGGGTAATAGTTGACCGGAATGACGGGGGTGAGCCCGGCCGCCAGATCCCGCCGGTATTCCCCATCCAGGGTCAGGGCGTCATATTCCGGATGGCCGGTGACGAACACCTGGCGACAATCCTTGGTGGCGGCCAGATAGACGCCCGCCTCTTCCGACTCGGCGAAGATCTGCAGATCGGTGTGGGCGCGGATGAGATCCCCGTCGAAGGCCGCATAGCGGGAGTGGGGCGCCACGAATTCGTCATCGAAGCCGCGCAGCAGCGCCTCGTGCTCGTCGAGGCGGTGGTGGCGATAGACCCCGGAGAGCTTCTCGCCGTGGGTCTGCTTCTCCATGCCGTACAAGGCTTTCAGCGCCGCCTGCACCGCCCAGCAGAGGAAGAGGGTGGAGGTGACATGCTGATGGGACCACTCGATGATCTCGACGATGCGTGGCCAATAGACCACCTCCTCGAACTCCACCAGCCCGAGCGGCGCCCCCGTGATGATCATGCCGTCGTAGTTGTTGCCTCTCACCTGCTCGAAGTCGTGATAGAAGTTCTCCAGGTGCGCCTGGGGCGTGTTTTTCGACTCCCGATCGTCGATGCGCAACAGATCCACGTCCACCTGCAAGGGCGAGTTGGAGAGCATCCGCATCAGCTGGATCTCGGTTTCTATCTTCTTGGGCATCAGATTGAGGATGAGCACCCGCAGCGGGCGGATGTTCTGGGTGACGGCCCGGGATTCCGTCATCACGAAGATGTTCTCCTGCCCCAGCACTTCGGCGGCGGGCAACTGGTCCGGGATCTTGATCGGCATGCTGACTCCCTGTACTGCATCGGTAAATATGTCTGGACATCTAGAAGCCTATAATAAAGCGCTCCCGCTGTCATCAGATACCTTTTGTATTCACCCCGCCCTTTGACTAGCATACGGCTCAGTGTGTCCCTCGTGCCCAACCCCATGACAGGAATCAAGATCTCCGTAGAACGGCTGCAAGTCGGCAATTATGTCTCCCTGCCTTTGGGATGGCGTGAGCACCCGTTTCTGTTCTCCAGCTTCAAGCTCAAGAGCGAGGAGGAGATCGAGCTCATTCGTCGCCTTGGCCTCAAGCTGGTGACCATCATTCCCGACAAGAGCGACACGCCGCCCAAGCCCCTCGGCCAGACCCAGCCCCAGGCAGATGAGGTTGAGGGGGAGGGTCTCGTCGCCCGCCAGGAGGAGATGCAGCAGGAGAAACTGCGGCGCATCGAGCAGTTGCAGCGCTATCGCCGCGACCTGCAGCAGTGCGAGAAACAGTTCCGCCAATCCCTGGCCCAGGTGCGCAACGTGATGAGCAAGATCCAGTCCCGCCCCCTCAATGCCATCGGCGAGGCGCAGGAGCTGATCAACGCCATGACCGAGCAGCTCCTCTCGGTGGACGAGATGGTGCTGCACCTGGTCTCCGACAGCGAGGACGGCAACAACCTCTACTTCCACTCCCTCAACGTCAGCGTGCTCAGCATGCTGCTGGCCAAGGAGTGCAACATGTCGGCCGACGAGATCCGCCAGGTCGGCATGGGAGCCCTGTTCCACGACATCGGCAAGCTGAGGATCCCGAGCCAGATCCTGCGCAAGACCGAGCCGCTCACCAAGCCGGAGCAGAACCTGATGGCCCAGCACCCGCGCTACGGGCTGGATCTGCTCAATCTGGCCAAGGACTTCCCGGCCGAGGCGAAGGGAATCGTGCTGCACCACCACGAATACCTGGACGGCAGCGGGCCGGAGGGGCTCAAGAAGGGGCAGCTCGATCCGCTCACCCAGATTGTGTCGCTGATCAACGAGTACGACAACCTCTGCCACATGCAGGCCAAGGTACCCTACTCGGCCCTGAGCGGCCTCTACAAGCAGCGCAAGGCCCAGTTCAACCCGGACTACCTCGGCATGCTGATCCGGCTGATGGGGATCTACCCGCCCGGCAGCGTGGTGCAGCTCTCCAACGGCCAGGTGGGGCTGGTGATGTCGGTCAACGCCTCCCGCCTGCTCTACCCCTCGGTGCTGGTGTACGATCCGCGCATCCCGCGCCAGGAGGCGGCCATCATCGACCTGCAGCAGGCCGAGCTCTCCATCGCCAAGGTGATCCATCCCAAACGGCTGCCGCCGGCGGTGTTTGAGTACCTCAACCCGCGCACCCGCATCAGCTACTACTTCGAACACACCAAGCCCTGATCGACCCGGCCACCCAGGTGGCCCCCCCAGCCCAGCCGTCAGCCCCGAGGAGCCCGCCATGCGCATCGAAATCATCAGCACCGGAGACGAGATAGTGACGGGTCTGGTGGTGGACACCAACGCCGCCTGGCTGAGCGCCCTGTTGCTGGAGCAGGGCTGGCAGGTGCGCCGCCGCGTCACCGTGGGGGACAACCTCAAGGACTTGAAGGCCGTGCTGGCAGAGAGCGCCAGCCGCGCCGAGGTGGTACTGGTGTGCGGCGGGCTCGGCCCCACCGCCGATGATCTCACCGCCCAGGCGGCAGCCGAAGCCTTCGACCAGCCGCTCACCCTGTTCCCGGACTGGCTCGCCACCATCGAAGCGCGTTACGCCAACCGCGGCAGGCCCATGCCCGCCAGCAACGCCAAGCAGGCCTGGCTGCCGCAGGGGTGCGAGATCCTCGACAACCCGGTGGGCACCGCCTGCGGCTTTGTGGTCACCCACACAGGCCACCAGGGCCCAAGCCGGCTCTTCTTCACCCCGGGCGTGCCGTTCGAATTCAAGCAGATGGTGCGCGAGCAGATCATGCCGCGCCTCAAGGCGCTGGCTGGCGAGCAGACCGACACCGAACTGCGCCGTTTTTATACCTTCGGCGTCTCGGAGTCAGCCTTCAGCGACATGTTGGATGCCGCGCCCTGGCCCGCCGGCATCGAGCTCGGCTACCGCTCCTCCATGCCGCTCATCGAGCTGAAGCTTATTGGCCACGGCGCCAGCACGGCGGACATGGACGCCGCCGAGGCGCGGCTGCTTGCGGCCATCGCCCCCTGGCTGGTGGGGCGTGGCAACGAGGCGCCTGCCAGCCAGATCCTGGCCCTGCTGGGGGAGCGGTCGCTGCACCTGCAGGAAGGGGAGAGCCGGGGCGCCCTGCTGGCCATGTGTCACGGGCACCCGGCCCTGACCGCCGGCTTCAGCCACACCCTGAGCGACGACCTCACTCAACTGGCAGTGCCCGCCGCCCCCCTGAGCCTCACCATAGGCCGTGCCGGGCCGGACGGCGTGCCGCTGCTGCTCTGCGCCGACGGGCAACTGCACGGCCAGACGCTCAGGGTCAGCCACCCGGATCCCGCGAGCGGTCGCCGGATCCTCGCCTTCGCCGCCCTCGACATGCTGCGCCGCCACCTGCTGGGGCTGCCGGTGCTCGCCGATTACCTCACCCTGACCCGAACGGCCAGGTGCCAGGAGGGCGCCCGGGGCTAGAAGTGAGCCAAGCCTGCACCGCCATGGACCCAGTACCCGGCGAGCGCCAGGGTCAGCAGGCAGAAGGCCCTCTCGTAACCCCCGCCGCTCTTGAGGGGCAGGCCGGGCAGGCGAAAGCGCCGACGCCAGGGCCAGAGCAGGGGAATGCCCATGGGGGTGAGCCAGTCCCCCAGCAGATGGCTGAGATAGCCCACGATGAGGGCATCCTTCACCGCCCCCGACAGCAACCAGGGGGCTTCTACCTGGGCCAGCCCCCAGACCCCCATCCCCACCGCCAGCAGGCTGTGGGTGAAGCCACGATGGCCGAACAGCCGGGAGAGCGGCCCCGAGATCCAGGGCAGTTGCCGCCCGAGCAGGGAGCGGGGGTGATCGAGATCCGGCAGCAGGGCGCTCGCCAGGGCCATGGGAACGATGTGCCACAGGCTGGCATCGGCCAGGGCCGGAGTCAGTTCGACCTTGTGGGCAAGCAGGACGCAGGTGACGGAAAACAGCAGGTGGCCTTGGGCGGTCATGGGGCTCGTTCGGTTGGACAGAAAAAGGGGCTGATCGATGGCGACCAGGGTCCTCGCCCTGGGGCGGCGGCAGATTAAAATCCTTCTCTTCCTGCCTGGCAAGGTGATTTGCATCACCACCTTCAACGTGATGGACACTCTGGATAGCGAAAGCATAAAACGTCAGCATATTGCGCTAAAAAACTGCAATGGAGCCCATGACATGGCCGGGTCTGCCCCTCTCCCGTCAGCCGATATTTCCTCAACCCGGCTCACCCATTTGCATTCAGATCGTTGACCCGGAAGGAAAAATACCCGAATACTGCGCGTTGGATCCGCCCCGGCGGCATTGGATGCCGGCAAGGAGAGGCCCCGGCATGGGGCAAACCGGACAGGGACAACGAAGGAGGGCCCGGTGTTAAGCAAAGCGTGGTTTCAGCTGTCGGCCGACATGAGCTATGTCTGCCTGCGCATCACCCCGGGCCTCACCGAGCCCATCCAGGAAAGCGACGTCCTGGCCCTGCTGCGACTCTCCAACTGCCGGCGCTACGAACCCCTCGGCGAGGGGATCCGCGAAGCCGTCACCCTGCTCAACGCCCTCATCGCAGAGCCGGATGCCCCAGCGCATCCGCCAGTCCCCATTGCCCGGCGCCAGGATGCCAGGCTGCTCATCCAGGTGGAAAAGGACCAGATGAGCGCCAGGGCGCAGATCACCGCGGACTGGGGTGGCCAGCCCCTGACCCTGGCCCGGTTGCAGGAGGCCCTGGCGGCCAGCACGGTCAAGCAGGGGGTGAGCGAGCGGCTGCTTGCCGCCGCCATCCAGGCAGCGGGTGAGGCGGCACCCGGTGCCCAGCTCAATCCCGTCATCGCCCTCGGCAAGGCCGCCAGGCACGGCCTGGATACCCGCCTGGAGCGGCTGGTGGAGACCGCAGCCGAGCGGATCCTCAAACCCCAGGAGCGGGATCACGGCAAGGTGGACATGCGCGACCTCGGCACCCTGCTCACCGTCAAGGCCGGAGCGTTGCTGATGCGCAGGCACCCCGCCACCCAGGGCATCGACGGCTTCACCGTGACGGGCCAGACCCTGACCGCCCGCCACGGCAAGGAGAGCGCCATGACGCCGGGTGACGGCACCTGCCTCTCCCCCGAGGATCCGGACCTGCTGCTGGCGACACGCCCGGGACTCCCCTGTCAGGAGCGTGCCGGGATGCGGGTCGACGAGGTACTCAACGTCAAGCAGGTCGACATCCGCCACGGCCACGTCGAGTTCGAGGGATCCCTGCTGGTCACCGGGGACGTCATGCCCGGCATGCGCGTCAAGACCAGCGGTGACGTGGTGATCGGCGGCTTCGTCGAGGGCGGCTACATCGAATCCGGCGGCACCATCACGGTGCGCAACGGCATCATAGGGCGCAAGCTGGCGGACGACGAATACCTCTGCCACCTCAACGCCGGGGGGGAGATCCACGCCAGCTATGCCCAGTACGCCAGGCTGGAGGCCGATGGCGACATCCATATCCTGAGCCAGCTCAGTCACTGCTATTGCCGCAGCGGCCAGGATCTCAAGGTGGGGGACAGCGCCATGCGCAAGGGGCACCTCATCGGCGGCATCAACATCGCCAACCGGCTCATCATGGCACCGGTGCTCGGAGCCTCGGCGGCCAACCGGACCCGGTTGCAGATCCTCGGTGGCTATTTCAGCCAGAAGGAGCAGGAGCTGGCGCTGCGCCAGCGCAAACAGACCTGCGCCGAGCAGATAGACAAGCTGCAGGATCTCATCCTGCGGCTGCTGCAACTGCCCCGTGACAAGCGCAATCCCGAGACCCTGCAGAAGATCAAGGCGCTGCGCACCCGCCAGTTCGACGAGAGCAAGAGCCTGGACGAGCAGCTCGCCGAGGCGCAGCGGGAGCTGCAGGCGCTCATGGCCAACATGGACATCATCGCCACCCAGCGCCTCTTCCCCGGCGTCGAGGTGGAGATGGCCCATCACCACAACAGGGTCGACATCGAGCACGGCCCCATCCACTTCGCCATCCGGGAAGATCAACTGCAACTGACCCCCTACCAGGGCCAGCGCTGAGGGGCAACGTGCCCCCGCTTCGGCAGGCGGCGTGATCCCGGCGGCGATTTTCGCTACACTCGGCCTCCCCATGGCCCCATCGGGCGGGCCGGCCAGACTCAGGTAGTGAGAAGATGTACAAGCTGATCGCATTGGATATGGATGGCACCCTGCTGACCCCAGAGGGCCGAATCTCCCCCCGCACCCAGGCCGCCATCGCGGCAGCCCGCGCCAGGGGCGTGACCGTGGTGCTGGCCTCCGGCCGCCCGCTGGAAGGCATGACCGCCGCCCTGACCGAGCTGGGCCTCACCGGCCAGGATGACTACGTCATCTGCTACAACGGCGCCCTGGTGCAGCAGGTGTCCGAGCAACGCATCATCCGCAGCCAGTTGCTGACCGGCAGCGATGCCCGTGCCATCGCCCACCTGGCCTGTGAGCTGGGGGTGAACATCCACGGCTTCTCCGTCCGCCAGGGGCTCATCAGCCCCAGGATCAGCCCCTACACCGAGCACGAATCCCGCCTCATCGGTCAACCCATCAACCTGGTGGACTTCGCCACCCTGCCCGACGACGAGCAGATCATGAAGGTGATGATGATTGACCCAGAGCCCCTGCTCTCCCGTGCCATCGCCCAGCTGCCCGCCGAACTCCACGAGCGCTATACCGTGGTGCGCAGCGCCCCCTACTTCCTCGAGTTCATGAACAAGCGCAGCAACAAGGGCACCGGCGTCGCCGCCCTGGCCGAGCACCTGGGGCTGGATGCCTCCCAGGTGATCGCGGTGGGAGATGCGGGCAACGATCACCACATGATCGCCTACGCCGGACTCGGGGTCGCCATGGGCAACGCCACCGACGAGATCAAGGCGCTGGCACACCACACCACGGGGCGCAACGATGAAGACGGGGTCGCCCAGGTGATCGAGCGTTTCATCCTGAACGCCTGAGTCGACAAGGGGCCCTGCGGGCCCCTTCTGCTATCCGGCCGCCCGGCCAGATGTTTAATATATCCACCATGAAATTTCTCACCGCACCAGGCATCCCCCCTCAAGTCCCTTTAAATGGGACTCGCAGCCGTATCTCGACATCAATGGTTAACATAATTGCATCATTTTGTTTGACATATTGAACGGCCTTGGCAGACTGGAGACAGGATCCAGGCTGTCGTTGCCAAGGCTGACCGACGATTCTGGCACGCTGGCGCGACCCTGATCCCACGACCATGCCTTGAGGCATGCCCTTGCGAGCCGAGGCGGCAAGGGCCTTCCCAAGGCGCAGGATGAGACCGCCAAGGATAGCCAAGGTGACCTATGCCCAACCCCAGTTCCCATAACAAACCCGTCGTGCTGATGACCATGGGGGCCCAGGCCCGCAGTGGCCACGCCTACCAGGTCATGACCCACAAATACATCAAGCCTCTGGTGGAGATCAGCGGCTGCGTGCCGCTGCTGGTGCCCACCTGCTGTGGCACCGAGGATCTGGAGCAGTATCTGGACCTCGCCGACGGGGTCTATCTGAGCGGTGCTGGCTCCAACATCGATCCTGCCCTCTATGGCCAGGAGAACCTCACCCCGGAGAAGCCTCAGGACAGGGACAGGGATCTGTTCGATATTCCCCTGGTACGCGCCGCCCTCGACCGCGGCCTGCCGATCCTCGGGATCTGCCGCGGCATGCAGGAGATCAACGTGGCCCTGGGAGGCGACATTCACCAGAAGGTCTATTGCGAGCCGGGTTATGACGATCATCGGGAGGATGCGGATGACCCGGTGGACGAGCAGTATGGCGAGAGCCATCAGGTCGAGCTGGTGCCCGGTACCTGGCTGGCCGAGCTGATGGGGCAGCCGTCGATTCCGGTCAACTCCCTCCACGGGCAGGGGATCAAGACGCTGGCCAAGGGGCTGGCCCCCCTGGCCCATGCCGAAGACGGGCTGATCGAGGCGATCCACGCTCCCGCCCTCTCCCCCTTCCTGCTGGCGGTGCAGTGGCACCCGGAGTGGAAGGCCAGCGAGAACCCCCACTCCATCAAGCTGTTCACCGCCTTTGGCGACGCCTGCCGCCGGTTCAGGCAGCAGGTCGGCTAGTCGCCGACCCCTTGCCCTTGAGCCTGGGCAGGGCCTCGTACATCGGGGGCTGCCCAGAGGCATCCGACGTGACGGGCCTGTGACCCCCCCACGCCATCAAGCTGCCCACAGCCTTCGGCGACACCTCCTGCCCGCTCAGGCAGCAGACGGGCTAGTCGCCAAATCCCTTGCCCTTGAGCTTGGGCAGGGCCCCGCGATCAGGGCGCAGGGTTCGGCAGACATCCAGCCCCTTGAGGCCCCGCTGGATATGGTCCGGGGCCTGCCCGAGCACCATGCCGTTGCCGCGATAGAGACGGGCATCCTCCAGCTCGAACAGCTCGCCGCCGATGAGCAGTTGCTCCCGGCCATTCACCACCTTGCCCCGTTTCAGGGGCAGGGTCATGTCCACCTGGATCTCGCCGGTGGCACACCCCTCGCGCCAGCGCGCCTCGTTGGAAAATGGGGAGATGGCGATCTCCCGCCAGGATCCGTCCCTGAACTCCATCCGGTAACGGTCTTGCACCAGATCGCATCCCGCCAGCACCATGGGGATCGCCAGCCAGATGACACCCTTCATTCCCTTCACGCCCTTGCTCCCTTGTTGTTATTGCCTGATATAGATCACGGAATCTGTCCCTCACCCCCAGCTCAGAGCAGCAGGGTGGCCAGATCCTGCAGCTGCCCCAGCTCCACATCCGGCAGCAGCGACAGCGACTGCCAGGACTGACCGCTCTCGTTGAGCCAGGCGGCCCGAAAGCCGTGCAGCCTGGCACCCAGCACGTCGGTCACCGGGTGATCCCCCACATGAAGGATGCGGCCGGGGGCCAGCCCCAGGGCCTCTTGCACCTGCACGAACATGTCGGGCGCCGGTTTCATTCTGGCTCCCGCCCCCGCCTTGCAGACCAGGGTGAAGTAGCCAGCCAGACCCGCCTGCTCCAGATCCAGGTTGCCGTTGGTGATCACCGCCAGCGGGTAGCGCGCCGCCAGACGAGCCAGCAGGGCGTGAGTCGCCTCGCTCACCTCTATCTTCGAGCGCTCGGCCATGAAACCGGTGAACACCGCCCGGGCCTGCTGCTCCGCCAGCCCGGGCTCCATGCCCCCCTGCACCAGGGCCTCGCGAATGCCCCGCTGGCGCGCCAGGCTGACGTCGTGGCTAAGCGCCGGGTGGTCCAGCAGCAACTGGCGCTTGAGCGCGAGCCAGCGCGGCTTGTCCAGCATGGCGGTAGCCAGGTATTCGCTGCGCAGGTGGTCCAGCATCCACTGTTCCGCCCGCGCGATGGCGGGGCCGTTGTCATAGAGGGTGTCGTCCAGATCGAACGAGATGGCGGCCACCGGCTGCCAGCGACGGTAAAACTGCATGGCTGTTCCTCTTTACTCCTCATCCTCTGGCGTTGCGAGCTCCCGCCTGACCCGGGCGACGTGGAGATTGTCATCCCCGCAGATCGCACACCACATCACTCATCCTCCGGCGTTTCCGGATCCCGCTTAGCCCGCGGGTGGGCACTGTCATATACCTTGGCCAGATGCTGGAAGTCGAGGTGGGTATAGATCTGGGTGGTGGAGAGATCCGCATGCCCCAGCAGCTCCTGCACCGCCCGCAGATCGCCGGAGGATTCCAGCATGTGGGTGGCGAAGCTGTGGCGCAGCTTGTGGGGGTGCACGTGGGCATTGAGCGCCTGCTTGTTGCCCCAGCCGTCGAGCCGCTCCTGTACCGAGCGGGCCGAGAGCCGCTGCCTGCGCTTGGAGACGAACAATGCCTCCCCCTCGTCACCGGCCAGCAGGGGGCGTACCTTGAGCCACTTGTGCAACCACTCCACCGCCATCCGCCCGATGGGCAGCACCCGCTCCCGCGAGCCCTTGCCGATCACCCTGAGCTGGCGCTCGTCGAGCTTCACGTCCGCGAGGTTGAGCCCCACCAGCTCGGCAAGGCGCAGGCCGGAGGAGTACATCAGCTCCATGATGGCGCGATCCCGCACCGCCAGCGGATCCTGCTCGTCGGTGATGTTGAGCAGCTGGTACATCTCGTCCACGTCCAGGTTCTTGGGCAGGGGCCGCCCCTGCTTGGGGGTGACGATGCCCCGCGCCGGGTTGGCGGTGAGCCGCCCCTGGCGCACCTGCCAGTCGCAGAAGCTGCGCAGGGCCGACACCTTGGTGGCAAGGGAACGGGGCGCCAGCCCCCCCTTGTGCATCCGGGTCACCAGACTGCGCACCTGGCTCGCCTCGAGCCGGGCCCAGTCGTCGACCCCGAGCTTCACCAGCTCGGCGGTCATCGCTTCCAGGTGGGCCTGATAGTTGCTGCGGGTATGGGGGCTGAGCTGGCGCTCGACCCGCAGGTATTCGATAAAGGCGTCCAGCTCCCCCGCCAGTGCGACCGGCAGAGGGTCTGCGGCAGGGAGCACCTTGGCAGGGGATCGGGTCGTTGCCTTAGCCACGGGCCAGCTCGGGCAGACGCAGCTGCAGCAGACGCCCCAGCTGTCCCAGCAGCAGAGTGTCGTTGTGGGGGGTGAAGTGGCTGGGATCCGAGCTCGCGAAGGCCAGCACGCCGAGCTCCCCGAGCCGCATCAGGGCCACCGAGTTGACCAGCACATCATTGCCAAACAGCGCCTGCTTCTCGCTCTGGTTGAGGCGGCCGAAATAGTAGTCCGTGCCGGGCAGGCGCTGACCCAGCAGTTGTTCGAGCTGTTTGCCCTGCGCCAGGAAACGCTGCTCGGGGCCGCTCAGCTGGAAATGCCTGGGATTGAGCCAGAGCCGCAGGCCGGTGAGTCGCAGCCGCTGGACGAAGGCCTTGCCCATCACGGCGCTCAGCTCGAACAGGGTCTGGCAACCGTAGATCTCCCCGTAGAGATCCGCATAGACCCGGAAGATCCGCTCGTTCTCGCTGGCGACCCCCATCAGTTCGGTGATCTCCTGCTCCAGCTGCTCGATGCGCTCCCGCTGTCTGTCCAGCTGGCGCTCCACCAGAGAGATGGTGCCCTTTTGCGCATGGGGAATGCGGATCTTGTCCAGCATGGCCCCGTGACGCAGGAAAAACTCGGGATAACGGGCCAGGTACTCCAGCACTGTGGCTTCATCCACCAGTGATTCCTGCCGTTTGAGTTCGCTCATAACTTGGTTGATCCATCCGAAAAAGGGGCCAAGGGCCCCGATATGATCCGTTGATGGAGCGGGATCACCCGCTCCTTGTCTACAACTCTATCTGGCCGTCAAAGACGTGCTCGGCCGGCCCCGTCATGTAGACGGGCTGACCCGGTCCCTTCCAGGCGATGGTCAGCTTGCCACCCGGCAGGGTGACGGTGACCCGCTCCTTGAGCTTGCCCTGGCTGATGCCTATCACCACGGCCGCACAGGCCCCGGTCCCGCAGGCCAGGGTCTCCCCCACCCCGCGCTCGAAGACCCGCAGCTTGATCTCGCTGGCGTTGACCATCTCCATGAAGCCGACGTTGACCCGCTCGGGGAAGCGCTCGTGGCGCTCCATGATGGGTCCCAGGGTCTCCACCGGCGCATCGGCCACCGAGGGCACCTCGATGACGCAGTGAGGGTTGCCCATGGAGACGGCACCGCACATCACGGTGTGATCCTGGGCCCGCAGCAGATACGTCTTCTCCGCCTTCTGGGCACGGAACGGGATCTTGCCCGGCTCGAACTGGGGCACCCCCATGTTGACCGTGACCTGGTTCTCCCCTTCCAGCTGCAGGGTGATGCGGCCCCGGGCGGTGCTGACCGCGATGCGATCCCGGTTGACCAGCCCCTTGAGACGCACGAAACGGGCGAAGCAACGGGCCCCGTTGCCGCACTGTTCCACCTCGCTGCCGTCGGCATTGAAGATGCGGTAGTGGAAGTCGAGCTCGGGGTCATAGGGCGGCTCCACCAGCAACAGCTGGTCGAAGCCGATACCGAAGTGACGATCCGCCAGCTTCTTGATGATGTCGTTGCTGAAGAACACCTTCTGGGTGACGCCATCCACCACCATGAAGTCGTTACCGAGGCCGTGCATTTTGGAAAACTCAATCAACATCGCGCGTTCCTGTCTCACCGTTAATCACGCTCTCACATGGAGGAACGCTGAAAATCCATCCATCACGGCAGCAGGTGCTCGCCACGCCAGAGATCCGCCAACTGCTCCCGCTCACGGATGAGGTGCGCCTGGTCACCGTCCACCAGCACCTCGGCCGCACGGGGTCGGGTGTTGTAGTTGGAGGACATGGTAAAGCCGTAGGCGCCAGCGGAACGCACCGCCAGCAGGGAGCCCTCGGCAATCGCCAGGGTACGCTCCTTGCCGAGGAAGTCGCCGGTCTCGCACACCGGGCCCACCACGTCATAGAGTGCCTTCTCGTGGGTCGCCCGGCTGTCCACCTCGATGATGTTCATCCAGGCGCCGTAGAGGGAGGGGCGCAGCAGATCGTTCATGCCGGCGTCGATCAGGGCGAAGTTGCGAGTCTCGCCGGGTTTGAGGAACTCGACCCGGGTCAACAGCACACCGGCGTTGGCGACGATGGCGCGGCCCGGTTCGAACAAGAGGGTCAGATCCCGGCCCGCCAGCTTCTGCTTGAGCGCCTCGGCATACTCGGTGGGGTGCGGCGGCTGCTCGGCGCCGTAGTTGACCCCCAGACCGCCGCCCACGTCCAGGTGATGGATGTGGATGCCTTCCGCCGCCAGCTCGTCGATGAGCTTGAGCAGCTTGTCCGCCGCCTCCATAAAGGGATTCAATTCAGTGAGTTGCGAGCCGATGTGGCAATCCACCCCCTTGATCTCGATGTGGGCCATGGCCGCTGCCTTGCGGTAGATGGCGGGCGCCTGTTCGATGGGGATGCCGAACTTGTTCTGCTTGAGGCCGGTGGAGATATAGGGGTGCGTGCCTGCGTCGATGTCCGGGTTGACCCGCACCGAGACCCGCGCCTTCTTGCCCATGCTGCCTGCGACCCGGTTGAGGCGCTCCAGCTCGGCTTCGGACTCCAGGTTGAAGCAGAGGATCTCTTTTTCCAGCGCAAGGCGCATCTCGGCTTCGCTCTTGGCGACGCCGGAGAAGACCACCTTGGCCGGATCACCGCCCGCCGCCAGCACCCGGGACAGCTCGCCGCCGGAGACGATGTCAAAGCCCGAACCGAGGCGTGCCAGCAGATTGAGCAGGGCCAGGTTGGAGTTGGCCTTGACCGCATAGCAGATCAGGTGGGGAATGTCGCCAGCCGCCTGGTCGAAGGCATGCCAGTGGCGTTCCAGGGTGGCGCGGGAGTAGACATAGAGCGGAGTGCCGTACTGGTCGGCAAGCTGTTGCAGGGGAAGCTGTTCGGCCTGAAGCTGACCGTCTGCGTCGTAGTTAAAGTGATCCAAGGGGGCGGTTCCTTCCTAGATTATTGCGGCGCGGCCTCTGAGGCCGGTGTAGCGGTCGCAGGCGAGGCGGCTTGCGGTGTACTCTCTGTCTTGGGCTGTGTCTGCTCTGCAGGTGCGGGCTGTTCGGCCGGCGGCATGTAGAGCGGCCCCGTCAGGCCACAGGCGGCCAACCCGAGCGACAGCGACGCGGCAAACAGGCACTTGGTGAACTGGGTAATCATAATGGTTCGCTGCGAAAAAATTTTTGGCCCTCTATAATCGCACTCACATTGTTAAAAGCAACAGGATAAACCGATGAAGGATCACGAGTATCACGCCCTGACCGACGCCTTTTTCCAGTATGTGGAAGACACCATCGACGAGGGGTATCCGGATATCGACTGCGAACGCGCAGGCGGGGTGCTGACCTTGAGCTTCGAGAACAAGACCAAGGTCATCATCAACAAGCAGGAGCCCCTGCACCAGATCTGGGTCGCTACCCGGGAGAACGGCTTCCACTTCGAGCTGCGCGGTGACAGCTGGATCGACAACCGCTTCGGCGACGAGCTCAAGGCCCTGCTGACCCGGGCCTGCACCACCCAGGCCGGCGAGCCCGTGGTCTTCTCATGACGGATCTGCATCCCGAAGGTGCCCGCCATGCGGTGATCTGGCTGCACGGGCTGGGGGACTCCGGCGCCGGCCTCGCCCCGCTGGTGGAGGCGCTGGCCCTGCCCGCCGACCTGCCCGTCCGCCATCTGCTGCCCGATGCGCCCGAGCGCCCCATCACCATCAACATGGGCTACCGGATGCGCGGCTGGTACGACATCAAAAGCTTCGAGGATCCGGCGGATCGCGCCGTGGAGTCCCATGTCAGGGAGTCAGCGGCCCGTATCGCCGCGCTGATCGACCAGTTGGTGGCCGAGGGTTTCACCCCCGAGCGCATCGTGCTGGCCGGCTTCTCCCAGGGGGGCGTCATCGCCTCCTTCACCGCCCTGCGCCATCCGGTGCCCCTGGCAGGCCTGCTCTGCATGTCCACCTACCTGGCGGTACCCGATGCCCTGCCCGGCGAGATGAGTGAGGCCGCACGCGCCCTGCCCATCTGCTACATGCACGGCATCTATGACGACGTGGTGAACCTCTCCATGGGCTGGGACGCCAAGAACCGGCTGGAAGCGGCGGGACTCAGCCCCGAGTGGCACGAATACCCCATGCGCCACGAGATCTGTCGCCCCCAGCTGGGCGACATTCGCCGCTGGTTGCTGGCCCGCCTCGGTGCCTGATTGTCGGATCACGGGTAAGACAACGGCCTGCATCAGCAGGCCGTTTGCTTTCATCCCTGACGGCGATGCTCGACGGCATCCCCCACTGGCCGCGGCCCCCTCCACACCAGATTCCCGCACCACGGATACGACAACGGCCTGCATCATGCAGGCCGTTTGCCATCTTGCCGGTGCGGCTATCAGCGCATCATCCTACTTCCCGCGCCGCTCCTGGGGTGTCCCGCTGCGGGCTCTGGCTGCGGTAGGGGATCACATCGAGTTTGTCACCCACCTGCACGATTTCGTAGTACTGGGGAAGGTTGAAGTTGCTGAACTGACCCGCATTGCTGAATCGCTCGTGACCCGAGGTGTAGAACCGGTTCACTCCCTGTACCAGTTCGTCCTTGCTGCCGGCGAAGTGCTGGTAGATCTCCACCCGGTTCGCCTCGTCCAGGATATAGATGTTGGTGCCTGCATCCCGGGTATCGAAGAAGAACTGCACCAGCCCTTCGCTGGCGTAGGCGTCGACGATGCCGGGCAGGTGCTGGCTGTGAGTCTTGTCGAGGCGCAGCGGCAGGTGATCCAGCTTGTTGTGGGAGATGTGGCGGTAGAAGTCGATGGCGTTCTCCAGCTTCTTGACCGACACCCCGCGCCGCTCGAAGAAGATGCCGTACTTCTCCTTGCCGAGCGCCAGCGTCTTGACCAGCTGCTGCTTGTCCCGGGCCAGACGCAACTCGATGCATTCAGCCACAAGCTGCTGGAAGCGGGTGCGCACCAGGGAGCGGAAGTGCTGGCTGTAGCAGAACACCTCGATCATCTCGGGGGCCGCGGCGTCCTGGTGCATCTTGCCGAGGATGGTGGTGAGGGCGTCCACCACGGCTTCCTCTCCCTCGAAGTGCAGGGTGCGGATCTCGCTCCAGGAGTTGCGATAGACGAGATCCACGGATCCCACCAGACACTCCTGGTTGCGACCGAACGAGAAGACATCGGCGGCGTTGGCATCGAACTCGATCACCTGCCCCACCCAGTGACTGGACGGGTCCGTCTCCAGGTTCAGGAAGATGGAGAGCTGGCGGATCTCGCACGGCCGGCTCAGGGCCAGGTTGGTCGCGCGGGGATACTTGACCGGGAAGGTGCCGGAGAGATCGCGACAGAACTGGTGCAGGTTGTCGATGTGCAGATCCGAGCCCTGGTTGAACAGGTGCACCCGGGACTGGGGCGTCAGCAGGCCGTTGAAATAGGCCCAGGCCACCAGCTTGCTGATGTAGCCGTTATATTCGAGCGGCGCCCGGCCGATGATGTCGGCGGGTTCGAGGGAATGCTTGTAGAGATACCAGCCGGCGCGATTCAGGCGGCCGTGGGGTACCTGGACCAGGCTGAGATCCGGCTCGCCGAGATCCGGCGCAATCTTGAGGTTGATGCGCTGCACCTTGCCCGGCAGGCTCTCGAATGCGGCATAGAGCTTGCGCGACAGGATGCCGATGTCTTCCGGGTTGATGGACTCGCTGATGTTGTTGCGTCGGGCGAACTGGATGAGATTGCGGTAGCTCTGCATCAGAGCCTCCAGCAACTCGGCGTAGGCCACCTTGACGTCCTCGACCTTCCACTCCTGGCGGTGATCAAGGTGGTAAAGGCGCTCCGGACTCCAGCCCCAGTAGGCTACCAGCTGGGCCATCTGCTCCCGGCGCCAGTCCGGGGAGTGATCTTCCTTGGGATGGCTCAGCCCGTCGCACACCTTCAGATAGAAGCAGCGACGCACCAGATCGAGGCGCTGCATGTCGCCGATGGACTTGAGGTAGTTGGTCACCTTGTCCAGCATCAGGCAGTAGTTGTCGAGGCGGTAGTGCATCCCCTCGTTGTGCTGGAACCAGTCGCGACTGGTCACCGACAGCAGCCGGGTGTTGGGATACTCGTGGGAGTAGGCCTCCATCAGCACCGACTTGAGCACCGCCTTGTAGGGGGAGTCGATTCCCTTGTAGAGCTGCCACAGGGCGGAGCCGAAGTACTCCTCGGCAGGAATGCGATCAAAGCCCCCCAGATCGAGCCAGTCATCCTGGCTCAACTTGCCGTGGGCAAACAGGCCGTTGACGTAGTCGTCGTAGTGATCGTCATATTCGGCCGGCACCAGATACCAGAGCAGCCGCTTGCCGGCGATGTGCATGGCGCTGCGGTAGAACTCGTCGAGCAGCAGCAGGTGCTGGGCGCTGCCGCAGCTCTCCCCCTGCATCTGGGCATCGTTGCGCTGGCGGAACTTGTCTTCGGGGATCAGGAAGAAGTTGAGATCGACCCCCCGCTGCTCGGCCCACATGGAGAGGTGCTGGCACTTCTGTTCCAGCAGGGCGAGGCGCTCGCTCGACAGACCGGCCACGTGACAGACCCAGATGTCGAGATCCGAGTGGCAGCACTGACCGATGGAGGAGGTGCTCCCCATGGAGTAGAGGCCCTGGATGGACTTGTCGTGGGTACTGAGACCGCCCTGGCAGTTGGCGTTCTGGCAGAGATCCTGGATGAAGGCCTGCTGGGCCTCGTTGGCGACAAAACTCCAGATACCATGAGGCACATCCCCTGCCACATAACCGGGCAACAGGGGGTGATTGAAGTGCAGCATGACAGGCAGCAAGTGGAAAACCTGCTGCCCGTAGCGACTCATGAGATCCAGCGCTCGTTGCGTCTTGAGACGATTGAGTTCGTCGTAGCGCGCCACCAGCGTGTCGAGTTTAACCAGCAATGCCCTACCTATGGGGAAGAGAAATGACGCACCAAAACGGGGAGACGTCAAAAAAGTGTGATCATGTTAACAATGCAAACAGCAGTGGTAAACAAGCCCGCACACAATCACCGGATTATTTCTGACCCCGTTCGTAACGGTATCATCGGAAAGCAATAAAAATGACTTTTTTCAATGAGTTAAAATCAATTGTTGGCTGAATGAAAATAATTTTCAGCCCCCGTTTTTGAGCTTGGCCCCGCTTTTGCGGGCTGCGCCATGAAAGCCCCTGCAAAGGGTGGTAAGATCGTTTTCCTCTCAAAAGATGAAACAACTGATTGATATGGCAGCCCGAACCCTGAGAATTGCCACTCGAAAGAGCCCACTGGCCCTGTGGCAGGCCAATTTTGTGAAAGATCGGCTGGAGGCACTCCATCCGGATCTGCAGGTCGAACTGGTGCCCATGAGCACCCAGGGTGACAAGATCCTCGACACCCCCCTCGCCAAGGTCGGCGGCAAGGGGTTGTTCGTCAAGGAACTGGAGACTGCCATGCTGGAAGGGCGTGCCGACATCGCTGTCCACTCCATGAAAGACGTACCTGTGGAGTTCCCCGACGGACTCGGCCTGCACACCATCTGTGAGCGCGAAGACCCGCGCGATGCCTTTGTTTCCAACCATTTCAACCAGATAGACGAGCTGCCTCAAGGGGCCGTGGTCGGCACCTCCAGCCTGCGCCGTCAGTGCCAGCTGCGCGCTGCCCGCCCTGATCTCGTGATCCGCGACCTGCGGGGCAACGTCAACACCCGCCTCGCCAAGCTGGATGCCGGTGAATATGACGCCATCATCCTGGCCGCCGCCGGCCTGAAACGGCTGGAGATGGCCCATCGCATCGCCGCCTTCATCGAGCCCGAGCAGAGCCTGCCCGCCAACGGCCAGGGGGCGGTCGGCATCGAATGCCGCCTCGACGATCACGAGCTGCACGCCCTGCTGGCGCCGCTCGAACACCCCGAGACCCGCATCCGGGTGCTGACCGAGCGCGCCATGAACCGCGCCCTGCAAGGGGGCTGTCAGGTGCCTATCGGGGCCTATGCCCTGGTACAGGGAGAAGAGGTATGGCTGCGCGGCCTGGTGGGCAGCCCGGACGGTGCCCGCGTCATTCGCGACGAGATCCGCGGCCCCCTGGCAGAGGGCGAGGCACTGGGCCACACCCTGGCCCAGCGCCTGCTGGCCGCTGGCGCCGACGTCATCCTCGCCGAGGTCTACCGGGCATGAGTGCAGCACAGACCGGTTCGCGGTCATCTGCCCGGAGCGCCGCCTGATGATCCCCCTGGTGGTGCGCCCGGCCGCCCAGGCCAACCAGCTGGTGCAGATGCTGCGCCAGCTGGGTCATGCACCGCTCTGCTGTCCGTTGCTGGAAACCCGACCGGGATGCGACCTCCCTCACCTGGGTGAGATGCTGCGAGAGGCGGACCTCGTTATCGCCGTCAGCATGCATGCCGTTCATTTTGCACATTATTTTCTGTTGCAAACTGGTCAGACCTGGCCACATATTGATTACTTTGCAGTCGGCCAGGCGAGTGCGGATGCCTTTGCCGAGGCGGGCATCCAGGCCCTGTGCCCGGCCGATCCCCGCAGCGAAGGGCTGCTGGCCCTGCCGGCACTGCAAGGGGTGAGTGGCCGCCGGGTGCTGATCCTGCGCGGCAACGACGGGCGGGATCTCATCGCCCGGACGCTGGCCTCACGGGGCGCACTGGTGCACTATTGTGCCACCTACGAGCGCCACTACCCCGATCTTGACGGGGACGCATTGACCCGCCACTGGCAGGCAGCCGGGCTCGACAGCCTGCTCATTACCAGTGGCGAACTGTTGCAGCGGTTGCTGGCCCTGGTGCCCGGCCCGCAGCACCCCTGGCTTTATGACCGCCTGCTGGTGGTGCCCAGTCCCCGGGTGGCCGAGATGGCAGAAGGGGCTGGTTTTACCCGTATCGTGATTGCCCAAGGTGCATCCAACCAGGCTCTGGTGGCCGCCCTGGAACTGAGGAAGATGGAATGACTGAACAGCAAGAAGTCCAGCCGAGTGCCGCGGCCACCGTGGCCGACAACAACAAGCCCGCGCCCGGAACGACTGGGAGCAAGAAGGGCAGCTCTGGCACCGTGCTTGGCGGCATCGCCATCCTGCTGGCCCTGGGGCTGGCCGGTGGTCTCTATGTGCACGGACACCAGAACGCCGTTGCCCAGCAGGCCGAACTGGTAGCCCTCAAGCAGCAACTGGCCGACGCCATGACCAGGATTGATCAGGGCAGCAGCAAGGATGCCGAACAGATCGGTGCCCTCGGCAAGAGCCAGCAGCAGTTGCAGGAGGCGCTGGACGCCTTGCAGACCAAGGTGCTGGATCTGGACGACAAGCGCCCCAATGACTGGATGCTGGCCGAATCCGAATACCTGGTGCGCATGGCGGGCCGCAAGCTGTGGCTCGAACACGACATCGTCTCCGCCATCACATTGCTCGGCAACGCCGACGAGCGCATCAAGGCGCTCAACGACCCCAGCCTGATGCCCATTCGCAAGGCGCTGGCGGAAGACATCGCCAAGCTCAAGGGGATGCCGCGGGTCGATCGCGAAGGGTTGACCCTGAAGCTGGCCGCCCTCTCGGACCAGATCGAGCTGCTGCCCCTCTCCACCGTCAGCATGCCGGAAGCCAAGAGCGAGCCCGACCAGACCGTCAGCACCAACCCGGACGAGTGGCAGAGCAACCTGAAGAAGAACTGGGTCAAGTTCACCGAAAACTTCATCACCATCCGTCGTCGCGATGGCGCCGTGGAAGCCCTGCTCTCCCCGCAGCAGGAGATCTTCCTGCGGGAGAACCTCAAGACCAAGCTGCTGCAGGCCCAGCTCGCCGTCTATCGCGAACAGCAGTCCCTCTATGTCGACAGCCTGGAGAAGGCCCAGCGCTGGCTGACCCAGTATTTCGATGCCGACAACAGCGCCACCCAGTACATGCAGTCCGAGCTCGACAAGCTCAAAGGCGAGCAGATCCAGTTTGACTACCCGGATCAGTTCAAGACCCAGACCATGCTGGAACAGGTGCTGACCGAACGCCTGCAACGCATCCTGGCCGGTAACTGAGGAGGAGACCATGATTCGTCTGATCGTCATAGTCGCCGTGATGGTGGCGGGCCTCATCTTCGGTCCCGAAGCCTCCGGCAACAAGGGTTATGTGCTCATCTCGCTGGGCAACTACACGGTGGAATCCTCGGTCACCAGCGCGGTGATCCTGGCGGTGCTGTTCTACGGCGCCCTGCTCATCGTGGAATGGGTGCTGGCCCGCCTGTTCGGCCTGCGCCGCAAGACCCAGGGCTGGTTCGGCTCCCGCCGCCGCCGCAAGGCCAACCTGCAAACCGTCAATGCCACCCTGGCCATGGCAGAGGGGCACTACAACCAGGCCGAGAAGCTCCTCATCAAGGGCGCCGACAACAGCGACACCCCGCTACTCAACTACCTGAGCGCCGCCCGGGTGGCCCAGGCCCGGGGCGATGACGTGCGCCGGGATCACTACCTGCAGAAAGCTCAGGAAGAGAACCCCAAGGCAGAGCTGGCACTGACCCTGATCCAGACCCAGTTGCAGATTGAGCAGGGCCAGTACGACAGCGCCCTCGGTCGCCTCGAGTCCATCTATGCCCTCAACCCGCGCCACCCCATGGTGCTGGATCAGCTGCGTCAGGTGTATCTGGCCCGTGAAGACTGGGCGGCCCTCATCGATCTCACCCCTGCCCTGCGCAAGGTGGGCAAGCTGACCGCCCAGCAGGAAGAGACCCTGCTGCACCAGGCGTGGTGCGGTCGTCTGGAGGCCGCCAGCGGCTCCCTCGACACCCTGCGCACGGTCTGGCAGGGTCTGCCCCGCAAACAGCGCCAGGATCCCGTGTTGCTGGCCAGTTACGGGGATCGCCTGCGCCGATTGGGGGCCGATGCCGAAGCCGCCGATCTCTGGCTGGAGGCCCTGCGCAAGGATCCCTCCCCCGAGCTGTTCGCCCGCCTGCCCAAGCTCAAACTGGACGACTACCAGCCCATGCTGACCCTGCTCAGAAAGATCCAGGATCAGCCTGGCGCCGAAGCGGCGCTGGCCCGGGTCTGCCTGCTGGCCGGTCAACTGGACGAAGCCCAGCGGCTGCTGGAGCAGGAAGTGGCGAAGGCGCCGGATGCCGCCCTCTACCACGCCCTCGGCCAGGTGATGGACAAGCGCCGCCTGACCAACAAGGCCAACGAGTACTACCGCCAGGCATTGCAGCTGGCCGACGTCTGATCGGCGCATCTGCCTGAATATGGTTTGCATCTTCTCCTCCGAATAGATGGAGATCTCGATGGGACAGGGCGTAAACGAACACAACACAATTACTCTGATTTTTAAACTGGCCCTGGTCGAGCAGATTGAAGAAGGCAAGCTCACCTATAAACAGACGCAGACGCGTTATGACACTCAGGGCCGCTCTACCTGAGCTAGGTGACGGACACCTGCTCACGCAAAATAGTGGCAACTAAGAGATGAATGCCGAGTCGATGGTGATCGAGAAAACACTGAAGCAACAACGTGACCACGGAGAGCTTATTCATCATTCGGACCACCAGGTGCAGTATTGTTCGGGGTTGTATCAGTCATTGCATGAACAACACGGGGTCAAATGCTTGATGACAGATACTCATAACTGTCACCAAAATGCACTGAGATCTTGAAAAGAGAGTCACTGCTGCAAAGCCTGCAGAGGCTGGCGCAGGCGGGGAAAAGTGCGAAAGGCAGTGGATACTTATAACCTGGAGCAACCGCATCAGGCATTGAAATACAGAACCCCTGATGTGACGCATCGGGGGTTCTGAGTGCTAAAAGCTAGCTGAAAATGTGTAGACCTATCTCAGGACTAGACACCATATTCCAGATCGGACGGAGGGGATCAGTGCCCCGCCAGTTTCATCTGCTCGACCAGTACGGAGCCGGTCTTGAGGCTGGAACGCTCATCCTCATCACTGCCCACCGCCACGATATGGCTGAACATGTCGGCTAGATTGCCTGCAATGGTGATCTCCTCCACAGGATAGAGGATCTCGCCATTTTCAACCCATAAACCGGCTGCGCCGCGGGAGTAATCACCATTGACGATGTTGACCCCCTGCCCCATCAGCTCGGTCACCAGCAGCCCGGTACCCATCTCCTTGAGCATGCCCTGGAAGTCCTGGCCGGTATTGGAAACCTGCCAGTTATGGATACCCCCGGCATGGCCCGTGGTGGTCAGGCCCAGTTTGCGGGCGGAGTAGGAGGTGAGCAGCCAGCTCATCAGCTCGCCGTTGCGGACGATGTCCATGTCGCGGGTGCGAACCCCTTCCCCGTCGAACGGGGTGCTGGCAAGTCCTCCCGGCAAGTGGGGGAACTCCTGGATGGTGAGCCACTCGGGCAGGATCTGCTTGCCCAGTTTGTCCAGCAGGAAGCTCGACTTGCGATAGAGGTTCCCCCCACTGATGGCCATCACCAGATGGCCCCACAGACCGGCAGCGGTATCGGGGTGGAACAGCACAGGGGCATGGCGGGTGCTGATCTTGCGAGCCCCCAGGCGGGAAACAGTGCGCTCCACCGCCTCGTCAGCGATGCGCTGGGGGCTCCACAGCCCGTCCAGGGAGCGGCTGGAGGAGTAGCCGTAGTCGCGCTGCATGTCGCCATCCTGCTCGCCGATCAGTACGCAGCTCAGGGAGTTGCGCGATGCAGCATAGCCTTTGACGAAGCCGTGGCTGTTGCCATAGACCTTGACGCCCAGGTGGCTGGAGAAACTGGCTCCGTCAGAGTGCTTGATGCGGGCATCCCGCCCCAGGGCCAGCCGCTCGCACTCGATGGCCAGCGCGATGCCACGCTGGGGATCCAGCTCGATTTGGTGGCACAGTTGCAGGTCCGGGGCATCCCAGGCCAGCAGATCCGCATCCGCAAGACCGGCGCAGTCATCGGGAGAGGTGTGGCGGGCGATCTCCATGGCCGCTTCCACAGCGGCGCGAATGGCTGGCTTGGTCAGATCCGTGGTGGAGGAGGACCCTTTGCAACCATCGCGATAGACGGCGATGCCGAGTGCGCCATCCTTGTTGAATTCGATGCTTTCCAGCTCGCAGCCCCGTGTGTTCACCGAAAGGCCTGTCTGTTTGCTGATGGAGACTTCGGCAAGCCCGGCGCCCAGCCCTTTCGCTATCTCAAGGGCCTCGGCGACCACGGCCTCGAGATGGGATTGATCCTGGCGGATTTGATCTTGCTGGTCCATAACTCACATCTGTATGAAGGGAAGGAAAGGGGCTAAGCATAT
>JADHEF010000237.1_pt1 | contig 66197 bp, 52 predicted proteins | sample 8952391 | NCBI WGS metagenome assembly JADHEF01 (sample SAMN16124439, study PRJNA663245) | bioreactor sludge metagenome | isolation source: sludge (nitrite) | place: India:Bengaluru | collected 2019-02-28 | reverse complement strand
AATAACACCTCTATCATATGGGCATTCCTGACAATTGGCACGTCAAATACTGCGGGGACGCGCACCCTCGCTTCGGAGGGAGGCGTGATGGGAGAAGTTAGGAAGTGCTTGAGGACTGAGGTCGGAGGACTGCAGAGGTCGGGGTCGGAGGTTGGCATAGACCGAGGATGGCGGTCGAGTGCCGCGAGAGCCTGGACGCTTACGCCGCAGTTGCCCTTGGGGCGGCCGCGGGTGTTGCCGCTGATTCCGGGTTGGATCATGGTTGAGCCTCCTTTGTGGTTACGTTTGGTGCTTCTACATAAACGCGGGATATCAACATTTCGGAAGTTCGTTAGGCGCGTTAAGCGGGTGAGTGCCATGGACACGGATTTATTTAACGCAGAGTCGAAGACGCAGAGTGGGTGAGGCCATGCGGCAAAATACAATGGCAACTGTGTCCAGGACAAGTTATCAACTACTTGGAGAACAAATGTGACCTATGAGGAGAATCAAAATATATTCGTGCCGGAGCAATAGTTGGAGGGAATCATGAGGAATCGTCGCGAAGGCGGGCGTCCTTGCGCTTCGCTCCAACTTGGAACGGTTCCAAGTTGAACGGTGACGGACAGTGAGAGGGTCTCATCACGCCTGACGGCACTGGCTTCAAAGTTGCAGGGTTCCGGAGTTTCAGAAAATGAGACATAATGAGACATAATGAGACACTTTTCGGCGAAAATCCTCAAGAGGGTGGAGGGGAGAAGAAGTTCACTCGTGCATTAGTTTATACGTACATTTTTATTGTTGTTTTATATGTCATAAAGAAATCTTTTCGTATTACTAATTCCTGGATTGTGATCACGGACAATGGGATTTTTTCAGGGGGACTGCAGTTTCAGAGAATGAGTCGAAATGTGAAATAATGAGACAGTATGAGACACTTTTGGGAGAACATGTCCAATCGGAAAAGAATGGTTTTATGGGATAAAATCGGTCCTTAAAAGCTTATAAGCACCTTACCATGAATATTTTATATCACAATAAACAGGGGGTCAATAACAGCCCGTTTGTGGCTTTACGCATGTTCTGAAATCAGGTTATTTGTCTCGTGAATGCCGTATGGGTCTTTTGGGTTGAAAACTGAGCCTAGAAAAAGCGGTTTGACTTCGGAGGAGAGCCCCCGTGCCCGACGCAAAAGGGGGTAACGCAAAAGGGCGGTTGTACCATGTATCCTTTTTTTGATATTCTGTATTTGTTAAGAGGTGAATATGTCTGACCCGATACAGATTCGTGATCCTATCCATAATTTTATCAGCCTGAATGAGGAGCAGGTCAAAGTCATTGACACGCCCATCTTTCAGCGGTTACGGAATATCAAGCAACTTGCCCTCGCCTCATTGATTTATCCGGGTGCCTTGCATACGCGGTTCGACCATAGTCTCGGCGTCTTCCATGTCGCAAAGAGCGTCTTGCGCAGACTTGAACTTAACAACAGAGAAGAAGCCCGTGTGGTGGAGTTTGCGGCACTCCTACACGACCTTGGACATGGCCCATTCAGTCATGTCTCCGAACAGTCCCTCGAAATGTTCGCAGACCGCTCGAGTCTACCAGCCGACCAGACAAATGATGAGATCCACGAACTGATTACGGCTCATCTGATCGAAACCGATCCCGACATCGTGAGGATTCTCGGCGAACACCGATCCCAACGGGTCATTAAGTTACTGAATGACTGGTCGGGTGATCCGGTTTTTCAATCAATTATTTCCGGGCCGCTGGATGCCGACAAACTGGATTACCTCTTGCGGGACAGCTATTTCTGCGGAGTCGCATACGGTCGGTTCGATTTCGCTCAGTTGGAGCGTTCCTTCTGCTGCGATGAAAAGCAGATGATGTTGAAGAAAGCTGGCATTACGGCGTTTGAGCAGTACGCGTTGGCCAAGCACTACATCACGCAAAACGTCTACCGGCATAAAGGGCGGTTGATCACGGACGAGATGATCACAAGGGCCATTGCGCTCGGTATTCGAGTAGATCATTTGCCAGCCATGGAGAAACTCTATCGGTTCGATGGAACCCCCGCTTTTTATTCGAATTACACCACCTGGCAAGATGCGCGTTTCATGACGGAATTTGCAAGAAGAAATGCGAAAGAGGGAAAATGTAAAAAAATCCTGTGCAGTTTGGTCAACAGACGTCTATTCAAACGTGTCTTCACCGCGGATTTAGATGATTTCTCGGTAGATGTAAAAGCTGGAATCGGAAACTACAAAGAAAACCCTTCAACCTTGAAGCTCAGAATGCGTATTGAGCGCGGGTTAGCCGATGTGTTATCATCCGAATTTGAAATGACTGTTGATCCCGATTACGTGATCTTCAAAAGCGTGAAGATCAAGTCGATTCACGAATTGGCGATGAAAGACGGACAGATTCTGATCGCCGGAAACGGGCACCCCGAACCGATTGACGATGTTTCGCGTTTTTTAGGTTCGGTCGGGAAGGCAGGCGCAGGTGTCGACATAGAGGTTTATGCCCCAGTTGAGTGGACCATACGGTCCCGGCGCGACGTCGTATGTGATAAGTTTAGGCAAGGCGTAATTGACGTGATTGAACAGGCGGTAAAGGAGGAGGGCAAGAATCATGACAACGTTTGAATTTGTTTTGTTGTTGTTTGGAGCGGTGCCCGGGCAATGCATCGAGGGCCGGACAAAGTTGCAGAAAGTGGCTTATTTCTTGGGGCTTCAAATAGGAAATGCAAAATCATTAGGTTACCGACCCTATTTTTACGGCCCTTATTCGGCTGAAGTGGCTGAGGTAACGTCCACCCTGATTGCTCTTGATTTCGTAAAAGAAACCTGCCAGTCAGGTGCGCTTGACGACAAAGGGTTCGAGCGCAAAAAATACCGTTACGAGCTGACTGAGGAAGGCAAAAAGGCGGTGGACTTCATGGCTAAGGGTCAGGGAGCCGTTCTCAACGCCAAAATCAAGCAGGCAATTGAACGGCTCAATGCGGTTATCGCTGCCGATTATGTGAATCTGTCATACGCCGCAAAAGTCTTTTGGCTCACGAAAGGGCAAGAGACGGACGCGCCGGAAATCAAGGTCAAGGCGGACGCGACTGGCTGGCGTATGGAAGAGACTCAAATCGCCGAAGCGACCGCTTTCCTGACTGCAATCCAAGAGCATGGCTTCCAGCCCGCTTCGGTGTAAGTGGGCCTCGTTCGTAACCCATGGTAGCCCGTGCTGTCCCTTGCGCGGGGCGCGAACGTAGAACACGCGCCACCTTTTGACGACTCATGGCCAGATGCAGCGGAAGAAACGGGCGGGGTGGTTCGTCGATGAAGGTTCAAGGATGACGTCGAGCTGCGAGTAAGTCACGCAGCGGAATGATGCGTGGAAACGCTGATCTTCTTCCCACATTCTTGACCAGCTTGTGGCGGATGCGGCTCTCAAAATCCCGGATAGCGCTGATGAGACTCTTCCTGTGCCATTCGACGGCGGACCACTCCGGATCTGGCTCGACCTCGAACATTGCGTAGATCTCGCCGCCGGCCAATCCAGGATAACCTGTGTTCTTCAGTTCAGTATCCGTGTAAACCTTATAGCCGGGCGAGCGCAGCCGCCACAGCCCCGGTGATGAAACCCCGCCGCGACTGTGCAACAGCAAGTGCCTCGCCTCAGCGAACTCGGGCTGTATGTGCCACGCTCCCGGCCGCTTGCCGAGCCGAACAATGGCTTTACCGGTCGAGGTGGTCCAAGCAAGTTGTTTGTCGTCTTTATACCAAGCCACCAGCACCATGTGTTCTGCAGGCGGCAGTGCCCGAAACCCTTTACCGTAGATGTCCGTTTCCTGTAACCGCATCGAGCCATACGGCACAGCTTCTTCATCCCGTGCATACGCCTCTGACACATGGTAGCTCACCCGCTCCTGTGCAGTTGTTCGATTGCTTAGATGTGTCAGAACCTCGTCTAGGAATGTCTCCAGCGCCTCCAGGCCCTGCGCCGCGCCTTGCTCGTTGGGAGCGACGCCAAACGCGCCAAGGCCAGGGAGAATTTCGTGAAAGAATCCTTTGAAGTTCTCCACAGCTACATTGCGTCCAGGATACAGAACATAAGCGCCTTGGGAACGCTTGATCGCATCGCGATAGGCATGCATCTTCAACAAGTCCTGCCGCTTGTAATTGCCGTCCACTTCCTCATCCGCATCATCTGCGTCTTCCGTGCCGAACAAACGGTCAAGGTTCTCTACACGGTATTTTGCGTCGAAATGGACATGCACGAGCAATTCGCGCTGCTCCGCATCTTCCTCGGAGAATTCTTCGGGCCAGAACGTCAGCGTGTAATCGGGGTGCATGTTCCGCGTCCAACTGCCGCCCAACTGTCTATCGCTTGACACTTGAAACCTGCGATTGTAGGCAAAACGCGCCTTCAATTTCCGGCTCTGTCCCACAAACGTGCCTGCGAACGGGCCGAGTTCCATGCGCTTGCGCAACCGCAGATTCGGCGTTCCGTCCTCAAGCCCTTCGATAAGCTCTTCCACCGCAGGCCGGCTACCTCCCCGGCATTTCCGGCAGAACCATCCCAACAACTCGAAGAACAGCCAATACTCGTAGAGGCTCGCCACGTCACGTTGACCGGCATGAAACAATTCCGCTCCGCCCTCCCAAGAGAGTTCCGCCGCCGTACGGTAACGCAACCACCAGCGAAGCACTTCGCGGTAACCTGCCTTGCGTTGAAGCACGGGACTCCCCAGCGGTGCCAGTCGCATCACACCGACTTCGCGGAACAGGCCGCGGCTTAACCAATCATCCACCGTGGCCGCCAACCGGCGTGCCAGCGCGGCGGACACTTGCCAGCCCGGACTCGACTCGAAAACCCGCTGCGCATGAGTTAGAAACGCTCTGAACTCACCGAGCGCGAATTTTACGAACCGGTTCTCTGGTGTGTCCAGGTCGCGCGACTTACGCGGAACCATCACACGCTCCGCCACAGATTCCAAACCGTATTCGGCCCGAAGTTGGTGGCCTGCGGGAACCTCGCGGCGTGGGTTTCCCGTTACCAATTGTCTTACAGCCGACGGCGTCCAACGAATCGGCCGGTCAGTGGAAACGGAATCACTCACCGTGGAAAGGCGCTCATGGGGAAAACTCAAAATGCGTTGTAGTGCAGCGGAAAAATCGGAACTGTCCAGTGTCTCTCGTAACAGCTCAAGTTGGATCTGCAGCCAACCTTCGTCCGTCCGCTCCTCGAAAGTTGATCGGAACCCTGCCTTTGCCGATGATCGTGCGTCCACGACCAAACCGGCCAGTTCGTCAGCCAATCGACGCAGCATACCTCGATACTCAGTGCGGTAGTCGAGTTTGAGCGATCGCACGTCCAACAGCGCCGAAGCAACTGCGGGTTTCGCGTCGTCCGCCGCTCCATCGACCAGTTCTAACAAGAGCGTGCCGCAGAAGGAGCGCGTCTCGATCAACCCCGCATCGGGTCTGCCTTCCCTGCCGAGGCTGCGCCGACGGCTGGCCAGACTGCAGCGAAGCCTCAAGTCTGCGCCGTTTTCAGGTAACACGGCATACTCGTAACGCTCCGATTCTCGCAACTGGACAACCGTTTCACCGAACTCTCGGGCTTCCGACTCTTCCATCTCAATCAGCGGTGCCGTCGGCACGCTTGCACCGTCGTTCGCGGGCGTCAACGTAACGTAAGCCAGCACTGCGCCAGATGAAGACCGGAAGGCTATTCGGCTATCCGAAAGTGGGCGCATGGGCTCAGGCCTCAGCGAATGACGCGAACCCGTTTTCGTTCAGCAGTCGCCACATTCTGGCGATTTTATCCGCGCTCAGCGGATACGGTGCGCCAGCCGGAACATCCGAAGAAGGTTCGTTCTTCTTATCGGTGGATGTTGCCGCCTCCACGGCTGCCTTTAGCGCATCTGTCCCGCGGGCAGTTTCATCGCTCACACAAAGGAACCAGAGTTTTTTCAGTAATGGCCCTAGCTTTGCCCGCGAGCCATGAAGCTTGGGCAGCAATTTTTGGAAAACAACGCAGTCGAACGCACCGGGGAACCATGACGCGTCCATGTCTGAGTGTTTTCCCAACACTTTGTAAAAGTGAACAAACCTTGCAGATTCATGCGCTAATCGATAACCGAACTCCGCTCCGTGCGCTTGTGTTGCGTTAAAGAAGAGTAGCATTTCAGTCGCATAAGGCTGCTTCACATTGGCCGGGATATCCACGGGGTTCTTTGCTGCTTGCACGAACCCCTTCGCATACGCAATGCCCTTGCCGTCGAGTTTGGACAGATCCGGTTTAATTGGATTGTTGAGAAAGGAGCCCAATTCGTCTGCATCCATGCGAAACTCGATTACATTGGCACGATCCAAAACTTTGGGTGAAAACATGTAGGTCGTTTCATCGACGTTAACGGTGCCGATTATGAACAGGTTTTCAGGAAATCTTCTCAGCTTGGGCGGGACGCACATTTGAGCATCTTTTTCTCGCCATGTTTCCTCTTTCGTCATGTCCCCTGCATACAAATCCAAACCATCACCTGACTCGATTATCGAGAGGATGTCGGCAAAATAGCGTTCTACGTGCGAAAGATTCATCTCGTCGAGTATCAGAAAATGAGGCACATCTAAATTCTCTAGCGCATGGAGAATGATTTCGAGCGCAGGCTTTGTAACGTATCCTTTGCTATTTAGCCCGTTGGGGTAACCAAGCACGTTTTCGTTACCCGTCCAATCAGCACCAACTGGAACAAGTGCATAAAAGGGATTAACGTTCTTACCTTTTGAATGGTCACCGGACTCGACCCACCCGGGGTCTTGTGTTATCCAGCGGGCGAAAGCTTGCGCCAATTTTGTTTTTCCCGAACCTGCCAAGCCGGTGAATATTGTAAACCGCTTGGCTAACAAAGCACTTGTAAACCTAAGTACTCCATCTGGATTCACAGCCATGACCGCTTTGCATTCGGCGGTGAAGTCGCTGCAAAGTGACACAATGTCTTTTGTTGGCGATTGCCCTGAGCGTACAAATCGGTATTCTGGAGTGTTGCTTCCTGCACGTGCCTCTGTTACTGCGTGCCTCATAGCTCCTGTTTGCTCAATAAGATTATTTTTTCGTAGCCAATTTATTGCAGCCGGCCGATTTGCACTTGGCACATTATGGCTTGTGTACTTCCAAATTTCGTCACTTGAGAACAAGGCATCCTCACCCCTTGCTTTGCGCATAGCCAGGAGAGCCTCTCGCGCAACTTCCGATGGATTAAGCATTGATTCAGACCTCCCTTTCGTCCAAATGTTCAACAACGACTTCCGCGATTGCCTTGGCTAGCAATGGCGGCACGGCCTCCCCAATCATATCAAGCCCGACACTAGTACTTTCTCTCGATTTTTCAGATTCGTCTGACGTAATGAAAGTGAAGGCGTCATCAAATGACTGTAGGCGAGCCGCTTCGCGTATAGTAATACCGCGTTGCCTATCCGGATGAGTGAACCTCCCTGAACCCAAGAAATTAGCGTTCGCTGTAATTGTCAAAGCGGGATGATCCCATGCCAATCGTGTGTAGGCACTCCAGTAATAGCGCTTGAAAAAGACGGGGAGTATTTTACCCTCAGTAATTAACCTTTGGCGTGCTTTGTTCTCCGATTCGCCTTTGGCCATTGCCCTGGAAATGAGCTTTGCGTATTTTGTCTGCATGCGTGCACTTGCATCATCCCATGTTTCGCCGGGGCGCATGTGAGCAATAATATCGAGTATTCGCTTTTGGTACGTGCGTGATATGTGACCGTATGGAAAACTCTCAGATGACCGCATCTGTTTTTGAAATGTGGTTTGGGCTGGTTCAGTATAGGCATCTGCCAGACCTCCGAACACGTCGTGATGTTCTGGATCTAGCGGTAAATCCGCAAGCGCCTCTTTAACGGTAATCCAAGGTTGAATATTCTTGCCCAATTTGAGGTCTGGATCGCCATGTGTCGCGGCAGGCAACGATATTTTGCCAAGTCTAGACGCGATTATTACTGCACGCTGCCGAAGTTGGGGAACCCCGAAATCAGCTGCATTTACCACGTCACAGGTAACGTCATACTCAAGATCCCTCAGAATCTCCTCTACCTGCTGCGCAATGCCACCCGCCTTGCCATCATGGTAGTGGTGCAGGAACTGCGGCACATTTTCGATGACGATCACCTTGGGATTTAGTACTGCGGCAATCTCCAGGAAGCGAAGCACTAAGTCATTGCGCGGATCTTGGTCTAGTTTGTTGTACCCACCAAAACGTGCGATTTTTGAATTGCCCCGCGCTTTTGTCCTGCGCATCTGTGAAAAGCCCTGGCAGGGCGGACCGCCCAAGAGACAATCAAGATTCTCAACGCCTTTCGTCTTTAACAACTCAACGATCTCACTGTCGGATACAGTGCGAATGTCTTTTTCAATGATTGCAGGCTCGACATCGCCGTATTTGTGATTCGCCTTGAAAGTCTTCAGCGCAAAATTTTTCACGTCATTGCCAAGAACCGTGTGAAAACGTCCGGTCCGACAGAAGCCATGTGAAAAGCCGCCGCACCCGCAGAACAGTTCTGCGACAGAGTAATTTGGCAAGGATTTTGGTCTCTTCATGGGGGGAGCATAATAGCAGATGATTTGGCCGTGCGGCGAGTGGCAAGTGACTTTTCCGCCCCATCTGTTTTCCAGATGGGCGGAAAGATTTCGCTGGGGTTTAACCGTGCCCCGCCCTTCTATTTCGCCTTCTCCACAGCCGCCCGCAGTTCCTCCACGCGCTCCGCGTGGTCGTAGCGGGCCGCTGTTGCGTCCTCGGTCCAACCCCCTAGCCGCTTGGCCAGATCGTCCGACACCCCCGCCTCGCTCAACCTAGTGCGGAACGTGTGCCGCCAACTGTGGAAGGTATGGCCCTCCGTCGTGACCTACGCCGCCTCCAAGATGGTGCGGAACGGGATGGTCTTACCGAAGTTCGGGTATGCCGCCGCGTGCTCCGGGACGCTCTCAAATCCGAGATTGACCGGCTGGAGAAGGCGACGACGCCAGAACTAACCGCGAATCACGGCCATGATAAGTTTCCGCGCCCTCACCGGTACGGCCCCATTGAAGCCCTTACGCTCGGCTATGAATCCGGCAATCGTCGTTGTTTCCGCGCCTTCACCCGCAATCATGGGTCGAAACAAGTTATCAACACCCAGAGAAAAAGGGAAGACCTGCGACGACCTCGCTGAAGCGAGAAAGAAGCTAGCTGGAAAAAAGAAGGAAATGGGAAGCCACGACTACGGGGTGACACCGGTGACCGCGGGGAATGGGGCCGTCGGGGTATGCTTCAATGACCGCCGAAGGCCGCCTACACAACGGCTTCTACCGCGGCAGCACGCTACTTCTTTTCGAGATCCTTCTTGGCGGACTTTATGAATTTTCCAAAGTCACGCTCTTTCCTTCTTTTCTCGACATAGGACATTTGATGAAACTCTGACTCTGCCCTGAGCTTGACGTAATTATCATAGTGCTCTTGGCTAATATCGCCTGAATTCACCGCCTCACGTGCAGCGCAGCCGGGCTCGTTTGTATGGCTACAATTCCTGAAGCGGCAACCGGAGGCGAAGCCCCTGATGTCGGCAAAACTATCGTCTATTCCACTTTCGGCACCCACGATTCCGAACTCGCGCATACCCGGATTGTCGATGACCAAGGCACCATTCCCGAGAACGATCAATTCCCGGCGGACGGTCGTATGCATTCCCTCGCCCGTTTCGCTGACCTCATTCGTCTGGAGCCTTTCGCAGCCGAGCAACCGGTTAATGACCGTGCTCTTGCCAACACCCGATGAGCCGACAAAGCAATACGTTTTGGCAGGCAGCAGCGTCCGGTTAAGGTCGTCAAGGCCTTCTCGCGTGATGTTGCTCAAGGTCAGCACCGGTGCCGTAAGGCCGGCAGCACGGATTTCCGCCACCCGGGAAGCCAACACGTCCGGCCCAACCAGGTCCGTCTTAGTCAGGAGGATGCAAGGAGAGGCTCCGCCCTCCCGCACCATGACAAGATAACGCTCCAGCCGCTTTACGTTGAAGTCATTATCGCAAGACTGAACGATCACCACATCGTCAATGTTCGCCGCGATCATCTGATAATCGACGGCGTCTCCTGCTGACTTTCGGCACAGAGCAGTCTTTCGCTCCAGCAGCATGTGGGCCAGCCCCACTTCGTCAGCCGGGGGCTTTTCCACGCACACCCAGTCCCCCACGCACGGAAGTTCCTGCGACAGGCGACATCCGTATCGATAAACGCCGGCCAGCTTTACCCGGAATGATCCGGTTTGATCCATGACCAACATGGAGCCACGATCAACCGTAGCAACCCGAGCAAATGTTTCCGCAGGACTGTTTTCCGCCCTTGTTTCAAACCACTCATTCCAGCCAAGTCGAATCAGATCAGTGTGTCTGCTTGTCATTTTATTTACATTATACCACAAATCCCAGTATCGGCGCATAGCCGACTGAGCGGGGACTAAGCCCGGAAAGCAGGAACCTTTATTACGTTTGAGTCGGAAACGGGCCGGCCGCTGACCAGTATGCGCGAGGGCCGTTGCGGATCGGCGGGATAGATGGTCATGCGGCACTGCGGGACGGCTCGGTCGATGATGTCGTACTCGCACTGATAGCCGGCTTTCTCGAGCAGGGGAATGACCCAGCCCGGACAGTGATCACAATATCGCGAAAACGCGCCAGCGTCGTTGTCCAGCGCCTTGCTAAGACTCGGGCAGCGATTCATCACCAGCTCGAAGCGGTCCGGATAAAGGGTGCCACACATGTCGCAATTCTCTTCAACCGCAATACGGTCCCAATAGGCTTTCATGCCGGCTAGCCCCTGCGTTTTGAACAGCTCCAGACAGTGCATCTCCTGCTGTCCGGAAACCACACGGTAGTATGCCTCCAGCGCGTCGCCACCCTGCGCCTCGAGAAACTTAAACACCTCGTTATAGAATCTGACAAACTGATCGCTCGGAATCATGCCTGAGCCTCCGTCGTTTTGCGGCGTATCGTCTGCACGCAACTTCCGTCGCCAGTGAGCACCGTTACCGCCTCGAAAGGCGTGCCCTCACACCACGCCTCGTTTAACAGGGCCGTCTGGTCGCAGAAAAATTCGGATGGTCCGAGACCCAATTTGTGCAGATGCGACACCGCAGGACACGTCTTGACCGTCAGCACGAGCGCGTCAGCGGTGACCGTAAGCGCGTAGTCCGCGCCCTCGCGGTTCATGAAATATCGCCAATGCGCGACCAATTCACCCCAGTCACCACGCAGCAGCCCCTCATAAATCGAACGATAGACCCGCTGCGCCGTAGCTTTGAAAACCGCCCGCAGCCCTTCCCTTCCATACCGGCTACCGACATATTCCACGGCAGCGTTCATGCTGCCGTGGAAATCTTTGTGCAGCTCGCCCGATTCGCGATACCGTAGCATATCACATCTCCGTTCAAGAGCGAATCATGATGCGCCCCTGTTTATCCATCCAACTCCTCACGGAAATCAGCCAGGCACGCCTCGATCTCACGCTTGCGCGTGTCGGTCAAGGTGTTCATTTCCTGGGCCAGCGTCAGCTCCGACGCGCAAAGCCCCAAGCGCTTCAGCGCATATTTCTGCCCGACCCAAACGGTTTCAAGGTCAGGTCCGTACACGCCGTGAAAGAGCCGGATCAAACGATTCTGGAACCGGACCGCCTCTGCTACATCGCCCGCGTCAACGGCCCGCGCGATACCCACCATGAGCTTCGAGCCCAACGCGCCCATGCCGCAGAGCATGCCGTCGTAACCGACGAGCAACGCCTCGTCCGCGGCCCACTCCTGCCCTTCCAGCAACACGGGCTTGAGTCCCTTGTCCTGTTTCATCACGATCAGCTCGCGCCGCAGCCACATATTACTGGCCGAGTTTTTTATGCCCTTCAGGTTCGGGTGCGACAGGAGCACCTCGAACTGCGCCAGCGAGAGGTTGACTTTATTATTCGGCGGACAGTGGTAGTAATAGACCGGGCGGTCTGCGGCATCCAACACCGCGCAAACGTCACGAACCGGATCGCCCGCATCTCCGGCAGGCGGCAACATGAACACATAGCTGTCGAAGGCGTATACGGATGCGCGTTTCAGGTTGTCCAGCGCGCCTGCCATCGTCTGGTCGGTGATCCCGACCAACAGTTCGGCCCGTCCCACCACAGCCTTCACGCTCTCCGCGACGAGCCGATCGCGGAAGTCGCCTGAGAACCGGCTCCACTCGCCCATTGATCCCAGGATGAAAAACCCATCGATGCCGTGGCGGATATTTCGGTCAAAGATTTTGTTCAATCCCACAACGTCCAGACTGCCGTCCTCCTCGAGCGGAGTAATGGAAGCCGAATACACTTTCTTTCGCATGCCATTCCTTTTAATCGTTAAAAAAGCCTTGTAGATTGATTTCGGGCAGGTCGCTGATAATCGCTCCGAGCGCAGACGTGCACCGGAAGCGGAATTGCGACGCCTGAAGCGCTTTCTCCTGAACACTGACTTTATGCGCCTGCCCGACGGATGTGGACTCCCCCTGCTCCCAGATCTTCCGCCACGCGTCACCCACCCGCGCTTCAACGGTGAACGCATACGGGGCACGCGCCGTAAACCGTTCAACTCCCAGCGAAGCCAATGTGTCGCACGACACCGTTTGCGGCAAAGTCAGCGTGACCGTCCGGTCCGTGCCGCCCTGGAGGCGGACTCCTTTACCGCGCGCATACGTGTATAGTTCGACATGGCCCGCAGCGGCATCCCACACGCCCAGCGGGGTTTCAAGCCGCTCAAACGGCCCTTTCGCGGCCTTCCCGAAAAGCGGCGGGGCGTCTTTCACCGCGACAGGCGCCGGCCCATCGGCATAGAGCCACGACACCGGCACGCGCGTGATACGAGAATGCGCGAGGCCGGACATGGCGCAATAGCCAAGCAGCACTGAGTCGTCAACCGGGTGAATCGCAATGTAGCAGTACCAGCCCTGCGGGCAGCCTTCCAACGCCTTGCCGTGCTGCCACGTTTTTCCGTCATCCTTCGAAACAGCCGTGCTCAGCGGCACGCGCCGACTGCTCAAGCCCGCAGGAATATTGGCGTGGTCGTTCCAGACCAGCAACAGGTCACCCGTGGCGGGCAAGCGCTTGATCGAGGCGGGCGAAACCGGAGAGTGGATTGCCGATGCCACAGGCGCGCTCCACGTATCACCTCCGTCTGACGAATACGCGAGATACTGACATCCGCCGCTCGCGCGGATGAACATCATCACGCGCCCGTCCTTCAGTTCGACCACGCCGGGCTCCTGTGTTGTGATGCGCTTACCTGCCACATCGTAGCCCTTTTGCGCAGTGAGGCTGCGCCGCCACGTCTTGCCGCCGTCATCCGACAGGTAACACATCACAACCCCCTGCCAGTCCATTCCCGGAGCGCCCTTGACCGAATGCCGGCAGACCGGCACCACCAGCCGTCCGCCCTTAAGCTGAATCGCCCGGTCGTTGTTCAGTACATAGTAGCCGACCTCGTCCGTAATGCACATCACCGGCGGGCCCCATGTCGAACCTTCGTCGTTTGAGATACGCATCACCGGGCGGCAATCCTGCTCGCTGTTTTTGAGCAGGTAAAAAAGCGCGATCACGCCGGTCCTCAGCCGGAGCAGACTCACGGACATGACGTTCATCCCGCCTTCGTTTTGGACAAGGAGCCGATCCTCCCGCGTCCAGGTCTTGCCGCCGTCCGACGAGTACCGTCCGGCAAGATGCGCCGCATCGTGATCACCTCCGCCGCCCGTAAAGTGCGTATACGCAAATAAGATTCGCCCATCTGAGAGCGAAACAAAAGAACCCTCGCTGTTCCGCGGATTATTCTCGCCCGGAGGCAACTCAAGCGTCCGCACGGGAACAGCCAGCGCACCCACGGTTATCGCCAGCTTGGAGGACAGTACCAAGATCATCATCCATTTTTTCATCTTTGAGCCTTTGTCGATGTTGTCTTCAATCACGTATTCCCGCAGGCGGAGCGCTTCAAGCTCCAGGGAACAAGCCGATCTCCACCCGCTGGACAGTGACAGGGTCCATGCCGACAGCCGCGACCGTGATGACGTCGAAGCCCTTGTTGAGTAAAGCCGTCGGAGAAAGCGCATAGATTAGCTGACGGCTCTCTTTTCTCATCGTCTCGCTCCTCAGGAGCTTGCCCACGACACCGTTGACGGCCACAGTCGGGAACACGTCCTTCCCATCTTCAGCCGCGACCTCGATTGTCACCTCAACTTTCCAACCGTCCCCGGGTACAGGCCCCAGCGGCAAGGCGAACGAAAGATTGGTCCCGCTGGCAGGAAGCGGTGCACGGTAGTTCTCTCCGGGAACCGTGACATCACGGAACGTCACGGCATGACGCCGCGGCAACTTCCGGAGTTCCTCTAAAGACGCGAACGCCTTCAATTGACGCTGATACTCCGGAACCGGCCACTTAGGGTGGCCGTGCTGGAAGTAGTTGAAGAGGTAAATCACATCCGCGCCGCCCGACAGGACGGCGACGGCCGCGCCGGCGGCCTCTTCGCGCGTGACCAAACGCTGAGGCGCGCCAGGACTGGGACGATAGTTAACATCCAACCCCCCGGCCAACGTCACCCGGTCTCCCAGCAGTTCGCGCCACTTTCCAAGCGGCATGGCGAATTCCAGCGTGGCCCAACGCGGTGCGACCACGACCAAATCAACCAGCGCCTCTTTAGACCACGCCGGCGCGTCGAGTCCTAACCCGAGAGCGGTCTCCGGGGAAGAGGGAACGCGCACGCCCAGCAGCACCGCGTGACCACGACGTTTGGCGGCGGAATCGACCAGCAGGCGGACACCCCGCAACCACTCTGTCAGGACTCGACGCCCCTCCCGCTCCTGACCCTTGCTGAACAGATAAGGCTCACGCATGAAATCCAACTCCAAACCCGCAATGTCGTAACGATCGAGAGTCTCACAGAGCAACGCCCGATAATGGTCCCGCACTTGCGGATGGGCAAAATCCAACGCGCGGGCAAAGTAGCCAGGGTCGCCTTGGCGGAACAGCTCAGGCTTGCGCCAGAGCGCGCTGTGAAACGGGTGGTCAAGATTATCGTTATTGTGAACGTCGTTCATCCGCACCGAGAGCCAAGGCGCGATGCCGTGATGGCGGCAACGCCGGATGACGCGCTCGGGATAATCCACTCCCTGCCGGTGGACTTCGAGCATGTTTCCAACCAGCTTTCGATAGCTCTTGAGGCTGCCCGGCGGCACAGCCGCAAGGAACGGCTGCTCGTCGGGCCCTTCTGGGTTGTAGCCATCCCAGAAGGCTTCCCAGACCTTGCTGCGATAGTTCGTTCGCCGCGCGTTGGTGTTGCACATCAGCACGCTCACCCCCGCACCGGCCAGAACATCCACGTAGTGGTCCACAATCTCGCCGGCTTTCCCCTCCGGAAAATCCTGATAACCGAAGAAGTTCGTACAGTCTTCGTTATGCAGCAACCCCGACAGCTTAGCATGCCTGTCGGCACCCACGCTCGCAGCCCCCTTATCTTTTGCCGACAAACAGGGAGGGAGCACGAAGCCCGTCAGACCGGCAGCCCCAAGATTCAAGGCGGTGCGACGGGTAACCCATTGACTCCGTCGGTGTTCCGTGCCTGTGACGGCTGACCGTTGAAGATTCAAAACGTCATGCCCGCAGCCCCCGGTCCGGCCGATTCGACCCAACGTGATTGTCTGTGAACAACTCACCCTCACCCCCTGTCTTTCTCTTATTTACCCACAAACTGATAGGCGTACAAGTCGGCATCCTTGAGGGAAAACCGGATGCGAATCGGCTTTCCGGCTAACGCACTCACGTCCGTCCCTTTCCCCTTCCATGTGACCGGGAAATCAAGGTGATCTCCGAAGACCGGAAAACACTCCGCCAACGTGTAGCCGGGAACCGGCGTGCCGTCCGCATTCTGAAGTTCCACCTTCAGCTCACCGGGACCGCCGGTTTCGAAATTGAGCGAGAGCGAGTTGCCCGCAAAGACCACAGGCTTGGTCACCAATTCGCCTCCCGAAACCGGCGCCTGCGCGGAGACGAAACCGTCCAGCCGAAGCGTGCTGCGGCGGACTTCGGTGGCATCCCCCTCCCAATAACTTTCGGTCGAGTAGATACTGATCTCATTCGGCGCATCCCCCAGATGGGAGGCGGTCTCGACGAGGCCCCAGAAGATGAAGTTGTCGCCGTAAACCCAGCTCTTCTTCTGCCGCGGACCCGGGCGCATGAAGGACTCCTCCCAAAGCCGGACCGTCTCGCCATCGCGGCTCGCGAGCAAAACCGCATCCGTTACGGCGGTACCGAAGCGACCTTCTTTGGCCGACCGTGACTTGCGGTTTGCCAGACCGGGCAGAGCCGACATCGCAGGCCACTCCCACGACTTCACTCCGCGGTCGGTGTAACGCATCGGAAATCCGAGGATGATGTGCGGCGCGCGGTGGTACGGTTGCATCTGATTGGTGTAGAGCGCATACTCCCCGCCTTGCTCTCGCGCCACCTGCTTTCCGGGGGGGAAGTTCAGGATGTCTTCACTGGCGCTGGTCATGATATCGCGTATCCCGTCTCTGAAATTGCGGTAGTAGGCACGATATTTCTTGGCCACAGGATCCCAGAATATCAGGTTCTGAGAGTCAAAAGCCCCACCCGTCACACTCGGCTTGTCGCTGAGCAGCCTGAAGCGGATGCCGTCCGCCGAGACCATGATGTACATGCCGGGAACCGGCCGCTTCGAAAAACTCGTGAGGCTGATCTTGTACCGCTGGTCTGAAGGACACGCCGGATTGTCGTCGTAGAACACACTGGTATGTGCAGGGTCGCCGCCGACCGCTTTGACCATCGCTGGATCCAAGATGATATTGTTCTCTTTCGATTTCTGAAATTCACAGATCCCCAGATTCGGACGTGCCCAATGGAGACCGTCCGAGCTCTCCGCATAACAGAGAACCCACGGATGATCGGGAAGCGTCGTATCGGACACGCCCATGTTATTGACATAATGAATGCCGCGGTAATACATGCGGTATTTTCCTTCTCTGAACAGCACCGACTGAAACGCCGAGGCATTTCCTTCCCAAGGCTTGTCCAAAGTCAGGACAATCTCCTTGCGCTCAGGCCGATGCAGTGTCAGCCGCAGTTCGCCCGAGATCTTACCGATCACCGCATTGTCCACAAACAGCTCACGCCGCCCGCCGATGCTGACCGCATTCTCCGCCGCCACGCCCGGCAACGCCGCCAACAAGGAAAACAAAGCTGACCCCATCCGCCTCAGAACGCACCTCATCCTTATTCACTCCTTATTTTTCACGTGCCTTTTATAAGTCATGAATCAATATACCAATTCTCAGCACTAATACATTCGTAAAAACCGAATTCTTGTTTTGTGTTGTTTTCCATTTCCGGAAGCCTGTTCGGCTATGGTATTGTTTTTTTTCGTTGCAATTTTCGGACAACGCGTTGTTCCGTCCGCCGTGCACAGCCAGGAAAAAGCCATGCCCGTCAAAAACTCAAAAATGCGGTACCGCGACACACCGGACTACAAGGCATTCGATCTGGCAAAAATCGGTATTCCAGACATTCCTGTGCTTTATTTTGTCCGCCACACGCAACGCACTGCCCCGATCGAACCGCACTACCACAAAGGCTGTTTCGAGATCGGCCTCTGCCTGCGGGGCTCGCTCGTCCTGGAAAACAACGGGGTCCAACACACGCTGCTGGCGGGCGGAATCTTTTTCAACAAACCTGAGGACGCCCACCGCCTGCTTGACTACCCGAAAGGGACGATCTTGTACGGGATGCTGATCAAGACCGCGAACAAGAAGGGAACGCTCCTCCGTTTCACCAAGCCGGAAAGCGCGGAGATCCGCGCTCGGCTCCAGCAGCTTCCGGCACATCTGACGTCAAACTCAAGTCCGATCAAACACGACTTCATCGGACTGTTTCGCGCATTCGGAATGCTTCAGGGGCGGTACCGCACGCTCTGCATGACCGCCACCTGCATGAGCCTCGTCACCAGCCTCTTGGAGACTTCGCGTCAGGAACCCCCGCCCTCGCACTCGGATCGGATCAGCACCATTATCGCGACCATGCAACAGAAACCCGAGGACACGTACGACATTGACACCCTCGCGCACCAAGCCGCGCTTTCACCCTCGCACTTCATCAACCAGTTCAAGCGTCTGACCGGTCTACCGCCCCATCAGTTCCTGCTCAAGTGCCGCCTCGACGAGGCCAAAATCCGTCTGTGCAAAACCCGCCTCCCCATCACCCGCATCGCGCAGGACCTCGGGTTCTGCACCTCCCAACACTTCTCCACGCATTTCAAGCGCGCGACCGGCATCAAACCGCTCGCCTGGCGCAAGCAGTAACCGGAGCGGTCAGAACGGCAATTGTCAGACCAATGGGACGCGGGGATGCATCGTCCGCGTGTCCCGCTTATGCGGACTTCACCGTCGCGCTCCTCGTACAGACTCTCAAGGGTGTTCACTAACAGGCTGATTCAGAGGAAAAACAGTTCAGAGCGACCTCAACGTTGGCTAAACCATTCAAAAACAAACATCGCGGTTGACAAGCGGATTCTATCTTCCGTAAACTGAACAATGAAATTCGTCGTATGATTGAATTGAGTGTCCTGTAACGCAGATTGGGGTGAGTGATGAGTGATGGTATTCAGATCTCACGCATAAAAAGGAGCCTCTGGATCGCGGTCTTCTTTATTGCCGTCTTGCTGATTTCCCTGCTTGGACACATGCAGTTCCGAATTGAGGAGGAGCAGGAGCATTCGGAAAGGGCCCAGGAACTCACGGCAATCGGAGCACTGAAAGCCGGACAGATCGCAGAGTGGCGCAAGGAGCGTCTTTCTGACGCAATCCGTTTCGCACAGGGCCCCACCCTCACCCGGGCGATCGCGAAGGCTGACCGCGATGACTTGCAGATTATGCTGACCCTTAACCGGAAGGCTGATTTCTACGAAGAAGCGCTTCTGGTCTCCCCCAGCTTCGACATCCTGGCTTCCGCCACAGGCGCCACTGAACCGTTGACCGAGGCGTCGAGATGGGCCGTCGAAAAAGCAATCAATACCGCAAAGCCTGCGCTTTCCGATTTCTTCCTGAGCACGAATGACACTGTCCATATCGACGTCGCCGCACCCGTCATCAATGATGCACATGTGGCCGTCGGCGCGCTCGTTCTGCGGTGCTCCGCATCCGACTACCTCTATCCGCTGATCCAATCCTGGCCGGTCCCCAGCGTCAGCGCGGAGACCGTCCTTGTCCGACGGCAAGGCGACATGGCGATTTTCCTTAATAAACTCCGCTATCAAAGCCACAATGCCATGAAGCTGAAAATCCCTCTCACGCAAAGGGACGTGGTTGCCGTACAGGCGCTACTCGGCAAACGGGGCATTGTGAAGGGAATCGACTACCGCGGAAGCAAAGTGCTGGCCGATGCACGTCCGATCCCCGATTCTGATTGGTTCCTTATCACCAAGGTAGACCGCAGCGAAATCTCGCACCGCGTGCGACACATTGCGGTCGCCATCGCCAGTTTCTCCTTCATGGGCATCCTATTTGCCGCCGCAGTGACCGCTTTCGGTTTCCGCAATCGGCAGGCGTCACTGTACCGCCATCTGTACCATGCCGAACAGGAGCAGCGCGCGTCCGTTGAAAAGTACCGTACAATCCTCTACAGCATCGGCGATGCCGTCATCACGACCGATCACCAACACCTGGTGCAACAGATGAACCCGATTGCCGAGAACCTGACCGGCTGGTCGGAGGCCGAAGCGATGGGACATCCGCTCGAGGACGTTTTCCACATCATCAACGAAGAAATCCGCGTCCCGGTCGAAAATCCCGCGAAGAAGGTGTTGCGCGACGGCAAGATCGTGGGCCTTGCCAACCACACGGTTCTGATCGCACGCAACGGTAAGGAATATCATATCACCGACAGCGGGGCCCCGATCCGCGACGAGCAAGGCAACATCATCGGTGTCGTGCTCGTTTTCAGGGACCAGTCTGCCGAACGTATCGCGCAGAAAGCACTGGTTGAAAGCGAACGGCGCCTGTCAACGCTCATGGACAATCTGCCCGGCATGGCTTACCGCTGCCGCATGGACAGCTACTGGACCATGGAGTTCATCTCGCAGGGCGGCATCGCCCTGACCGGATATCAGGTGGCAGATCTCATCGACAACGCGCGCATGTCCTTTTTCGACCTGATCCACCCCGAAGACAGGCAATACGTCTGGGACACGGTTGTCAAGAGTGTTGATCAGCGAGGAACATATACGCTTGAGTATCGCATCACAACGGCAGACGGAGTCGAAAAATGGGTGTGGGAGCGAGGGTGTGCCGTACGGAACCAGGAAGGAGCGGTTGAAGCGCTGGAAGGGTTCATCCACGACATCACCGAGCGCAAACAGGCCGCCGCAGAGCAGTCTAAGCTTCAAGATCAACTCAACCAGTCGCAAAAGATCGAGGCCATCGGGCAACTCGCAGGCGGCGTGGCACACGACTTCAACAACATGCTTTCAGTCATTATCGGAAACGCCGAGTTGGCTGACGAACAACTGGACCCCTCTTCACCCCTCCACGTCAAGCTCGGTGAAATCCTCAAAGCCGGGAAACACTCCGCCAGCCTGGTCAAACAGCTACTGGGCTTTGCCCGTAAGCAGAACATCAAACCGCGGAAGCTCGACCTGAACGACACCATCAGCGGCTTGTGTGACATGCTCAGACGCCTCATCGGTGAGATGATCACCTTGGAATGGGTCCCCGACGCACACCTCTGGCCTGTTTTGATGGATCCCAGCCAGGTTGATCAGATCCTGATCAACCTGACCGTCAACGCCAGCGACGCAATCACCGGCGCAGGAACGATCACCGTCACGACCAGCAATGTCAGCCATGGCAAGCCCAGCGAGGGCACACTTGCAGAAGCCCCTTACGGGGAGTATGTCCTCATTTCCGTGAGCGATAACGGATGCGGCATGGATGCGGTCACGCAGTCCCACATCTTTGAGCCCTTCTTCACAACCAAACCGCACGGCTTCGGCACAGGTCTTGGCCTGTCCACGGTCTATGGCATCGTCAAACAGAACAACGGATTTATCCGTGTTAACAGCCAGCCGGGACAGGGTTCCTGCTTCAAGATCTATTTGCCACGCTACCGACCCACTAAAGAGACCGAGGCGGAGGTTCTCTCCAAATTTGTCGCCGCCGAGCCGTCCACACGGGGACCGGATCCAGCCCCCCCGCCGGGGCCGAAGACAATTCTCTTGGTAGAAGACGAGTCTTCGGTTCTGAGCCTTACCCAGACCCTTCTTAAAAAAATAGGACACACCGTGATCTCCGCAAACGGACCGAAGGAAGCGATACAACTCGCACGGGATTATGCGGGAGACATCCACCTTCTTCTGACCGACGTGGTTATGCCCGAAATGAGCGGACGCGACTTGTGGCAGAGCCTCGTCAAAGAGCATCCCAAGCTCAAAGTCCTCTTCATGTCCGGGTACACCGCCAACATCATCGCCCATCACGGCATGATCGACACGAACATCCACTTCCTCCAAAAACCCTTCACGAAGGAAGACCTCACCGCGAAAGTTCGCGAGGTCTTGTCATCTTAGTCCAGAACGCATACACTTTAGAAGGTGCCTAAGAACGTATAACCTGTCATCCCGCAATCCGGAGTCTCTCATGAAACGAAGTTTCTTCCTCGCCCTGTTCGCCTGCGCCTGTACGCTCACCGCTCAGACCGTCTATAAGCCCGATTGGGAATCGATCGACAAACGTCCTATTCCCCAGTGGTGGCAGGAGGCAAAATTCGGAATCTTTATTCACTGGGGCGTCTATGCCGTGCCCGCGTACGCGCCCACCGACGAGGCCAACGTCTACGCCAAGTATTCAGAACATTATTTCAATCGCCTACTGACCAAGAATCCGGTCTTCACCAATTTCCACGCACGCACCTATGGCGACCGCACAACCTATGGCGATTTCGCCGCGCAGTTCCGCGCCGAGCATTTCAACCCCGAGCAATGGGCTGACCTTTTCAGGAAATCGGGCGCGAAATACGTCGTTCTCACATCCAAACACCATGACGGATTCGCCCTTTTCCCGAGCGCCTTCAGCCCCCGCTGGAATGCCCAAGTCCTCGGGCCCAACCGCGATCTCGCCGGCGATTTGATCACCGCGGTTCGCAAACAGGGACTCCACATGGGCTACTACTATTCCCTGCTGGAATGGAACAACCCTCTCTACGCAAAAGAGACCGTCGGCCGCTGGGTCGCCGAAATGAATATCCCGCAGATGAAAGAGCTGGTCACGCGCTACAAACCCGATATCCTCTGGACGGATGGCGAGTGGGACTTTTCCGATGAAGAGCTGCGCAGCGTGGATTTCCTCGCCTGGCTCTACAACGAATCCCCCGTCAAAGACACCGTCGTCGTCAACGACCGCTGGGGCAAAAAAACCCGCGGCCTGCACGGTGGACATTACACCACCGAATACGATCTGATCCACACCGGAAGCGCCCTCGACACCCAGTTCGTTCACCCGTGGGAGGAGTGCCGCGGCATCGGCGGATCCTTCGGATTCAACCGTTTCGAGACCACGGCGCATTACATGACCTCCGCGCAGTGCGTTGAGACGCTGATCGAGAAAGTCAGCCGCGGCGGCAACCTGCTACTTAACATCGGCCCGCAGGCCGACGGCCTTATTCCAGTCATCATGCAGGAGCGCCTGCTCGACATGGGCCGATGGCTGTCTGTCAACGGCGAGGCCATCTACGGCACCACCGCGTGGCGTCACCGCCCCAAGAATATGCGCGAAACCAAAGTCTACTTTTCCAAGAAACCGGACGCGCTGTTTGCGATCTGCGCACGCTGGCCTCAAGCGCCGCTCGTCGTGGAACACACCACCAAGGCAGACGGCGTGTCGTTGCTTGGCAGCGCTCTGCCCGTGACTTTCTCCTGCGCCGACGGCAAACTCACGATCCAGCCACCCGCGATCAATCCCGGCAATACCCCCTGCGAGTTCGCATGGACCTTCAAGATCACCAACCCGCAAGAGTAGTCCGCCGGAGGAGAGCATGAGCGAAGTAGAATCGTCTGTCGCCAGCGAATATGAGCGAGAGCCCGTGCCCGAAAAGGCTTGGCTGGGCCTGAGAAGCTACGTCGGCCAATTCGCGGGTGAACACGTCGCGGGGACGGAGCTTATGATCGGCCCGCTCTTTCTGGCCGCAGGCGTCAGCGCCTTCGACTTCTTCGTCGGACTGCTCGTCGGAAACCTGCTTGCCGTGCTGAGCTGGGTCTTTTTCACAGCTCCCATCGCCACACGCGTGCGGCTCACGCTCTACTGTCATTTGGAAAAGATCTGCGGGCGTAAGCTGGTGGTCCTTTACAACACCGTCAACGGCGTGATGTTCACCGTGTTGGCCGGTGCGATGATGACTGTCTCGGCGACCGTGCTCGGCGTGTATTTCAAATTCTCCATGCCGCAACTGAGCGACACCCTGCCGACAGGCACAGGCTGGGTGACAGCGGTCTTATTGACCGGCGTGCTCTTCTCGGTTGTCGCCGCGAAAGGGTACCGCTTCGTGGCAACTTTCGCGAACTACGTCTCGCCGCTGATGGTCCTGATGTTTGCGCTCTTCGGCATCATCAGCTTGCACAAACTAGGCGTGACCGGATTAGGCAACTTCTGGGAAATCTCTTCGACGCGGATTTGGACCGGCGGCGCGCCACAGCCCGGGCAGGTGAAATTCACCTTCTGGCACGTGACCTTCTTCGCCTGGTTCTGTAACATGGCATGGCATATCGGCATGGCGGACCTTTCCGTCTTACGCTTCGCCCGCAAGTCGTGGTACGGCCTCTCTTCCGCTGCCGGCATGTACATCGGCCATTTCATGGCGTGGATCGCGGCCTCGACGCTCTACGCCGTACAACTCAAGGCTGATCCGGCCAACACCGCCGTGCTGCCCGGACCACTGGCTTACAACGCCTGCGGCGTTATCGGTCTGCTGGTGGTGGTCGCCGCAGGCTGGACCACGGCAAACCCAACGCTCTACCGCGCCGGACTGGCCTTCCAGTCACTTATTCCTGGCTCTTCGCGCGCTAAGGTCACGCTCCTGACCGGTCTAGTCGCCAGCGTGACCGCCGTGTTCCCAATCGTGACCATGAAACTTCTCGGCTTCGTCTCGCTCTGGGGAATGATCCTCATGCCCATGGGCGCGGTGATCTTCGCCGATTACTGGCTCCTGCCGAAACTGGGGATGCAGCGCGATATTGCGGAAAAAGTTGGGCTGCCCCTGAACTGGGCAGCCGGCACCGCATGGCTCACCAGCATGGCTTTCTGCGTTGGGCTGCTGTTCGCCTTCGGGTCTGACAAAATCTACTTCGTCAGCCTTCCCGGCTGGTTCGTAACCGTCCTGGTTTACGTTGTGCTGAGCAAACGCATCCAGCACAAAGCCGCGTTGTAAAAAAGTGATCTCACCAATGAAACGACACGCTTTCAAAATGAAACTCAAGCCCGGCGTCATCGCCGAGTACAAGAAACGTCACGACGAGATCTGGCCTGAGTTGGCTCGCGAACTCCGCGACGCCGGCATCTCCGACTACTCGATCTTCTTCGACGAGGAAACGCTCACGCTCTTCGCGGTACAAAAGCTGACCGATACAAATACGGCTGCCGGGTTGCCCCATACGGCCGTCGTCAAGAAGTGGTGGGACACCATGGCCCCGCTCATGGAGGTGCGACCGGACAACGCACCCGTCTGCACCGACCTCCCCGAGGTCTTCCACCTCGACTGAATCACACCATTCTTGAAACCCTCTCGGAAATCCTTCATCCCTTCCCGGCAACCCCCGGCGTAAGGGCGCGGATGCGGGGGCGCTCAGTCGTTGCCATCTTCGACGCCGACGACTTTGCCGTCGAATTCCTGCAAGACGTGCTTGAGGGCGGGATCGTCATAGAAACTAGCCGAGGGGGCTTTGGCTGCGGCCGGGGCCGGAGCGGCCGCCGCGGGCGGCTCGGAGGCGCGGATCGCATTCAGCCGTTTCAGCACCTCTTCGAGCGAGACCGCGCGCGATATGCGGGCGCAGCGAATGAGCGTCATCTCAATCAGCGTGCGGACGGAGAGCGCGTAGCGCAACCGGCCCTCCATCTCTCCCAACTGGTCGGCGATCTGCAGCACGCGCGTGGAGTCGGCCAGCGCGGCCTGCGCAGCCAGCGTGCGGATCTGCTCGGGCGTGGCGTCGAGGTTGGCCATGTTCTCACCGACATACTGATAAATCAGCAGATTACGGAAGTGCTCCATCAACTCCACGGTCAGGCGTCGCATGTCCTTGCCCGCGCTGTCGAACAGGTCCACCAGTTTCAGAATCTCGCCCATGTCGCCTTTGAGCACGGCAGCCGCCAGATTCTCCAAAGATTTGCGAGAGACGAGGCCGAACACCGCAAGCACGTCGTCCTCGGTCAGAGCGTCTCCCTTGAAGGAGATGAGCTGGTCGAGCGCCGAGAGCGCATCGCGCATGCCGCCTTCTGCACCACGGGCGACGGCCAGCAACGCATCGTCCTCGATCGAGATATGCTCGGCCGCGCAGATGTGTCGAAGCCGCTCGACAATCAGCGGCGTCTGGATGCGGCGCAGGTCAAAGCGCTGGCAGCGTGAGATGATGGTCGGAAGAACCTTGTCGCCTTCGGTGGTGGCGAAAATGAACTTCACGTGCGGCGGGGGCTCTTCCAGCGTCTTAAGCAGCGCGTTGAACGCCGCGGTGGAGAGCATGTGGACTTCGTCGATGATGATGATCTTGAACTTGCCGTGCGAGGGCGCGAACTGAACCTGGTCACGCAAGTCGCGAACCTGATCCACACCGTTATTCGAGGCGCCGTCGATTTCCTGCACGTCAAGCGCGTTGCCCGCCGCGATATCGCGACACATGCCGCATTCGCAGCACGGCGTCGTGGTCGGCCCTTTCTCGCAGTCAAGCGCCTTGGCGAAAATACGAGCCAGCGAGGTCTTGCCGATGCCGCGCGGCCCTACAAACAGATAGGCGTGAGCCACGCGCCCGCTTTCGATCGCGTTTTTGAGCGTGCGCGTGACATGCTCCTGCCCGACCACATCCTCGAATTGCTTCGGGCGCCATTTGCGTGCTAACACTTCATAAGCCATAACGGGGAAGCAGTTTACCGTTTGCCCAACCGGATGCAAAGGAAATCGTGGAAAGAAATTCGTCTCTCAAGGCTTGTCAACGGCCAGGCGCCATGCTAAATTAAGATACCAAATTTTAATTATTAAGGATTGGAGATCTATGCCGAGTGATGATGCCATTGAGGTGATTGGAGTCGTGGTTAAGGTTCTGCCCGCCACCATGTACAAGGTGAAGTTGGAGAACGGTCACGAAGTGCTGGCTCATATCTCGGGGAAGATGCGTAAATTTTTCATCAAGATCGCGGCTGGCGACAAGGTGACGCTGGAAATTTCACCTTATGACCTGACCAAGGGGCGCATCATCTACCGTCACAAGAATTGACCTGCCCTGCGCGGTGCGGTTTCGAACGAACAGGGAAAAATAAGGTTCGGCATGAGAAAATCAATCGGTTTGGTTATCCTGTTCACGTGTTTGGTGTCGGCCGCTCAGGCGCAAATTCAAGCCCGCCATTTCCCTCAGGACGCGCAGTGGGTGTTGCACATGGATCTCAAGGCGCTGAACGAGTCGCCCATGGGCCATACTCTCAAGCGGTCCCTGGATGACCAGATGCGGCGCGGCGTGGCCGCGCTCAAGGCGGCAAGCGGAATCGACCTCACGAACGATGTGGATTCGGTCGTGGTGTGCGGCAAAGGCGGCAATGCGGAGGCGGGCGGCGTGATGTACGCCTATGGGCGTTTCAACATTCCGAAACTGACAGCTATTGCGGGCGGAGCCAAAGAGTTCCAGAACAAGCCCTTCGGCAAGCGCAACCTGCTGAGTTGGAGCGACAAGGGGAAGCGCACCAACCTCTGCTTCATTAATCCGACGCTGGTCGTCATGTCGCAACAAGAGCGCCTTTTACAGGAGGCGGTCAGCGTCATCGACGGCAAGGCCAAAGGAATGGAGGCGGGGCAGTCGTTCGCGAAGATGCTGGCGCACCGCAAGGGCCGTTTTTTGGCGGCCCAAGCCAATAATCTGTCGGCGCTGACAGGGACAAATCCGCAGTTTCAGCTTTTGAAACAGGCCGAGGCGCTGTTGTTGGAAATTGGCCAGATGAACGGAGCCAACGGGTTCGATTGCGCGTTGGTGCTCAAGGCGGCGAATAAAGAGATGGCGCAGCAGATGAACCAAGCGGCCATGGGCTTGCAAGCGTTGTTTATGCTGCAGGCTACGCAGAATCCTGACTTGGCGGAGGCCGCCCAGAATCTGAAAGTCAGCATGCAGGACAATTACGTGACCGTTAACCTGCAATTGCCGGAAGAGATGTTGAAGAAAGCGCTCCAGGCCCGTTTAGGACAGTCGCAAAACAGAGCGGCGGCGGGAACAGAAAAGAAAACAGCACGGCCGACGTTATAAAAATCCGGCCTTTTCAGCCAAAAACAAGCTAAAAACGATAAAATCGCGTTTTTCTGCGCTTTGCACTTGAAACGGCGTATAAAAAAGATAACAATACGCGCTTTTAATTGGCCCCGAAAAGGACCGTTACTTGCCGGATGATGATGGCCGGGGTCGCGGCCGGGAGTGTCAGTCAGACAACGGAATCCCGGAACGCAGAGAGAGTAACAAGGAGTAAAAAGATCATGCCAAGAACCATTCCGCTGGATAAAGTCCGTAATATCGGAATTATGGCCCACATCGATGCGGGCAAGACAACCTGTAGCGAGCGCATCCTTTTTTATTCCGGCAAAAACTACAAGATCGGTGAAGTGCACGAGGGCGCGGCCACCATGGACTACATGGTGCAGGAGCAGGAGCGCGGCATCACCATCACCTCTGCGGCGACGGCGGTCTCGTGGCGCGATCATCAGATCAGCCTGATCGACACCCCGGGACACGTCGATTTCACGGCCGAAGTGGAACGCTCGCTGCGCGTGCTGGACGGCGCCGTCGCGCTCTTCTGCGCGGTGGGCGGCGTGCAGCCCCAGACCGAACAGGTGTGGCGCCAAAGCGAGAAGTATGAAGTTCCTAAGCTGTGTATGGTCAACAAGATGGATCGCATCGGCGCCAATTTCTTTAACGTTGTGAACGAGATCCGCGAAACACTGGGGGGCAACCCGGTGGTGATGGTCTACCCCATGGGCGCAGCCGAAACGTTCTGCGGGGTCATCGACTTGCTGGAGATGAAGGCTTTGACGTTCGACGAGGAGTCTCGCGGCGTTAAGGTGATCGAGAGCGAGATTCCGGAGCAGTATCGCGAGGAGTGTGAGAGCCTGCACATCGAGATGATGGAGAAGGCCGCCGAACAAGACGAAGCGCTGATGAACAAGTACTTCGAAACCGGTACGCTGACCAAAGAAGAGATCAAGAAGGGCATCCGCTTGGGCACGATCAACCGCACGCTGGTTCCCGCGTATTGTGGCACGGCATTCAAGAACAAGGGTGTGCAACCGCTGCTCGACGGCGTGATCGACTATCTGCCGTCTCCGCTGGACGTAGGATCCGTGCATGCCGCCGACAATCCGGAAATGATTCGGCGCCCAGACGACAAGGAGCCTTTTTCCGGCCTGGCGTTCAAAATTCTTTCCGACAAGCACATGGGCAAGATCACCTTCGTGCGGATTTATTCAGGGACTTTGAAGGTCGGCGATCCGATCCTGAACAGCACGTTGGAGCAGGAGGCGCGTATCGGCCGGCTCTTCCGTATGCACGCGGCACGCCAGGAAGCACTGGAAGAGGCTTATGCGGGCGACATCATCGCGGTGGTCGGCCTCTCCAAAACCCGCACCGGCGATACGATCTGCGACCCCAAGAAGCCGATTGTGTTGGAGTCGATCGAATTCCCGGCACCGGTGATCGCGATCTCGATCCGTCCGTCGTCGCGCGGCGACAACGAGAAGCTCGGCAACGCCCTGCACTCGCTGGCGCAGGAGGACCCGACCTTCATCGTGAAGTTCGACCCCGAAACAAGCGAGACGATCATTTCGGGCATGGGCGAACTGCATCTCGAAATCATCGTTGACCGCCTGCGCCGCGAGCATAATGTGGAGTGCGAGGTGGGCAAGCCCGAGGTTGCCTACCGCGAGACAATCCGCCACATGGTGGACGGCGAGTACAAACACGTCAAGCAGTCCGGCGGACGCGGCCAGTATGCGCACGTCTGCCTGCGCCTCGAGCCGCAGGAGCCGGGACACGGGTTCTCCTTCGTCAACGAGGTCAAGGGCGGCGTGATTCCGAACGAGTATATACCGGCAGTTGAGAAAGGCATCATCAAGGCCATGGAGAGCGGCCCCTGCGGCGGTTTCCCCGTGGTGGACGTCAAGGTCATCGTGCACTACGGTTCATACCACGAGGTCGACTCCAACGAATTCGCGTTCGTGGAATGCGCGCGTCAATGCTTTAAAAATCTCTTCCTCAAAGGCAACCCGCTGCTGCTGGAGCCGATCATGAGCGTCGAGGTGGCCGTTCCCGAAGAATACATGGGCACCGCGACCGGCTCGATCTGCTCGCGCCGCGGGCGCGTCGAGGGCATGGACGACAAAGCGGGGACCAAGCTGGTCCACGGCTTTGTGCCGCTCGGCGAAATGTTCGGGTACTCCAGCGCGATCCGTACGGTCACGCAGGGACGCGCCACTTTCACGATGTCGTTCGAACGTTACGAAGGCGTGCCCTTCGAGCTGTCCGAGACGATCATCGAGAAGCGCAAGAAAGACGGCAAGGTGCGCTAAGCGCCCCAGCCACCCCAACAGAAAGGTCGCCCGATATGGGGCGACCTTTTTTGTTTTTTTAGAGCGTCCCATTCAGAGGGCGTGGCGTTCGATCCAAGCCATGATCGCGCGGCCGACGTCGAGCTTGCTCTGGAGCGGCAAAGTCTCGGGGAGTTCCTGTGCGGAGATAAAGGTAACGCGGTTGGTTTCGACCGCAAAGCCCGCGTCCGGCTGGGTCACGTCATTCGCGACAATCATGTCGAGCCCTTTGGACTCCAGCTTGCGCTGCGCCTCTGCAAGCGGATCGCCGGTTTCGGCAGCGAATCCCACGAAGAGGCGCTGGCCTTTAAGCGGAAGAATCGTTTTCAGGATGTCCGGATTGGGCACGAGTTCGATGACCGGCTTCATGACCGACTTCTTGAGTTTTGTGGCGCTCATCTCCCGGGGACGCCAGTCGGCCACGGCGGCCGACATCACGAGTGCCGTGTGATAGGGCAGAAGCCGCTCAACGGCGGCGAGCATGTCGAGCGCGCTCACCACATCGACCCGGATCACGCCCTGCGGAGTCGCCAAAGACACGGGGCCCGCAACGAGCGTCACCGTGTGTCCGCGTTCCGCAGCGGCCTGCGCGATGGCGAAACCCATTTTTCCGGTTGACCTGTTGCTCAGAAAACGCACCGGGTCGAGATGTTCCCGCGTGGGACCTGCGGTAATGAGTAGTTTCATGCATATCAGATTACACGGTTAGGGTTGACAATTCAACGTGAAGCTTGTGATAATGCTAACACTGAAAGTGGGTTATGCCTCACAACAACATGACGTGCAACAGCGCGTCGAAAAGGGGAGTTCTCAATGACCGATCAGATGCCGATGGGGACGCGCGTCAAGCTGAGCGCGATGATGTTTTTGCAGTTCATGATGTTTGCGGTTTTTTGGGGAGCTTTGGCCACCTATGTGACGAACAACAAGTGGGACGCCATGAAGCCGTGGATCCTCAGCACGATGCCTCTGGGGGCGCTTGCCTCCCCCGTGATCGGCATGATTGCGGACCGTTTCTTCAACAGCGAGAAGGTCTTGGCCTTTTCAAACCTTGTTTGCGCAGTCATGCTCTTTCTGGCAGGACGCGCCACAACCGGCACGGAGGTCTTCATTTACCTGTTGATCGCGTTGTTGTTTTATATGCCGACATGGAGCCTCACCGCATCAATTGCGATGGCGAACAGTCCGGCCGAGCAATTCCCTCAGATCCGTGTCTTCGGCTCAATCGGCTGGGTGGCCTCGATGTTTTTCAGCATCGTGGCGCTCAAGCTTTTCGGGAAAACCATCGACGGCACGTCTATTCCGTTCTACTGCGGTTCTGCAGTTGCGGTCGTCGGGGCGATGATTGCACTGCTCTGTCCGGCTACTCCGCCCAAGGGCAAGGGTCAACCCCTGTCGGTGATCGACGCCCTGGGGCTGCGTGCCGTGTCGCTGATGAAGGACAAGAACTTCGCGGTCTTCATGCTGGTGTCGTTCTTGGCGATGATTCCCTTCAACATCCATTTCGCGTTCCTCTCCGATTTCCTCGCGGCGAAAGGTTTCAAATTGCTGACGGCGACCAACTACATCGGCCAAGCGGCCGAAATGGGGTTCATGCTGCTGGTAACCGTGGCGATGCGAAAGTTCGGCGTCAAGTGGTCGATCGTGGCTGGCCTGGTCGCCATGACCGTGCGCTATGCCTCCTATTGGCTGGGGGCGGGCGATCTGCTGGCGCCAATTTACGTCGGTATCCTCGTTCATGGCATCATCTTCGGGTTCTTCATTGTCGGCGGACAGATCTTTGTGGGCAAGTCCGCGCCAGCTGATATGCAGAGCCAGGCGCAAGGCTTCTACGGCCTCATGACCTTCGGCCTCGGCTCGCTGATCGGCACCTTCGCCAACAACGCGTTGATCAACGCTTTCACCAAGCGCAATGATGCCGGCGTGCTGGTGGGCGATTGGGGGAAGGTCTGGCTGATTACGCTGGCGTGTTCCGCCGTGCTTCTGATTATCATGACCCTTTTCTTCAATCCAAAAATTGACGAACAGAAGGCTGCGTAAACATGGCCCGTTATCTGGTCGGGATCGACAACGGCGGCACGATGTCAAAAGCCGCGGTCTTCACTGAAGACGGCCGCGAACTGGTTGCCGCGTCCCGCAAAGTCGAGATCCTCGAGCCGCGCCCCGGCTGGTCCGAGCGCGACATGGAGGCCATGTGGCGCGGCACGGCGGAGGCGATCCGCGAGGCGCTCGTCAAAGCAGGCATCGATGCGGCACAGGTCGCCGGTGTCGCCTGTACCGGCCATGGCAACGGGCTCTATCTGATCGATGCGGATGGCAACCCCGTCCGCAACGGCATCAACTCCATGGACAGCCGCGCGGCGGGCATCATCGCCCAGTGGAAGGCAGACGGGGTCGATGCTCGAGTATTGCCCAAAACCGCGCAGTGCCTGTGGCCCGCACAGCCCAATGCCCTGCTGGCGTGGCTGCGCGAACACGAGCCTCAATCCATCGGGCGAGCCTCGGCACTGCTGATGGCCAAGGACTACATCCGCTTCAAGCTCACCGGCGAAGTGCGGATGGAACTCACCGACATGAGCGGCACCAGCCTCATGAACGTAGTGACGGAAAAGTACGACGACGAGGTGCTGGCGCTCTTCGGCATTCCGGAGATGAAGCGCCTGCTGCCGCCGCTGGTAAAGAGCGCCGACCTCTGCGGCGCCGTCACTGCGGCGGCCGCAGCGGCAACTGGGCTCAAGGCCGGAACCCCCGTAGCGGGTGGCATGTTCGACATCGACGCCTGCGGGCTGGCCTCCGGGTGCGTGGACGAACGGCAGTTCGTGATGGTGGCGGGCACTTGGGGCAACAACCAGTACATCGCGCGGCAGCCGCTGGTCGATAAGGGGCTGTTCATGACTTCGTGCTACAGCATGCCCGGCTGGTACCTGATGCTCGAAGGCAGCCCTACCGGCGCAGGCAACCTGGAGTGGTTCAGCAATGAATTCTTGGCCGACAAAAAGGAACTGCTGAAGCAAACGGGCAAGGGTCCGGTTTACGCATGGGCTGATGCAACCGTGGGTGCGATGACCCCTTGCGAAAGCGATCCGCTCTTTCTGCCGTTTCTCTACGGCTCGAATGTTGACTATCCGGCCAAGGCCTGTTTTCTGGGCCTTGAAAGCCGTCACACGCGCAACGATGTGCTGCGGGCGGTGTACGAGGGATGCGCTTTTTCACACAACACCCACCTGCAACGGCTCTACGCTTTCCGAAACAAACCGGAAGTCATCCGGCTGACCGGCGGCGCGGCGCGCAGCGCGGTATGGATGCAAATGTTCGCGGACATTTTTCAAATCCCTGTCGAGATTCCTGACGGATCCGAACTCGGTGCGCTCGGCGCGGCGGTCGCGGCGGCGGTGGCTTGCGGCATCTACTCTTCTTACGAGATGGCGGTAGCGTCCATGACCCGCGTGGCCCGGCGGCACGAGCCCGATCCCTCGCGCAGCGATATCTATGCGAAGCGCTATGCGAAATATCTCAAAGCTGTCTCGGCCTTACGCGATTTCTTTTAATCAAACGGCACGCGGGCAAAACCCGCAACAGGAGAATTCATCATGGATAACCGTACACAGTGTCCCATTTGCCGCACGACGAACGCCTCTCAGGCGGGTGCCGGGTCTAACACGTCCGAAATCCACTGTCCCCGCTGCGGACGTTTTCAGGTCCAAGCGCTGGCGGCGACCCAACTCATGAACAGCCCGCCCGCCTTCCCTCCCCAGCACTTGCTTTCCGGGCTCTGCCGCAACTCTTGGGAAATCCTCGGAGAAAAGCTGCTGATCACCGTCGACCTTTTCAAATCCTGGGCAGAGCTCGACAAAGCCGCAAAAATCGCCGTTCCTCGCGATACCGACGTGAATACAAAAGGTGACTACCTGCTCAAATACCTGCGCCGCCACTCGAAGTCGCTCTCCGATACCGTTCTCTTCACCCCCACCGAGCTTGCTGTCGGGTTCTGCTCCAACAAGAATGAACTGCTCTTCTGCCTGCGCTACTTGTCCGATAAGGGCCTGATCGAAGAAGACGCCACGGGGCAGCGCAAAGGCCAGTCCGGAGGTGCCCTCTCCTATCGTCTCACACCCGCGGGCTGGGCCGCTCTTGACACCTCGGCACTCCCTTCCTCACAAAGGCTTGCAGCCGCTTTTCTTGCGCTCGACAAAGAGGGCGACATGGTTTGGACGCTTGGCTTGTCGGCAGGCATCCAAGCCTCGGGCTACAAGGCGCTCCGTCTCGACAGCCGCGAGCACGCCAATAAGGTCACCGACGAACTGATCGTGGATCTCCGCCAAGCTTCCATTGTCGTCGTAGATCTTACGGGCCAATCTCCTCTCGCTTTTTTTGAGGCGGGACTCGCGATCGGCCTCGGCAAGCCGGTCTTCTGGACCTGCGAGGAAACGGAAGCCCGCGATAAGAAGCTCTATCTCGAGACGCGGCAATACGTGGTCACCACGTGGACGCGTGATAAACTGGAAGACTTCGCACGCCGTCTGACTCAACGCATCGAAGCCACGCTCGGCCGCCCGTAAACACCGGAGCCTCTTCACTTCTTTGCCCATGCGTCAAGAATCGCATGGGCGAAGTCGGCGAGGTCGGGGAGAAACAACGTCGCGAGCCGGTCGAGCGGCGTAGGCTGAGCGTTGACGATGACCAACTCTCCGCCCGTGCGGACGGTCAGCGGAGGGATCATCGCAGCCGGATGGACGGTCAGCGATGAGCCGAGCACGAGCATCAAATCGGCCTTCTGCGCCAAAGCCACAGCGTCGTCAAACGCGCGCTCCGGAAGCGTCTCGCCGAAAAAAGTGATGTCGGGCTTATAGGCTTCCCCACACCGTTCACAGCGCGGCACGGCGACCGTTTCCAGCATGGCGCAGATCTCATCGAACGTTTTTTCGCGGCCACATCCGAAGCAGTGATGCAGGGCCGGAGAACCGTGAACTTCGTAGACCGTTCGCGAGCCCGCCTTCTGATGCAGCATGTCAATGTTCTGCGTGATGACGCCTTTGACGATTCCCGCCTGCTCCAGACGTGTGACCGCCTGATGCACAGGGCCGGGGGAGAAGCGTTTCAAGCCGTAAACCAGCTCCCGGCATCCCTTATAGAAAACAGACGGATCACGCCTGAACCACTCGACATCAAAGATGCGCTCCGCATCCGGTTGTTTATAGAAGCCCTGCGGCCCGCGAAAGTCCGGAATGCCGCAGAGGGTCGAAATGCCCGCACCCGTGAAGACCGCCACGCAGCCGGCACGCTCAATTTTTTCGATGACCCCCCTCATGGGTCCATCCGCTACGCCAGCGACCACGGACCGCGCATGGAGCGCGTCAGCATCCGGTTGGCCATCGCGTCGCCTGCGAAAAGTTCCCTCACCGGATCCCACGTCAGTTTGCGCTGAAGTTGCATCACAATATTGCCGATGTTGCACAGGTTCGTCGTCTTGTGGCCGATCGCCAGATCAGAGACCGGTAATTCACGCGACTTGACGCACTCAATCCAGTTGCCGAAATGGTCGCGGCTTTTATAAAGATGGACCTCGCCATCGCCGATCTTCTCCTTAAGAAGGCTCTCGGGATTTGATTTTTGCTTGCTGCGCGAAACATCGAGCGCACCTTTTTCGCCATAAAAAATGATGTTGCCATCATAGACGCCGTCGGTGCGCGTGCGCATCCGCATCGTCACGCCGTTGGCGTAGGTATAGCGCACGTCCACGCGCGTCGGAGCCGTGAACAGGCCGCTGGACGGATACACGCCATGCCCGTCGACCTCCACAGGCCCCGAATCGTCCATGCCCAGCGCCCACTGCGCGATGTCCAGATAATGCGCGCCCCAGTTGGTGGTCTGTCCCCCCGCGTAATCGAGAATATAGCGGAACTGATAATGCGTGCGCTGCGAGGCGTAGGGAGCGTACGGCGCCGGGCCCAGCCAGAAGTCGTAGTCCAGCCCCTCCGGCACAGCCTCGGGCTTCCAAGTCGCTCCCACGTACCGGTTGTTCGCAGGAATCAGCACGTCGATATGCCTGATCTTGCCGAGCCGCCCGTTGCGGATCAATTCAGCCGCGCGGTGGAACCCCTCTGACGAACGCTGCATCGTACCGGTCTGGCCGATGCGCTTGTGTTTGCGCAGCTCCTCCACAAGGACCTGGCCCTCGCGGATCGTCAAGGTCAGCGGCTTCTCCACGAAGACATCCTTCCCGTTGCGGATCGCGTCGATCGCCGTCAGCGCATGCCAGTTATCCGGCGTGGCGACCGTAATCAGGTCGACATCCTTTGCCCGCGTCACCTCACGGAAATCGCCGGTCATGCGGCAGTCCTGCGTGCCATATTTTTTGTTTATAATCTGCGCCGCGCGCTTTTGATGAAACGCGTCAACATCTGCCACCGCCACGATGCGCACCGTCTCGCGGTCCAGCATTTGCATGATGTGCGAAAGCCCCATGCCGCCGACGCCCACGCACGCCACCGTCAGCACCCTGGACGGGGCGTTCTGCCCCAACACCTTCGAAGGAATGATTGTTGGAAAAGCCGTCACCGCACCCGCCGCCACCCCCGCCGTCTTCATAAATCCGCGCCGTGTCACGTTCATCTGTAACTCCTGGTAAAAACAAGTTGTTTGTTCGCCCGCCATGAAAAAAGGGCGGGCTGGGAAACCGGCCTCTACGAAGCACGGGCACGCGTAGCCAACGCACCGGCCAGGCCCACCGCCTCACGGCCCTTTGCCTTGCCGGCAGCCTCGCGCAGCGCAGCGTCCGCCTCGGTGCCAGGCACCTGCTCGATCGCCATGCGCGTCAGATAGGCCACCACCTCGTTCTCATTCGCCAGTTTGTCCTTCAGCGCGGTTACGCTCTTCGGCGAAGCGATCAGGCCCAACAGGCGACAGACGAACCCGTACCCGGCCTCGGTGCATGTCGGATCGGCCGCGATCTTTAGCAGTTTGTCTTCAAACCCGGGGTACTGCGACGGGTCGGCATCCAAAATCACGCGCTCGACGGTTGAAACCATCGTGCGGTCGTCACCGTATCCGAGCGTACCGATCACTTTCCAAGGATCGGCCGTCTCGTTGAAACTCTTGTAGCGCGCGTCCGCCGCCTGTCCGGCCAGCGGGTCGCTGGCCGCCCGCTGCCCGTCCGACACATTCGTTTTATCGCTCATTCGTCCAACTCCTCGCTTGTTCCAAAATAAGTGTCGGTATTTTACCACGCCTCGCCATCAGTGACCATTGGCTTTTCAATAACCGAATAGAAAAGGGTGCGGATTCAGCCCTGTTGAATCCGCACCCCAAGGAAGTTTTGACAAGGAAACGCTTTGACCTTTCCTTTTCGGACAGGAAGATATCCTCAACCCGGGAGACAGACGCCTCGACACACACGTCACGTTTGCGGGTTGAATTTGAGGGGGGGAAAGAACGCGTCGTTCAGTATGCCGATAAGCGGCGTACTGCCGTCGCGATGTCCTTCACGCGCTGGTCGCCCGCCTCGCGCTCGATCGCCAGCGCGCCGTCGTAACCGCATTCGGCCAGCATGTTCAGAAACGCGAAAGCGTTAACCTGCCCCTCGCCCCACACCACCTCGCTGCCCCACGTGCCAGGCACCTTTGTGCGCAACGCGTCTTTGATATGAATGTGCCGGACCCACGGCGCCAAACGGCGGAAGGCCGTCAGCGGCTCGTCCTTGTTGTACAGGATCAGGTTGGCCGGATCGAAATTGAGCAACACGTTCGGATGGTTGAGCGTCTCCGCGAAACGCTGCAAATCTTCCGCCGATTCCTGCCCCGTCTCCATCAGCAGCGATACGCCCGCCTCGCCCGCGCTGTCGCCCAGAGAGCGTACGCGGTCATAAAACTTCTTGGCGTAGGCCTTGCGGGTGTGGTCCAGAAATCCGACGTGCATCGCGATGTACGTGGAGCCAAGCTCAGCCGTGATCTTCGCGGCCTTGGCGAACGCCTTGCCGCTCGCGGGCCAGTGCGCGTCCGGCGCGATGCCGCCCGTCTTCCTGATCGTATTGAGCGTGGTGTAATCCTCATAGTCGAAGTTCATCATGCCCGCTGTGATCGTCCAGTTCTGACGCTTCACGGCCTCCAGATAAGCCGCGCCGCCCCGTCCCAACGCCGGCGCGATCGCCAGATTGATGTGCTCCAGCCCGAGCGCCGTCATCACCGAACCGATCTCGTCGATGCTTTTTCTGAACGACCAGCTGCACACTCCGATCGGCCACTTGTTGCCGCACTTCTGCATGATCAGTCCCCTTTCTACAGTTTCACCGTTTTTCCGGTTTTTGCGGATTTCTTCTCCGCGTCCACGATCTTGACCGAATCGCGCGATTGCTCAGGCGTGGTTACGCAGGCGACCTTTTTGCCCTGCAGCACGTCCAGGAACCACCTGATCTCGTACTCGTAACCTTCGCCCTCGGCCAGTTTGGGCACGAACGCCTCTCCTTTGGCCGGATAAACACACAGCGGCTTCTCGCGCTTGGCGTCAAGGATCACAACCGCCTTCTCAAAAGTCACGATGTAGCTGGCCTCGAAACCCATCGTCCGCGTCATCACCCAGCTTCCCTCTGCCGTCACCGCCGCGCCGCCCACATCATAAAGCGAGGAAATATACTGCATCTCCCCGCCCTTCCCGTAGGCCGCCGTGCTCGTCACGGACTTGGGCATGCCGAAAAGGAAATTGACCATGTCCGTGTCGTGAATATGCAGGTCCAGGGCCACGCCGCCGCTCTTGCTTTCGTCGGCAAACCAACTCGTCCCCTTTTGCCAGCCGGGAGGCGCGCTGAAGCGGCGGAACGAGGCGGCAATGACTTTTCCGAACTTCTTGCTGTCCACCAGTTTCTTGAGGTACACATAGCTCGGCCAGAAGCGCAGACACTGCGCGATCATCAGCTTCGCGCCGTTGGGGGCTTTCTTCGCAGCCTGAATCATCTTGTTGCAGTCCGCCGCATTCAGTGCCATGGGCTTCTCACACAGAACGCTCACGCCCAACCGCAAGGCCTTGACCGTCAGCGGCACGTGCAGGGTCGTCGGCAACGTCAGCGAGATCACGTCCGGCTTGGATTCGGCCAGCATCCTGTCGAAATCGTCATAGATCACGGCGTCGCCGAAATCGGTCGCCGCATCTGCGCCCGCGATATTGCCGCCGGAAATCGGCGACGTGAACTGCGACAGGTCCTTGTCGCACAACGCCACAACCTTCACGCCCTTCATCTTTTTCCAGTTGCCATAGTGCATGCGGCCCATGAAGCCGAACCCGACTATTGCGACCCGTTTCAGACCCTTCTCTTTCTTCGCCATGACCCTTCTTCCTTTCGCTGTGTCTATCCAATCAAACTGTAATGTTAGACTCCCACATCCTTCAGCGGTTGTCAATCCCGCAACCGCATGCGATCGCGCGCAGAACCCTCGAGTCGCGTACCGGATCGAGCCCGCAATGCTCGCAAAGCACGGCCTCCGCGCCCTCCCGCTCCACCCGCTCGCGAAACGCCGCATCCGCCGCAAACGGCTGCCCCGCCTCATCGGTCGCCGCGAAGCGCAGCGCCGCCGCGATCGCTCGGCACACGGGCGCATCATCGCCGCTTTCGGCCTGTACCAAGCGCAGCCCGCCGATAAAGCGATCGCCCGGCGCAAGCTTGCGCGGCAAGTCGCGTCCCACGCGGAACACGGTATCGCCCAGCGCGCGGTTCCCGAAACGGCTCAGCAGATCTTCCACATGCGCCGCCAGGCTTGCCCCGGTGAACGCTGCCGGGTAACGTCGAAGCAGCGCCTGCGCCGAACCCATCATCACCGCACGCGTCTCGGACCGCACCGCCTCATCCGCCACCGCCTCGCAGATCAGCTTATACCCCCGCAGGAAACCGTGGCAGGCGCAGGTCGCGTGCCCCAGGTTGTGGATGTAAAGCTTGCGCTCGACGTAGGCCTGGAAACACTCCTTGAGCTGCAGCCCTTCGATGCCGTCAGGCACCGCGCCCACAAATCCGCTGCGGTCCGCGATGATGGCGTTATAGGCCTCGCCCCACACTTCCAGCGGATCGCGCCTGCGGACCTCCAGCGGCATGAGGGGCACCATCTTGCCGATGCTGGTCTCGACCAGCCCCACACGCTCCGCCAGAGGAAAATCCGGCGGCAGATGCCGCGCCAGCACCTCGCGTGCCATCGTTGACAGCCCGTGCAGGTTCTCGCAGAAGAGAATCGAAACTGGCCGGCCGTGACGCAACGGCAGACCCGATGCGATCGCCGCCAGCACCCCCGGCAGATACGCCGCCCCGACGGCGGTGCCGATGAGGTCCGCCCGCGCCACCGCGGCGGCAACAGCCTCGGCATCCCGCACCTCGATCCCGTCCACGCCCGTGACCTCAAACGACTCCGGCGTGCCCGGCGGCAGCGTATCCTTGACCACCACGCGATAAGACTTGCGCGCATGCAGTGCGGCCACGATCTCCGGCATTGCATCGACAAAGATGACCTCATAGCCCGCACGGCTGAAGACCGGCCCCGCCAAAGCGCGCCCGATGTTACCCGCGCCGAAATGCACATACACCGGCATTTGACTACGCCCTCTCCGCCCGGAAAAACACCTTCGGTGCTTCGCGTCCCCAGCCCGCCCGAACCCGCGCATCCAGCGCCGCCCACGTCGGAACGCCGCTCGTGGCGTCCGGCTGCTCGACGCTGGCTGAGCCCACAGCCACAGCCGTACGCACGCTCTCGGACGGACCGAGGCGTTTGGCAATGCCCGCCAGCAGCCCCGCGACCGTACAATCGCCGGAGCCGGTCGTGCCCACGACCTTCGCGTCGAAACAGGGCGCGAAGAACTCCGCGCCCGCCCACGCGCCGCACGCCTCGGGCGTGAAACAGCCGCAGGCCGCCAGCCGCGCCTCGTCTGCCGTCACGCGCAGGTACGCGCCCTGATTGCCGAGCTTGAGCATCACCACCGCCACGCCCAGCGCGATCAGCTCGCCCGACAGCGCGCGCACGTCGTCCTCGATCAGCCCGCCCATCGGCACACCCTCGGCGGCCTTCGCGCGCACCGCAAGGCCGCGCTCGCGGTGCAGCATGTAGACAATCTCGTCGAGGCTCGGCGCAAAGATATCCACGAACGGCAGCGCCTGCCGCAGAATGCCGGGCCAATCGGCTTGACCCGCGGGCGACTGAGGATCAGGCAACGCCATGTCCAGCGAAGTCGCCAGGCCGCAGGCCTTGACCTTCTTAAATAGCCGCGCCAATTCGCACGCGTCACTGTAAAAAGCCTTCATCAGGGGCGGATAGCCGAAGTGAAAGAGATCCATGCCCTCCAGCAAAGGCGGCGTCACGTCGTCCGCGCCGAACGTGTCGTTCGCGCCGGGGCAGTGCAGAAAGACGCGGTCGATTCCCGGAGGGTTGATCACCACCGTGTAGGAGGTGGCGACCGCCGGATCGACGATCATGGTCTTCACCAGGGACTCGTCCAGCCGCTTGAAAATATCGCTCACCGCCATGCCGAACGCGTCGGCACCGACCTTGCCCATGAGGCGCACGGGCATGCCCAGCCGCTTCAACGCCAGACCGGTGTTCGAGACCGACCCTCCTGTGGACAGCACGGCGGGCCCCATGTCCACCAGTTTGCCCGGCTGCATCACCGCCTCGAGCGTCGCCGCTCCGCGCAGGAAAGTCGGGATGATGTCGAGGCAAACGTGCCCCGCCGCAACGATGTTCAATTCGCTCATAAGATCCTCTTTGCCATAATCCAAAAAAACGGCACGTTTATCGTGCTTCACCCGGCGTTTCAGTGCATCTCCACCGCCACGTCGCCAATGCCTTTGCGCAGATAGCTGAAGTGGACGTTCGGGTGATCCGCCAACAGCGACATCGGCACGCTGCTGTCCGGAATGCGCTTGGAGATCATCAGTGCCGACAGCCGGATGCCGAACGGGTTGTCGTGATGGCCGGGATGCCAGATCGAGACCTTCTCGGCCCTCCACGTCTCCACCGGCCCGACGGTCGCGGCGCGCGTGGGCACCATCGAGACATTGCCGCCACCCGAGGTGCGCGCGTTCTGAATGATCGTCACGGGATGCAAGTCCACCAGCCGTGCAGACTGCCGGCGGTACTCCGCCGGCGACGGCGGCGCGTCCTTGTAAGCGCCCTCACGCTTCGGCGGATCGTTGAAGGCCCAGTGTTTGATCTCGCCCTGGCCGCCCTGCATCAGCAGGCACTTCACCTGTTCGTACGTCCGGGTGTACGCCGCCAGATCGCCGATGGGAAAATGCATGTTCTTCGCCGGCATTTTCAGCTTGGGCCGGATGCGGTCGAAGCACTGTTCTTTGTCGCATTTCGCGAACGAGAGCGGATGGGTCGGCGACACGGTCTTGCCGTTCTCGACCCACTCGTCCATGCCCCAGAAATGCGCGTCGCGCAGGCTCAGCCCGATCGCGTTCACGATGCGCGCCACCAGCGGAAGCTGCTCCGTCGGTCCGATCGGCCCGCACACGCCCGCCGGATTGTCCGGCGTGGCCCGCTGCCACGCCTCGATATATTCCAGGGCCTCTGCGGTGAAGAACTCTTCGACCGTGTCGTAGATGCTCACCTTGAAACCCGGACGCGACAACTGCTCCAAATCCTTCGCCGTAAGTTTCGCCGCATCGTTCAGAATGTCGCTGTCCAGTGTGGTGTAGTCCCACCACCCCGGCGCCAATTTGCTGATTGCTCGTGCCATTTTCTTTCCCCTTATTTCACATCGACCGTTTTCAACACATCCTTCAAGAGCGCCTGCAGCGGCGAGAACTCCGGGCCGCAATAGCCCATGTGGTTGTGCCGCCGCCACCCCTCCGCATATTCGCAACCTCCATAACGGGTGCCGACTTCACGCGCCGCATCCGCCATGCTTTCCACATAAGAGCCCATGCCCTGCGTCGCATCCAGCCACTCGCGCTGGCTCTTGTGCTGCGCCAGCATCTCGCGCTTTATGTCCATCACGCTCCCCACATCGATGCAGAACTCCGGCACCACGGGATTGCGCATCATGTCCATGAGCACGTGGGGCAGCGAGTGATAGACGGCCACCGGCTTGTTGATCGAGGGAACCGGCGGGTCGGTCACATAACTCGGCAGGCACCGGTTGAAGGTCGCCGAGCTCGTCAAGCGCGAAGCGTACTCGTGGTCCTCCATGTAGTCGTAGCGCGACAGCGTTAGCACGATATCCGGCTGAACCTCACGCACGACGGCCGTCACTTTCGCCACCGACGGCGCATCATAGTAGAGGCCGACATCATCGAACAGCGACGGGTGCCACACCGCCCCCGCCACCTGCGCCGAAGCCCGGGCCTCCAACGCCCGCACGCGCGCCGCATCATCCTTGGAGTACACCTGCGACCCGTAACAGCCGTTCGCGAGGTTGCACATGTGGATTTCCGCCCCCGCTTTTTTCAACAACAGCAACGTGCCGCTCATCATGAATTCGATGTCATCCGGATGCGCCGCCATCGCCAACGCGATCAGTTTCCCTTGCATACCCCTTCTCTCCTGTTAATATCATCGCCATACAGATCAACGGTGGCAAGCCCAAGAAGCGCGTCAGCCAGTTCACCGGGATTCACGCCGAGCCGCAAGGAAAAAAGGATGCCAACCGTCACATCGATCTGCGTGTAAAACCCGTAGTTCTTCTCGTCGGCGTCAAACGTGACAGGACCCATTCCCTGGCTTCGCTCGCGCTTATGACGCACAGCCGCAAGGCCTCCCGGATCAAAGATCTCATAGCCCGAATAAAACGTGCAGTAGTCGCGCACGTAATTCGGGAAGGGGCTTTCGACCACATGCCCCGCCTCTGACACATACGTCCAGAAATCATCGCGCATGGGGGAGGCGAACACCTCGCCGCAGCGCAGGCCCGCGTAGTCGCTCTGCACAAGCAGCGGCACCTGCAGAGGCCCGACCCGCGCTTTCGCGCCGAGACCCAGCCCCACCGCGCAGGTCAACACATCCTTCGCATCGTTCCGGCGGTCGGACCAGTAGACGGACGTGCAGCCGGACGCAAACAGGCCGGTCGCCAAGAAAAGGACGAGTTTGTTATTTCTGCACATGTCTAATCCCGCGTCACAATCACCTGTTCCGGCGCGACCCAGACCTCTGCCGGTTCGCCCGCGCGGTCACGTCCGGCCAGCGGGTTCAGCTCGAACGCCTTGAAGGCCAGGTCGCCGCCCTCCGCCTGCGGCAGGCCGATCACATGCTGCGCCATTTCGCCGAGGTAAACGCTCTCAAAGTACCTTCCCCGCAGAACATTCGGCGCATCCGGCGCGGGACGTTCAAAACGCACCGACTCCGGCCGCAAGCAGAGCGTGACGCGGTCGCCCGGTGCCACCCCCTTCGGGGCGTGCGCGGCCTTAAGAAGTCCTTGCGGCGTTGCGACGCTCACGCCGCCCGGCCCCGCCCCCTCCACGCGGCCCTCGATGAAATTCCCTTCGCCGACAAAGCCCGCGACGAACCGGCTGGCGGGCATGCGGTAGACGTCCTCGGGCGTGCCGATCTGCTCGATCCCGCCGTCCCGCATCACCGCCAGACGGTCGGCCACCGAAAGCGCCTCTTTCTGATCATGCGTCACATAGAGGGCGGTCAGCCCGGCCTGTTTACAAATGCGCCGGATCTCCATGCGCATCTCCAGCCGAAGCTTGGCGTCGAGGTTCGAGAGCGGTTCGTCCAGCAGCAGGCACTGCGGTTTGATCACCAACGCGCGTGCCAGCGCCACGCGCTGCTGCTGACCGCCCGAAAGCTGGTTCGGACGCGCCTTCGCGCGGTCCGCCAAATGAACGAGCTCCAGTGACTCTTGCACGCGCCTCCGAATCTCCGCGCGCGACACCTTGCGCATCTCCAACCCGAACGCGACATTCTCGGCCAGCGTCATGTGCGGCCACAGCGCGTAACTCTGAAACATCATTCCCGTGTCGCGCTGATGGGGCGGAAGATCCGTCACCTCGCGTCCGCCAATCAGAATGCGTCCCGCTTCGGGACGGTGAAAGCCCGCGACGCAGCGCAGCAGCGTGGTCTTGCCGCAGCCGCTGGGCCCCAGCAGAAAAAACAGCTCGCCGGGCAGGATCTCTACGCTGACCCCTTTCAGGGCCATGATCGTCCCGAATGTTTTGACCACTTTGTCGATTCCGACTGAAACCGCCATCGCTCACTCCAGTCACACGTATGCGAACTTTTCTGCGCCACGACCTACTCTTGAATCATAATACCCCTTTACCCTTATACGGGGCAAGACGGCAATCGAGGTTCCGCGACGTTTCACGCTTACCCGAACGACACCGGCCGGCGGGACGCCTCATCAGGGAGCGCCCGTTTTCCTCTCCTGGCGTTTGCTCGCGCGGATGGCTGCGGCTCGCCGCTCCAGCGCCACAGCCTCGGCCTGACGTCCGGAGGCTCTGCAGATGAGCGCCAGGTTCTCCAGGCTACACACCAAGTCGGGATCATCAGGCCGAGCCATCTTTTCGCGGATTGCCAACGCGCGCCTGAAAAGCGGCTCAGCCTGCGCGACTTTGCCTTGCGAAAAATACAGGCTCGCCAGGTTATTCAACCCCGAAGCGACATCGGGATGTTCCCGGCCGAGAAGGTTCTCCCAGATCGCCAATGCGCGGCAGTAAAGCGACTCGGCCAATACGGCTTGCCCTTGCACGCGATAAAGGTCCGCGAGGTTGTTCAGATCCGTTGCCACGGAAGGGTGGCCCGCCCCCAGCACCTTCTCATCGCACTCGAGGACGTGCTTCAGGAGAGGCTCCGCCTGCGCATACAGCCCCTGCCGCTTCATGATTCCGGCAAGATTGCCCAGCGTCGCACAGACGTCCGGGTGATCTGGCCCCAAGAGTCGCTCACGGATCGCCAGCGACTGTCTGAAAAACTTCTCGGCATCCTCGAGACGCTCTTGATCCGTGTACAATCCGGCGAGGTTGTTGAGCACCGTGGCCGTCAAAGGATGCTCAGTGCCCACGGCCTTTTTCAGAATCTCGAGCGAGCGTTGAAAGAGCGTCTCGGACTGCGCGTAGTCGCCCTGCGCGCGGCACAGCTCTGCCTGATTGTTCAAAGTAACCGCCACGTTCGGGTGCTCGCGTCCGTGGAGCTTCTCCTCGGTTTTAAGGACGCGTTCGAAAAGGGCCCTGGCCTCGGCGTGCCGGCCACACAGTCGGCAGATTTCGGCCAAGCTGCCTAAAATCGTAATGACGGAGGGATGCTCCGGACCGTAGGCTTTTTCCAATACCTCCAGCGCCCGCTGATACAGTATTTCAGCTTGCGCGTAGTGGCATTGATCTTTGTACACGCCGGCCAGATAGCACTGGTCCTCGGCAACGTCAGGATGAGTGCGTCCGAGTGCTTTTTCATCGATCGCGAGAGCACGCTTGAAAAGTGACTCAGCCTGCGCATAGCGGCCTTGGATCTTGTAGAGCCCCGCGAGCCCGTTCAAGCTTTCGCTCAGTTCCACATGCTCAGGCCCACGGGTCTTTTCCTGAATCGCCAAAGCCCGTTTGAACAAGGTTTCCGCCTGCGGATAACGCCCCAAATCGACAGACACGCACGCAAGGACACACAAATCCGAGGCCACTCGCGGATGCTCCGGACCATACGTCTTTTCATCCAGTTCGAGGGCTTGTGCCGCAAGCGGCTCCGCCTGCGCATAGCGACCTTGCGAACGATAGATGCCCGCCAAATCAATGAAGCCCCCGGCCGCGTCATACCCGGACGCCCCGGGCCGGCCAGAGACGAACAGCATCGCCCGTTGCAAGAGATCGCCGCCGCGGGCACAGAAAGACGCGGTCCTGTCATTCACGGCGTCTATCCCGTTTTTACATACGTCGAAGATGACGCCGACAAAAACCACGACCAAGGCGGCCAAGATAATCAGGCGCGTCACTCTCTGGATGGACCCCGTCATACAAAACCCCCGTCACACGCGTCGCGCCTTTCGTGCTCAAGGAACAGTCGGCGGCCACTTGCCTTCGACGGCCAACGCCTCACCCTCACCGGGCCACGGAGGCATCGTCACACCGATTGCGGCCAGCGGTTCGGGGCCGAACGAACGGAACTGGAAACGCGTTCCCAGCGGGATGGTCAGACACACGCCCGGCCCAACCGGAACGGACTCTTCCCGGCCTTCTTGTGCGCGCCACATCTCCCCGCTCCCTGAAAGGAAGAACCAGATCTCTTCCACCGTCCGGTGCGCGACCGCCTTCGACGTCTGCCCCGGAGCCAGTTCGAAATGAGCCGCACCTCCGCCTTTCAGCCCCAACAGGATCCGCACCGCGGAGCCGTCCGGCGCGATGACATCGGGTCTTTCCGGCAAACGCTTGGTCTCAAAGTTTTGCATCAATTCCTCCGCCCTGTGGGATCGGCCCCACATTCATTTGAACCGCTTGTCCCATTCGCCCCGCGTGCTTCTTTCGCTCGCTGCTTGCTTCAAGAAACCGAGGCCCTTCAGCGCATTGGTGCCGGCGATATCGAAGCGGGGCAACAGCCGCGGATGATCCACCATCGGTTCATAACACCGGTTCTGTCCCTCCCGCGCAAATTGAAAATCCCGCTCCTGCTGCCAATCCCATTCACACGGCCCAAACCCCAAGCTTCATCACGTACATTCTCCTCGCTTGAAACCTATCATCCGAATCACATTTTCAATCATAATCTTTCCGCACTGTCGAGGTCAAGGGAACCGACCCGGTGACGAAACGAAAAGAGCCGGATGCATCCGAAGATGCGGCCGGCTCTTTTTTAGTCGCGCGGGAAGACGCTTACTTGTCGCTCAGCGCCGCCACGCCGGGCAGCTCTTTTCCTTCAAGGAATTCGAGTGACGCGCCGCCGCCGGTGGAGATGTGGGTCATCTTGTCGGCCAAGCCGCTCTTGTTGACCGCGCTCACGCTGTCACCGCCGCCGATGATCGAGACCGAGCCGCTCTCGGCTACGGCCTTGCACACGCCCGTGGTGCCACCCGCAAACTTCTTCATTTCAAAGCAGCCCATGGGCCCGTTCCACACGACCGTCTTCGCGCCCTTGATGGCTGCCGCGTACAGTTCGGTGGTCTTGGGGCCGATGTCGAGCGCCATCCAGCCCGCGGGGATGTCGTTGCCGACCACCTGCGTGTTGGCTTCCGCGTCGAACTTATCTGCCGCGATGTTGTCGACCGGCAGCAAGAGCTTCTTGCCGTTGGCCTTGGCCTTGGTGATCATCTGGTTCGCATACTCGAGCTGGTCGAGCTCGCACAGCGAGTTGCCGACATCATGGCCCATCGCCTTGAGGAACGTGTAAGCCATGCCGCCGCCGATGATCAGCGTATCGACTTTGTCGAGCAGGTTGTTGACGACCGCGAGCTTGTCCGAGACCTTGGCGCCGCCGAGGATGGCGACAAACGGGCGGGTCGGCTTCTCGACCGCAGTGCCCAGATACTCGATCTCTTTTTCCATCAGGAAGCCGGCAACGTTGTCTTTCACGTATTTGCAGATCACGGCCGTGGAAGCGTGGGCGCGATGGGCCGAGCCGAAAGCGTCATTGCAGTAGACGTCGCCATACGAGGCAAGCTTCTGCGCGAGTGCCTTCTGCTTGTCCTTAAGCGCGGCCTTCTTGGCCTTATAGTCCTCTTCGCTCATCTCGTCGGTCTTCTTGACCTTGCCCTCTTCCTCTTTGTAGAAGCGGGTGTTCTCGAGCATGACGATGCCCCCCGGCTTGAGAGCCGCGACTTCGGCGTCCGCGTTCGCGCAGTCGGCCGCGAAGGTCACGGGCTTGCCCGTCAGTTTGGCGAGGTACTCGGCCACCGGTTTCAACGAGAAGTCGGCCTCGTAGCCTTTGCCCTTGGGACGGCCGAGGTGGCTCATCAGCACCAGGCAGCCGCCCTTCTCCAGAACGTAGTTGATCGACGGCAGGGCACCCTTGACGCGGGTGTCGTCGGTGATCACGCCTTCTTTGATCGGCACGTTGAAATCGACGCGCATCACGACGCGCTTGCCCTTCAGGTCCACATCACGCAGAGTCTTTTTGTTCATGGTTGGCTTATCCTCTTAGGGTGTTGAAAATGCTTTTCAGCTTAGCACATCCGGACCGTAAAAGTACACCTGACTTTTCTCGGGGCGCATTCGTTTCATTGACGTGACTCCCGCACCGTCCCGGATCAAGCGACGCGGGAGTAACCTGCAGTGATTTTACCGCGAAAGCCGTTCGGAACCGTTTCGCTGGCTCGAAATCAGCGGTTTCACCGGCATGCCGTCCGTGTTTCCGCGGGCGAGACATCCGGGTGAAAGCTTCCGTGCGGTTTTTCGGAGGAATCAGATGCCGTGTCCACCGTAACATTGTGCGGATATCTTAACTCTGCTATGCTTTCCCGCATGAAGAACAAGAACATCGCGTTGCTGATCGACTGCGAGAACACCAGCCGCGATGCGGTAGAGCCGGTTCTGAACGAGCTTGCCAAGTACGGAGTCGTCAATATCCGCAGAGCCTATGGCGACTGGAAAAGCAGCCAGCTGAAGAACTGGGAATCGCATTCGCTGCTCTTCGCGCTGAAGCCGGTGCAGCAGTTCGGCTACACCAAGGGCAAGAACGCCACCGACGCGGCCATCATCATCGACGCGATGGACATTCTCTACACCAATCAGGTGGACTGCTTCGCGGTGATGAGCAGCGACAGCGATTTCACCCCGCTCGTGGTCCGGCTCTTGGAGAGCGGCAAGGAGGTTTTCGGCTTCGGCCAGAAAAAGACGCCGTCCCCCTTTGTGAAAGCCTGCTCACAGTTCATTTTCACCGAAGACCTGATCTCCGCCGCGCGCGAGCGTGAAGAGGAGGTTGTCGCTCCCGAGCCTATGCCTGTGAAACCGGTGGTCGAAAAAGCCAAGCCGGCTCAGCCGCAGACCCAGGACCAAAAAACCAAAAACGAGCTGCGCGGCGACACCGGCTTGGTCAGCGTACTGCGTCTCGCTTGCGAGAACACGGCGGGAGACGACGGCTGGTCGCACATGAGCGAGGTCTCGCAATACATCAAGAACCAGAAGTCCTATTCGCCGGTCAACTACGGCTTCAAGAGCTGGAGTAAACTCATCCAGGCCACCGACCTGTTCGAGGGTGACCTGCGCAACGGCACCGCCATGTATATCCGCGACAAGCGCAAGAAAGCACCGTCCGCGCGACGGTAAGGAAGGACGCTGTGATGAACCCGCACGCACGCCCCGTCATCGTTATTCTGTTTGCAACCCTCTTTTCTCTTGCCGCCTGCCTCCCGCTTTTCGCCGGCGCGCTGGAAGAGTATGTCCGAAAACCGGACGACAGCTTCGCATGGCACGTACGCGAGACGGAAGTGATGGAAGGGCTCGACGTCGCAACCCTCGACCTCACCTCGCAGACGTGGCACGGCGGACCGTGGACGCATACCCTCTACATCGCCAAGCCCCGCGAGCTGCGCAATCCCTCGATTGCTCTTCTGCAAATCACGGCCGGGGTCGGCAAAGAGGTTCTGCCGACGGTCAAGCTTCTCGCGGAGCGCAGCGGCGCATGGGTCGCGATCATAACGAGCGTCCCCAACCAGCCTCTTTACGAGAACAAGTACGAAGATGCCCTGATCGCCTACACCTTTGACCAGTATCTGAAAACCGGTGACGAAACCTGGCCGCTTTTGCTGCCGATGGCCAAGAGCGCCGTACGCGCGATGGATGCCGTGCAGGCGTGGGCGCGGACCGAACACAAAGCGAAGGTGGAGCGCTTCGTGGTCACCGGCGCCTCCAAGCGCGGCTGGACCACCTGGCTCGCCGGAGCGGTGGACAAGCGCGTCTGCGGCATCGCCCCGGTCGTCATCGACATGCTGAACATGAAGGCGCAAACCCAGTGGGCGCAGCGCGTCTACGGCGGACAGAGCGAGAAGATCAATGACTATACGGACCTTGGCCTCGTGGAGAAGATGGACCTTCCCGCCATGGTCAGGCTGCGCGGCATTGTTGACCCTTACAGCTACTGCGCCGCGCTCACGATGCCCAAGTTGCTCCTGCTCGGCACCAATGATCCCTACTGGACCGTAGATGCCCTGCGCCACTATTGGAACGACTTGCCCTCTCCCAAAATGGTGTATCAGGCGCCGAACGCCGGACACGGCGCAGGTGGCACGCCCGCAGCGGTCCAAACGCTCGCTGCCTTTCTGCAGATGATGGCGGACCATCAGCAACCGCCGCAGATGACATGGCAGATGAAAGGCTCCGGCGGCGCGGCGGTCACGGTCACCGCGAATTCTCCCGCCAAGCGGGCCCTGCTCTGGTCCGCCTATTCGTCCACGCGCGATTTCCGTAAAGCCAAATGGGGCAGCCGTCCCTTGACTCTGGAAGCGAACGCCACGCGCGCCTCTACGGAGGTCGTAACGCCAACCAACGGGTTCACCGCGTTCATGGCAGAACTGGCCTTCACGACGGCCTCGGGCAATGATTACCGGCTGTCCACACAGGTCCAGGTGACACCTGACCTTTAAATCTTGCGCGCAAAGCCAAATCTCTCGCAGAGGGTACCCATGAAGAACGTGATGACATTTGCATTTTCCGGATGGCTTGTCGCAGAGGGTACCCATGAAGAACGTGATGACATTTGCATTTTCCGGATGGCTTGCAGCCGGAAGCGCCGTCGGCCAAACGGTCACCTTAAAGATGGAGGCGATCCGAGTGCGCGATCCGTTCATCTATGCAGATACGAAGACCGCCACGTATTACCTCTACGCCCAAGCCGAGAACCGCTCGGATAGCGGCTTCAAGGGCGTCGAGGTCTACGCCAGCACGAACCTAACGGAGTGGGCCGCGCCGCGGCCGGTCCTTACGCTGCCCAAAGACTCGGGCGTCGCGATGGTCTGGGCACCGGAAATGCACGCGTATAACAACGCCTACTATCTCTTCGTGACCCTGACCTTCCCCACGACCGTGGCGGAGGTGAAACCGGTGACCGCAAAGAGTTGGCCGAAGATGCATAAGCGCGGCACGTGGATCTACCGCGCCGACTCGCCGAACGGGCCATTTAAACCCCTTAAGGACGAGTCGCACACACCGCCATCCTGGATGGCACTGGACGGCACGCTCTATGTTGAGAACTCCACGCCTTACATGGTCTTCTGCCACGAGTGGGTGCAACTGATCGACGGCGCAATCGTTGCGATGGAACTAAAGCGGGATCTGTCGGATGCGGTCGGCAAACCCTTCAAACTCTTCTACGCCTCCGACGCGCCTGGCGCGAAGGCCGGTCCGCAGGAGGGCAAGGTCACAGATGGACCGTTCCTTTACAAAAGCCCCCGGAGCGGCACCCTCTTCATGATCTGGTCCACCTTCATTCCCGGCAAGGAGTACTGCGTGCTGCTGGCCCGCTCGGAGTCGGGCCTCATCGCTGGCCCATGGAAAGGCCACGCGCCGATTTACACGACGAACGGCGGACACGGCATGATCTTCAAGGCGCTGGACGGCAGGCTCCTTCTGGCGCTGCACCAACCGAACACAGGGCCCAACGAACGCCTGCGCCTCATCGCGCTGAAAGATGACGGAGCCACTTTGAGCACCGGAAACTAAATGTCCACAGGAACCGCGCCTGGGGGCTGCGGACGACCCGTGAGGATCTCCAGCCGAGCTCCGGGATACTGGCAGAGCAAAGAGGAGATGAAACGATGCAACGGGACATCCGCGACCACAATGAACCGCTCGACACAACGGGGCTACCGCTGCTTGACGACGCGCTGAGCGGCATTCTCGCGGGCGACAACATCGTCTGGCATGTGGACCGCATTCAGGACTATCGCGCCTTTGTGACGCCTTACGTGCAGGCGGCGCTCCGAGACCGCCGCAAGCTGGTGTACTTCCGCTTTGCACGGCACGAGCCGATGCTGCCGGACGGCTTCCCCTGCGAGCGGATTGAACTCAACCCCGAGGACGGTTTCGAGGTGTTCATCCACCGCATCCATAAGGCCATCGGCGAAGCCGGGTTTGGCGCATACTATGTGTTCGACTGTCTGTCCGACCTGGCGACCGACTGGTACTCGGATGCCATGCTCGGCAATTTCTTCATGCTCACCTGCCCGTACCTCTACAAGCTGGAGACGATCGCCTATTTCGGCCTGCTGCGGCGGCACCACTCGCGTCACGCGACCGAGCCGGTGCAGTCCACAACTCAACTGTTCATCGATGTCTTCCACGCCAACGGCAAACTCTATGTCCGTCCCGTCAAAACACAGTTCCGCTATACCCCGACAATCCACCTGCTGCATGTCTGGAAAGAACAGGACGCCTTCGAGGTGGTGCGCTCCAGCGCAGTGATCGCCGAAGTGCTCTCGAACGCGGGGCCCGATTGGGCTACGGACGAGATGTACGGCGAAGAGGTGCTGCGCCACGCCGAGGAGATGGTCTCCAATCCGGAATCCGTGGGCCTTGTCTTCACCGAGGGCGACCGGCAGTCTGTTTGGCACCAGCTCGTGCGCATGGTCGTCACGCGCGACGACGCGATCATGCCGCTCGTGAAGAAATACCTGTCCATCACCGATCTGTTGGACATCCGCAACCGCATGGTGGGCACAGGGCTGATCGGCGGCAAGACGGTCGGCATGCTGGTCGCCCGTAAAATCGTGGACCGCGAAGCACCCGAAGCCAGCGCGAAGCTGGAGCCGCACGATTCATTCTATATCGGGGCGGACGTCTTCTACACCTTTCTTGTGCGCAACGGACTGTGGCCCTTCCGCGAGCAGCAGCATTCTCCCAAGACTTTTCTTGAAGGAGTGGACGAGGCCCGCGCGAAAATCCTGGCCGGCACCTTTCCCGATTACGTGCTGCGGCAGTTCGAGGAGATGCTGGATTATTTCGGTCAATACCCCGTGATCGTGCGCTCCAGCTCGCTGCTGGAGGACAACTACGGCAACGCGTTCGCGGGTAAGTACGAGAGCGTGTTCTGCGCGAACCAGGGCACCCGCGAAATGCGGCTGGCGGCGTTTCTGGAAGCGGTGCTGACCGTCTACGCCAGCACTATGAGCCGCGAGGCGCTCAACTACCGCGCGCGCCACAAGCTGCTGGAGCGCGACGAGCAGATGGCGCTGCTGGTGATGCGCGTAACCGGCGTGCTGCAGAGCCACACCTTCTATCCGCATCTCGCGGGCGTCGGCTTTTCCTATAACCCCTTCGTGTGGAGCAAGGAGATCGACCCCGAGGCGGGCGTGGTGCGGCTGGTCTACGGGCTCGGCACGCGGGCGGTTGACCGCGTCGATGACGACTACACGCGCGTGGTGGCGCTCAACGCGCCGTCGCGCCGCCCCGAACCGGATTTCGAAGAAGTCTGCCGCCACTCGCAACGCAGGGTCGATTTCATTGATCTTGATGCGGATGCGCTGCGCTCGGGGTACTTTGACGACCTGCTCAAGGACGCGCGCGACGTGCCGCTCGATCTGTTCACCTCGTTTGACGAACAGGCGCTGAGGCAGGGTCGCGTCCACCGTATCCTGACGTTCGACAAGCTGTTGACGGAAACGGAGTTTGTGCCGGATATGCGGCAGCTTCTCAAGTCGCTGGAGACGGCCTACGCGCGGCCGGTGGACGTCGAGTTCGCCGTCAATTTCCTGGACGAACAGAACTATCGCATCAACCTGCTGCAGTGCCGCCCGCTCCAGGTGCAGGGCACGCAGAACCCGAATGTGCCGGAGCTGAGCGTGGCGCCGGAGGAGGCTCTACTGATGAGCAAGGGCGCGGTGGTCGGGCACAGCCGCGTGACGCGCCTGGACTGGATTCTCTATGTCCATCCGGTCCTCTATGGCGCGTTGCCTGAAAACGCGCGCTACGCCGTGGCCCGCGCCATCGGCGAGATCAACAGCGCGCTGGGTAAGCGGGGCGGCACCGTGCTGGCGATCGGGCCGGGGCGCTGGGGCACGCACATGGCATCGCTCGGTGTTCCGGTCAGCTTTTCCGAGATCAACCATGTCACGGCCTTGTGCGAGGTGGCGCAGATGCACGCCTTCCTGACGCCGGACATCTCGTTGGGAACGCACTTCTTCGGCGAGCTGGTCGAGATGAACATGATTTACTTTGCGCTGTTCCCTGACCGTCCTGAAAACCGGCTCGACATGGCGCGAATCGAGGGTGCGGCCAACGTTCTTCCTGAGCTCGTGCAGGACTTGCCCGATACGGTCACACCCGTTCTGCGCGTGGTACGGGCGGACGCCATCGAAGCCGAGGGCCTATGGCTCGTGGCCAATGCCCCGGAACAAAAGGTCATCGTGGCGCGCTGCGGATAAGATATCGCAGCGCGTTTAAGCGGTCTTCAGACGTCGCAGAGCTGCACGGCGCGGCGAAGGGACTCGACGCCGTTCTTGGGGCTGAACTCGTGGGCGACGTAGCCGTCGTACTTGCCTTCCTCAATCAACTTCGCGATGACGCGCATGATGGCGGGGTAGAACAGCTCCTGGTCCTCATCGAGATCCTTTCGCCCGGGATTCCCGGCGGTGTGGAAGTGGCCGAAAAAGGCGATGTTTTCCGTGATCGTCCGGATGATGTCGCCCTCCATGATCTGCATGTGGTAAATGTCGTACAGCAGCTTGAAACGAGGTGAGCCGACGCGCTTGCACAGCTCGACGCCCCAAGCGGACTTGTCGCACATGTAGCCGGGATGGTTGACCTTGCTGTTGAGCAGCTCCATGCAGATGGTCACGTCGTGGTCGGCCGCGATCTTCACCGCCTCCTGGAGCACGGGGACGCAGTTGGCCATGCCGTCCGCGTCGCTGATGCCCTTGCGGTCGCCGGCCATGGTGATGACGCGCTTCCAGCCGAATTGGGCCGCGGCCGCAATATTCTCGCGGAACTGCTTGAGGAACTCCTCATGCTTAGCCTTGTTGTTCAAGCCGTCTTTGATGCTGCCCGCGCCGGGGACCATGGTGGCAGCCAGCCCATGCTCCTTCAGGACGGGCCAGTCGCCCTTTCCGACCAAGTCCACACCGACGATGCCGAGCGCTTTGAGCGTGCGGCAAAATTCGTCTGTCGGCATCTTGCCGAACGTGCCCCGCGTACAGGACTGCCTGATGCGGCCTTTGAGCTTGGGAGCCTCGGCTTGTCCGGAAGCGACGATCGGGGAGAGCGCTGCGGCTGTCGCAGCTGCGCCGAACAGGCGGAATGAGTCACGGCGACTGATGATTCCCTTGGCGGCTGGATGCATGGTGAACACCTTTCGTTATTTAATGTTGTCGCAACATACCAGAAAAGTGAGGAATCCGTCAACGGCGTCTTGGTTTGAGCTCATTCGGTTATGCCGTCTCGTTAGGGTCTTACAAACCGACAACGTCAATGCAGAACACGTTGTTTTCCCGCATCCGCGCGAAGGTGCAGAGGTTTTGCGCCTTTGCGTTTCTGCGTTAAGTATTCCAGTAAGGATGAAGAACATTGCCTTACTGGGGAGGCATGGGATAAACTGCCGACTGAACAGCCATGACTAGTCTTGAAACAAACAAACCCCGCATTGTGGTCGGACTTTCCGGCGGCATCGACTCCGCCGTGACGGCTCTGTTGCTTCAAGAGTTGGGATATGACGTGATTGCGGTCACCTTGCGTTTAAAGGCGTGCGGGGATGCCGAGACCATCGCAATGGCCGCAGCCGTGGCCGCACAACTGGGTGTCCGCCACGAGGTGGCGGACTGCCGAGCGGGTTTCGAGGCCGCGGTGATGCGGCCCTGCTGGAACGCGTTCGAAAGCGGCGCGACGCCCAATCCTTGCGTGCTCTGCAACGCCGCCCTTAAATTCGGCGAGATGGTTACTTTCGGGCGCTCGCTCGGCGCGGATCTGATCGCGACGGGCCACTACGCGCGGCTGGAGACGGATGCGCAGAACCGGCCGCTGCTGCGGAGGGGGCTCGACCCCGACAAAGACCAGACTTATTTCCTTCACGCCATCGCGCCGGAGACGTTCCAACACGTGCGATTCCCTCTGGGCAACCTGACCAAGTCCGAAGTCCGCGCCATCGCGCAAGCGCGCGGCTTGGTGAATGCCAAGAGCGCGGAGAGCCAGGATGTCTGTTTCGCGGGGCCGGACGGTCATTTCGCGGAATTCCTGCGCCAGCAGTTTCACGGACGTGCGACTCCCGGCGTCTTTGTGGATGAGACCGGCCGGGTCTTGGGACACCACACCGGCCTCCACGCCTTCACGATCGGCCAGCGGCGCGGTTTAGGTTTTGCGACCGGCGAGCGCGTCAAGATCATCGCGATCGACCCGGCCACAGGCACGATCACCGTCAGCGGACGGCCCGAGGCGGCCTGTTCGGCGACCTGCCGTGCGGAAGCGTTCTGCTGGCACCGCGAGCCTCTGACGACCGGGGATCGTGCTTGTGCGCAGGTGCGTTATCGCCAAAGAGCCGTGGCCGCCACACTTGAAGCTGTGGAGGATGGCGGCGCCACGGTACGCGTCCGCTTCGATGAACCCGTCTTTGGCGTTACCCCCGGCCAATCGCTCGTGCTCTACGATGGCGATCTGGTGCTGGGTGGCGGACGCATTACGCGATCGACCTGACAAGCCTCTGCAAGGCCTGACGTTCGGCTGTGTTTTCCGAGGCGTAACCCCGTTTCGTTGACTTGACTCCCGCACCGCTCCGGAGAAGGCGAGGACTGGGGAGGTGGATAGCGGCAGGTCGGGATCGCAATCCCGACGATGGTGTTTCGCTGACGCCACCTGCATCCTTTCCCCCCCCCTCTCCTTGTCTCTGCGTTAAAAACCCCTCCGGTCCCCGCTCCCCAATCCAGAATCTGAGATTCTGAATCAAGAATCCCGAATCAAGAATTCAGAATGCTCTCCCCTTCTCGCTGAACGCGCTTCTCCCGCCCAGCCGGTCCATGCGTCTGTGTTTTCCCAATCAGCTCTATTTGTGATTTCCATCCGATGCCGGTTTTGATTAGATAGGTAGCAATTTCAAAGGGGGGCATTATGAAACAGGTCGTTCGTCTTCTGGCTGCTGCACTCGCGCCGGTTCTTCTCTCCGCTCAGGATTTAACGCTCGCAAAGCGCGGACAGCCCGCAGCCTACACGCTCGTGAGGTCAACCAACGCTTCGCCTTCACAAATCTACGCCGCCGAGGAGTTCCAACGATTCACGGAACAGATGACCGGCGTGAAATTACCGCTCATCACCGATGACGCGCCGCTTCCCGCCCAAGCGATCCTTCTTGGCGATACGCAGTACACCGCCACGTTTCTGAGCAACTCCGCAGACCTCGCGGCGCTGGGCACGGACGGATTCCGCATCGTGACCAAGCCCCCCCATCTGCTCATCATCGGCAGCCGGGAACGAGGCACGCTCTATGGCGTGTATGAAGCGCTTGAGCGCTTCGGCGGCTGCCGCTGGTACACCTCTTGGCACAGCGTGATCCCGCAGCGCGACGTGTTCGCCGTGCCCGCCATCGATGACAGCCGGAAGCCCGCCTTTGCCATGCGCGAGCCCTTCTGGTTCGACATGTTCGACGGCGACCTCGCGGCCCGCAACAAGGTCAACGGCAACGCCATGCGCCTGGCCGACAAGCATGGCGGCAAGAATTTCCGCTTTGGAGGCGGTCTCTTCTGCCACACATTCAACCCGCTCTGCCCGCCCGAGGAGTTTTTCGACACGCACCCCGAGTACTACAGTGAGATCAACGGCAAGCGCGTTAAAGACCACACGCAACTCTGCCTCACGAATCCCGATGTCTTGAAGATCGTCACCGGACGTGTTCTGGAACGCATCCGCAAGGATCCGACCGCCAGGCTTTTCAGCGTGAGCCAGAATGACTGGCACAACTTCTGTACCTGCCCCGCCTGCAAAGCCATTGACGACCGCGAAGAGTCGCACGCCGGTACGCTGATCAATTTTGTCAACCAAGTGGCCGAGGCGGTGGAAAGGGAGTTCCCTGGCGTCTGGATCGAGACCCTCGCTTATCAGTATACGCGTAAACCGCCGAAGACGGTCCGCCCGCGCCACAACGTCGTTCCGCGCCTCTGCACCATCGAATGTGACTTCTCCAAGTCACTTGACCTCAGCGTGTTCGACCAAAACCGCAAATTCGTCGAGGAGATACGCGGCTGGAGCGGCATGGCCACCCAGCTCTTCATCTGGGACTACACCACCAACTTCCGAACCTACACCGGCCCTTTCCCCAACGTCCTCGCCCTGCAAGGCAACGTCAAATTCTTCCGCGACAACCGCGTCGTGGGGCTTTTCGAGCAGGGCGCCTATCAGGGACGCCATGGCGATTTCGCGGAGCTCAAGGCGTGGCTGCTCGCCAAATGGCTCTGGGATCCCGATCTGCCCGCCGAACCGCTGCTGGCCGATTTCTTCAACGGTTACTACGGCGCGGCGGCGCCGCTCGTGCGCCGCTATTTCGATGAGGTTCACACCTTTTACGGCGCGACGACCAACACCCCGCTCCGCATCTTCGAGGACGTGAAGAATCCGGTTATACCGGATGAGTTCTATGCGCGCGCCACCGCACTGTGGCAGCAGGCGGAAACCGCTGTCAAGGACGCTCCCGCACACGCCTACAACGTGCGCATGGGCGCGTTTCCGGTCCTCTTCGCCCGCCTCGCGCGTCTGCCGCCGTTTGAAGAGAAGAAGGTTTGGGTCACCTCCAATCCCCAGCAATACGACGTGCCCGCCGAACACCGCGCCCTCGCCACCGAACTGCTGAAACGCTTCAGTGAAGCCAAGAACATCCGGCTTTCGGAAAGTCACGAAGCGCACGAAAATATGCTGTCCAAATGGCGCTATCTGGCAGGTCCGCTGAAGTTTCCGGCCAACGCGGGCCAGCCCCGCGCGACCGTGGAAGACACGCTGCTCTCGCTCGGAAACCGGGGCAAGTGGGGTGACACCGTCGCCGACCCGCTGGCTGAGGACGGCTCCGCGATGAAGCTATACAACACGCACTATGAATGGTGCACCACCTTGCCCTTCAGCCAAGTCGCGTTTGATCCCGGCAAAAAATACCGTATCCGCATGAGGGTGCGCGTTGAGAAAGCGCACGGCAAAGAGGGAGAGGCCTTCTGGTCCGGCGTGTACGACACAAAGAACAAAAAAGGATGCGGCGGTTGTGACCGCAAAACCTCCGCCGTCGGCGAAGGCTATGCGTGGTACGATGTGGCCGAGTGGGTGCCGGAAACGGCTCATTATTTTTGGATCGGTCCGGGGCGCTTCGACAAAAAGAACGGCACCTCGGCGATTAGCGCGCTCTTTATCGACAAACTCGAACTGGTTCGGGCCGATTAAGGCACCATCACGGTGAGGGCGTCCGGAAGCACCTCGATCTTGACGGGCGTGACTCCAACGATGTCGCCGTCCGCCTGCACAGCGATCGGCGCATCGCTTCGGACGGTCACGCTCTTTTTGGCCGAAAGCTCGAACATGATTTTGTTGACGCGTTTCGGCGCAATGTATTTCATGAAATAGTACCACGGATACTCGAGCGGAGATTTCATGCAGAGGATGCAGACGTCGAGCTGGCCGTCATCCGCGCGGACGTCGGGCCCGTTCGGGTTGAGCGCTTTAGCGAGAATCCCGCAATTCGAGATGGCCACGTCCGTCGCATGGTAGGTTCGCGTCTCGCCGTCGATCGTGACTTCCATTCTCTGCGGTTTCGCCTGAAGCACCCGCCACACCGCCGTTCCGAAATAAGCCGAGCGCCCGAACAGGCTTTTGCCCAGTCGCGAGGTCTGGTCGATGACTTCCGCATTGATGCCCACGCCCGCGTTCAGGAGATAAGTGCGGTCACCGATCCGCATCGCATCAATTTTCTTCAGTTTGGGCATGTTCGCGATCAGGGCAACCGCGGCATCGATGCCGAGCGGAATCCCGAATTCGCGCGCGACCATATTTCCAGTCCCGGCAGGCACGATGCCGAGCGGCATCTCGCTACCCGTCAGCGCGTGGGCGACCGCCGAAACCGTGCCGTCTCCCCCCACCGCCACCATGCAGTCGAACCGGCTGCTCAGGCACCGGCTGACAACCGCCGTGATGTCCTCCCCCGCCGGGACCTCACAGACCTCGAACGCTGCCGAGATGGCCCCAAACCGGCTGCGTAAAGCCGCTTGCAGCGCCTCCCGAGAGAGCGCGCTGACGGTCGGCGCCACTATGACTAAAGCTTTCATCTTACCGTCGGCAGGTTGAGCCGTTCATTCAGATAGGCCCGCGCCGCCTTGCAGCACGCATCCACACCCGGATCATCACTGAGCGTCTTCAGAAATCTTTCGCGGAACTCCAAAGCCTGGCGCTCAGCAGCCAAGCGAAGCGTCGTGGGATAATGCATCCCCCCGATCAGCCAGCCGACCTGAATCAGCAGAAAATCGGAGAGCGTCTTGACGCTCGCATAGCTGACCGAATGCCCCATGCGAACCGCCGCCACCACGTCTGGAGAAGGAGCCCCCTTCACCTGAAGATCCCAAGCGATCTCGGGATTACTCTCCAGCGAACCGTCGGCAACGGCACTTTCCATCACCCGAAAAATATCCAGTTTATCCGCGTCACGCACCAGATGCGCAAAGGCTTTAACCGCTGCTTCCATGGTCGGAGGAACCGCCCTCTTGTTGTGGGCCGCGACCGCCGCGAGCACGGCTTTGCGTTCATTTTCCGGCACCTCCGCGAGCCAGCCCTCTGCCTCGATCACCTCCACCGCACGCGTGGCGTGGTCGATGGATTTGGCGTCCTGAAACGTCCCGAACTCTTTCAGCTGTGAATAGCGCCCCGCGTCGTGCAGCAACGCGCAAACCTCGCCGATGACGCACGCGTCCTCAAGCCAAGCCTCGCCTGACATGATCCGCTTGGCATCGGCGACCACGTACCGCGTATGCTCCAGCTTGAGCCCCATCATCTGAGGCAGCGCGCCTGAACGGTCCCGGAACGAATCGACATAGGCGTCATATCGCCGCGTCAACGTCTTCAAGAAATCGCGTGTCATAAAAATGCAAAACGGTTCTCGTCCCTGACGAACAAGTTGTTTTTCCGCATCCGCTCGAAGGCGCACAGGACTACCGCCTTTGCGTCTCTGCGTTAAAAAATTCGGTTGTGCTGTCACGTCAGGCTTAAGAGCGATCTGCGGCTTTCGTAACCGTTTATCGTCATCCTGATCTTGATCGTGTACAAACAACGGTGCCCCGTCGTTGGCTCTCGCTCCGCAGGCGTCACGCTTACAGGTCAATGATCGAGATCGTCTGTTTGTCGTCCGCCTTATGAGGGCCGAAGGTCAGATCGATGTTCGAGACATACACTTTGTTTCCCAGGCGGATGCATTCGGAGGGCGAGTCCAACTCGCCTTTCAGCCCGTCGTTCGGAGCGTTCTTGGCGACCACCGTCGCCACGCCGCTGCGCACGTCAACGCGCACGACCGCATTGCCGATGAAATCCGCGAACCAGATGCTGCCCTCGCCGTCATACTGCATGCCGTCAATGCTCTCGGCGCACGCGACGGTCGTGAACAGCTTGCTCTCCTTCACATTGCCGCTCTCGTCGAAGCTGACCTTCCAGATCTCCTTGTCGCCGAAGTTCGCCACAAACAGATCGCCGCAGCAATCGAAGCACAGCCCGTTGGCACCGACCTTGTTTTGGCCTTTGGTCTTCAGAGTGAAGATCACATGCGGGTCTTTCATCGTGCCATCGACGTTGAGCGGCGCCTCGGCCTTGAGGTCCGCCAGCTTGAAGCGGTAGGTGCCGCTGTTCATCGGGTCGCCTTCCCCGAAGGTGGTCTCGTTCACATAAAGGAAGTCGCCTTTGGCGGCGATGCCATTCGCGGCATGCAGACCGACCGCCACGGCTTCGGAACGCACGGCCTTACCGTTTTTGAAGAGCACGCGCAAGACGCGCGATTTGCCGAGGCCCTTACCCGCGAGGTTCTGGTTGTCCGACACGTAGAGGTTGCCGTCCGAGGCGAAGACCAAACCCAATGCGCTGCAAACGCCGGTCTCGGGATGCTGCGGTAGGTCAATCACCTTCTCGACGTTGTCGTCTTTCGTAATCTTCACGATACAGCTCGTCTTGCCGCTCGCGAGGTTATTCATCGAGAGCCAGATCTCGCCATCCTTGATCGTCATGCCGTCCGGGTTGGTGTACTGGCCGGTCAGATCAATGCCCAGCCTGGGTGTCTTCATCGGGGCGGCCTTGGACACGCTCGTGTCGCTCTTGGCCTTCGGAGCGAAAGGACACTTCCCGCATCCGAACAGACCGATCGCCGCCACCGCCATCGCGCATGTCATCCACTGTCTCATGCTCACGCTCCTTATCTTACCGTTATTCACCTCATTCGAAGCCGGATTCACTATAACGTATTTCGCTTTCGGCTGTCGAGCGTTAGAGCTTCGGTGGAAAGAAGTCAGCGCGAAGGCGCATAGGTTTTCTGCCTTTGCGCCACCGCGTCTTGGCGTGAGACAAATCGGTTCTTTTGTCACGTTGGAAGTTGGGAGCGTGGCCTCTGACGGACAGAACCTTGCGGGCGCTCTGCCGGGCACGCACCTCAGAAGCCGTCGCCGTCTTTTGCCAGAACAAACTCGGCGCGCTTGACGGTCCCGTCCGAATCTGTCCATGACACGCGGTAGGCTCCTTTAAACCCGCGGAAGGACACCGGCTCGTTGGCCTCGGCCTTCAGCGTCAAACGCGTTTTCCATTCGCGGTTGATGAGCGTGTCGAGCGCGTGATAGACGGGCTTCGGATTCATCTCACCGTCATACAGGCCGGACCAGGAAGGCTCGCCCGGCGCGGCGCCGCCGTCCACGACGTTCCACCATGTGATCCCCATGACCGTCGGATAGCTGAACCAGAGTCGATAGAGGTTCCGGGCGATCATCGCCTGAATCTCACGGCCGCGCGCGCTCTCGTCCGGCGCGCTGACCGTCACCTCGCTGATATGGATCGGACGCTCCGCGCCTTTCAGGCACTCCAACACCGCGTAATTCTTGGCCGGAGTCAGGATGTCCGCGCCGTTGGCGATGCTCTGCGACTCCTTGGGATTAAAGATGTGCATCTGCACACCGACCGTATCGATGCGTACGCCGCGATCGATCAAGTCGCGCGCGATCTCCACATAGCGGCGCGAGGGGCCCCCATGCATATCGCAGTCATTGATGCCGAACCGTACGGCAGCCGGAAAATATTTCGCGGCCCAAACGTACGTTTTATAGGTGTAATCGTCCGGCATCAAACCGCGGTTGGCTTGATCGATCGATTCGTTTACCACATCCCAGCGCTGCACGCGTGCGCCGTAACGGTCCGCCAGTTGCTTCACATGCCGTTCGAAAAGCGGTTCCATGGCCTTGCGGTCCTCGGGCAGCCACTCGGGATGACCCCAGCGCCGCATGCCGTAGATGATCGCGTGGCCGTTCATGTTGATCCCCCGCGCTCCGAAATAGGCGACGACAGGATCAGTGGGTGGCCGCCGGTATTCATAGGAGCTGTCTTCCGTGAAGCGGGGTTTGCCTTGTTCCCTCTCCAGCGTTTTCCAGTAAAAGGCGACCGTGGCGGCGTTAAAGAGCGTGCCGAACGTTTCGGCGTACCGCGTGTTCTTTTCGGGTGTCTTCAGATCGCCGAACAGAAAACTGTTGCCGCCGAACAGGAACGCATGGCTCGTCTGCTCGATCGTCACGACGGTATCTGCTTTGACCGGGCCGAGCGTCAGGCGCGCTTCCGCCATGCGGTTCGAACAAATGTCGCGGTTGATGCGTGCCTGAACAGCGGGCTCGTTCCAGAATTTCTGATAGGCCGCGCTGACCGCGGACTCGTTCGTCTGCGCCAAAGCAACCGCCGCGCAACCCGCCGTTATCGCCAACCATCCAGCCGTTCGTTTCATGTTCGTGCCTTACAAACCGACAACCACAATGATTAACAAGTTGTTTTCCCGCCTCCTCGCGAAGGCGCATAGGTTTTCTGCCTTTGCGTCTTTGCGTCATGGCGGGAGAGTGTTCTGACTCCTGAATTCTGAATACTTGGGTTGCGGGCGTTAGCCCGCCTTAGAAATACCCGCCCTTTTCGGTGATCTGGTGGATCGTCTCGCCCTTGGCAACCCACCCGAAGATCTTCTTTTCGTTTTCGCGGATCTCCTCGGCGCGCACCAGCACGTCATAGGCGATGTCACGGGGCACGCAAACCACGCCGTCACAGTCGGCGAAGATCACATCGCCGGGCTTGACCACCACATCGCCGATCTTGACCGGGATCTGGTAATGCGTAATCAGGCAGCGGCCGAGCGAGCCGTTTGGAATGCGGTATTTGTAGTAAACCGGAAAGGGCTTTTCAAGGATCTGTTTGGTGTCGCGGATGCCGCCATCGATGCAGGCCGCCTTCACGCCCTTGCCATATGCCGTCGCGGTCATCACGCCGCCCCAGAGCGTGGCCTTCTCATCGTTGGACGTATCCCACACCACAAAGATGTCCTCGCCCATCTCGTCGAGCATCTGCGTGCGGAAGGTCATCTCGCCCGTGATCTTGACGTTCGGCGCGCTCTTAACCGTGAAGGCGATGCCCGCCACCACGTCGCTGTCGCGCAGCGGCCGAAGGTGCCCGGGCAGCGACTGGTCGAGCAGGGCGAACTCGCGCAGCACGTCGCTGATCGCGCCGGTGTAGAGCTGTTCGTAGCGGGCCAGCATCTCCTTCACAGGTACCGGAAACGCTTTGGTGGAGATGCCCTCGCGCTCGGCAATGAGCTTCTCCAGCTTCATCATCTTCGCCTCTTTTTGCAGCAAGCCTTCTTCTTTCATTCTCGTTCTCCTTTTAGCTCTTACGAAATGCCCATACCGCCGTCGATGCGGATCGTTGTGCCGGTGATGTAGCGCCCGGCTTCTGAACAGAGCAACACCGCCGCACCCGCCGCATCTTCGGGCTGAGCGAAATCGCGCGCCGGAATGAGATTGCGAACCTGCTCTGCGTACACGGGGTTGTTCAGCGCCTCGGTGTTGCGGTCTGTCGCGAAGACGCCCGGACAGATATTATTCACGGTGATGCCGTCGACACCGGACTGCTTGGCCAGATTACGCACCAGATTTTCCAGTGCCGCTTTGCTGGCCGCGTAAATCGGCATCTCGCTATGCGGTCGCAACTCCTGCACGCTACCAACGGAGACGAGCCGTCCCCAGTGCTGCTTACGCATCGCGGGATAAGCCGCCTGGAATAGCTGGAAGGTGGCGTGGAAATTCACCTGCATCTGTAACAAGGCCTCCCTCTCAGGAATCTCCAGCCAAGGCCGCCGGAATTGTACCGACGCGTTAGCGATGAGGATGTCGGGCGCACCGATCGCGGCTGTCGCCGCAGCCACCAGTTTCGCCGCAACCCCTGGCTCGCCCAGATCGCCGGTCACCGCCGCACTCTGCGGCA